>Ga0065711_1026274_pt1 | contig 82476 bp, 41 predicted proteins | sample Hoacrofraction12_FD_59098 | JGI IMG/M metagenome (GOLD analysis project Ga0065711, IMG submission 59098) | Hoatzin crop microbial communities from Cojedes, Venezuela - Epithelial fraction 12 v2 (version 2) | ecosystem: Host-associated > Birds > Digestive system > Esophagus > Crop | place...
TGTTCCTCCCCAGGTGCAGGACCCTGCATTTGCCTTTGTTGAACCTCATCAGGTTCCTCTCTGCCCAACTTTCCAGCCTGTCCAGGTCATGCTGAACGGCAGCACAGCCTTCCGGTGTGTCTACCACACCTCCCAGTTTGTTGTCATCAGCAAACTTGCTGAGGGTACATTCTAACTCTTCATCCAGGTCGTTGATGAAGAGTAGAGTATCTGAAGCGTATCTGAAGAGTAGAGTTCTTTTGTCCCTGCAGATTGGAAATGAGTTGTGTCTGGTAAATCTTATGTTTCAGTAACCTGGTGTGGAATGGAAGTAGCTTTTTTGTTCATTAAAACCTTTATACTGATGCATTTTTGCACCTCTTTCTGCCATTTGAACTATTTGCCTCTAATTCCAAACTGCTGTCTGCAAAGTTCAGTGTCATGAAGAGAGACTGCACTTCAGTGTCAGCAACAAGAATGCCACTGAGTCCTCAAGGTGCTTTACAGAGGCAGTACGGACCGAGATGAACTCTGCCCCTCTCCAGCATGGGTATTAGGACTGTGCGGAGCTGGGCAGCGGGGTGATGAGGAAGAGAAACTCGTCCAGCGCCTGCTGTGGGGTAAGGGTGCATGGCAGCTTACCAGTAGCGCCAGCCTGTTCCAGTCTGCGAGCTGCAATGGCACCCCCAGCCCTTCCACACGAGCTGCGTGTGATGTCGGGGCTCGCATCCATCCATCCTCTCCAAACCACAGCCCATTCGCAGCACCCACGAAGGCAATAGGTGTGCTACACCTCCAACACGCAGCATAATGCACACAGGGGGACCTCTGCCTCCTTTTTTTACTGCCCTGTCACAGTCCTGTGGCAGGACCTCAGGAGGACCGGGGTGGTTTTGCAGTCTTCCTCTGTAAGACTAAGTCTACTTTATCCGCGTTTCACTAATCAGGGTGGACTTGAAACGCCAAAAGAGTCTCAGAGAAAGCTCAGAGTGAACAAAACAAAGCAGCTGCCTGGACCTTGGATGCTGAGAACTGGGTATCAAGTAAATAAAAAGTTCAATAGAGGACCATTTATCCCCAGTTCACAGATCATTTCCCTACTTTAAACTTTCAGCCATAACAGGGCCCAACAACCTCTGACTACAATTAACAGGAGAACTGTTTCCCTCCACAGCCTCCACTCACTAACATGATCTTCGAACAGTGTTCATAGACAATATACGTTTGTGACCTGAAACCAAACATAGGTCTGCAAAAGGGTTCCGCTCAAAGTTTCGCCAGTGCAGACACAGCACCTCCTATGGGTTCACAGCAGTCCAATATGGCGTGGGAGCTTTTCACTCGGTTTTCATAGCTTAAGCACATATAGAAGGGAAAAACTATTTTGTCTGGGATTAGGTCCATCAGAGCTTTCCAGCTCAAAGACAGATGCCATTAGGGTCATGTCTTGGTTAAGGAGACAGGGACAAAAAGAACAGAAGAAGGCAGAGAAAGAAAATCCTGCAAAAAGCAGTAACAGAAAAGTGGAAAAGAGAAGGCAGAGGTGGAAGAAAAGGAGGAAGAAAATGCCAAGGGCAAACTAAACCCAAGTATCTCACTGTGCTTTTGTAGAATATGCACTTGTGCCAGCCTTGCTTTGGAGGAAGAATGGAAGGGACAGGAAAGGAGCAGATATATGGTCTTTTCTTCCTGACACAAAGAAGATTTTCCTTCAGTACAAACATCATTTTTTAACTGACCACTAGAGGAAGTTTACTCAAATTACAGTGTTTGCTAACGTGAGGAAACTTGCAAACTCCTAAAATGAGTTCAAGATCTGGGGTCTGCTCATCCCTTCACAGAAAGGAGAAGGTGTACTTGCCAAGAAGGAAGCTGAACTGGCTCCCTTCTGCCAGTTTCTTTCACAACAGTAGCCTCCAAAAAAGCTGTAGTGTGACAAATGTTCTTGTATTTTAAATAGTTCAGTAAGAGTGGACCATAACTAATCAAATGAGTAGAGGAACGGCAAAAAGGGTCTCTGACAGTGATCTCAGGTTGAGAGGTTTTTGAATCCCTGGGGTCAATTTGTCCTGAAGAATGAATTGTTAGGGATGAGTGTCCTGCAACCCAATACAGGGGTCTGGCTGCTTCATTTCAGTGCAAGTAAACAATATCTTCATAAACTGTAAAGTATTTATTTACTTGTTCAAGAGGAAGACTCAAGATGTTTAATAACAACTGGTAGGGGGAGGTCTTCCAGTGGCAGACACTGAAAAGGCCATGCAATGCAGCCACGCCATGGTTTTCAGTGATGGGTTAGGCCATGGAGAATGGGAGCTTTAGCTTCAGGAACAGTATTTGTTCACATGGAGAGAACTGAAATTTGTCACATGTCTGATTTTTAAAGAATGCTTTAAGCTTAGCGCTTGACTCAGAGAGGTTTTCAGGGGTGTGCATTACCAAAGCAGGATTCCAAAAGCAGCTGCAAGTCCAGTGTACTGGCCTGCTGATGGTTCGTGGTGAATAAAGAGCAAGGTTTGGCCAAAGAGAAGATGAGCAAGTACCAGGGGCTTATGTGCGCAAGACAGAACAGACTGGGGTTTTTTTTCAATGCCGCACGGGCATTACACCTTTATGAAACAGACTGCTGGACCGTGCCCGGTATACAAGGCAGTTCAAGGCTGAGCAATCAGCAAAAATCTTGGTAGAAAGCAAAGACAAACTGATCTTGGGGAAGGTGAGCTTCATTTTCCCTGCACTAAATTTCTGCTCAGATTTTAAACCCCCTTGTAGCTGCAAAATCCTACATTAAGAATCCACACCTATCCCACAGATCTGGTACAAATTTTGCAAAAAGAAATGAATCTTCAGTAAGACTGATCACTTCTATCCTTAAATGAACATTCTCCGGATGAATCTAAAAATGTAAAAACAGATTATTCGAAGCAGTACTAAACCCAATATAAATAGAGGGGATAAAACCAAGCAAGACTAAAACTAATATAAATAGAGGGGAAAAATGAATAGAATACTTAAATGATTTCTGAATCTGGATGATTTATATGGCACTGAATATGCATGATAGAAATCAAGTACCAAGCACAGTCCTGAAAACACTGACTCATGCAAGTAATCCTCACTCCTGCAAGCACTATTTTTTAGGCTCAGATCCAAACACAATGCCTGACACTGTTTGCTCTGATAATCACTCTAAGATAAACAGATATGAATAACTGCAAATACTTCCAAGCATTTCCTTTCACTTATAATGTAAAAAGAAAAATTAGAGGATAACATGAAAATGTATGTTTCCACTTTCAGATTTCATACATCATTAATTCTGTAAAAATATACCCGTCTTCATGCTGATACTTCTCATTGCTTGGCAAGCTTGAAGAATGCAATATGCTTGATAACCTGAATGAAAATCTGATCCTATTGTTTAACAAAATGAGGATTGTTTCATATGGGGCTCCACCATGTCTGTGTGCATTTTCCCCTAAGTAACAGTGTAAGACTTGTATTTCCCCAGACAGCTGAACATTTATGTTGATGTACTTGGCTACAGATCCAACCTTCCACTGGCTGTGATACAGGAGAATTTTCCTCAGCATTTTGAATTATGGCACGGGAATAATTTAACAGTGCCTTCTGTGCATGTTAAACAAGTTCTCTGATATAGTTAGCTCTTACTGAAAGTTTGTTTACCCTATAAATTATGCCACATGGTTAAGCCACACTTTGGCCTGAAATCTGCAGAGGTTATTTTTTTCAGTATCACTGCAAATGGTGTAACTCTGGAAAAGCTAGCATTTCCCCACACTCATGCACACCCCATGTACAAACACTCTCCATTCTTTATGCTCCCTAGGAAGTCCAGGTTACTTCTGACCTATCTACTAATTTGTGCTTGCAGAGCCCTCTCTGACATTAGAAGAACGAAGCTGGGAGGAACCGAGAAAGCAATATTCAGTTCTTGGTAAAAAAGGTTACCATAGAGATACTCACACTGTTTATGCCTGATTACTGAGGCCAACCCTGCAAGTTCTGTTCCTACTGAGAACATGACATACATCGACATTTGCCAGATCAGGAGAAAGAAGACGTCCTTCAGCAGCTCCCTGCTTTAATGTCTCTCTCCGAAAGTCATCTTGAGACCACTCTGGTCCTTCTTTACTGCAAAGCCTTTGAGGAACATCGTGCTTGATTCTCCGAGACGTAGGTTAATATGACTTTCACACTCCCAAATTCATTTTGTTATGAGATGAAATGCATGCTACCATTGAAAAAAACTTGAAAACTGTAACATGGTCCTCAGTGCTAAAAACATTCCAAAAAAGAAAATTCCAGAATACCAATTTTTGCATGTTTATACTAGGCCTGCATCTGGTTTCTTTGTCCATGATTAGAGTACCTCAATGTTATTATAAGACAAATAAACAAGAATATTAGTACATAAAATTGATAAATGGACACTAAATCTTTTCTTCAAAGGGCAAGACGTAGGGGTGATGCAGACTAAACTTGATTTCATTGATATAGTCTAATGACGTAATGACTTTACAAAGACAAATAATGGTATAATAATATGTCAAAATTGTCAGACTGGATCAGGTCTGTGGTATATCTAATTCTGCATCTTGTCACAGGAGACTGTTCAATGGAACAATTTGTTAGTACTGAATTATTTTTCCTAACACAACTGGAATGAGACATTGGTTCATTATGCTCATGGAGCACACGTCTCCCAGATTCTTTATTCCAATCTTTTTTCAGAATCTCTTTGAACCCTGGCTCCACTGTTGGCAGCAACCTGAGTTCTAATTGTATGCTGTGTAAGAGCCTATTTGTTTTTCTTGGCTTTCTGAATTTCACAGAATGCCTCCTAGCATTTAAATTGTGAGAAAAGGAATGGGAATTTCACAGGATCTAAGTGAGTCTAGGTGCTTGCCTCTCATTAAATTTCACTAGGGTTTCAAAATTTGATTTTCTATCAGGACAGTTTAAAGGACATGATGTACCTTTTTTCCTATACTACTACTTTTGTACTTTCCCATCTTAGTTTATACACCTGCTGTAGCAATAAGCCTTAGTGAGAATGATCTTCTGAGGAACAGGCGTGTGTACATTTAGCTTATGTCTGACATGCAAGCTGCAAAGCCCTCCCCACTTTTGCTGAGTTTTGACGTTAGTTCAGTGGGAACAGGATGAGTCCCACGAAGAGGAAATTGCATTATACACCTCGCACTTGGTGCGCAAGCTGTTAATCTACACACTAATCCAGTTGCTACGTGTGGTTAGGCAGTTGCGTAACTATCAGGGCACAACACTACCTTTCATCTCCTAAGGTAATGCAAAACTTGTATCTCAAATCCAATTTAAACTGGTGCTCCCTCGAGCTCAAAGATAATTTCCCTCTAATCCTCTTCTGGTTGTCTATAGTGTAACCTTCAAAATCTCAGATATGACACAGTACAAAGATCATCAAGTCATAATTTTTTTAGCAAAAAACCTAGCTATTTTTCCTGGTGGCACTATGTTCCAGCTGTTATCAGATTCAAGAATTCTTCAATTGCCTTGAACTCTGCATTTATTTTACTTTTCCAGATTTTTGCCAACGAAAATACCTCAGCACTGCTTGAAGAGAAAATAATCTTGTCAGTTTTATTGTGCCATATCTGAGATGATGAAGGTCATGCTAACTACAAGTCTGTTCCAATTGCTGCGGGGTTGGGTGAGGTGGGCTTTTTATTTTATTTTTGGTTTTCCCCTTGCTCCTACCACAAAGTAATAGGGATTTTCCCCTTTCATTCATCTTGCCTTTTGTTGTTTTTAATCGACCACCCATCAGTGCCGAATTGCCTTGTAACTGTCTGCTGAGCTTTCATTTGACAGAGATAGCTGCTATTGTTAACACGAGCCTTCACTTCAGCCCATTTAACTTTCCTCAGTTTGACAGCTTCACAATAGCCACCTTCCATCTAAAGAAAACTGTGATTTAGTAGAAAGGGAATGTGGGACAACAGCCTGATCTGTCACTCAGTCTCCAGTGAGTTCTCTTGGCATAAAGTTCCCGCACAAAGCCAGAGGATGAAATACTACACGAAAATAAGATGGTCATGAGACACATTCAGTTATATATTCTGGCAAAATCTGAAGAGCAATCACACTTAAAAATACAGCCCTTTCCTGTCAGTAATACCGCGCGCTGGGCAGCAAAATAAATATTTTGATTGATTTTAATTCCATTTTTTTGCTTATATTCCAGAATAATGCTTGACTTCTTCCCCCCTCTCTTTTCTTCACCTAGTAATTGTTCTCAGATTGATCTACAACTACTCCTAGTGGAAACAATATGCCACAAGCAAATTAAAGCTTTCATTGGACCAGTCATTGGTCCTACTCCACATAAGTCTACACAAAATGATGTTGATGAATTAAGAGCCTGGATCTCCTCCCCTACTGACAATTAAAAAAGTCAAATTACAGCTGCCTAAGCACAGCCTCGGAACACATCCCAGCTCAGCTCCACACTCAGTTTTCCAGTCACATGCAGTTTGAAAATACATTTGTAGCTGCGTTTTTACTGTTGTGCATTTATGCCTAATGCTCTTTTGCAGTTACACTTAAATTTGGTTTTATCATTTGGCACAAATGACAAGCTGTAGACATCCCAATATTAGATTTACAGGCACTATTTTTTTTCTAGACATAGTTAAATAACTGTATTATTTTCTTGTCCAAAATTCTGGATCCCAGTTTGATGAACACTTTCTTGTTAAAAAATGTGTCTAGAAAATTGAATTTGATTACCATAAAGCATAATTTATTTCAGTTCACTTATATTCCTCTCCTTAGAGCTCTCACTAGCGTCAACAGAAGGGGAATGCGAGTTGATACAGCTGCACACTGCAAAAGGAACCCCCTAAACTGCCTGTCACGTTCACCTGAGTTTGAGAACCATTTCCTAGTGTTTAAAATAAATAAGCTACTCTGGTAGTGGCAGCTAACCACGGAGCAACATACGCATTTTTGTTTTGCAGCAGCCATTCAAAACTTCAGTTAAGAGTTTGCCACAGCTATGTAGAAAGGCGTGTTCAGAACTGGAGACAACTGCATGGTAGATAAACACCAGCAAAAAGATAACAGTTACTAGAGAAGCACCTCTTGCCCAGAGTTCACTTGTAAGAGAGGACCCACGAGGCTCTAACTAGGAAGAACACCAGGCAGCTCCACTGTTTCTAATTAGGGAGGACATCCTTCATTTTACAGCTCCTGTGGTCTAATTTGTAGAGAGCCATATCCCCTAAAGCTTTCTGTAAACCAAATTAAAACTCATTCCATCAAGGAGTTTTAGCAATGTACAGTCTGTGACCACAATACATACTCATGGTCATAGAGTTGCTCCAGGCAGTCAGTTGGGGGCGTACTATTTTTTTCAGGGCTATTCTTTTTCCTTTTTATTAGGAAACAGCAAATTTCTTCTAGGAAAATACATTTTATAGACCAGAGAATCTGCTTCTATTTAAACAGTCATTCATAAGAAGGAAGGAACAGTACATACAGTCTCTCTACTGATCTTCCTGGTATTCTCTGACTTTTAACTAAAACATTTTTTTTTCCCTACGTTTTTAGTTAAGACTCCTCAAAGCTTCAGCCAGCTCAACAAACATTGCTAGCAATATTTTCTCTAACTGAAAAAAAAAAGTTAGCTTGGGGCTTTTTAGGAGTCCTAAGACTCCATGAACATTTTTGAAGTTTGCAGTCCCTTCTCAATCCAGAAAACTTCCCTATTATGCGCAGCAGTAACACAAACATCCACTGACCTACTCCACAGCTCTGGACTAGTGGAGTGAATTCAATTTCTATGGCCACTCAGTCTCTGGCCTCTATGTCACCACTATCAACAAGAGTGCCGATTAGGACTGCAGCTTCTGGATTTGGACACTTGTCCATTAGACTCTGATTAAGACCTTCAATTCATTTCACACAGACCGCTGAATAGCTCCGAGAGTGTAATGACTTTTGTTCACTACAAATCTGCCTTGAATTTGAACCGGTAACCTGAGGGTGAAAGGGTCCATCACCCTATTGTTAGCGTGGCCTCTGCCAGCCAGAGTCCCCTTCCCAGTTTTAAGAAGAATTTGGTGTCACTTGGTTGCCAAATTTCTTACACACATGTGCACACACATACAATTGCCCGGAAAAAACTTCCCGTTTCCATTTCTGTGCGATCTAATACAAGCGCGTAAGTAATTACCCATGCATCTGGCATGGCTCCTTGTATCAATCAACGGTGCAAACATGAAGTTAGATGCTTATTTCCTTCCACATGCAAAGGGACTGAGTTAAATTTCTTCAAGTAAGATTTTAAGAAAGTATTTATCACAGCTGGTGTAATTACACAATTACCTGTGAAAAAGCACAAAGGCAGAGGGATCTAATGAATAAGTGGAAAACCATAGCATAATATCAAACAAAATGTCTACAGTCAAAATATTCCACCAGGTAAAGGTCACACATTCCCTGCCTCGAGGAATAGCACAGCACACTTTGAATGCAGGCAGGTCAGAGCTTTGCCTGTATCAGGTGAGGATATTTTGATAAATACTCCCAACTTGTTTTGACAATGGGTGGCCAATATGGTGAAATGTTTCAGACTGGTTCAGAGTAGCAGTTTGATATTATAAACTGACCAGTAAGAAATTTGATAGGCTGGCCCCAAAATGCTGAGAGCTATTAACATCAAGAAGCTTAGGAAAAGCGGGTGCCCTCTGGCACCCACCATAGCCTGGGTGTGTCCCCAGGTCCCCAGGAGGGTGCTGCTGGTTGCTCTGCCTGCTACACCCGCCCTGCTCCCTCTGCTCTATATTCTTGTCATTTTTATTAAGCCTTTATCCACTCATTTCAAACAAAACAAATATATTCTCTGGTGTTTAAAGGCTTCTCAACATTTCCTGGGAGTTACTTTCTTCATCAGTACTCTATCAAAGTTATTTCCAAGTAAACTGGTGAGAGAGTGAGCAAGAGACTGTGTAGCCCTACGTCATGCGTCTTCTCAAATCAGTTAAATCTCAGCAAGAAGTTAAAAGAAAAAAAGATCTGTTTAAAACCAGATTAAGCTCAAGCTGCTAAAGTATAATAAATTGCTCTATTTTAACTGACTGAACTGTGCACACTTAGAATACAAGGGCACATTTCATTTGGGTTTATGCAATTGTTCAGTCTACTTTTCTACCATTTCACCCATCACCAGATGAGAGAACTTGTCAGGCAAAATTGTAGTTAATGATGTTTAATGGTGGCTAAGCCCGATAGACTTGTTTATTTCTTCTTTTTTGTTGCTTTGCTCTCACTGAAATAATGAAAATATTACATGAACAACTTCTACATTATTTGCAGGAAAAGCTTCCATTACCAATGCTAGGTAACATAAAGCTTTATCTGATTTATACAGCAATCTATATAAATCTACTTTTATGTTTTATTTGATTCCAGCCATTAGGCTGTGCTAGGAAGTAATTCTAAAATATATATCATAGTGGCAATTCACCGTACTGTACCAAATTAATCTACATAAATCTATACCTGTGTGCAGGGAACCAGCACGGTAACATCACCAGTATGGAGGAGGAACGGATGCCAGTAATTCTACTTGTAAGCTTTCTAGGAAATTCAAGCTTTTTCTAAACCACTGAGCAGAATACAAATGTCTCCCATTGAAAAAATCCTCTGTCTAAATTAACTGTATCATCATTAGCATAGCTCTTGCATTTTAAATTTCAGAATATGAAACTGCATATTAGGAGAGGTATTTCCTCTTTACGACTGATCTAAAGTCAGAGAGCTGGAGCATGAATGGGCTGTTTGGAACAGAGTATCTTTTTAAAAACCTGTATTCCTTACTGATTTAGAGTTCCTCACATAGCTGAAGCCAGTGCGCTTTGCACAGCTGAATGAGGCCAGCTGGCAAAGTAGGAGCGTATCAGTATTCTGACTGCTTTTCTTTTGTTTGAATATTACCTCAGTGGCCGTACACTAAATGATGTGAACTTGATGGGCTTGACTATGACCTCAGCTAAACTGAACAATATGAAGCTGGCACATCTGTAATCTCAGGCTTGCTATTTTTCAATTTATTTTTCACCTGATTTGTATTAAGATGTGGTTCAAATTTTAAAATAAAAATAAAAAGGGCCCTTCAGCATTCCAAATCAATCAGCAAATGCTGGCATGCCAGAAGGCAGGCTTCATCTGCCTCTTCACACCACATTTGGTGGATCCTTGACTTATGAGAGCTTGATTTCTAAATGTTTATGCAGAAAGAAATGCTTTACACATCCGCTCCTTCTCAGATAGCCTACAGGGATTTCTGGCAATACTTATATTTTTTTTTCCCTGCCTTCCAGGTTTTCTCCCTGTGGACGCATAAAGACATAGTGACAGCAGGAGTAGGCTCAACTCGTAGTGAGCAGCATCCGTACATCTTATTGCTATTGACTCCATGAGACAAGCTGGACATCTGTCTTTACTTTTAGCAAGTTCCACAAGGATAAACATGAACGTGAATGCGGGCAGTCCACGGACAGTTTACTGGTGCTTTTTTATAGCCCCATCCCATCGCTGGGTTCTGTCACTTTTGTCTGAGCTATATTTCAGCCTCGGGTCACAAGAGTTCAAAACATAGTCAATTAATCAAATGGTTTCTATGAACATAACTGCGGTTCAATAACTGTTTCCTATTCAACATAACCAAGGAAATGAAAGGAGGAGGTTAATGTGGAGATAGCTATGTTACGTGCGGAGCTTTAAACAGCAATCCTTGATTAGCCATCATCAGGCAGGGCATTTTATTGGTGGAGTTATTTTATGTGAGACAAAAGAACAAACCCAGGACATTTATGGCCTGATCCTGCTCTCAATAAAGTCGAGTTCTTACATTGACTTATGCCTACCAGTTCAGGATCTACGATCTTGACAATAAAATTAACACAGCAGCAGAAAAACAAAAGAAAGAGATATAAAAACTCTCTCTTACAATGCACTGTGTGTACACTAAAAAAGATACAGGATTCAAGTCTCTCAGGTGAAAAAACTGCTCCCGAGAGAAGGGGAACTGAATATGGGGCATGGCAGCTAATAAGCTGAAGTGATGGGGAGAAGGGTATTACATCAGCACAGCAGGTTTGCATCTGTTGTAGTAGTGGTACGAGGTGGGGTTTGTAAAGCTGCTGATTCCAGCTGGTGAAAGTGGAAGGCCCAAATTCCTCGATCTCTGCTGCCCAAACACGATCTACCGAATGGGGTGGGAAGCAGTGTGCTCAGCCTGCCAGCCACTCGTTTAGGTGGGCTTTCTCTGTCTCACCTTTATGAAAGTGTGGGGATTCTGCTTTGCACCACCCAAGTCTTTTAAAAAGGGGCTGAAACAAGCCCTCCAAGCAGCCTGAGAATTCTTTTCGATGCTATAAAAAAACTTGAATATGTGTTTCTAACCACTGAAGACAGCAAGATTTGGAGGGCTTAAATGGAAAAGGCTAGTTTAGATTGAGCCAATTCTGGGTATTGCCGCACATGTCAGATAGCACTTCATTTGACAAATGGTCCCAAAGAAATCCATGGGGCTATTCAGAGAGTAAGGTGGTGTTTGGTATGAGTAAGGAGATTAGAATGTGGCGGCTGTTTTATTTTCAGAGAGATTTCAAACATGCATTTGTTCTAACTTTCCCTTCCTTCTAGGATTGCTGGTATTCACTTGGCCCAGCTGTAGAGGCAGAGGGATGTGAAAAACAGCACCAGTAAAAAAAATTACACATTCTCTAGTATATGACCAAAATAGGTTTCTTTTTACCCCTGTAAAATATGTGGCATAAACAAATTCCGTAATGATGCTATGTGTTATAAAAGTTTTATTGGCACTCATTTGGGATTACCCGCATAATTTGCTCGTGAGTTCACTACTCATGGGTAATGCAATCATCCCAAATGCATGCTAAAAACCAGCTTATGTAAAAAGTCCTATTAGAGCTTAACAGAGATTAAACTAACATTTTTTTTACAGAAGCCTCTTATAGTACATAGGTTCACAGAAATTATAAAAAACTTTGTCTATAATAGGCAATGTTTTCATTAGGTTTATCCCAAACATCCCATATTAAATTCCCTAAGTTCTTAACCAGTGACATGTACATCCACTCTGCAATTTGACATTTTTTCCCTCCCTATCTCTAACCACATCTTCCTGTCCTATCATGCATATGTGGCTGCACCCAGAGAGAACACAGTCCCTTGTGCTAGGTCAGTACAAAGACAGAATATAAAAGAGTCTTTGCTCTAGCAACCGTACTGTCTAAACCGAAAAGACAGGGAATGGGAAAACACATTATTCCTACTTACAAACTCGGAACTGAGACATAACTTCCAAAAGGTCATACAGAAAGTCCCTGCTGGAGCTGGAATTAAAATCAAATTCTCCCGAGCACCAATCCAGTCCCTTAACAACAAATTCATCTTCCCCCAGCATCTACATTTTAACTCATCTACTGCTTTCCACGTTAATCCCTGTACCATTTAAACACCTCTCTTTAGCACGGTAAGCGACGTGATTAGTACCTGTCTTGACTGACAGCGTTGCACACACAAACTGCACGCCTGGGCAAGCCAGTTCGCGGGGAGCAGGAGTCAGGTTATCAGGCCATGCACTCAGCGGGTCAGGAAGGGACAGTTTGGTTTTGCACAGTGACCATTACCAACCAGCCACCCGCACTGAGTCTAAGGCAATTCCTTATATATGAGGATTATACAGGCAGCAGCCATACCTCCTGCATTGCCACTTTCGACCTAAAATAAGATCACCACCCAGAGAAGTTCCTCTGGACATGTCTATGTTTCCAATCACACATCCTGCCTGTACAGAATTAGGGAGAATTTATGTAATTAACCAAAGATTTCTTCTTTTATTCTGAAAAAAAATGGAAAGAGGGCACAAAGACACCCAAAATATCTAATTTTTTTCTCTAAGTAAGTATTTCCTTTCAAATTTTAGGTGAAGATTCTGTGAAAACTTATGACAAAAACTAAAATTTTAAGGCAATGTGTTACAGACAATATTCTTCTATGAACTCACGAGAGAACGGTAAAATTTGGTATGAATTATGGTTAACCCTTAAAAAAGCACCTAAATTGCCATCACAGCAAAAAAGTGAGATTAAGAAAATGCTTTGGTGAATTGCTAGGCATATTGAGTATTAATGCAATATAGTTACGTCCAAGGAAGGTGGAAACTTTAAATAAGCCAGGACACATTGTCCTTCTCATTTTCAGAATTATTTCCTACCTAAAGATAGAATTATTACTTGATTTTCAACCACTTCAGAGCAAGTCACTTTCTCTAAAATCCAAAGAATGTACCTGCTACTAACAATCTCAGCAGTGTCTAATAAAAAAGCACTTAAGCACAAACTGTACTTCATTTATACAATGCATAGCTATAAGTTATCAAGCCCAGAATCCTGTGCAGGAATTAAATATTCAGTTTTTCTTTACCGATTCAAGTAGTATTTTCATCCCTCAATTGTGCAAGCTTGACAGCGGGGAAAAACGAGTCAAGCTAACCCTCCAGCAAGACACTATGTATCATGGCAGGTGCCGGGAAGAGAAGAGCCACAAGTCTGCTCAGGGAAGTCGGACAAGGAGAAAGTTTACAGACTTTCAGAACATTCTCGGTTGTCAACACAGGAATAAGCACGTCATCTGTTTTCATTGAAGCCATTGGCAAAGCTATCAAATTGCTGATTTATTTATTTATTTATTAGCATAGGCAAGTACATTGCTGAAATGGGTTACAGCAGGAGTTGAAAGTGCCCGAGTCAGCAGAACAGAGCAGGCGGGCTGGATAAATGCTAAGCAGAGAGCTACGCGAAGGACAAACACACATCTTCTGCTTAGAATATATTAAGAAAGCAATGTCAGCGGACCAGTCAGTCCAGGGAAGTGGATGGAAAGAAGGAAGGTAATAAAGCAATAATCTCAGACACAGCCCTGGAATTACCCGAAGTCTGCAGTGCTCTGTAGGGATTGTAACAAGCACATTTAGAAAACTTGTTAGGCATTAGGAGAGCAGGGTCAATAAAGTTAAACTCTGTCAATAATCACTCTGTAATATGTACAAGGATCCTTCACCACAGTGCCCCAGGGCTACCCCTGAACTTAGAACTGAACTTCTCAAATTTAAAAAGATCCATTTTTTTGCAGCAAGTCACTTGAGAAAATCTTATCATGTAAAAAGGCCTAAAAATAGAGCTGTTTTTTGTTAACGCTCAGGACTGGTACCCTTCCCCCCAATTCCGAGAGCATCTATGAACCAAACTTTGCCAAGAGGAATATTTAATGAGAAGTTTTAAAGTTATTAGCCCGGCCACAACAGCACCTCACGTGGCTGCAGGGTCTGGGGATGCCGGAGCAGGCCACACACAGAGTGACCAGGTTATCAAAACGCAGGGCCCAGCTCGGCGCTCGGCTTGCCAGAGGCCGCTGACAGCAGTACCCACATGGCGGCCAGGGAAGGAGGAGGACTCGGCCTCTCTCAGGCCAGGTCGCCTTCACGCCCCTGAAGAACTAAGGCTGAGTCTCCAGTGCGTCTCGCTGTGCTGTCAGGGGACGGTCACCTCACGCCGAGCAAAGCGGTGCCAGCGCAGAGGCAGCACAGCACTTCGCCCCCCTCAGCCGAGCGCCGCACCACGGTGATGACGCCATGGCGCTGCTGCCTGAGGCCGCCATGGCCGAGCGGATGCACCAGCTCCTCAGCATGGGCTTGGGGAGCTCCAGCGCAGGGTGACACCATGGCCGTCCCTGCAGCGCTCATCCTCACAGGCACTTCTGAACATCAGCCCAGCCTCAGCGGCTCAGCCACAGGCACCGACGGTACCTTGGCATATGGCCTTCAGGAGGAGAAGGGCTACAAAAATTCATTGCAAGCTTATGTTTTACCGGAGTATTTACATAAAGCGTGTGTTCAAAGCTAAAAAGCCCTCCACTCTCTCTTCTAGAATTCAAAACAATTGTGGCAGTACAGGATGCTGTTAATGCTGCATTGCACCAGACACTGACTGCCTGAGACAACAGCCACTTCAAGTGTTTTGCTCCCATTGAAAATACCTAAGGTGAAGGGTGGGAGTTGTGTGTTACACAACATCAAAGAGCAAAATAACAAGTAATTTTTTTTTTAAGAGAACTACCTAAACCATAGATGTTTTTAAGAGAGCTACCTAGGCCCTAGAGCTGGATCTTGCTCTTTTTTTCTCAGCTGACATTCCAGCAGTCTTGTTTATTGTCAAATGGCTCCATGGTGCTAATCTGCAATGGTATGTCACCAGAAAACAGAAAATGCCCACAAGTACTTGGTAAACATGGTTCTTACAAAGGACCTTCAAATCCATCAGATGAATGACTCCAGTAACTTCACAGAGATGACTTTTATGACTAAGCATACTGGGATCCTGCTCCACTGTTAACTCCTTCAATTCATCCAGCAACACAGTAAGGCAAATGAATCCACCACAGTCCACACCTGCAGCAGATTCAGCTTTTGGGTACTGATATGAAAATACGTACTAAATTTCAGTAATTTCAGCTTTAATATCTCACAAAGAAGCACTTTGTCATCTGTCCTGGTTTCCACTGTGATAGAGGTAATTTTCCTCCCAGTAGCTGCTGTGTTTTGGATTTAGTACCAGAAAATGTTGACAATACATTGATGTTTTCAGTTGCTGCTATGAAATCAAGGACTTTTCCAGCTACTGAGCAGGTGTGCAGGAGCTGGGAGGGAGCACAGACAGACAGCTAGCCCAAGCTGGTCAGTGGAAATATTCCATACCTTAGACATCATGCTCTGTTTATGAACGGGGGATGGCCGGGGACAGGAAGCTATTGGCTCTTCTCTTTTCTGTGAGTTTGAATCCTCTCCTGTCTGGGAGTTCAAACGTTTTTGGGAAATTCTCAAAAATTCGCAAATTTGGCATTCTGCAACCACTGCTCAGGGACTGGCTGCAGATCAGTCGTTGGGTGGTGAGAAAAGACGTATTGCATACAGTTTGTTTTGCATATTTGTTATTATCATTGTTACTATCATTATTAGTATTATTAGCAGTGTTAGTATTTCCTTTGTTGCCTTTTTAAACTGTCTTTATCTCAACCCACGAGTTCCCCCTTTTTGTCCACTTCTCCTCCCCATCCCGCTGTGGGGGGGAAGGGGAGGGGTGAGCGAGCGACTGTCTAGTGCTTAGTTGCTGGCTGCTGGCTTAAATTATGACATCACCCCCTACACCAAACAGACTTTTGCTGCTGCTTTACAAATGGCCTTTAGGAACTCAGTCCTAAAGGCAATCACCACTGAAGTGCTAACCCCAGGAGGCATGAGACCACATGCACCTGCACATGAGATTACAACCACGAGCTGGCAACACAGCACACTTGGGTCTACCCTCACCCCTCCCCTCTTTCTTCAGCAGGAAATTTTGTTTCAGCACAGTTTGAGGATTTTGTCAACAAAACCCCACCAGGTCTTCTACAGGTGTATGCCCTTGAGCATTGGAACACTTCAGCGCCACGTGGACTGAACTGAATGCACTTGAGAACTGCTGGACTACCCCGAAGGCTGTCCAGAGCAGGCATGGCAAATACCAGCGCACAGTAAAGTAAGAAAATGTGCACATGTTTCTGCACGGGAAACACGACAGGTTTGTAACAAATCCACTGAATGCTGCTCACAAACTTTGTCGGACTGGGTGCTCACGAATGCTGAACAACCTGCAGTCAAAAACCTTGAATGTTTAATTCTGCACCCCTGCTTCATTCTGCTTACTTATGTTTTCCAAAACTCAGTGAAATCAACTGCAGTCTGAGAGATACTAAGACTAAACATGCTTTTTTCTGAGTATAAGCTTTGGAGCTGTAAATGATTAATATTAATAATGGGAAAAATCTGTCATGTATAAACAATATAAACAAACAGTAACAACCACTTAAATTTGTTAATCTAAGAATTTCTTTTCTCTGGTTCTCTTTCATAAACAAAATATTTTTTTCATCAGGCAGTATCCATTACGTTCATCCTTGGTGTAGTTAAAAGGCAAAAAATGTGGATTATTGATGAAATAGATCATAATGGCTCTTTCCAAGCCATTATCATTTATCATTTAAATGTGTATTCAATGAGCTTTAATCTTCAAATTTGTCACGATTGGGAGCCATTATGATTTAACAGATTCATTGTGTTTGTTTTATTCTTTTTTTAATATGATGCATGGTGCGTGTTCTGTAGACCACAAGTGAAGTAATTGTACCTATTAGAACAGACTTTTAAAAAACTGACTACAGATGAACAATAGCCGTTTAAAGCCTTCAGTCTTTAAAAACACAACAATGCTGAAACACCGTATCATTACACTAACAAACGAGTCCTGCACAATCTTCATAACCAGGCATATTGCTCTATCTTCTGAAAAGTCTCAATCTCCCATTACGTCTAAGAACAGCATCACAACCAGTCACATCTGAGATTTCAACTATATACCTTTTCTCCAGTCCCCTAAATGGGTACTTTTCCTACCGGTTGAGACAAAGCAAACAAAATCAATGCATGTTGTCTCACTGGTACTAATCAGTCTGAGCTGTGTACCACATATTACCAAGGATCCAACCAACACCAATTCTTGTGTAGTTTTTTTAATTCACAAGAGTCATTTAATAACAACAACAAGAATAGAATGTAACACTTTGGCAAAAGCAAAATAGCATAGGAATTTCTGTATTTTGGAGAAGGAAGGTGATACTGGATTTTTAGCTTAGGATTTTGGAGAAAGAGGGTGATACTGGCTTTTTAGCTGTGTTTGCATAGCTGCACAATTTACAAAACTGCAAGAAATGCCAGTCATTGGCAATACACGAGCTTTTACTGGTTTTTGGCTATGGCAGATTAATCCCATATCCAGTTTGTATATTAATCCCATATCCAGTTTGTATATAATTCACTTAACGCCTTTTCTTACTGAAGTTTTGCAATTTCCTGAATAAAATCCTTCTGAGAGTGATCTGCACACTATCTGAGCAAACTCCCCTTATAGTCACCATGAACACTGCTGTTTGCTTTCAAAGAAGACCCTATGGGTGAATGCAGTAAAGCTTATCAACCCAGAATTCAGATCATTCTCTGGTTGTGAGCTCTCTTTCCTTCTTGACATTATCCACGAACACTGCGTGGTGGGAAGGCTCCTCAGTCAAGCATGAGGCAAGATGCCAACACGAGATCAGAACTCTTCATACCTTGGCACGGTTTGCCTCTTGCCTTTTCTATTTTGCAGCAGGCTGCTCTGTACCGGTTTGGGGTGGGGACATGGAGGCAAGTGATATGCACATGACTGACAGTTGTGCCAAGATCAGTTGGAAACCATGGCCTCCAAAACAGCTACAAGACGTTGTGCTCCTCCTGGGTAAGCAGCCCGCAGCCCTGCTGTGGTGCGGCTGCCCTGCAGCAGCTGAAAGCTCGCCAAGGCACCGCAGGGCTTGGGAGCGAGGAGGCTCTGCGTGCCCCGGGAGGTGGGCTCCAACCACCCCTCAGGCCATGCCTGCAGGCTGCTAAAAGGAGTGACAGTGCCGAAGGCTCTTCTCATTACACATCGCAATATTGTAATTCCACAAAAAGCTAGCGGATCGCTGTAGTAGGACTGCCTGACACTGCTGCCACGCTGCCCATGCAAGGTGCTTGTGGGCACTCGCATGCCACCCCCTTCAGCATTGTTTGCCCCGTGTTCACACTGTAATGAATTATTCATGCATTTTCCGAGGACGGCTGACTTATGCCTCAAACACAAATATTTCCACGCATTAAAAGACACCTATCTGAAAACAAAAAAAGAATTATCTATTGGGCTTAAAACAAAATAATCTCACATAAAGAGAAGCATTTTTTAACAGCACATATCTACTTTATGGCACTGGTCTCTTAACTTAGTGCTTATGAGTTAAGGAAACAGCCCCTTGGTGGATTACTTTTCATAGTTTGCTCAGTAATGTGTTTACAAAGCCATTGTTACAACTAGATGCTTATATATTTTGATATACAGCATGCACTACAACAGTACATCTTCACAGATTTCATACTTATTTTAAAAACCTATTTAAATGTTTCTTTACCTTCCCTCCCAGCAAAACACAAGTTTATTGCCAGATACTCCAGGGCTCCATAGTCCAGTCTGACAGTAGTTAAGGCAGAATTAGTGGTGCTTTGCAGGAGATGGTAACAGTGGCAAGTGTACAACAGGATGGGCCAAATTCGTTTCTGACAGCAACTGCTCTGAAATAACTAACTTACCCTAGGAATTAAATTGACACTTGAAATTTCAAATAATGGCCTCTATTTTTAACTGTCTGACACTACATAAGCACATAATTCAGACCCTGAGAAATGTTAAGTGGATTTTGTTTTCCTTTGTTAGAAAACTGCGCACCTAGTCACCTACTTTCTGCTGTGTATCAAGTCAACAGCCTGCTCCAGAAATCAGTGTTTTGTTAAGATGATACAACGCATTATTTCAATGCAACCTGCACTTACCTAATGCTTACCTGCCCTTGACAATGGACAGTATTAGTGATACATGTTATCTCTAAACCACACAGTGAACGATACAAAACACATCACCCAAAATACTGTATTTGTGAACATTTCCTCTGATCCTCTAATTATACAATACACCAGTATGTAACAAATCCAATACTTTGGTAGTACAGCCTAAAGAAAAGTGAAGGAAGTATTCTTCTGCGCACACCTTCTACTTGAACCCAGACTCCACACGTGGTCTTAGGATTTTGCAGTAAGTTTGGACACTAAGCTTTGACAAAACTATCTCTTCCAAAAATTTAATGCCATCTACCTACAGCTGTTAAACTTTCATCTAGCTATATACAGTACCTACAACCCAATCTGATTCTGCAGCAGCTACCTAGCTGTACAGAGCATCTAATCCAACAGTATCTCTTTGGCCATTAAGGAACCTCCTTTATCTGATATGTAAAATCTACACATTTTCATGCCTCTTTTTTTTTTTGGCGAAGAAGACAGCAATCCCTACAGGGACTTTCAAAAGAGGGTCTGGTGGCTGCTAGGAGGCAGCATCCCCCTGTGTGATGGGGGGGTCATTCTGGTCCTTCCTCCCCCTGGAAAGGGGAGCAGGGCCCTCAGAGCACCCTCAGGTGTCTGGGGAAAGCCACAGGTTAACATGACACGGTGTTGTGACCTGATCCTTAAGGTTATTTGATTTTGGGATGCTGGAGATTCCCGGATAAAGTGGAAAAGAGCAGGAAATCCTTTATGTGACCCTCAGCACCTTCTCCCTTCAGGTTACCACCGCATTCTGCTCTCCACAGGGGAAAAACCAGCTTAACCTCCTTTAGCAGTGAAGGACTTGCACTATTATCTCCCTCTGACTGTCGCATTGATTAGATTGGAAAATGAGTAACTTTTATCACACTTGATCTGAAATAGCACTACCTAGCTTATGTTTATTGCTTTACATCTACAGAACAGATAATTGCACAGAACCTACGAGTCAGACACGAGACTGTGATGTCTCTTTTGATCCCTGGTGTCAGTTTAAAGGAGAAAAAAATAGAAAGTTAACCTGTGATTTAACACTGGCCACTGTCTGGCTCCTGCAACCAGACTGGTCTCGGTGGTTTAGACCTTTGCAAGTGCATGTCTGGTTCCCTTCTCACTACGCAGGTTCACTTGCTGCCACCTCTAATATCAGAGCATGTACTGGATTCTGCAGCATGTGCTTTCCCTTGAATTGCAACGTATTTTTGCCTTAAAAAAAAAAAAAATCAAGACACAGTTTTCTGGTTTGGTTTTTTTTTTCATTTATCTCTTCCTTACTTTTTTTAAGTACAGGAAAAGGCAGATCATTTCAATTAAGAGCCTGTCACTGACAATTATAAGCAACCTTTCTTCAGTTCAGTGCAGCAGTTGCAGTTTTAAGTTTCTCTCTGCTTCTGTCAGGATCTAATTTTCAAGGCCCCGTTGCCATGGCAGCAAGTTGGAATTTTAATCCAGTACTAAAGGTCAAGACAGGTCACCAGTTTCAGTTCCTCTTCAACCTCCCCACAACGAGCCACAAAAAGCAGCTGAGATAAAGGTCTGACCTAACAAAAAATTCCAGTCTAGCACACAGCCAGACTTGAAGCTATATGATTTGTATAGGCTTTCAAATTTGTCTGGAACTATTGAAATTCATACTAAATCAAATAAAAGCGGCACTGATTGCGTTCCTCTCTCTCTGCAGAACAGCACATATATGTCCTTAAAACACAGCTACGTGCATGTAACTTACCAAGGATACCCCAAAAAGCAAAATGCTTCAGTAGGGTCTAACAGGTAATGAGCTGTGAAAGCAACACCCTCATTACTGGTGATATTTCCTACTTTTGCAGACTCAGATGAGCCTGACAGCTGCATTTAAGTCTTTCTTGTCAATACAAGGTAGATGAGTCAACAACTTTCGGAACCTGTAAAGATCTTTTTATGAAGCACTTTGACTAAACGAGGCTTTCCAGCAACAGACAATTTCCTGAAAGCTAAACTACCTTCACATTTTGTTCACTATTTTTATCTTCAAGGATAAAAAGCTCCTGTGGAAATAAGGAAATAACTTTTTATTTGCCAATTTTCTAGGCCCCCTCCTGTGTTTTCTATAACATGGATTTTAATTAAACAATTGGCTTGCACCTACTGGAGTAAGGTTACAGACGTCGCCCTCCTCCTCCAGGACTACATCATTTTTTTGGGACAATGTGGTTACAGCATTAGTAAAGTCTCAAAATGCATTTTTCTGAGATGTATGGACACAAGTGAGGCCGCTCTTCCTCCAGGAATTTAGAACTGTAATTAGCTCAGCAGTGGGGAATCTTTTCCTTTTTCACCGTTTGGGAGGATCTATTTGTGAGGCAAAGCTGTTCTGAATCTGTGCCTCCAAGGGCTATCTGAGACGAAGGATAACGCACTGAGCGTGGCCTAGCCCCATGGGCTGTTGTGAGAACTTCACTTCATAAAAAATAAGCCCTCTGGCCAGAAAATTGATAGGCTTTGGAGCCCTGCTGAGCCCTCAGCAAAAGGATAATGGTAGCAATATAAGTTCCTCTTGATGGAGAGTGTAAAGCTGAGAAAAATGTGGTGGATTATTGGGGTTGTCAGAGGGATTCAGAGGAAAGATGCAAAGGATTAAACCGTTGATATTAGGAAAAGCGGCTGTTAGTCTTACCTAGGATATTTAGGACACAAATTGGGAGTTGCAAGCCCACTCTGGTATCATGAATGCCAAGCTTCCTGGCAAAATCCATTCTTCTTTCAGGCTTATCCCCCATTTCCGATTATGACTATTTTGCAGCATGGTGCAGATGAATCTGGATGACAATTTTCTCAGTTTGTCCCAGGCTACTGAAGTCTACAAAGCCAGTGAGATATGACAGTATGAATGAAAAGGACTAGAGCAAAGAGCATCAGGAAGAAGGGCCAGAGAGAGAAATGGCTTGGCTCTGAACCTGAAATTCAGCGACAGGTCAGAGTTAAGACAAAATGGAGCAGGGCAAGGTCCAAAATATGGTGGCCAAAAAGCCAAACAAGAAGTTAGTTTACATGCATTTTATCAGCAAGCATGCAACTCACAAAACAAACGGGTGGGAGAGGTATCGAGTGAGGTGGCTTCCTCTGCTCCATCCTGACTTACATTTTCAGATTCACCAAGTACATTTGTTTTTCAAACTGAATGTTCAAAGTTGCACCGATGTTCGGAAGTGATTCCATCCCACAGAAATGTAAATTGGGAGGTTGGTTTGAACTGGCCTTCAGCCATGAAGGCACAACATATGCTGCTGCCTGTGGAAAAGCTCTTTCAATACAGGAAACCGTGTGGCAGATTTGCAGTCTAACCAGTTTCCCAGAATGGGAACTGATAGATAGCGGACAGGGAAATACATCCCGAAGCCAAGCACGTTAATGTGTGTTGCCTACCTGTCCCCATTAATACCGACACTTCAACGGTCACACTTCTGTGGTCGCACACATTTGGCAGTGACGCAGTAGTGCATCCTACTTGAGAACAAAGTATTTTAACGGCTACTCATTAGTTAGGGCAAATAAGTGTTGAATTTTTAATGTGGGGTTGGTTATACAGTATCAGAGGAAATTCAAATGGTTCAGTGCTCAGCTGAGTTGCAATCAGCAAAGCTGGCAAGAATGCAGTTGGTTAGCTTATTTCAGGCATTCTTAAAGGCAGTAATTATGTAAGTCTCTGATAGTCAAGAAAAATTATTCAACATTGATCAGCAAAATTTAAGAGAAGTAATTCAGTTCTGTTCCCACAATCTTTTAAACTGATTTATAAACACACCAGGAGAAAGAGATCATGGAAAAGAATGTATTAGGAAATAACTTTATTTTGACAGGGAGGTTAAACTGTATGTGAGCCAGCTGAATAATGAAAACAAATTAAAAGTCTAATTTAGAAATTATTTTGAATAATGGGCTTATCTTCAAGGATACAGGGCTTTTAATTATGACACTGGATTTTAACGTATTTCACAGCAGCTGAAATATTTTGCACGTTTGCTTCTGTAGGCAACTGTCCACAGGAAATGCTTGCATGTTTTACTCACAATTACTTAGCACTTTGCTCAAAAGGAAAAGCCTGTGGCAGTGAGGGACAAAAAGATACAATCTTGACTATCATTGCTCCAAACCCAAGAACTTATGAGGCAAAAGGATGCAAAGCAAACTTCTAATTAATAAAACAAAACAGTAAATATGAAAGATGAATGACATCTTATCAAAACAGACCCTTCTATTTTCATTTGCTATTTGTCCCTTTAATATGGTGCACTAGAGCTCTCTAAAGATTAATGGAGTTCCAATTACATGCCACTGTTATTTCACTTATCATAATTTGTACATGGCAGAGTAAGCCCCTTGTATTCATGACTTTCCCAGTTTACCCAGAGGGAATATCTTCGGAACTTTCTACTTCAAACAAACAGGCAGTACTTAGTCTAATGATTAAAGCTTGCCACACTCACTAAGTGAAAATGAATGTGTGCTATAAAAGAAAGCAGGCTATCAACACTGTGGGACTAACTGACACTCTTCTGCTTTAATATGATCGATTAAAAACTGTAACTAGTAATACTAAAACTTCAGCTTCTTCAGTGTACTACACCTGGGCTGGATTGTGACTGGAACTCAGACACAGTGTTGGATACTTTAGCAGAAACATTGTTCCTATTCCAGTTGGAGACGAATTTTACATTTCTGGTTCATGTGATTGAACTGGAAATTATGCATCAACATTGAATGAATCCCAGTTTTTTAAAACTGATTCCTTTCAAGGTTAAGAATTCATCAGTGCTTCTTGATTTGAACGTTTTGAATAACAACATTACTTGTCGCATTATCCAGTATACAGTCCTTGGTGTAAAATCCTCTTGATGTCTGATTACTCTTCATAAGGACCTCATGCTGGTTCATTTCAAACCGTGAATTACCTTTAATTCATAGCTTGAACATGCTGCCAAATTTTGTTTTCCGTGCTCCCAGGTGGCTGTTCCTGACACAGTGGAGAACTTCCAAAAAGCCATTAGATACTTATGAAAAGTAGTTAGATGTCAAGAAGCACATTTCCATTTTCAAACAGGCTTCCATCAAGTATTATGATAATCTTTGGGATTAGCAAAGTACTGGTATTTACTGAAATTTTTTTAGAATCATGATGTGAAATCCTGGCCCAACTGAGACCAGTGGTGAGCCCACTTTGAAAAATCCTTGCTGAAATACCACAGTTTCAGCTGCTTGTTTTGTTTTTGAGCCCACTGTATTTAGCTGTTCTCTAGCCCCTACACAGGTTGTGTTTCATTAAGTACGACAGATAACAAAAACTCTATAAAGATAAAATAAGTTGGTTTTGTCTGCTGCTCTAAGTTTTTAGCGGTTTCTGGTAGTTCACCGAGCCCACGAGAAGGGCCTTTTAATACTGTATTAATACAGTAAGTATAGGAAGTAATTTTATGACAGGGGAAGAATACCATTATGATTACATTCTTCTTTTTAGCTAGGCTTTTATGGAAACTACCCAAGACTACTCTGCAGTACGGTTTCGAAACACAGGATGTGCTTGATTAAAAAGGGTCTGGGCAGTTTCCAGCTGGACAGAGGCCAAATGCTAACAACCAAAACAGAACAAAAGGACTGGATGCTTGAGGATGACATACTTGCAATGGTAATTATATAACAGAAACCTAAGTTGTGAGCTGAGTTTGTACCCTCATATTCATGGAAGTTGACAGAAAATCCTTCTCAGTGCAATCGGTTGCACCTTATCCGTTCCTGCTTACTATGCTTCGTAATAAACTAATCAGAGTAGACTGGCTGAAAACTGACTGCACAATAGCCAATGGAGATTTACAGTGAATTTGAAATTAAAAAAAGGGAAGCCAAGTGCCGTAGGTTTACATAGCCTGATTTCAGCTATAAAAATTCACCACAGTATACACACGTGCTGCATATCAATGTTCAAAATTTAATTTTCAAGAATTTTTAGTAGAAATTAGGATCTGAGTGTAGTTACACGTACATGTACTCGGGTACAACATAGATGCAGAATTTAGACACAATCCCAACTACTCTACCCTCTATTTTACCTGCTGCAAAGCACTAGGGATTGGATTTCTCCATCATGTGGATGTAATACAGTACATGCAAATTGTGCAAAAAGGCTGAAATTCATATTTCCAAAAAGCTTTACTTAGACAAGAAGTCACACAACTTGCATCCCCCTACAAAAGCAAGATGTTGGTGAATTAATTTACCTTGCAGTATGTCGCCTCCATTCTTCCCCCTGGAAACACGCACCTGAAAGGTTATCTTGCAAAAATCCAACAACCCTCTGTTCTGGTCTTCCACAATGCCCACATTTCTACACCCAAATTCTGCAATGATCTACAGGCAGCCTGGCTGTTGGAGCGGAATACAGCATCATGAAGGTAAAGTATCTTTGCTCTGCACGCATCGCCCAGCTAGCTATGGTGTAACTCAGTGATATGGTGAATGCAAGGACATTACTACCAATTCCTACGGATTTCTAACAAAGTCAATGGAATCTATAAGACTGTCACTAGGACCAGTGTAAATGGAAAATATAACGAAAGTTTCTCTTGAATTGCGTGTAAACTTTAAAAAGTTGAGGAATATCTAGAAACACATCCAGGTTAAAAGGTCTCTAACAAAGCATACAGATGAACAAATGCAAATTCAGCCAGATGTGATCAAACTGAAATACAGATAACAGATCCTATTGACAAAACATATAACTAACTGGTGGAGGATACAGTTTTGAAGTCAGTAGAATCACGCTGTGTGGCTGACAGTGTAGCAAGAAACGTCACTGGGGACAAGTTGGACTGTAAATACACTCAGACATTCCAATATCCCCCAAACTGATGAATGTTAGAAAGATTAAATCCTTCTTAATATGACTGTAATCTGATAAATACTATGTTATTAAAATACACAATGACTGCACGAGCTGTCAGTCTACCCAGGGTTATTTGAATTGCACTAACCAGCTCTACTTGATACCATTACGTCCTTCTGCCCCACTCTCTGCTTGAATTTCATTACGTCCTCAAGTACTGTAATTCCCAGAGAAAGTGGTGGTAACTGCACACGCAGATCTGAAGAAACAAATTGGCCTCGTAATACCAAGTCTCACAGTGGACTTCCTTCTAACCTCCCAAAGCCCTATGGAAATTCTTAGAAGCTGCCTTAACAATTTTTCTGCAGTAAAAGAGAAAAAGTGATAGTAATGGGTTAGCTGATCTTCATTTGGAAGCTAAAAATAAAAGTAGCTTTATTGCAGCTCTGATCTCTCATGTGTAAAATCTATCACCTACCATAAGAAGGCAGTTCATTGCAGCAGAAATCTGATTGATAGTACTGGAACTTTAGATCAAGCAGCAGAACAGAGAGCAACTGGTTCATAAAATGTACTCAGTATCTTCGGGTTTTATACCAGGCTTCCTACAGAGAGCTTTGGTCCCATTAAATGCACTATATACCACTGAGCTCTGAAGCACTGTTCTTTTGAAATTCAGCTTATAACTATAAAGCATGATTGACAAGTCTATTACTGTTGGTTACAAACTATTGAAATATTGTATTTTATGGTATACTCACTAAAATATTTTTCACAGTGGAATCCAAATACATCTGCTTTAGGATAAAAATCATTTTAAGGTGTAATAATATTTTTTTAATTTTTTTTTTTTACTACAGAATGTGCTTGATGTCAGCTTTGGATCACTTAGACGTTCTGAAACACCAATGCACCCATTCTGTTACCAGTAACAGTGGGTGTAGTTGCCTAGATTATTTAAAAACACAGGCCATTACTGGAAATCAAATAGCAAAGCGCAAAAATGAATCTGTTACTAAGGTTCATAAATAAATGCTTTTCATGTAAATTAATCTATTTATCATTAGTATTCCTATTGAATTTTAATTCAATCTGAAGAAAAAAACATTTCATTTTGAAACTGAATTAGTAGTTTAACCATAATTTTGTAAAGCTTTACTCAACAAACTTGATTTGAATGAGTACTTCCATGACTTGAGTTTCAGTAAAGAACTGGACTTTCAGAGCCTGGTGAGTACATCAATGGATCTGGCACCCATGTCTAGTCTAGTCCCGCATGCCTTACATGGTCTCAGACAAATCGCTGAACCCCAGCAAGTCCTTTTCTGTACACAAACTTGAACTAAGAATCAATATATTTAAATTCATTTTAAAAACCTATGTATGTATCTCCATGTTGATTTTTCTTCCCCTGTAGGGATTTACTTAAAGTTGTGTCCTTAATAGATTAAGGGGAACCACTAGAATAATTTGGAAGTAATTTTAAATGAACATACTGTATTCACACAAACATCCGCTAAGCTAGTGTAGTTTAAAACACTTGAACGTTAAAAAAAAATAGCAGTTCTGAGCTGAAATCAGACCCATACATTATCATAAGTGTGAAACCAACAATCCACTTTTCAAAGTTGTTATTTAATTCCTGTTTGTAAATTACTTGGAAATCATGGGTAAAAGTAAAAAATCAGTTCAGTCTGAACTCATTCCTACATTCTTGAAGCCTTACACCAGAGAAGCACCAAAGAAAAATGGTTTAACACAATGGAGAATTAGTTCTTCCACAATTGTCAACGGTCATATTTATAGATCATCTGTGATTTTCAGCTGTTTCAAAGTGTAGGAAAATCAAGACCAGTTTCTCAACACCAGCTAGTAGTATCATTCCGTATGATGTGTTTTACTCTCTCTCACTGTATGAATGTTAAAATTTGTGCATCATTTGTTCAGTGAGTTGCATTTTCTATTGTGAGAGTCTTAGTATCTGATGAAAGAAGCATAAAAATGATTTAATTTTGGCAAGCTGTACAACTAAAATCAGCATTATTTCTGCTTAATAAACTCATCTTTCACACGTACCTCTGTTAGCTAATGCTTAAAAAGAAGAAACAGTAATAAGCACTGAAAACATAAAACTGGTTTATGGCTAATTTTTAAGGACTACTGAGAACACCTGAACACCAGGACAAGATTATGAGCAGAGCTAGATTTCAGCTACCTTTGGAGAAATAAGCTCATTCTTTATGATAAATTGAAAATGAGATTTAAAGCTGGAAATAATACTACTTACGACTTTTGTGGCACTGACTTAGTTGCAACTTTCCCTGTTGGATCACTCCACTCTGCAAACAAAGGAAACACATTTTCAAATGTCAAAAGATTACTGTAGAATTAAATGCACCCAAAGCTGTCAGTCCATCTAATTACACTTGGTTTCACAACATGCCACAATGCATAACATGTAATAAAAAATGGAACTGATTGGCTTTAGCACCATAGAAATTGTTTCTTTAGCCTTTGTTTTAATGATGTTAAGCAGGGAAAAAAAAATACCCAACCCTGACTGTTAGGACTAGGATGATAAAGACCTACTTTGTACATTGTATCCTGAGGTCAGATGTTGGGAGTCCTACAAAGAAGAACACACAAAATGTCAGCATTAGTTAAATAAGATGAAGAAGGTAAGATATATCTTAGCTTGCTAGACTAAGGGCTCTGGCATTACACAAAGAGGGAAGGAGATGGTACAGCGAAGGGATCATGTGATTGGTATGGCAGCACCAGCGACATTAGTTTAAAAAACATTAACTGTGGAGACAGAGCACCACTGAGGGACCTTTCCACATTTCAGACAAGAGCTTGTCCTCAGCCGCTGTAAATCTACACACCCCCTTTACGGAGACACTGCACAGATTTATACCCGCTGTGGTCCTAGCCTTTTCCAGGCTTGGCCATGGAAGTATGTGTGAGCCATCTAGGATGTACAATTTAGACCACAGCATGGATGCAACTACATTAAATTTAGCACCACTGCCTTTCTTTTTCTGATCTCACTGCTTGGAAATACAGTAACCTTTTATTGGTAGCCACTGTTTTTATTTGGACGGTGACTCAGAGGATTTGATAAAGATGCAGGAAGCAGATCTTCACCTGCCGGAAACTGGTCCAAATCCAATGAAATCTATGGAATTACAACAACATTAAACCAGCAAAGAATCTGGCTTGTAACACTGAGCACGCTAATGCCAAGATTCTTGTTGGCTCACAATAAATAAGCTGCTTCCTTAATGTCACAGTGTTTTCGTGCTTAGTTTTTCTCTAGGCTTTATAGTCCACAGTGATTGTAATCAGCTTTCCTTCCAAGCAGAGTTTGATCATTTGAAATTAAGGTGTTATTTACAACCTCATCTTAGAGCCAGGCACTACTTCGCTGGAAGTGTTAGTTCTGTAGGATGTTAAAGTCATTAAAGCCCTCACTGCACTTCCTCTTAGGGCATTATTAGTTCCTAATATTATACTGTGCTGTCAGTCAGTCCCTTGTGAAGTAAATCATGCCCTAAGAGTAAACATGGCACTTTAAATTTGAATGTCAAAGGGATAAATTGTCCTGATAAGTTCCGCCTTTTTTATCACACTTTTTTATACATGTTTCTCATGAAATGTATTTTTTTTTAAGTAGTTAAATTGAGAACTTTGAATAATGCCCGTCTCTGGTTTATATGGCTGCACAATCTAGCCACATTATGTCTAAGATCTATAATTTGGCTAGCTATAATTGATTTAATGTGATGTTCTGAAGAGACATTTGTGTTATATTTTTTAAAGTAAAGCTAGCAAACTTGGAAACATTTATGTGCTTGCCTATTTCCTGAAATGCTAGCTAAAAAAAAAATAAATCTAATTTTTATTTTGCATTGAAGTGATATGGTCAAGAACTTTAGGACCAACATTTATTGTGCCCAGAAATTAACTTTGATGTGGTTCTTAAAAGTTCAAAGCAAACTTAATAGAAACAGAAAAGCAAAACAAAATTTAACTTCTCTGAACCTATGCTTGTACTGCTGCCAATGGAGATAGCGGCAGTCTGCAGGACTTAGACAAATTTCTGCAGGGCCTGTCAAAACAGAGCACTAAATTAAGATATGGTATAAATTTAAAAAATACAGCTTCCAGTGAGCAAAAAACCTCTGCTCTCACTGTATTCACACAGGTCAGACTCTACTTCCACCTAAATGGGTTCAAGTGACTTTAACCCAATTTGCAGTGAGGATTACACTCTTGCATGATTATGACTTCTGATGCTTAATGCTGCAGCAGTCAACTGAAGTGACAACAGCAGTGCTAGAGCAGTAACAATCAGATTCCATTAAAATAAGGCATTCTGGGCACTGGCTTTGTTTTTTTAAGGAGCCACAAATACTGCTAATTTCATATTATTTTCAATTAAGTATGGTGGCTGCATTTCAGACAGGGGAATATCTGCCAAACAGATGAAATCAATAAGAGAAAAATCATATTCCACCTTCTAAAACAAGATATGATTGCTTGGACCATAATGTCAAGCAGTACCAGTTTTATCAGCTATTTTCCAAGGTCCTGCCTTTAGCAAGAAAACTTCTGCGTAGCTCCATGTCAGAATGGTGTCGATTTTCCACCCTGGGGAAGTTCTTGCCTTCCCCAAGCATCATGAGCTCACAGTTGTTCAGGTCCCAGTTAGAGATACCTCCAGCAATAATTGCTGTGGGTATGAGCTCGATCTCTAACAGTGCTACCAGAATCATAGCTAGAAGGCAACAACGGAATCTGGGGTAAAGGCATGTTCAAATCATACAGCTTAACTTAACTGCGTGTCAGGTGAACTGCAGAGATTCTCCAGGCATTTGTTTTTGACGTGGCAAGTGCTAAGTGTGTGCTTTTAACCAGGCCAGTACTGAGGATCACACTGAACAACGTTGTGTGCCCTTGGAGTGTGCACACAGACAGACACCACAGCACTGCTCACGCACAGGAACAGTTTAAGGACCACCTGGACTAAAGCTCATCACGCCATCAATCCTTAAGTAGGAACAAATGAGCACTTCAGCCATTGCATTGCACAAATAATAATGGAAGAAAAACAAACAAATAAAATACATTGTACTTGATGTAGAAAGACTCTTATAGTAACAGTGATTAAGTTCACTTTGGCTCCGCTGTAACTTCTGCAGCTTTAAATAAGCAGTCCTACTAGTAACCACAGGCTGATGAGGAATTTCCAACTAAAAATAGTCTTAGAAATTTTTGAAAATGCAACCAATTACAAAAATAAAATCTCCAGCGAAGAGCACTCAACAGAACAGAATGTTAATCAGATCAGCGGTGATAGCCTACTTGTACCTTGCTTGGGATAGAAAACTTGGTCTGCTCAGCCTTGCCAGGAGTGTGAATAGCAGTAAGAGGAGGCGGCCAGGAATGGGTCATCTCCTAGGGAAGAAAAAAAAAACAAAACGTTTTTTAAATCAAATCCATGTACATAAAGAAGAAAGAGAGGAAAAAATGTTCACGTATTCTCCACTGAGGCTGGAGATGGAATTGCTTAAGGAAGCACCACCACCCATCCTTAAGTGGTAGATGAATGCCGTAACTATCCAAGAGACAGCACGTCTTGGGAACGAGGGTGAGGACAGCCCTGACTCCCAAAAATATTGACCATTTGTGTCTTCATCAGGTGGCAGCTGAGTCCACCTCCGTGGCCAGCCTGGCAAGCTGTACACATGAAGCCATATCACAGGTACAGAACAGGGCTTCACCTGCAAAGCCCAAGCAGGATGGAGATCCCTCCTGTATCGCACTGGATGGAACCCTATAGAGGATTGCACAGTGGCAAAATGCAACCCTATTCAAGATTGCATGGTGGCGAAATAAACCAGAGGCAGGTCTAGAGATGGCTTGCAGCATGAATGCCTGGCGCAGAAGAGAGCAGGGATAGAGTCCCGTGCACCAAGGCATCTTCTCACAGCGCTGGCCATAGACACTTACTATGGTATGCAACGTCACAGCTTCAGGGCACTATTGATTCCACTTTAAAATGAGGGACTGAGAGACTGGTGATTTGCACAGGGTTACACAGAAAGCCTGTACTTATCTACAAAATTCAACTCTCTGCTGAAAACCTGCTGACCAGACCATCTCAGCAACAAGCCCGTTTTCTGTATCAGTGTGTTACTCCTTCATTTGTACACGCACGTTCCAGCTATCTTCAAAGAAATCACCCGGGTGCCCACGGCCATGAAACACAAGCAGGAGGGACAGCGCAGACCCTGCGTTTTCACGCTGAGGCCGAGAACCGCCGCCCCACCGAGCTCGGGAGGAGCAGACTGGGGCTTGTGTTCAGAGGAGGGGGAAAAATCAGGAGAACAGAGAAACTGCAAAACTGTTGTTTTAGGCAGAGCTTGTAAATGCCCTTCTAATGAGTGTGTTTTATGATAGATGCTGCTCCATTCTCTCTTATCTTTGTTTTTAATTTAATAAATATTCAGAAAGGCAGTAATACTTGTCTCTGGCAATCTCTTATATCTTTGTCTTGGTTGTTTTTCTTTGCCTACAAAGCTCAGAAAGGATCCTTTCTTGAGACAAGGGAGACAGAGCATAAGAGAGGCTGATCTAGGAAATTTTACGTGCAATGGCCATAACCCTGACTGCAGTAAATTAAAATTCCCAGCTGCTATTTCATACTGGTCAAGCCCAGGGCCAGCACAAAAAAGCTTATGAACACACAAGTTTCTGTAGGTAACAGTACAATCACTGCAAACACTCCACAAATAAAAATGTAACATAATACAATTAATTTAAGGAAATATAACTGTTGTCAAAAGGGCAGTGTGGTGGGTGCATTTGGGCTAAAGACATGGCCTGGGTGGCTACAGCTGGATGCTAATGTATCGTCACTGAAGATACGTCCAGCAAGTCTCAGGTCTCCAGTTGTCCCTCACAAATCTTGTGTCATACAGGAGGTCAGGAGAGAGAAAGGAAAACTATGCACCACGGTCCTCTGTCAATGGGACAGGCAGACATGTAAACTTCTCCCAAGCTCCCGTTAGGCACTGGTATTTTATGGAAGCCCATCAAACCTCCACCCCTAGCCGTGCTGCCACTGCAGCAAGGTCTGGCAGAGCCCTGCAAGGGACAGAGCCTGGGAACGACCACTATTGGAGAGAAGCGTCCACCCGCTCCTGGCGAAGGCAGGAGGGCAGGGCTGGTCCGGGACTGGGGAGGGCACAGGTGTCTGCACTCCCAAAAGAGCTTTTGGGTTTCCACCTGTGGATCTCAGGGCCCGTTCTCACTGCACAAAGCCCAAATGGTGGCAATGAGGAGGAAAGGGGCAGCTCAGGAACAGCTCATCCCTCCCGGTGGATGAGGCTGCGGCAGCTCAGTGCAATGACGAGAAGTACACTACTATATTGCATTGGTTGTTTGACCCCTGCAGAGAGGAAGGCAGAAAAAGATTTAAGCATCCTGTGAACTTTTCTCTGAGATAACAGAATCCAAATCCTACATGCCTCTGCCAAATCCTATGCCACAGAGGCTGCTTTGTGCCAAATCTCTTCATAGCAAAATGATGCAACAGAGACTATATCACATAATTAAAAGAGGGACAGGCAGCCTGATTGAAGGCAGAAATGAAGCATATTCTAGAACTGCAGTTATAGGCTTGACCTCAGTCTCTTCCTGCCCACGCATAAAAGGCTGGACAGAGAGCCTAGGATCCATGGGCAGGTGATGGCAGTAAATATTTCAGATCATTCACTGTCAAAATGCACCTAGTGTCCACTGTGTGCCAGCTTGGTGGGCTGAAGTGTAAGCAAATTTAGTCATCTCCCTGTTAGGTGACACCTGAACATAAAACAGTGGGAAAAAGAAAAATGAATCTGCTATTACTTGAGGAAATTCAATTACAAGGTAAGAAATCCTGACTCCACTGAGGTCAGAGCCAAAAGTCAACTTCAGTGAGGTCAGGACTATCCAGTCTCTGTGTTTACAGAGTGACCTTTTGAGCATCAAAGTTTATCACAAAGGTACAAGCTAGCTACTTTGAAGCATTTCACTTCTATTATCACTGTAATAAAAAATATTGGATAGAAAATTCCTGACAGGATCACACATGCAAAACAACACAAGTATTTCAAGCTTAGTGTATGCACAAACACTGTGTGTGGAAGTGGCGAGGAATCATAGTTACCTAAAGAAACCCACCTACATCTACATAGAGATAGATGCCACAGTACTGTTGACTAAAGAACCTTGAATGTTTGTAGAGAAAGTTTTGAGCTTACTCAACTGAAAAATGTCACTTCAAAACGTATGGGCAGCAGCCCCACACCCACCACCACACAGCTGCATATTCTACACATGCAGAGCCCTACTGAGCTGCAGAATGACATGCAAAAATGGCACTGCACTGTTTTCAGGGAAGGCTCAAAACCCCAAGCCCACATCCTGCAGAGCTGTGACCATCTGCCTAACTCTCTCCCACTCTGTTGCTTAAGCATATGCCTGTTCCTTTGGAGAATCAGAAGAAAGGATGTCATTTGTTTAATCACCCACATGACTTCACCATTCTTTGCTACACCCCAGTTTCTTCTGGAGGTCCCTCATCTTCAAGTACTCGCTAAGCTCTATTTTAACTTGTGAAATCTGATATATCTACCTTCTAATATGTTATGATTATAAAGAACCACACAGACAGTGTGTGTGTTGTGCATACACCCATTAAAAAGTATATATAAACATCTTGGTTTGTAAATACCTGGGAAAACAGGCAGGGAATGGCATTCTTTTTTTTTTTTTTTCCCCAGGAAAAGTTAAAAAACTTTAATCAATCCAAATTTGGAAGTATTTACAAATTCCTGGAAGTAACAATAATAAAACCGAGCATATGAAATACTTTAAAGAGGAATTTAATGGAAACAAAGTAATCCCACAAAATTGAGTTAAGATTTATTTTCACATGGTTTGGGCTTAAAATAATTCCAAAATCATGTTAACCATTGGAGTGGGTAGATGACTGCTGCGGAAGCATGCATTTTTTACAGACCTGGAGATTAAATGAGAAAGTAAACCTGCGCAGTTTGTTGGCTTAAAAGTCACTGTGGTCGTCTGATGTAGCAACATCAAGCGTCCTCCTTTCTGAAAATTATTTAAACATTGTTTTAATTGACTCCATGTGCTTTATTTATTAGAGCTAGGCACGCTCGTCTCTTCAGCTAAGTGTGCCCTTTTCAGCTATAAAAGCCCTCAGGTAAGTAACTAAGAAGGACACAAGCAGACGCGATCTATGAATCACCAAAAATACAAATACTCCAAGAAATCTTTTTAAGGACTGCAGAGGTACAAGGCCAGATCATGATTTAAATGGAAGGAGAAGACTGGGGAAGGATTTAAACTTGCAAGTTTCTAAGGAAAAGGTCAAAGCAAGAGAACTGAGTACAGGGGATATGGGGCAGATGGTAAATAGCTTTACAAAACCAGTCCCTAAAATTAATAGCCGCCTTCAAGATTTATTTCCTTGCTCTGTATTTCATTCTTCCATCACTTCCTTCTTGTTCAAAAGAAAGTGTGCAGTGTTTTTAAATACAGATAAAAGCACTGAGCCAGGCTCGTAGAGGTCATTATGGAAAAAAGCAGCTAGACTGTGTACTCTGCGTCCCTACTGAGGCAGCTTCCCTTCCTACAGTGCACTCTAAACTGGTTAGCCTGATCTAATTTGAAGTCTCCGAAGACATAGGGCTCATGCTACTTCCCTTGGGAGAACTGAGGGGAGACACGAGAACAGTCTGCAATTACAGAAAGAGCTGTTGCTAAAGGAGAGAATAATCTGTTCTCCAGTTTTATGGTGTGTAGGAACTTAAACTGCAGCCAGAAAGATTCCACTTAGACACAAGAAAAAGCTCTCTAATGGTAAGGACCATGCAGCACTGAAACAGCTTGCTCAGAGAGCTACACAGACTCCATCTTTGGAGGAACACACTTAAGGATAGATTAGCACACATCAGTCAGGAATGGCTGAGACAGAATGGATTCCTGCATTGGGACAGGGATGTATAGTAGATGATGAGATTTCTAAGACCCTTCCCAGCCCTTTTTCTTGTTCTGAAGTTTGACAGATCTCTGTGGCCAAATGCTACCCTTACTGCCTCTCTAGTGGACAGCAGATTCACAAAAAGGTGGGAGAAGAAAGCAACAATCCCAGTGTTTTTCCTCTGTGGCGTAAGAGTCCACAAAGGCAGTTTCAGGACCGACACTTTGCCCACCTCATTAGAGGGCAGCCAGAGGAGCAGCCCTGCACGCGCTGCTAGCAATAAATGCAATCCGAGGCCACTGCTGCTGAAGAGACCTTCTCTGTGGCATTCTCTCTGTCAACTGCTCTTCTCAGTCCTTTCAACTCTTAGCTAAATCTGTTGCTTTAAACTTTCTCCAATTTTTGGTTACACAGTATGTTAAAGTTGCATTCAGAAAAAATTAATATATGATGAATAGACGTTGTCAAGTTATTACAAACTTGATGTTACAGCTGGTGCTGAGCAACCTACAGCCTTGAAGGAATAAAGATAACCAAGTGATTTACCATTTATTAAAGCCTCCATTAATGATTTATTAATGTTTTATTAACTATTTATCAATGCAACCTTCATAAAAAGCGTGTCTTGTTTCACAGGATCTTTCTCATTTCTGCATTTATACAAACCTGATCAAATCTTCTCTGCTAGGAAGCCAGTAACGCATGAGGGGCAGCCACATTTTATGTGTGTGATGCATACTGAATTAAAAAACATCTTAACCCGTTTCATCTTTGGGGAAAAGGCTAAGGAAAGAATTGAGTATACAGATATACATTTATACATGTACAAGCAAATGACACTAAAGCCTAAAGGAACAGAAAGGCAATAAAACTAAGGGTTGTTTTTCATTCACATTCCTTATGAAGGAATGGAAAATTTGCACAGGCAGTTCGAATACCCTGACCAGTAATCTGGTCGGCTTTATACTGGGCCAAAGGCTTCCTGAGGAAGGGATTTTGATACATTGTCAGAACTGACAGGGACATGATAGATAAATTCACGGATATGCATTTGATTATCGTGTTTCCGCACTTAAATCTCTCAGCATCAAAGGGATACCACTTTTTTTTCTGGGGGGGAAGGGGTGGTGGGGGAAGACTTTGGTGATGGCCTGATGGCCTCCAAGAGAAAGTCAGTTTTCCTGGTATGAATGTTAAGGCAGGAAACTTTTTACTCACGCAAATGTTTTAGCTGATTTATTACCAGTGGCTACTGCCCAGTACGTATTTTTGGAGGAACAATATGATGGCATCTGCAATGATGCCTTTGTCATACTAGAATTTATCTTGCTACTGTATCAAAAACTACTAGAAAGCCATTTGGAAATACAGTGCAGACACCCATGAGTTTACTATCGAATAGCTAGTGTTTATTCTACAAAAATCAACCATTTCCCTGACCATTATTTAAAAACACAGTGTTCACCTTTTATCAATGACAATAAATAAGTTCCCTTTGCCCAAATGGAGAATGGGATACATTCCATATCCTCCCATGGTAAATTAATATTCCTTTCTATATTGACAAGAAGGGGAAGAACAAAGATGATATTCAGTGAAAATGAATATAGAAATTGCTTTAGAAGCCAACAGGAGTTGACTGTAATCTTTACAACATACGTTTAACTTTCCTACTTTGTTAACATTTGGAAATCCACAAAGAAAGTGATAGCAATATGGATATTTTCTGTTGAGCTTCTCAATACTCTCTGACTCCCGTACACCTTTCAATATATTTTCCTCATACCATAGCTTTTATAACTAGCAATACTCAGATGCTTTGCTTAGAGCATTTAGAAGACTATAAAAAAATAGCAAGTCATGACTGATGTACTTACTGCTCTAACCAATCTTGCGCATGTGAAGGAACACAATGCTCCATTACAGTGAGAAAGTATCTCAACTCATGTGGCTGTTTTAGGGGGAGAGTAATGAAGCTGCACCACATGAACCCGCCACCACATTTCCAATTTAACAAGTCTGACACAATCCTAACAGTAACCACAGCCTACGTAACAGTGTGTCCACACCGTGAAATGCTTTAGCTCCCCGCTGGGTCCTGGGCCCCAAACGGTCCATGCCGTGCACATAATAGCTGATTCTCAAGGCTCCTCTGCGAAACAGGTTGGATACTTCTCTCCAAGGTGGTTCAGGGTAATTTTCTTCAGGGAGCACCTCAGGAAGATTCTATGGTTAAAAACTGTCCCAAATGTGGCTCACGCTGTCCAGGCCAGTCCTTCAATTCAATCCCAAGCATATTTAGTGCCCTCGAGCACCTTCTCACACTTTCTTGGCATTTTCAGGAACATGCAGCACAACTCCCTAAGGGCCCTAATATGGAAACGTTGTAATGGTGGGCTGCAGCAAAACATGAGTGTCTAGCAGCTCTATCTCTACTCTTGTCAGGCTTAGTTTATCTGTATGAGTCAAGTGCAAGAAGGACATGGGGGTTTCACAGAACATCGTCAGCGAAGTAGAATTACACAGTGTAAAAAATGAAACAGGACCTTACTGGAAGCACACAGGAGAGCTCTCTTGACAAGTTTCATATGATGAGACAGAATTAAGAGTTCTGTGGAAAATGGCAGCCTGAGAAATCGTGAAGTCAAAGGCAGATGCATCCTGCATATATGACTGCCTCTCTGACTCATGCTGTCTTTCTCTTAGACCATTCCCTAAGCTTTTTAATGAAGGAGATGAGCAGGAGCCAGCGCTGCTTTTGTGACAAGCCAGGAGCCTTCAGAGAGTCCAAAGACAGACATGTACTGACCAGGAATCATGGCACTGAGGTAACTCCGCTTCCCCTCCAAGAGGGGCAGGAGGCATCTTTTCTACTTGCAGAATATGTGGGGTTTGTTGAGGATAGGCCGTAACGGCTGCATGCAAGGAGAGGATGATCAAAGCTTTGAAGTTTTGCCAAGCACACGTGAGAAGCTGGGCCATGTGAGGGATTCGTATTTCCATATAACTGTTCTTCTGCACAGACCTACTGGTGGGTCAGAAGATGGAACTGCCAGAATGGGTCAGACTCAAGGTCCTGCTCATCTGGGATGCTGGTGGACAGTAGTCAATGCTACGTCTTTCACAGAGCGCTTCAAGAACAACAGAGCAATCATGAGGGCAAAATCCTGATCCTCCATACTTACTACTGCTCAGCTGTGCTGAGATCCTATCTGTTTAATACCGCATCCAGAACTGGATATTCAGTAAGCACCAGCTAACACCAGTTTTAGAGTCCTAACAGTTAATGATACACCCCAAAATATTCAGGTACTTGCAGTCATGTGTACTAAACCTACTTCCAGAAAGCTAGGCATCCTTCATCTGTCACTCTGAGTAACTAATGACTTTGTTGCCCAACACACAGTACCAGAGTCTTGCTGTGGACAGTACGGCCAATGAAATACCTCCCGTTCTTGGCAGCTTCTCATCCCCACTGAGATGCACAGCCATATCCTATTGATTTTGTTTATTCAAAATGATACTTGTTGGTAACCATCTCCAGGGATGGCACATCTAATTTTCATAAGGGCCCCAAGAGATAGGAAGTATGCATTGAACTGTTAAATACAACATAACGTCCTGGCAGTACAACAGTATAATATAAACAAAAGCACAATAAGTAATAAAAAGCTAATTCTTGCAAAAGTTACTAATACCAACATATAATTTCATCTCTACAATTTAAAAAACATTGGCAACATTTCTCCAAGTAAATAAGCAACTGTGTTTTGAAACTATTCACTGCTGGCACTTGTTTAAGGGAATCTGGTAATTTGTTCCATCCATCCTGAGCTTCACAAGCAAAAAAGCATGTCTTGAATTGCCTGTTTTCTTCTCTGAAAGTTAGGGTTCACACCACGAGGAGAGCAGAACTATAATTTGCAGTTACAAAACAAGACTGCACCTACCCTGAGGCACTCCACTGTGCACATTTATACAATACATTACACCATCTCCTTTACGTTGCCAGATGTAATCAATTCACGTTTTTTTCATACAAAATACAACAGTGAATTATGCAGTCACATGACAAGACCCTCTCCATGTAATTTATTACAAAATGCATTTAATTTCTGGAGCCACTTACGCCAACATCATGAAAAAATAAAATCTCCAAATTCAGTATCAGGCATAATTAAATTACTAAACTACAAAACTTCTCATTCTGTAGGCTTAGCACAGAAACTGTTTAAGTTTTACATTGTGCACTAAGTTTTAGACCCGTGTAACCAGCTCATAGCCCACATCCGGACAGTATGATGAAACTGAGTCTAAAAATCATCAGGAACTTGAAAGCATCAACTTGTGCCAGAAGACATCAGCTTTACTCTTAAAGCAGGAGCATCAATTATCTGAAAAGGCGTACAAGGGGAAATTAAGAAACCAGGTTAGGCAGCTTTGATTTTAAAGCTGAAATCTTTTGCATAAGCCATGATTTGCTTTCATTAAAATTGGACTCCAAGTTGTTACTTATCGAATACAAAGAAATGAAGTTACCACACACTGCCATACAATACACATTGAAATCTTTTACAAAAGGGTTTTTTTGCCTTCAAAACCAAGACTCTGCCAGATTTCTTTTATTCTGCTTACCACACAAGCAGTATTGCAGCATGGGTTTTCCCGAGTGGGTGTGCCAGGGTAGCATTTCTTTTTAATGTTGAGTGTTTCCCTCTTACACGGTCTCATCAACACTTCAACTATAATGCCATTAAAACAGTGGTCTGAGGCTGAAGTGAAGACACAGTGAACACCCAGAAAAGCTCAAACCTTCCCTTATAGAAGCTGTCCTTTTTCAACATTTCCTTTTCTTCATCTACATGATGCTCTCCCTACCATGTGTCCCAGTCGAAAACTTGTTTTTCCCCTAGTTTATGAAGAATGCACCCTCCCCTGCAGAGCACGATTATCTTCCCAGTGCCTACATCAGAGTCTATGAACGCTCTGAGGGCAAAGACTGTCTCATTTCTTGTCTTATGCAATGCCTAGGGCAGCGGTGAATACAGAATACTGGCTGGAAATTTGGAACAGTGAATACTGCCTGGAAAATCCTGGATGGAAAACATCACCAGCTTGATCAGCGCTCAGTGAGCCCTGGATGGACAGACAACTTCAAACTGAAGCCTGATCATTGGATCCTCTAATTTGGCACCCTGTTTTTTTGTAAGGTTAAAAGCTTAACATGTTTGCCAAAAAAACATACTATGGGTTCTGGCCTGTAACAGAGAGGGAAAGTCCTTGCTGCCTCTCATGCTCAACCCTTTAATTCTCTTCTCTTACAGAAAGACCTAAGCAGCCACCTGAAACCCTATAATGCGACCTGGCATTAATTATAGCAATTTTAGCTTTTGGAAAAGAACAAACATTTCAGTCTGGATTTCCTTTACCTCACTTATGCCTTGAAGCAGGTCTGTTCCTGCATCTGTGTGTCCTGTAAATCATGCCAACACTCCCCTTTGATCGACTCCTGCTAAGCTAACAGGTGTAGAAAAACTGGATGTTATAGAGATGTTTTGATACAACATATACTTTTTTGGCATGTCAGCCTTACCCAAATAAGCCAGCTTAAAGAGTAAAGAAAACCGAAGCCAAAACATGCTGAGGTCTTTTTTGATCTCCCTTAAGGTATGGAGGCTTCACAGTATTTCTGGCAGACAGACTCCCACTGTCACAGGCATGCATTTGATTCCTCACTTCCCAGCTTGCTCCTTCTTACAAAGCTAGTAAGTCTGAGGTTGGAAACATTAAATACTCAGAACTGCCACTAAGATGTATGACAGCTGAGGATGGTTGGTCCCACACAGAGCGGTCCCAACTTCTGAAATCTGCATGTTCAGACTATCCACCAGATTAATATATCCTCCTGCCATGCCTGCATTTTTAAAAATCTGCTGACAAGAAACTACATTGAAACAAAGCAAATCCTAAAAACAGGGCTGAAAAAGGGCAAAGCCCATAACCTTCCTGCCTCCAAACACCACACCACTTTTTTTCCCACAGGAAAACCATTGAATAGGATGCAAAAGCCACAGCACTAAAATGCAGTAAGTTTGGTGCTCCAGCATTTAAAAAACATATATCTACATTACTAGACGATGACATGTATTTCTTTGTTGCTTCTAGATGGCCAAAAAAGAATAGCAAACTGTTCATTAGTAATAGTTTATCAGGGGTCGTATGAGCAATCTGGAACAAACTTGGAGCGAGCTCAGGAAAAGACCACCCAGTAGACCCAGGGTTGCGAGTTAGCTCTATGCAGTTACAGCGATTTGCAACTCCAGCTGGTGTCAAACACTGACAATTACCAGTTATCACACAAAGACGAACTGGAATAAACCTGCCAAAGAATACTTTTTTCTTTTTAGTACAAAGTGTGACGTATTATCATGTTCCAGCCATTACCAAAAGGAGTTGTTGATCTCACTTTGCTGGAGATCCAAAGGCTAGATACAGTCACACAGCATTATTTTGGAAGGGTAACTTGTGTTATAAGTGGAAGACACTATATAATAACAATGCTGCTGCAAAAGGAGACAGAATGATGCATCTAGTCAAAATCCCAGCCTAAGCCTTTTCAAAGAGCACAAGTAGTTAGTATAACATTCCTTAGGGTTCCTGTATCCTTTCAAACATGATAGCTTTCTTGTAGTTTACACTTATCATATTAAGAAAAATGGTAATGAGGCGATCATGACAACTTCTTTTAAAAGCAACAATGACTCAATTGCCAAGGAAAAAAGAAGTGATAACTATTTTCATGGAAAGAAGCCTCCAGTGAATGCTTCACTGTTGAAGCTGTGTTCTTTGTTTTTGTCTGAACTCAGGAACGACAAGGGGCTGCTCTTCAAATAAAATCTGAGCACCCGTTTTCATTTGATTGCTACAACACTCCTTTTTCAGATAAACTAGCAGCTCAGACCTCTCATGGAAAAGATTAGGGACTCAAGAGGTTAGAAATTATAAAATACTGGAATAAGTGGGAAAGGATTAAATAGCTTGACTTAAAAAAAAAAAGAAATCACTACTTGGAATGTTCTCCTACAAACCAAACACCAAGTTCTTTTTCTGAGGCTCAGAAGAATATTTTTAAAGGTTACTGTACCTTGGGGTACACAAACAACATATTCTTTAGCAGGAGATACTCGTGGCAAAGAAATTAATGGACTACATAGCCCAAAGAGGCCTTTAACACTCAGTGCTTGCACAATAAATTCCATCAGCAGATGTCAAAGCATTCCTCACAAGAGATCGGTACCTTGTCTCCAGAGGTGAAATTTGGTCCATGCCTTTAAATCACCCACTCAACCAGCAGCAAAAGCAACGAACACTACCCTGCCCTTTCTTCTTCCCATTAGCAACCCATGCAAGTCTCCCAAGCGCATCTGCGTCCATGTTGTTCCTATTTCACCCTGCAAAGTATTAGTAGCTATTATTTCCACCTCCCCTCAAAAAATATTTGCTTAGACGTTGCACAGAAATACTGAGTAGAGGAAATATTAAAAGAAGAGCTGGAAACAGCTGAGAACAGGGTTCCTAGCGACACCCACACCAGAGGCCTCGCCCTAGGAGCCCTGAAGGCAATACAGTAACACTCGCAGCAGGTAGAATAACAGTGTATGCAGCATGCTGAACCAACATCAATCTGGGCTCTTAGGTCAGAACTTCAGATGCATGTTTGTAGTCAGTTTTTATCTCTTGCCTCTGAACAATGGTCAATAAACACCTCAATGCCTTGAACTAGTAAAACCATCTTCCTCTCTAACGCTATAGCCTGCCTTTTTCTTCAGCTGACTTCTGCAAGGCTGGGTGCCTGTATGACTGCTTTTAAATCAAAAAGAAATATGAGAAATTCCTCGGGAAAAAAAAAAAAAGGGCAAAAGAAAAAAAGAGAATAGCATTCTGGTCAGATTTTCTAGCTATCCAAAGGAATTGTTACACAGCTGACATAAAACAATGTGGCAGGATCCACAGGCTAATTAAACAAATGTGACAATTTTACTGTGACAATTTGAAAACGCTCAAAAGTGCCTCCCATCCACAGTATGCATTCTTCTCAAATGTGTATTAAAACCCATGTACTGTATTAAGAAATTGAAAGGAACTTACATTTTCAATAAAAAACACAATTATAAGCACAATTTGAAATATATGGCTAAAATAGATTGGAAGTTCTTAAGGTTTCTCAGAACATTAAATTCAATGACACGCTTTCTTTAAAGAAACGTTAGAAATTCTCTATAGAAATGGATAAGCCACAGTATGTAGTATAATTTTAAATATCTGATTGAGTCTAGCTTTTGCACTATTATAACACCAATAATTCCAACTGAGGACCTCAATGGATTTTACTAGCAACTAATGTAACTTTGCAGTGCGATGGCCGCGTGGCTGAGGTTCTGTTTCTCCATTTCATAGAGGCAGATACTGTGGAACGAAGGGGCATCTCAAGGTTATACAGCAGGGTGAAGTTAGGGTGTTTTATCCGAGTCTATGTATTCTAACATTTATTGAGAGGATGTTCAAAGAGATGGGAAGATGGACCGTATCAGTCTTTTACTGGCAAGTGTGAAGTGGTCTATTCTGAAGACTGTGGCAGCTGAAAAGATTTCCACAGGTAAGAAGGAAGACGCCTTCAGAAAGAGCTCCACTGACTTTGCTGCACAACAGTCTTAAAGCCTACAGATCAATGGCAAATAGCAAAGACATAAATTGCTCCCCTCAAAAAAGGCGGCTCCCAGAACTATTCTCCCTATAGAATGTGGAATAACTGAATGTAATACAGATGACGACTGCAAGACTGCCTTCCCATGTTAGGCTGCTTCCACAAACCCCATGGAGGCTGGCAATGCTGACAGCGTGTCACCGCATGACTGCTCCAAAGGAAAAGACCACCTGCTCGTCCCCAGCGCTTGCCCTCGGGGCTGCAAAAACAGAGCCCTTACTTTTTGTGGATAAAGAGCCACAGAAGATGCTATAGAATTTGTCATTTCAAACCAGAATTGTTTCTAAAGCTTGCATTCATTTCAGAAAGCCTAACTCGATTTTAATATGTTTTCGATGACTTCATTCTGTGCCTAAAGTAATTTGTGATGTAGAGTACACATTATTAATCTACTTAAATGAAAGGTAACATTGCTAGCAGTTTAAAACACTCAATGCCCATATTTAACCATGTTTCATTTTGACAGGACAAGATGAAATAACAGAAATGATTAATCTGAGACCAGAGGAATATTCTACTACCTATATTTCAAAATAGGACTAGATTTTTTTGTTTAATACTTCAGCAGTAAGATGTGTAAGTAGAGTATAGGAGCTTCAGATGGCTTTTCTGCTTGACCACACTGCATACTGTTCCAGTAGTTGTTGTTACCCGTGACTTTGGAAACAGCAGCAGTACTCCAGGGCAGGCAGACAAAAGGCTCTGAAACTCCTAATCATGTTTTTACACAACAAATTCATGCAGCTCACAGGGTCCTTAGGGGAGGATACCTGGTGTGGCTAGAGCCAAACACTGTAACAGTGTAGAAGCATTCAAAATTTTCCACTGAGTTCAGCACTTGGGGCCTTTTTTGTTCACGGGAGCATACAAAAGGTCAAAGTTGATCTGACATCCCTGATTCTGTGGGTCTGTTTTCTCTCACACTTTCACTTAAAGATAAGGGAGTTGCTCTTTATTTACAATGATGAAAAGGGAGGGGAAGTCAGGTCACATGGGTCTGTGAATCTGAAGTAGGAATCTTAGTTTTATGATACTCTCTACTCAACCACAAGACCCCATCAACTTATTTTCCCACTTTTTTCGTCTCTTTCACTTCCTGTTACTTCTGGGACTACGAAACGCAGAGGTATTTGAAAAATCAGTATATGAAGTGACCCAAACTTTTAAGTGCCACAGAGGGTGCACCTGATCTTCCACAGAAGTTGCAAAAGTTATTATTATTTTTTTTCTCCAAGACAATGACTTTGCTTGAACTACTTTTTTGTTTGAACTGGCTTTTAAAAATTATTTTGTATATTCTCATAAAACATAATTATTTTTATCATAACAGAGTACTGAATCAGAGTGAGGATGCTGAGCATGTAACATGTTGCAGTACATAGTGGATCATTTCTGAGGTGACTGTCAGTGAGGAAGAGAAACTACAAGTAGCCATTTTGGTACAAAAGACATGTTAAAGAGCTTTGAAAACAGATAATCATTAACAGTTTTTCATTTAGTCATTCATTCCTAAGAAGAATGCTTTCATTCTCTTCAGGAGCAGTAATACATGTCCAAACTCTTGTGATGTCAGCTCACTTTACAGTAATTTTAGTAGCAATGGTAGATCTGGCCATGATAGCAGAATTATATAATGCTACTGAAATCAGCAATATTTCAATTTGGCAGCACAAAAATATAATGTTAAAATATTATGGTTAAGGAGATAAGAAAACAGAATTGAATAGTGAGTTTGAAATAGGTGCCTTGCAATCTCTCTCTCTTTTCCTGAATACCTTTTGTAATCTTTTTTTACTGTTACAGTGTAGATAGGCTGCAACAGACCCACATAATGATCAGATTTTACATTTCAAAGTTCTTTGCTAAATAATTTCTTTAATACTGCTAAGAAAATAAAACCTTTATTTGATAAATGTGCCTGCAGGCTGGAATCAGACCTTGCTTGTCTGTCCTGACAAAGGTCTAATCTTTTGCTGCCTTACATCTCGAAGAGGCATTTATCCCTGTACCAGGCAGGTGCAAAACACCACCTTTCGCATACAGGAAACACTGCACACCCACACGCATTTGTCAGATCAGACAGTCAACCTTTTCTCCCCGTCACCTCCCCAACAGCATGAAGTCTGCTTTGAGTTGATCTGGCAGCACAAAGCAGATGTATAGTGTATATCTACATCACAAGCGAACTCCTCTCGCATCTGATCTGTGCATGGCAGCAGTGCAACGGTGGCCCACAAAACCAACCGCGGAAGCTAAGTACTTGAGCATTGACTCATGCCAACCTCCTACTCTGCTAGCCTAAAGTTATCGCTGAGTTTTATGCATTATGTACCTTGAAGTTAATACAGACAGCTTTGGGATAATGCTCCTGGGGTGCCTTTCTTATGAGTGGCACCACAACGTCATCACTGTAAAGGTGAATGGCCAAAACCTTGAACAATTCTGTTCTGCTGTGTTCAGGTGTAACTCACTGCGGCCAAGGCGAGCCTCCCAAGTTCAGGGTCTGCTCTAGACTGGGAGGACCTAAGGCTGCACTCTCCAACTCCCCAAGAACCTTTTGCACTTCAAGCCTACACCAGGCTGTCCTCAGATGGCTTGAACTACAGACCTCACTGTGCCTGTGTGTATATGGCTGGACAATGCACAAAATGCTGGGAAAAGGCTTCTTTGGACCTTCCTGGAATTGTTGCTGAATGCTTGCAGTGGTACTGAGATAAGAAATGAGCTGATCGCCTACCAAACCAGGAATGAGCTGTTCTCAAAGAACTACTCAGCATTTCCATTTTCTGGAGTAAGACTATGTCTAGAGAGTCATCAGAGCAAAGGGCTAGTTGTTGCTTTTATGTATACCTAAAGCAATGCAGGGGTAACTCCTTTTTATTTAATAATGGCAGCAGCAACATAAGTGGAGCTGCTGCCAATTTATACCAGTGTGGGAGGAAGAAGAATTCAATGAACTCAAATGAGATCAGAGGTCAGTGGAATTACCCCTTGATTTATTTTGATGTGAGAGCAGAAACTGGTTCTGCCTCCATTGAGAAAATGCTGATAAAAAGCTGAAAATGCATTGGCTTGGAAATTGCTAAGAAATTAATTGTTTTTATCCATCCAAATCTTCATGTACATAAGCAAAGTCTAAAGGAAAAAAAAAACAAACCCTGCAGTTGTAACACCTTGCCTTTTTCAAAGCAGGCTATTACCCGCTCCTTACACGCTTCCAAAGGCTGCCCGCCAGACGAGGGACAAAGGCCGCAGATACACATTTACATGTGGGTTACCTTTTCAATCCATTTTTTCATTTCAATAGAAATAATAAATCACCTTATCCTGGAGAAAGGAGCAGCTTGACACAAAACATACAGTGCTGGGCTATTTTTATAGCACACCTAAGACATATAGGGATTCATTTATTTACTCAGCTATTTAAAAGTGGCTACTCTTACTCATTCTCTGGATAGCTAAATGCCAGGTTGCTAAGTTACTGTTACTTGACATCATCTCCTCCCCAAAGTGTTCCCACATTTGACAGGTTCACATGATTTACTAGGCCAGTCAGCTCGTTATTCACTTGTCCAATGACGTCTGGATAATCATTTTAAATTCACATCATGTCCTCCCCAGCAAGCCCCCAGATTCCACATGAAAATATTTAAACTGCCTGTCAGCTACTAAGTGCATTTGTAACCACACTGGACAGCGTACCTGTACTTTTCAAATAACAATTATTATAATTAGGTTTAGCATCGTTCTTCAATGTTGGTTTGTATTTTAGAAGAGAAAACAATTACTGAGGGGCAAATAATGGGCTGTATCTGTTACAGTCTAATTTCGCTCTGTGAACAGCTCACCTCAGCTATGGATGATAGGTATCAAATCCATTAGTGCTTTCAATTGGCATGAGGAAGGTAATACTACACATAATTTGCCCAGTCAAGGGCATTTTCACCTGCTGATCAATTTACATATTCTCCAATGTCATTAGACATGAGCTAGTCATCAGAAGAATAGAAGACCATACAAATTATAGACTTTGCTCATTTAACTCCAGTCATTTTTATACTAATTACAATCTGAATTACATGAAGGATTTGTTTTGCTTCCAGACTAGAAAGCTTTTAATTAATACCACAGCTGTCCACATAACATCAGAAGTTCATCCAGTTATTTGACGCCTTACTACACTAAATATACACCTACAAGAATCCTTTTGTTCCTGTAAGCAGGGACAGATTTTCAGACAGAAGTGCCTGCCCAGATGGTTAGCAACACAGACATGAAAGCTTCATGTGCACAGACCGGAGCCTCACTTCTGCGGGATTATGTCTAATCGATTGCCTAAACACCAAGCCCAAAGTTTCAATTTACACTACAAGTCCTCAAGAAAATTCAGTTAAATAAAATTTCCTTTCTTTCCTGTGTAATGTTGTACACTTATCACCTCCCTTCCCAGAGGTCACCAATGCTAAGGGAGGTCCCTGCTGTGCTCTTTACAGGCAGAAAAAGGATCACCGCTAGTCTGCACTCAGTGTCACACCTACACACACCCCTGCGCCTGAACCAGCATGACGGTTCCCATAACATGCAATGACAGCAAGGCACGTTGATGTAGAGCCCTGGTACAACCGGCACCAGTAACTGCTTCAGAATATTGGTTTAAAATGTCAATTCTCCCGCCCCATCTGCACTTCGTATCACAACATTTCAATGAACTCATTTTTCAATGGCTGCACATAGCAAGTGACAAATTAATTTACAACCATATTAATAAAATGTGAATTACACATACACACTGTTGATTGCCTGTCTTCCATGTTATCCACACTTCCAAAGCCATTACGGTGGTTTAAAAACATAAGCCACACTTTCAAACAGAAAAAAGCACAACAACCACCATCTATTTGCCTTAATCTTTCAATTTGTTTGCAACCTGTATTACATGCAAATCTCCTGTACTACACCTTTACAGCTTGCTCTTAGATGTACAAGAGAGATTCTTTTTTTTTTTTTAATTATTATTTTTAACAACCTTCTCAGCCATTCTGGTTAGAAAAGCAAAATCAACAGGAGACTGGTCTGCCATTAACCTTTGGCTGTAGTATCAGAAACAGCCTTGCATTTACCCAAGATGACATAAGTGGCTAAAATGTTTCAGGAAATCTGAAGGACTGTGAAATTTTGTCTCTGAAGACTCAGGGGTCTAAATGGACTCAAGACCTTTCCCCTCACTCGGTTGGAAATTTTTGACCATAAACTCAATTAAAACTTTTTTTTTCTAGAAAAAAAAAAAAAGACAACAGAGATTAGGAATTGCAAACCTCTACAATTACAAAAACCATTAATCAAGTTCATCTTGAAAAAATACCTCTGTAAAATCAGAGGTCACAGATCTTAGCTCAGGTCCCTCTGCCTTGTAAAGTCTAGTGAAAAAAACCTACAAGAGTTACTGTGCCTTTCTAAGGGGTGAAACTGAATTAAGTCACTTCATTCCCTGACTTATAAAAAAGGAAAAAAGCAAACCTCAAGGCATGAAATGCTGTCAAGGGCGACTGGCAGGGCTGGGGCGAGGCAGGTGGCAGCACCCTTGCCCCGGCACTTTGGGGCGCCCGGCTCAGCAGCTGACATGGCCCATTGCCAGTGGTTGGCAACGGTTTGACTGGTCAGAACGGACGCTATTACACCGCAACCTGCCTACCTTTGGGATCTGACTGCCTTGTAATCCTCCTTGCTTACCTCTGCAACATCCCTGACAGGACAGAAATGTTCATAGCCTATTTTTTTACCCAGAGAAGCTGCCATCAGGGAGCTGAGGCCCACACTCCCAAACGCTCTTCAGAGCCTACACAAATGGCCCCCAAACGCCAGAAAGTATATGTCAGGGCTGGGAACTTAATCCAGGTTCTCAAAGCACAAATCACTGCTGAAACCAAGGGTCATCCTTTCATCTGGAGCAGACAGCCTGAGTCTCCTGACACGGGGCTTCTATGGGGAGCCGGATGACTAGACTTTGACCACTGCTGGGCATCACATTCCCTTACTTATTTTCTCTCCGTTGCCTGTCATGTAGAACATGATACTCTGCATGCAGCCAAAAAACATCTCCCACTAGCTTATTCTGTATTATGAATTTGAAAAGAACAAAGTCATTGACAAAACTCAGGTACTTCTACTTCCACGTGTGCTTCAGCACCATACGCAGCTGAAAGCCTAAAGCGCTGCCACTGAAGGCAACCAATTGTGACCGGGGTTTGCCGAGCCTTCAACGGCAGCCCCCAGAGCAGCTCTGTGATCTGCTGCTTTCATACACTCAGGGCCTTGCTGGCAGCCTGCTTGCAGACAGGTTACAAGAAGGCTGCAGACAGCTTGTCAGCACCCAGAGCTGCCTAATGCCACGCCGATGGCATACTAAGCCACCATCAGCGTGTAACAGCATGCAAACCTACCCAGCTGAGCATGTGGCGAGGGGGTGTGCATCCCAGACCAATCATGGTCAAGGTCCCATGCTCGCCCACAGCATGCTGAGCCCATAGCTGCTCCCCGGCAGGGGTGGTTTCATATGCTGAAGCTGGCTTTTGGCTACGCCTGTGGTTACAGCTGCTGGGTTTGCTCCATGGCTGGATGGCAAGGCTGGGCACGGGGGGTGCCTCCAGGCATCTGCATCCAGCAGTCAAGAAAGATTGGCTGGTTTGTATCCCTTTTTTGGGTATCCGTTACGTGCCCTGTGAGACAGATCCCCAGAGAGATGGAAACGTGCCAAACCCCTGCTCTGTCCACCCCAAAAGTCCTCCCGAGTTTAACAGCCGACTGGTGCCAGGAGGAGCTCCTGTGGCTGCAGGGACTCTGCAGTTCATCCCCATCCTCTGCAGATGACAGAAAGTCCTGCACTGGTCTCAGCAGGTTGCAGAAGGAAGCCCGGGACATTCTGCCTCTGTTGACTCAAATTACACTCACAGGGTAGGAAATAGGATCACCTTCTCTTGATTGGAAAAAAGACATTTCTGCTTCCTGTGATTTATATGCACTGTTCCCACATTAAAACTGTCACCTGGATGATTGATCCTTGAAATTCACTACATCACATTTCCTTTTGATGCTGTTTACTGAAAACAACTGCTTTCCCCAGCTAACAAGTCATTCATTCCAACTACAGTAATGAACCTAATTGATATATATAAACAGGAGAAGAAGACATTTAAAATATACCAGGCATTTTGCACAGCCTTTCAACATTTTCTTTGCTTTTCCTCCCTTAGTGTTCTACAGGCAATAAATCTTTGCTCGCTTCAAAGGTTGAAACTAAATTTTATTTATTTCCTTGCATTCACTGCTGCTGGGTGCACACGCAGATGCATACTTCTCTGTTACTGCAGGCCTGCACGTGCATACTTGCCTGCTGGTTCAACATACTTCTGCAGCAACACTGGCAGCCCATAAGGACATCAACAGCATCCCAAGATACCCATGTACACAAAACTGGAGCAAGTGTCCAAAACAATTTACCTCTGTACTGCGATGAATACTGAGAAGTCTATTTTATTTTATAATCAAGAGTAAGTCCACGTCTTCGCAAGCAAGTTGGCACAACCGTTACACATGATTTCAGGTCCGGGTTAGTTTGCACCAGTTGCCCCTAGTGATAAGGACATGGCCAGCACAAATTCTCCCCTAATTTTTATCCTCTCTACACAAAAACCAACAGTATGGCTGGCAGTCCCAGGGAGGTAGCTCTGATAGATGGGAAACTCAAACCATGAGGATAAAAACCTAAATCCCGGATAGGGACTAATGGGTGACAAACCTGCCCCCAGTCAAATCTCACTGCCAATGGGGGACCCCAAAGTTGAGGTGACTGAGGAAAAGCCCATCTTACAGTACAGCAGATTTACACATATACACAACTTGTTGTGCACACTCCCATTCTTCTTGTTGTATGATCTCGTTGCAATTAAGCTATGCTCAGTTCAGAGTGGTTGTTTTAAAGTTCTGTGCTTAGCCACTGACCAGAGCTCCCAGAAAAAAAACGTCTGTAGGTCTTACACAAAACCTTGTACGACGAGCCACTGTAGTTTGGAGGAAGAAGGAAGAATACTGTAGGTCAGTCTGTGAGTGGCAGAATTAAAGTGACTCCACCTCAGGGTAGAAAAGAAATGTGTCTTGCAGAGACTCACAGAGACTGACAGCTTAGAAAAGAACAGGAACGCGTGTGAATCCTGACCAAGACAAGCTGGCAGATGCAGAGTATTAGGTGAACTCACCTGACTCACTAAGGAGAGCTCTGGGCCTACCACTCGGCTGTGTCTCTATTTCACATAGACCCACTAACATGTTATTATTTAACTACAGTGTTAGACAGCCATATAACCCTTCTCTGTGCAAGATGAAATAACAGCACTACAATTATATAAAAGTACAAAAGCAAAGGGTATTACTCACCCGTAATATTTCTTCCACACAGCTGGAGTCATTGGGAAGGGTAACCTAGGTTTAAAGAAAGAAAGGAATGTTTAGTCAGGTGCTGGATGCCAAGTTCAGTGACTACAACCACATAGATGAACAGCTAACAAGTAACTGCCTCTGTTTGAAGGCTGCTGTATCCACGCTTGCTGCCTACCAAATTTTCCAGTTCAGATCAACATAAATCATCAGCAGGACCCGTTTTGTCAGAAGTTGGTTTTTTTTTCCGCGCTGCTTTGTGCTACTAATGACACTTTCGAAGCAATAAAGTACTCCGATTTCCTCAGGCTGAGAACTGGCACTAGAATTGCCTGAAACTTCTGTAATTGAAGAAGATCCCACTGTTACTCCTATCGGCAGCCCTTCAGAGAGAAGGCGAGGTTTGGTTTAACTTGCCACATGCTGCAGTGAAGGACAGAGGTGATAACAGTTAGGAGAAAGCTGTTATCATCAACTATCTTATCCTACAGTTTAACAGGCTAACAGTCAAGACAGCTCTTAAAACTTAAACACATACTGTAGTAAAATACTGGTTGGACTATAAGGATGGCTGCTGATTTTGTTGTCCCTCTTTTCATCAGCCTGTTGCAGGTTGAGTGAAGACTGAACAGCACACAGGAATCCACCTTGAGATGCTTGACAGATCTTCCTTCTCCCCTTCGAAAGATGCGATATATCCATGCACACAACCACACCCACGCACATGCACTGTGGTGCCCTTAACATCTTCCAATTGAAAATACTCGTTTGAATGGTACTTACAGCATTTGCTGCAATCCCTCATTCTAAGGACATCAAAGAGCACAAAACCTCTAAATACTGCGAACAATTACATAAACAACAGGCAGACACGACCCATATGTGCAGCCATTTTGTAGCACTTGCAGGTAGCTATGATGGGTTCTTACCATAGAGGTACAGCAGAAGAGGAAGATACAATACTCAGGAAGGTATTAAAAAAGAGGTAAGTGCTTCATCCCATAAATATTCAGTGCGACTTTTCTGCCCGACACTTCTACCCTACTGTCCTTGGTAACCAGTTTGGTAAAAGACACTCGTGACTAAATTCAATCCCCGTCATCCTAATCTGCTATAGAGCTTGACCAAAAGCACAGACCATGGCTTTCCTCCTGCATTTCAGCCAGCACGAAGCTTCAAGAATAAATCCACACAGCTATAAAGTCAAAGACCAGAAAGACCTATTAGATGACCAAGTTCACGCTCTGCTAATGTAGCACATTTTCCCCATATCTTCCAGTACTGTGCCTAGCCTGTATGGAAATGGGTCTCCCATCTCTTCACTTAACAAAATGTGGAGCAGTGTTGTAAACTATTTGGTGCCTTTTTTTTGATAATTGTTAAAATTTTGCTTTCAGTGTCACCTCAGCCTTTTTGCAGAGCTCTTCCCACTACTCTAATTAATTACTTCCCTTCACACACCACGCACTCTACTTTTCTCAAATGCTGTATGTTCAACTTACACCTTCTTTCCTGACAAACAAGATTTTCCATCCCTATGGCTTATTTCATCACTGTTCTCCAAATTTCCAGCAGTTCATCATTATCTTGGTAAAGAAGTACCCAAGTAAATATGACCACATTGCAGGGATATTAGTGATTTTTATCTACTTCAGCAACTATAGGTTATAATTTTCTGTAATATCCCCTAAAAGCATTCAACTGACCAAAAAACAGCCTTACCTTTTGTCCCCAGCTTATATTCAGCTCAAACTCTACCTAACAAACCCAGGCTGAGAACTCCCAGTGGATGGCCAGTATTAACTGCAATAGGCATGCAGTCCACACCTCATACCGCAAGACTTGATATTCCAGCACTTCCTTGCCCTTCCTTCAACCCCCTATTTTTCACTTAAATCTCTTTTTTCCCCTCTCAATACCTGTAAGTTCTTTGCTAATCTGCAAACCAACTCCCCATTCACAGAGAAATATAGTTAACTTTAACCAGAAGATTAGCAAGCGTGGGTATTACTGCAATGTGCAGTGGGGTAGTGGGAGTACCTATGTCTCTAATACACTCCTGATTTTTTTCATTGAAAAATTAGTATGTTGGAATATGAGAAAACAAAACAAATACCCCCTGAAAAAGCGTGCAGTGTACACACAAACCACAAAATCTCTCACAGCAGTAACAGGAGCAGCCCAAAATCCAGCTGAGTGTGTCAGACTGGGAAGAGTGAGAGCCACAGAGATACAGACGTCCTCTCTTCAACACCCCTCCCTACCATTACATATCCCATTTTCAATGGTTAGTCGAGACACCATGTGTATTCCTTGTTTTGAAACGTAATAACTGTGATAATTGTGTCCCTGACTATTAACACAGGGCAGAGCATGTTCTTACTTGCTTCACAGTCCTCTCTCAATTCACAGCCCTGTTTATGTTACTTCAGAACTAATGATGATAATAACAATGAACATACCATTTTACTTTAATAAAGCCCACTATATATTATGCAATCACAACCAGCTTCTTCTGGCAGCACTTGGTAATAACTTCAAATGTTCATGCATCAATTTAATTGTGTTAATGGCAAAGAAGATCTTAATGGCTTGACAGAACTTTTGTTCCCTTTGGCATTGCTTTGTTTTGAATCACTGGTATTAAAGTAATGGAAGATGTCAAAGTGCTCTGATTGTCATACAGGGAGATCCAAGTAGGAGCTAGCACAAAGAGGAAAACATTTAGATTGATGCAAACATTAAAAGAATAATTATTACAACACGGCTATCAGAGAGAAGATCAATGTAAGAGTCTTTCAGTACATTACTATTAATGGATATCTAAAGAAATGAGACCATTTTTCTAAATTCATGCACATTCTAAGAGACTTGAAAGGCACAGATCTATTAAAAACTTAGTCTATCCTGAAAAAAAAAAACCCCAACGAAAAAACAACCTCTCAACCTTTCAAAGTGTGAATCAAAAATTGCAAGTTTAATTGTCCAGACACACTTGCATTCAGCTACCAAGTGCAAGCAGGCCCACATGGCACACCATGGCATCCAAGCAGATTCCTCAGGACAGAATGAAACAGAGCAGATACAATATTCAACACCTTCTTGAGTACTAGCGCTATAACAGATTCTTCTTAGAATTGCCATTAATAAAATGCCACATTCCTCCTGTAGTTTAGTCAAGATTGGACGTCCATCACATACTACTACTTTCCTAACCTAATAAAAATCAAGTCGTTTAGGACCCATTCTGTGATTCTCCACCCGCCCTCCTTTTCAGTTTTCATCAATAGTCTAAAAAAGGAGGGCACAGCTTGCATTTGTGCACGCTTTGGGGGCTTTTTCCTCCTTTGTGAGCAGCATGGCCTAACTTAGCCGAGAGGACAGATTCCAGGAATTTCGCTTCCGTAAGACCGAGCAGTTGCATTTCCCACCGTGAGCTCTTCTTGCGGCCAGCAGTGTGTTCATGAACCCCAGACTGAAGAACAGTGAATATTGCATAAGCTGCAGGCAGACATCCTGAGGTAATAAAACTTCAATCCAAACAAAAAGATTTCACAACAGCTACACGGTACACTGAACTCATCTTCCAATTTCATTTTAATCTGGCAAAACTCTTTTGCATCAAAACGCTTCATGTTTACTTTTAAATATTGCTTGCTAAAAAAAGAAGGAAGAAAAAAAAGGAAAGGTCAGATGGTCAAAATATTCCACCCACTACAAGCCTGTACGATAAAGCTGACTTCACATTTCGGTCTCACAAGAGAGAGAACAGCGCTTAAATAATGTGGAACCAAAGGTTTAATGCATGGCTTAGATGGCTCAGTGCTAAACTTTAAAGAGAGGGAAGGAGGGCAGAAGTGTGACAGAATAGTTGCCTTTAATGTTACACAGATGAAATGACATCGGGTGACTGGTTACAATATCTGATGAGTCATGTTGATCTAACCTTCCATTTATTCATTCAACAGTACCTTGACCACTCTTACCTCCTGGACAATTTATAACCTGCGTGAGATCAGATCTTGTTTTTGCAGCACAGAAAAATCATATAAAGTCTCTTTTCCCTGTAATTTACATCCAACAGCACGAATTTCTCAGAAATTGTGGCAACAAAATCTTCCAACAGACTTGGTTCCGAAAATTCAAATGTAGTGCCAGAAAGCAGAAACACACAATGAATAATGTCTGTGCCAGAACTGACTGACCACATTTTCATCTGGATAAACTATTTGTGAACAATCCCTCCGGCTTTACTGATGCACAATTGGCATTCAACAAGTAATCTCTTCTTCCTATCTTTGTTTTACTGGAAAGATAAATGTAGCAAGTTAAATGCACGTGAGATCCCACTCTCATCTCTCGCATATGAGTACCTATGTGCTTATGCATCAAGAGCTCAGCTTTCACTGTCATCTCCTTTATCATGGAACCCATTTGACTCTGAGGAGATGAAGCTCCTACCACTGTTTACTCCTTCGAACACAAATTGATTTTTCACTTGCTAGCACAAAAAGATCCTGTGCATGAGCTTTGATTGATCATTTCCAGCGTGCAGTACGCAGTTATAAGAGGAAAACGCTTAGAAAACCAGAAGCATCAAAACCAGGACTGTCAGCAGAAACCTCATCCCACAAAATGCCTTCAGCTCCTGCCAGGCTTCCTACTGACAGAGGGTGCTTCTCTTTTTGATTAATACATGTGGGAAATGGATTGGGCAGTACTAAGAATAGCAAGGTTTCCAGATACAAGACGCTGGACCAGATGACCTTTGAACATCTTTCCGATCTATATGAACCTATGATTCAATTGTTGCGATACGCTCACTACAAATCTGAGAAGATGCAACACTTCACCTCCAACTTGAATGGAGCATAGACCCCCACCTTCCCAACACCAGCCTTCCTTTGATTACCATCAGAATTTCCTTGCATGCTCAGGCTTCATTTCCCCTCTTCAGTCATTACGTACACCTCTTCTGGACTTGGCCCTTTTCAGTCAGCAGCCTGCCCCTCAGCTGCTCTCTGACTACGCATTTCTCCTCCCCAGGAAGACTGGTGTACATTTACTTGAGGTAGGCTTCATGCCACCGCTCAGAGCCCACTGTTCAAACCTCCTTGGGTTGTTTCACAGTTCATGCCTTTGTCTGTTTCCTATCTATCTCGCTAGTATTTTGTCATTGGTGTTAAAGACACCTCAAACAGATATCAAACTAATCTCACTAGCTGCGAAGATCTTGCAGCTTCCTTACTAACGTTAGTGTAAATGGGTAAGAATAGGAGCAGCAAAAGAGTAAGGAATGAGTATTGCGACCTAAGTGGTATTTTTTTTCTGGTGTATTTGATATTCACGAGGTTATCAACAACATATATTAGGACTGTATGTTTAGACTCTGGAGGAAACTGAATGAAGTCAAACACCGTGGTATTCAAAAAAACCCAAATAAAATTGGTCCCTTGGTATTCAAATACATAGATGTGTTTTTTCACAGGGTTATTAATTCTCACAGGAGCCATTTGTGGGTCTCACATAATGTATACCCACTGTTTTCTTTTAGCACCTCCACCATCCTGGAACCAAAATACCATGAGAAGACTACATTTCCCATTATTTCAACCCCCAAATTATCTCCTGAGGCTTATTAAAAGGTCTGTAAAAATATATACTTTCTCTATATAAAAAAAATTAAGAGAGAAAGAAAAAATATTGCCTAAAACAAAGTACAGACTGCTCCTCTGTTCCCCCTTAATACAAATACTGCAGAAGCAGTTATGTCATATATGCATTTGCTGGAGAACCTGAAAAAATGAAAAAGTTTTACGGAGCGGACCAAGTTAATTCATTCATCAAGCTAAGACAGCCTGGCTTACAGTCAGTGCTGCTCTTCCAGCGGTGGATGGACAAGTTTATGTGTCTTCCCTCGAGCAAAGCACACTAGCTAGGATAAACCACTTACTAGTGTGGTCCAAAACATGACTGAATCAGACTCCTGCTGACAGCAGTGAACTTCCCAAATGGTCTCTAGTTCAGAAGCCCAAACTGCCCACAATGGGTACCTTTAGTTTCACACCGAAGGACGATTCTAATATGCTCCTCTCTGTCACCTAAGAGCTAGATAAAATGGTGCAGTTACACCAGGTTGGGGCACCTGGGCGCCAGCCCACAAAGCAGAAGGAACTAATAGTTTGATTTCCCTACAATGAACTCAGCTTACAACGACCTCCCAGTCAGAGCAACCCCAACTGCAAGGACAACGTTTTTTCACTGCCATTTAGTTCTACTACAGCAACTTTTAAACCAGACTGACCTGGATGTGACAATTATATTTTTCTTGTTCTTCCCACTGTGTGCTGTATTTAGCTCATTTTTTCTTTTTCATTTCTTTGATGTTTTCAACAATACCATTTCAATGTTGATCAGCATGAAATAGTCTCCATGAAAGCACAATATGCTGATGCTCAATTTAAACTCAATGGTTCTCCATTATTTTCATGCAGCAAATTGCCAAACTCTATTAGAGAGAGAGAAGCCTGATAAAGTGATCTCTCACTTCAAGGTCTCCTGGGAGTTTTTTAATGTAGGTAAGGCTGCACATTTTACTTATGGAATATTCTGAATGTAGTATTTTAGAAGCTCACCATGATGATAATGCCAGAGTAACTGGTAATATCAGTATTCAGCCAGGCCTCAACAAAAGTGGCATTTGCAGTACTTAATTTGTGACCAAAGCACTGGCTTGCATAAAGGCTGTTACAACCATTTCATACTGACAAAGAGCAAGGAAATTTGGAACTTCACATTTTCTTTTTTTCTTTCTTCCCGTATTCCTTCCTTTCTCTCTCTCTGTCCCTCCTCCTCCAATGACTGCAAGTACTTATTTACTTATATAAAATAAGTACAGTTTCTTATGTGCCTTGGTATTTTCACCTTAATCTGGAAGAGGTTACCTTATACATTTCCATTATATTGATGATAAAAGGCACCCTGACCTAGAACGCCACTGTGCACTTGTCCACCACAAACATCAAAGCCTGACTAACAGACCACGCAACCCTCTGGTGCGGTGAGATATATGGTGTGGCAGAAATAAAGATCAAGTGTCTGTTTCTTGTCTTACTTGTACCAGTGTCAATGAAATCTAACTCCTCTGAAGAGAATGAAGCAGTGTAAGTATAAAAGGAGCGTGAAGGCTTCTAGCTCTATTTGCCCTCAGTTACAGGAGTGTAAATTTGAAGCCATATTTATCCTCAGTGCAACCCTTTGAGCAGAACCTCTTGGAAATCATTCAAACTCCCTTTCCTACACAGACATAGCTGTCTAAATTTAATACAACTTGGAACTGGATCTCCTTTGAATCTGTTTCACATTAGTGGAATGTGGGGTCTGTTCCCAGTTCACACCAGGACGAGAGTAAGCAGCATCAGGAAGGAGCTGTGTAAGTTCCTGTTAAAATAGTAGGAAAGTCGCCAGGTCAGACTGTGGCCTTGGTGACACGACTAGAACTCCGCTGATGTCAGTGAAGTTGCATCAGTGTAACCTGAAGCGTTATTTGACCTCATGAATTCAGACTGTAACATTTCTTTTGAGGTTTTGAAGAGGAACCTTTTAAAGCATCTATTTACATCTGACAATGCCTTTAGTGTAGCTACAAGAATGCAGTGGGTGACTGCAGCGGTTATCTCTTCCACTTCTTTTTTTAAAGCAGGCGTGAATGTGCTCACTGGAAAATGCACCCTGGGTTTAATTCGTACAGTAGCTGCAAGGCCAATGCTGGGACCCAAACTGATTGCTCAGAGCTTATTTGCAAATTAGCCGTTTTCATACATCCCTCCACCAGAGTCACAGCTCACAGATGTCATCCTCAGACAGTCTTCAGGATAGAGGGCCAGAATTCAAAGGGCAAGGACATCGTCTTGCTCAGGGGGAAACAAAACAAATGTGTTTTGAAATATCTTAGTGTTTAAATACCAGAACTACCTGTTAGCATAACTAGTCCACACAAATACACATTTTACGTAAACTTCAATCAAATAAATGAAATTCCTGTATGAAATGAAAGCCATTTTTCTTTTATTCATAATACCAAAATAGCACAATTAATGATTAGATCTTTATTGGGATTGGATCCAAATTCAGGCTACACTAAGAGCCAGATCTTATGCTCTTTAAATAGTAAGACACATGATTATCCCACTGCCACTGAATGTCATGGTTATCACACAAAAGGGGAGCTAAAATACTCCTTTTTGGACAGTACGGAACTTAGAACGAAGAAAATCTGATTTTGAATGGGATCTTTATGGTCTCTCTCTTAGTTACATTTCTAATTAAAATGCTTTGATCAATTAATGCCAAGGGATGCTGCTAAACGCATTCAATGCAGAAGTCACACAGTTTTCCTGAGCTCCCAAAATCTCTTAGATCTGTGTGCACTTATGCTGCGCGCAGTTAAACTGCTCGCTAAAATGAAAAGATATCTAAGAATAACTCACTTCCATTAGATTTATAAATCACATTAATTAATTCTACATCTCCAGTGGTGCAGAGACCAAACTGTAATGCGAGATCTAATTAAAGAAAAGGGAAAAAAAAAAACACAGAAGTAACTGTTTAGCCTCAAATTAATGAGGCGCTATGCTAAGCAAGAATGTCCATAAATCCCTAATGAGGATTTTAAACACATTAAAACTTCCTAATACAAAGTGTTTGCCTTCCTTTTATCCAATAACAAATAAGCCAATAATTTTCTGCCTCTAAATGACACTATTAACTGTCATGGCATGTTTTATTTGACAAACCCTCCATTCAAATACAGTAAAACCAATTAATTTGCCTGCTGTGAAATGTGTTTCTTGATAGCTTTTATGTGATTTTTCTTCTCAAAGAAATGTAAATAGGAGGTCAATGTAGGTGCCTGATTTTGCTTAAAAACATGCCACAATGACTATAGATTTTCTAGTCAGTTTGCATTTCAAATGAATTGAAAGATAACCTCCATTTTCAGGTCATCAATCACATAATGGTCTCCTGATAAGTAAACAGTTACAGAGTAATAGTTTTATTACTAGGGAAATGGTCCCATATTTGAGCCATGATAGTTGCAAAATTACCACTCTGTTCTGTTATAAATAACGGTTCTCAAACAGGGTGCCTGGCCTCTCTGCCCTCCCTGGAGTCCGGCAAGGGCCGTGCCACTGCACCCACCGGCGGTCACCACCACGCAGCCCCGTGCAGCCCCAGCCCTCTGGTTCGCACCGCAGTCAAACACCACGTCTTTCAAGCGTGAGGATGGTGATGTGCTACCTCTTTTTTTTTGGTCAGAAAAATCTATAGAACAAATGAAAGATAATTCTGTGGTTTCAATGGTCCCCTGGGCCCCACGTGGTAGATCTCAGCAGAGCAAAGCAAGACCGTGCTACAACTGCCCCACACTTCAGGTGTATCTGAATCTCTGAAGCTCTTCTAAGGTCTGATCACTGGGAAGATCAGGCTACTAAAAAGTACACATTTTATACTTCAGAAATACACTTTTTTCAGCCTGTGCCCACTATGTGAACTGAACTGCACTGTAAATTGAAGACAAAATAGAGATTAATGCATGGCATGCCATGCTTTATGGAGCCTAACTGAATGCCAATTAATCTTTACAACATATGTACAGTTCCATCAGCTCTTGCATTGCATCATGACCACATGGAGACTGGTTTCTTTGCCTTAAGATGGAAACACAACTTGAAAAAAACTCATGACGCACCACATACACACACACAGAAAGAACAGGGAATTAAATAAAACAAAGACGCCTACCAGCGCTGAAAAGGACGTAACTGCTCACTTGTTTAATAGTCTGCAATAGATTACCAACCAGAACCAGATAATTTATGTAGCATACCACAACAGCTGATTTCCAGTTTGCACTATGTTGTGCGTGTGTTTCTTGTTGAAATAAGCAAAGCAAATCTGCAACCTCACTGGGAACAGCAGTGCGAAGGCTGCCTGGCACATGAGCAGGGCTGGTGAGCAGCCAGGCTGGGACAAACCAAAGGCAGCAAGAGGCTGTGCAGCTCTGGTAGCCACTATCCCCATCGCTGAGACACATGGCCCCAAAGCCTTCTTCGCTCCTTTTTCCCAGCAGAAATTCCTGTTACTATTGCTAGAAATTTTTGCCCAAGTGACCTTTCTGCAGGGCTTTCTGGAGAAGCAATTGGTATTTATATATTATTAGCATATAAAATTACATAAATATGTATTCATATAAGAGAAAAATGTATTATACAAATATCTGTATTTTGCTCCTTAACCACAATCCTATTTAATATGCTCAGGAACTCAATTGCAGTAGTTTCAAGAAGTAAATTGAAGAGACCCCTTGTGTTGTCTGAGCAGTGAGAGAAACATGATCTTTCTATATGCTCTCAGCTAATAAAAATTCCCAAATTTACTTTAAAAAATGTATAAGTGAGAACTATGCTCGACACAGTCAAATATCAGGCAATCAATTTCATGATGGATACAAGCTTTTGAGCTTAAGATACCACCTATTGTAACCTGTACTTTCCTCACTTTGAAATGTGGTGTTCCTGAAGTCTGAACTAAGCTCCACCTCTCCAGAATGCAGCTGTCTGCATCTAATTTTGCTGATAAAAAGTAAATAAAAAATTATTCATATTTTTGCAAAGGATCTGCTATGATATCCCACATCAACAACTTTTACATCTACTTCTTAATCGAGACATTGAATTGGGCTAAGACCACCTGACATTATTTCACTTCTGACCTTTTCAACTGTCAAAGCAGACAGATTTTTATCCTACAAGATTCGAGCCAAAGCCTCAAAGGTGCAGTGCCAGAGCATTAATCCATTTCACTAGACAGTCATTGAAATTATAATTGAAAGTTCAACTTACTTTAGCATTTTATGCTGAAATACTTCTGGCAGCCCAGGGCAGAAAGTCGAAATCTGGTTTCCAACGGAGACCATTTCCAATGGTTTCTAAATGTTGGCAGTGAAATTCCTTATTGTCAAAGAGATCAGCAGATGCCGGCTTCCATTAATTTACTTTCTGTGACTGCTGCTCTCTTTAGGAAGCCTTTCTTTACCTAAGGATGCTGACCTGCTGCCGGATCCCATCAGAAACGGACCAGGAAAGACACTGATTTATTAGGAGACTGGGGACACTTCAGGGCAATTCCCTACAGCAGCCAGGGCAGATCCCATCCCTCCATTTATTCTGACTGATGCCATAAGCAGAAAAACAAATCTGCCCAGAAGACATAAAGCAGATCTGAAAGATGTTTCAAACTCAAGCTAAATAAACTGACCCATGTGCATGACACTATCAAGAGTAACTCCAGAATCTGAAGGATCAGTAGACAGCTTTTCCTCTTCACCAACAGGTTGTCATAGAGGAAAAAGGACTTTTGAATCTGAAAATAACATCACCGTTTTAAGCAGTCAGTGGGCTGTAGATCCTTTGTTCTGGTATTCTGGAGCTGCCCAGAGGTCTGTGGCCAGGAAGTTCCCTATAAATAACAGTTTATTATTCTCAGACTAATCTCAACAGCTATCTAAACAAGTACTTAAGTTAACTTGGAAGACATGTTTCATTAAAACCTAAGTGTCTTTTTTCTTCATTTTTACAGTTGGGGCTGACTAGTAATTCTTGGCATCTTATCCAGAGGCTAAAAAGTTTCCTTTTTGGGAGCAGGACAGGGGAACAGGGAACGTGAGATCTAATACCTACTGTGCAATGATAGGTCATTTTATCAACGTTTTCAAGACTACTACCGTATTGACTCTATAAATTATACTGTCTATATCTGCTCAAGGTCCCTTAAATCCTTAGTGCCAGGATATTAGCTCCTTAATTCAAAGCACTGAGAAATAATGCTGCAGCAATGCATGAGCAATAGGAGGAAAACAGCCCTGAAGACCACATTAACTGGGCGTGTGTTGCATCACCTTGAGGCGCAGTGATCTTAAGGCTCAGCTCTCAAAGTCAGACCGTTAAGGCAATGAGAAAAGAGTCTGGCTCCTAGGCAATGCAAATCTCATAGAAGGGCATCTGAGACAAATACCAGAATTGCACAGTGCCTTAGGGACATCAACAGTGACATTAACAAACCTTCTGTGCCCTTGGAGAGGGTGTCCTGGCACTTACTGCTTGGGCACCTCTAATTACTTCACTGTTGCCAGCCCTATCTGTCTCCTACTCTGCATGTGCATATGGGTGTATGTGCATGTAACTGCCTGTATACGTATCTCTCCTTCCCTTTCCTCCTCCTTAGATCTTCATGGAAAAGATGATCTACTGATTGATAGACTGCTGCTAGTGTTATTTCACACACACAGTGTGACCCCTCCTACGGCAGACCTGTTTGTGTCCAGGTCCTGATGCAGCAGAGGCAGCAGTTGCTCTTTGGATCCCTGTCTCGACTATTACCTTCAATCTACAGTTCGCCGTGCTGTACTCAATCTGCACACCCTGTCAACGACCCAGCACACAACTGCCGCTGCCCACAACAGGATCAAGGACACAGGCCCTTTCACAGAAAACGTAGTTGAACAGATTTATTTTACAAACTTTACAGTAAGTATACTGACAAAATTTATTAAAGTAGAAAATAAAAGAATTTTGAAACCATTGAGATGAAGAGGATTTGGGAGTTTATATTTTCCTTTTGCTAGAGACGTACTGCAACTTTGGGTAAGTTAATTAACTTCTGGGTTTATTTGTGTATCTGTATAAACACAATATACAATATATAACGAGCTACCACCTACATATAGCAGGAAAGCAGTGGTCTGGAGGTCCTCAGCAGAATGGTGTCATACAGGAGTGACATATATACACAAAGCTGTATACAACTGGAGATTCCTGACTGCTGTAAATGTCAATCCTCAATAAACGGTTTGACCTTTTTTATCTATTATTTCTGTTTTATAACTGAAATCAGGTTTGACACACCGAATATAAGTGCAGCTCGGGGATGACTTCGCAGTCTCATGTCTCACATCCGCCCTGGCAATGCAATGATCTCCCCAGAAATACAATGCTGTCTTGGTACTCAAGCCCCAAGGACCTCCCAGCATCCGTTTGCTGGCTGACCTAACAAGGCAATGAGCCCATTATCAGCATGCTTCTATAAGCCAACGAGGTTTCTTTGAGTGGAACTGCTTAAAGCATATAGCAGCCTGATCTTAGAGAAGTTATTCTTTAGTCATTTAATTAAGATCTTCCATGGGCAAAGTCACCTTCTGGATGAACTGACTTCTGCAGTGACTACACAGAGAGGCCAGTGTCACCACTCTGCTTAACCGGGGCATCGCAGATAAAGACTGGAAGTTAGGTGAATTAAATATGGATCATAAAACCCACAATTGCGCTGCAGCTCCTGTGCCAGGCTGAACTCACAGTGTAGAAATGGAAACAGATGGGGTATGAAATCCCCATCAGATAGTGACTTGGGGATCCAAACGCAACACCGAGAGCCAACCACTCCTGTCAAGCTAGACAATGAGCAATTTGTTTTCTAATGACAATTTTGAATTGGAGGGAGGAAGGAGAATTGCTTTGATTTGGACTTAAAACAATGTAAGAACTTTTCAGAAAGTTGAAAATTTGAAATTGTTCATTTTGTGTTCATTTAAAAAAACTTCAGTGTGACAAAAATGCAGGTGTCTCTTACTGATTCCAAACTGGTAAAACACTTTCATTATGAAAACAAAACAACACAATGGCAGGAGCTCCAGAAGGAAATAACATAGAATTTGTTTAAAAAAATAGAACTGCCAGTTAGGGAAATAATTAAATGTCTGCTTCTGATTTTCACAATTTCCCAGAATATGTAAAACCTAAGAAAATAAAATAAAAAATTAATAGAAGTGGTAGTGCTGCTAAATTTGATCTTCCACTGTCAAAACTGTGTCCCCCAAGTTGCAGAGCTGTATGGCTGAATTTCAGGCTTCCCTCACCCACAGCTTTGCCAGCGGGATAACGGAAAATCCAGTTTCGCTTCCACATACAACTCAGTTCATTAAAATCACGGAACTGTTACGGGGCTAAGGTGGGGGGTGGTTTTTGACACAAATGCCTCTGTGTGCATGCTACCAGTAAGCTCAACAAAATGAAATGAAGAAAACTCTCAGAAATTACCGAACTGCTACATTTTTCTCATTGGCTTTTACAGAGAAAAGCCCTGCTTTAATTGGCTGAAGGGAAAAAAGCTGTCATATCTGAAACGGCCAGAAGAGAGAAAACACTGGCAGAACGATGTCTTTCTAGGTGAGGGTAGTCCAAGACTTAATTCCATCTGTCAGGGCAAGATAATACACAGTCATACGCATACGATCTCATCAGCCCTTCAGGAGACAGGGTTTTACTTGATGTTTGGTAATATCATTTTACAGACTTTCTTAATATGTTTGCAGAACACACAAACAAGAAAAAAATGCCGTGTAAACCTCAGTCTAGATACCACTTAAAGGGATATGCAATCATTATAATCAGAGTAATCACGGCATTATTAACTACAAGAGAAAAAAGTAGATGAACAACCGGTAGGAATTCCACGTGTTGGCAAAAGCGTTCCCTGCCTATCATCAGTGTTCGCATCTCTCCCTCTCTGATGCCTAAGCACACTATACGTGCGTGCACCACTTGGGCCGGCAGCGTACCCAACATGCGTCAGCCTGAGGGTATTATTCAACTTATCAGGGTGAAAAATACCCCTGCTGCCACCCTGGCCCTGCCACCACGAGCTGCCTGGAGAGCTCCGGCTGGCCTCCAGCCGACTGGTGTTTCACACAGCGTGATGGGCCCCATTACAACAACACTGGTTCAAGTTTTGCAAAAAGTCATTCCAGAGCTTCCCACCGACTCCAAGGGAATTCAGGGTCAGTTACTAGATCGCTTCCCATTTCTTGAGATGACTGCAGGCATCTTGCAGTGCTCCTGCCCTGAACCTCTCTCTGCAGGGACCCCAGGCAGGGGCTCCCCAGCAGCCTCAGGGCAAACCTGACCTGGTTCCTGCTGCCTTCCCCAGCGCCGCCAGGGTTTGCGAGCACAGCAGTACAACCTGAGCTGCCTCCGCCACACTGCCCTTTGCCTCCAGCCTGAGCGACCTGCGAGCCCTAAGACACAAGAGCTGGCTGCACTAGCAAAAGGGGTCATGCAGGTTTGGAAAGTTTCCTTCTGAAAACAAAGGCTAAAATCTTAGGGCTTGACTCTCTACCGTAACTTGACAGCTAGGAGGGAGGTTTGAAACCGTGCTGGAAGAAACCCTTTCTTAGAGAGTGGCCAGGCCAGGCTTGCAGGAGCGCTGGCTGTTGGTCCCCTCTGCACCATGCGTGGGTCCCCGTCCCAGCATCCACAGAGAGGGGCTCCCACAGCAAACTGGCACCCCTGCCCAGCCCCTGCTTGGCCCCGCAAACACCAAACACAGCCTGCAGCCACCCTCAGCCACCCTCCACGTGGGGCCAGAAAAACTAACTATCAGAGCTTTCTTTTAAGCCATGACAGCTTAAACTCTGTAAAGCCCGACAGCAGCTTGCACTCCCAGCTAAGCCATCAGCATTTTCAAGCCTCAGGGAGACAGACAGATACTTGTGTGTTTTTATATATAAAGTCGTATGTATTTGTAAATACTCAGATGATTTCCATGCACACCCACCAGCCATACAATGCAATAATAAATTATTCCAATAAATGGCATTACTCTCAGAAAGCAACAAGGATAAATATAATTGCACAAGGTTTAAACAGGATGTAAATTAGCATTAAAAAAAAAAAAAAGGCAAGTTAACGTGAAGCTGTTTACTGCTAGCAAATCTCCACTGCTCTAACATTTCAGCAATAGCCTCCAGTCGTGAGCGTGCCGCAGGAAGTAGCAGAGAGCAGTTCAGCAGATGAAACAAAGAGGACCTAATTACCATGCGAAGCACAACATCCTTCAGATGTGATGAGAAACGTGACTGCATGAAAAACTGGTCCTGAGGAAATTTCAAAATATGACCACCCAAGCATAAAGAAGAGAGCGGTGAAAACCGGAGAAACTGCAACATGAGGGTATAGTGTTTCTATACAAAGAATATTAGTTTAAACACACGCACATACAGATACTGTGTACATATACACATCTACAGACAGACACATCGACTCAAGGAACTATGTGATTGTGGATGAAAGCTATAAATGCATAAAAGCTTTCAAACCATATGCTACATATTAATATTAAAAAAAAAATCACATAAATTCTTTGTATGTTGATCCATGGAGATTCTTGAGGGAAAAGCAAACAAACAGCCAAATGCACGAAAAACAATGAAGCAGCCTGACAATTCAGCACTATCCTTCCATTTTCATCATACTTAGTCATTTAATATTCATTTTTGCCTACATATCCACACTTTGAATGTAAATAATTTATGAATATTGGCCATAAATTATTTTGGGGGTTTTGTTGTGGGTTTGTTTGGGTTTGGGTTTCTTTTTCTTTTTTTTTAAAGAAGAGGAACATGAATGATAAGCACGGACATCTTCCTGGAGCAAGGCAAAGCCTGACTCTCAGTTACAGGTAGAGAAGCTGTGTCACTTACAGAAAAGTTGGAGGAGGTACTGAAAGCCACATAGGAGAAAATGCCGGCTTGTGCTGTGGCTGGGCTCAGCCCAGGGGCCGTGCCGCTGGCTCTGCAGCTAGCCTCTGCCAGCTGCACAGAGCTCACACCGGTTTGGCACCAGTACAGCTGAAGGGACTGAGGCCCCATGACCAGCATGATGTGAGACTATGCTCAGGAATGGCCGTTACTCCCTCCAACGCAGAAATACAATGCACCATTTCTCATTTTGATCTACGAAAGAGCACGTCCTTTTGGACAAGAAATTGCTAAAAAATTCGCACCTCCTGAACGCCCTTTTCCTGGAGCACCTGAGCAAGGCAGATGTTAAGCTCTCCGCTTGTTACCCCAGCCCCAGGGGGGTGCGTGTGTGCGAAGCGGATGGTGTGTCTGGAAAGGCTGTTCAAAGGGTGCAAAAACTGAGAAATAGAGTTTGCAAATTCCTCGGCACAATCAATAGTGCTCTCCAGCTCCAGATTCCCTTTATCGATGACAGCCTCTCTTGTTGCAGTGATTAGAGATTCTACATCTTTTAATCACAAAGAACATGACAACTACACCCTATCTATAGCTTTGTGATTTACAGCAACTGATGCACTATCATAATTGCATTAGTGCAGTGATAGCTTTTGGGTGTTACCCAAGCAGCCGAATTTAAATACGGTTGCATTTGTGGCAAACTGACAAGGAAAATCTGATGTTTGAATCCAGCACGGATTTTACCCCATTCAGCTTCCCCTGTCTCCCTCTGCCTGTCAGTGGCAGGGATGAACCATTCTTTTCCTGCCTCAACAATTCCAACCATCAGAAAGTGGAAAGCTGACCCGTGGACCAAAAAGAGCAGCCACATGATGGGGTTGTCTTGGGTATGTGTTAACAGACAGAATGTAAGTTTTGGGAGCAACATCCCACTCTTCTAATAAAGTATCAACTCCTATTGCTATGAGGGGGTGGATTTCAGCTTAGTCAGTATAGCCCTTATTTTGAATTTTATTAGATGACTCCTCAGTTCACACCATAAAGCCATTTGAACACTGATGCCTCTTTTTAATATCAAGGGATTTGTTTGTTTTATTTTTAGCCTGATTCCTGATACGAGACACCCACAGACTGCAGTCATGGGAGTCTGAAATAATGCACGTGTTTGTGCTCTCATACAAAAAGGGTGTTCAACTTCACCCCTGCTGTCCAGCATCAAGGTCAAAAGATACAGAAACTCTTCAGAGTTTGAAAAGCAGGCAGTGGGGGAGAAGAGAGGGACCCTACTGCTGTCCCATTACAGGAAAAGCTAATAAAGCTCACCCTTTGTAAGATATCAGAGGATCTGCATGAGGGACAGACATTGCAAGCCAGGCTTCATTAGCTCCTCCGCTCACAGAGTGACTTCTTTTTACACAAGAACAGAAGATTTTAGTCTCCTGAGCTGAAAGAAAGCACAGGCTGGCAGGGAAGAATGAGACTGGATGAAAAGCAGGTTCTTCTTATCTCTTTCTAAATATTATCATACAAAGTATTGGCTTGCATCCCCTCGGCAGTCTCCCACGCAACAGCACTCAAAACAATGAGCAAGTGCCAGAGCTGGTGCCTGCTACTTGCAGGCAATGGGAACTAATTCAGCACAACTTGCACCTTTTCCCAAAGCCTGACCCAATGCCAAAATGGCTGTGGCATGTGTCACTGACTTCTTGAAAGACCTCAGTTCAGCTCGCTGCTCTGCCAGACGCTTCTCATGCCAGCCCAGGAGACCGCACTCTCTGTCTGACCCTCAGCTTCGACCCAAAGGCCAAGACGATGGCACAGGGACTCCGGGAAGACCACATCACACCTACGCGCAGGAAGCCATTGCACGGTCCCCTACACCAGCACCTCGGTTGGAAGCACACAGCCAGCCACAGAGCATTTCCTTGTGAGAGCTTTGGATTCACAGCAAGAAACCAAAAGCTACAAGTCTAATACGTCACAAGAGATCAAGGACACTACCGATGGTCTAGCTCTCTGTAACAGAAGTATCCCAGCACAATCCTGCATCACCTCCCAGCGTCCCCATTTATGCAGTTAAGTCCTGGCAAGCGCAGCACTGGCACCAGATCTAGCACGCTCTGCATTTCTCAGGAACAACGGGCAGGGCTGGCACCGCTTCTCCTCTCGCTTAAAACACAAAGAGCAAGGCCTGGAGTGACCAGCCTGTTCACCAGCCCCGCGGCCGGGCAGCAGGGGAGGACACAGGGAGAACTGATGAGCTAATTTCCCTTACGTCAACATGAAACCTCAGAATTAACCTACAATGTTTTATTATACAGTTAATTTACATATAATATCCTGCTGATGTTTCTGAATATTTTGAATCACTGGGGATTACCAGGGCCTCCAGACTGCAGGCAGGAGTCCATTAAATAGAAATACTTGCTCTTTTCCTTCCTCAGCAGAGATCCCTCGACCCGGACAGCCTGTCCAGCCACCATGTCCTCCTCAGCCACTGCCTGCTAGTAAGGGCTACTGAGCCGGATGCAGCAAGTTGCCCAGGATCAGCCCCACTAGTCTGGCTGTAAACTTGGCTCTGCTGCTGGAGCTGATCATTTTCTCCCGATGACAGAGCACAGGAACAGACTGAACTGTGTGTTTAGTTTGCGAACATTTAACTAGCTGGAAGAATGCTCAGCGCCAGTGTGTGTAGAATGTGTATTGTTCTAAATCGAAAGCCAATATATAAACACACATCTTTACAAAAATCCACTCTTTTCCTTAAAGCCCTGAAAACCCATCCAGACTATTAAGTTTCATTTCTGGGATAAAATCTGTCTATCATCGCTACATGCGTGGCAGGACCACAGCAGTGCTTGTGCAGACTAATTCCTTGTGCAGCTGTACCACGCTCCTGCCTGTTCCCTCCACACCGCTCGAGCTGCAGTCCCATTAAGATCCAGGGACACAGAGGCATAGGGCTGTGACCGTGTCGTGACCCAGCTGGATTGGCAGACTTGCCCAGTCTGTTGTCTTGAGGCTCTATGGACAAGCATCAACTGAGCCGCTAAGCACAGATTTAAGAAACTCAGTTTAGGCAGCTGCTGTACCCTTTCCAGTCTGGATTTCTACTTCTGGATACAGCTCCCAAGAATAAACAACTGTTGTAACCACAGTAAAATAAATACTTTATTACACTTGAATAACGTTGGTTCTAATTAGAGTATCATTGATGTATTTTCCTGTTAGAGGAAGATTTCCACTTATTCTTTTTTATATTTATTTACCCAAAACATAACACTCAGTATGATGTTTGCAATTGAGCTGCTGCTGCTCTCTTTTTCTGCCAGTTTTACTGCTGGGTTATTAGGCAAAGTTGATCTCACATCATTCCAAAAATCAAACAGGTATCAGCTTAGCCCAGACAACTGGTCTCAAAAAGGGGCTTGTCCTATGCCTTCTAGGGGTGATATCCTCTGCAACTGCTCTAGCATCTGAATGGGAGCTTTTTCCAAGCAATTAAAAGCCTTCTGGATCAGACCTAACAGGAATTTAGCTTTGTCCTTAATGCTCAGTTGGCTGTGTTAGGAAACTCAGGTTGATATTTTGGTATAACTGGCTCTTTTTTGCCAAGGAGATACCCTACGGATTAGCACTTAGTAGCAAGAGAAAATTGCTACAAATATTGTTCTTCCAAGTCATTTTTCACATTGGAGCTGCAGGGGAAAACTACAACCGCTCAAATATGGGACAGGCCAGGAGCTGAATGAGCAATGGCTTTATTTCTGAGTCTATGCTGCCGGTTACCTGCAAAATCCCAATAACATGTGACTTAGCTGCAATAATATCATATATGCTGGTAAAGGTGAAAAAATAGCCGATCCCCCTGTTCTTCCTCTTCAGTGGTCCCCTTCAGCTCCTACTGACTGCTCCTCCTCACCCAGCTGCCATGCATTTGGTTGTGTAGATGCTGCCTGAGGATGTCGGTAAGTCGAGATTATAACCTGAAACCTTTACAAATAGTGCTATGTCAGCAGTGGGTTATAGGGGAAAACATGGCAAGTATTACTGTTTACTCAGGCAGTCTATAGTAAAAGTAAGCTCAACAAGAACAGGATGATGACAATAAAACTGGGAAGTGCCGTTTAACAACATAACTTCTTCAGCAATGATGACAAGGCCACGCCATAACCTCAGCAAACCACTGCAAAAACAGGCTGGTGAACCATTACGCTACAAGGTCCATCCCTAAGAGCATCCTCAAAACTCATCAGACCCTTTTACACAAGATTCAGGTTCTCTGGGTAAAAAAGGGGGTTGGGAAGAGATTATTTATTGATCTCCCATGGCTTTGAGTGCATGCCCTCTAGATGCTAGGACTGACACTTCTGGTCATTGAGAGAAAGCCTTAATGTCTTCTCCCCTCCTTTCTTGGAACCATTGCTACAGACAGCACCAAAACGTGAAGGGGCTTCCTGATGCACAGAAATTACGTATTAAAACACCTCCAAAGACTGAAGAAGTTTGCCTTGCGCTTGGACTGGACTCCCAGCAGACAACTCAGGACAGAAGGAGAGGTTGGAGGCACAGGAGTGCAGCAATCACTGATCCATAGAGCGGACACAGCGACATATTCAGGGACCAGAAAGGACCAGGAATTTTCTGGAGGTTGTACGGGAAACTGGGAACCGAATCCAAGGTCTGACACCTCTGCTGGCAAAATTGCCAGTGACTTCAAACACCATTGACTCACAACAGCGACGACAATTTACACCAGCTGAAGACCTGCCCCCAGGAGTCCTTCCTTGCTGCCCTCTGCTCTTCCTGCCAGAGATCGATGACTCTTACAGGTCAGATTTTTTGTTTTGTTTTCTCAGGCTTAGATTGCTTCTTTGTAGACTGCTGAGATCAAATCAATTACTTTCCACTCCAACCATCTGACCAAAGTAATTCTAATGGAGCAGAAAGCAGAAACTCAGATAAAAGAAGGGACAACATATTTTTCACTGTTATCTTTGTGCTGAGCATGATAAAGAAGGAATGAAGGCTGAAATAAAGATCATTCTTAATAATTTCCTCTCACGTAAGAGTAATGATCTTAATTTCCACCCTTTGTCTTTGTTGTGGAGATTGGGGACATGAGTTTAGATGGAAGATGAACCCTGTAAGTCTTCAAAGGAAGAGCACTTATAACAGAAACCCTGTTTCCCCGATAACCATACCCAGGAAAACTATTATTTTGGAACATGATTGCATTTTTCAGCTACCTTAATACCATTTTTACTGTTCAGCTGCATGAAAAATTACCTAACCTGTTGGAATGGATTTCTTGACCCACACATAGCTACATTAAAGGGTGTAATTTAATGCAATCTAACTAAATTAGCACCAATTAGACAGGCTAAATTAAAGGGCATGTCACTAATAAATTTTATGCTAAACATATTACTGATAATAAGCTCACTAAAAATTGCATAATGAAATAAAATATTCTTTTTAACACTGCTCAGTCTAAATATGAATACATAAAAAGTCATGAAATAATGAAATACAGTATGCTAATTCCCAGTTGCCTTTCAGGATAACATCATGGCAATATTAAAATGCACTGATTATGGTGGTGTTTAAAAACAATAGGTCAAATCCTACAGGGAAGCAGAAAACCAGGCCAAATTCCATGCAATATCTAGGATCCCGATCCTGCAAACATTTACATATATATGGCCAGCTCCTTTGAACTCAGCAGGTCTGCTCTTGTACATGAAGTTGTCAGCGTGCTGCTGTGTCTGCTCAGAGAGCTGAATTGTGGCATGGACCAGGGCGTCAGGGAGGACTGCAGAAAGTGGCTGGATTTGCATTCAAGCGCTTTTTCTGGAGAATATTTTCCAAGTTTTACTTTCCAAAATACCAAGTACCGACGTGTTACAGTACACTCTTCCTAAGACCTGTATGTAAAGGTAGCCCACAATACAAAAAATAAGGTCGAAGAGTTTATTCAAAGCTTTAAACAAGCAGTTCTTTGATCAGTGCAAGTAAGGCTGATTTCCTACAGCTCTGTGTGTGCGTGCTCTGTCTGTCCTCTCTTCTGTCACTGGATTCTCTAGTGTCTCATGAGAGCTGGGCTCACTCTATGTCCTTTTTCCCCAATCATAGCCTAACTAGGCTCTCTCTTTCCTAGCCAACTGCTTGTTTTCACAGAATTTTCAACTCTGAGAGTGCTACCATCTCTTCCAAACTTGGTGGAAATTGCTCAAGAGGTGCTGGGTGAGCAAAAAGACACACTGAGACTCCCCAGTTGCATAAGCTCCGTTCCTACCTGTAGGCGATGGGAATTTGGTGACTCAGCTATAAGCATGGTTTACGAATGGGACGTGTAGCAGACCGAATGCATCGGTGCCCACGTTCTCAGCTATGCCCCAATAAGCAGCTGGGAGAGGTGTAAATGACCCATTTGTGACTCCACTCCTTTTCATCCTCCAGGAAGCTCAAAACTCTTTCACGCCCCTTGCTCCCAAGGGCTATTAAGGTACTAAATACGGCCAGGCAATCTGGTTGCAACCCAACGTAATGCACACGTCCTCTGCTCGGTAGCCCCAGAGGTTTATGACCCTTTTGCATCTTCTTTCTGACACAGAATGATCAAAAGGCCAGAAAAGCTCTGGTACTCCATGTACAATTCATCTATCAGATATTTATTAATCAGTAATAAAGTAAATCAGGGATAGTAAAGTGGAAGTGACATCTTTATTAAGATAGACCAACATGTCCTGAATAGTAACAAGAATGGGCTTCTGCAGCACGTTCCCTGCATTCACACAGTAACTAATTAGGGCCCTTAGCAGGGTCCTCTCTCATGAGTTGTCTTTTCTCACACAGGCAGTCTAAAGTTAACAGGCCCATTCAAGTGAGTAACATTTATAAAAGCACGTTCTAGTCTTAAATTCCCTGTCTTCAGCTCCTCTGCAAAAATCAAATGCCCCAAAACACCCTGAGGCAGAAACAGAGGTACTGTTTTAATAAACATGAATAATTCTGCAGACAACCTGAATTAAAGTCCATCTGGACAGTTTTAAATGGCTTCCTGACACCTCATGCACAGGTTGTGGCCAATGCTTGATGCAATGCTTGAGCCTTAAACCAGAAAGAGCACTAATGTACAGGTAAAACTACGTAAGGAAATTTTGCAAGTTAAAAAATTAACTTACACGGACATCATCCATGTTTTGGGGCTGCAGCCAATTCTCAGAAAACAGGAAGATTTTTATATCAGAGCATGTTTCCCCCCCCTTCATAAACACATGCTTCCCCTCTCATAAAAAAATCACATAGGATTTGCTGGTTTCTGTTCAGACCATAGCAAAAAAAAAGAAGAAAAGGCGTAATGACATTTTGCAGTGTCCATTAAAATCCTAAAAAGTGTTAGAGGCACCTGCAAACTTGGCTTTTCCTTCTCTAGTGCTTCCACTGTTCAAACAGATTTTAAAATAGCTTAGAAACCATGCCAAATGACCACTGTTAATCAAAGACTCCTTTCAAATTGTATGAAAAAAACCAGCATTGAAAACTGCCATCTATGCACACTTTACTACATGAGTAACCGAAAAATGACTGAACTCACACTGGTGTATATTTTGAGGAAAAACGTTGGCTTTGGAATAAAAGGGACATATCTGGGGTTTTTAGGAGTGCTGTGGTTTTGTTTTAAAAAGATGTATTCCTGATTTTTAGAATTTTCTTCCTATCCAGTCTTTCGGTCAGCACCATGTGGACGCAAACTGCCATCATTTTATTTACTTCACATCAGCTTTCAGGGTATCAGCCCATCAGAGACAGGAGCAGCATTCCAGGACACTTCTGTGCACTGTGCAGCATAAAGCCCCAGATGGTGCCTGCCTCTCTGCAAAGTGTTCTTGCTAAATCAAAAGCAGCCCTCTAAACATACAGCTTCACTATCATTTCAAAAACAATACACAAGTGATTTATTCTCTTTAAAAAAATTATCAGTTTGGTTCATTAACCTATAGCCGTACAAAAACAGGAGTCAATTATGTTGCCACATCAGATGTGTATAAAGATAATTACCCTACAAAGAAGATGTAAAGGTGTCCATAAAGGCAGTGAAATGTGACCTATTAAATCAAGATGTAACCTATTATGGGTCAAAAAACACATTTGTAGGGCCAACAGGCTCATGGCAATGGCCAATCTAGCATGAATTCTGCAGGTGTCTTTTTCAAATAAACATGAAATCTATCCTTTTCATTCCTGCAATGTTACTGTCTTCTTACTTCCCATACATAGTTTACTCAACACACATCTACAAATGACACACATTTCTCTTCAAAATTATGCAGAAGAACACACCATGTATGCATGGTTAAGCAGCAAATAAGACACACAAAATAACCAACAGAAAATCCACAAAAAGCACCACTACCCCGCTAGTTTACTTCGCATCTCATAATGCTATTAGTCTCTCTGTCATCCTACACAGTGTACCCTATCCTTAGTAGGGTAAATCCGCACTGGAGTCAATGGTCCAACTCAAGATCTGACCGAGCTGTCTACGAAGACTGACAAAAATCATGTAAATGTCCTGAAATTCTTGTTCTGTAAAATTTTCTAACACTAACTTGGAGTTATTAAAAAAAAAAAAATAGCATGCAAATTTTGTTGGCTGTGACTAACTTCTGAGTGATGTTCCTTTTGATTGATTTAAACCACTTCACTTCCTGTAAGCACCTCTAATATTTGAAGGACCTCATTTAACAAGTTTAGATTGTATTTTGCCTCATTTGCACTCACTGCAACAAATGAGTTGAAAAAAATCTGCTTTATGTCACATGCTAAAATACACAGGTATTCTTGCAACTTCTCAGAATGACTCTCCTTTGCTTCTCCTTTGGGATCACTCAGAATAACCTTTTGGGTTATACTGGGCTTGATTCTGCTTGCACTTGCACCAGAGGACTAATCAGAAGTAATTAAATGGAAGTCACCAGAGTACTTTCATGGTGATCCCAGTAGAACTGAGTCTGTAATTAAACTTGCAAATTTTTCAACAGAAGTCTTGCATTAATACAGGTGTACAGAACTGAGGCGGAAACACCAATGGCTTGTAAACAGTTTCACCACAGTGCTGAAGACTGCAACAGTTTTAGTGTGGGAAGCAGATGTATTTCTGATTTATGGAGTTGCTGTGCCAATGGGCCTAACTCCAGTCACTTCAACAGAGCTAGCCCAGATGACCACTGTGAAAGGTCTCGCTCTGGAAGAGGGCACAGAAATGGGCTGCAATCTATGCAAAGCAGGAGTAAATCATGAGAAACTCATGCTAAATCACCAGAGTTAATAGTGTAAAATCCAGACATTTAGGTAAAGAACCAAGACTAAAGCATTTACTTTTAAAATGTATTTACATTATTAAAAATATGATCTGATCAAGTTATCCATCAGGGGAAGAGCATATACTCTGAGAAAAATGTGTATATACAGATGCTTTCACCCTGGAGTAGGCAGCTTTGCAGGTAACACACAAAAACCCACCTCTGCCTCCTTCAGAGTTGTTATATTATTATTCTTATCTAATATGTTCCATACTCCTTTATCTCCTTCACACTGCATAGTTGGCTTTTAACTGTTCTAAAAATAACAGTCATTAAAGGAGGCACAGAGATGCTCCAGTCTCTTTGCTGAATCTGAATTCACACTAGCTCTGTCAAGGAAGGCTGGCTACAAACCTGCCTGCAGCAGGTGTGAGGCCGCGCTCTTTTTCAGAGAATTAGTCTCATCTATCATACACATTTGTTTTGGGTTAACCGGTATGTTGCTCACAGCAAAAGAAATTGAGAAGCCTCCCACCCAGTGCAGGAGAAGTTTAAAGTGCTGGTCAGTAAAGTAAAATGATTCTGCTGAGATATCTGTGGAGATAAATTGCCCACTTATCTACCTTAATTTCTAAGACACATCAGGTGTCACATAAGACATAATTTCTAAGGGAGTAAGTCACCTTCATAATCATCATAGAGGTGAGAATGTTGGGCAAACACTAACTAAATCAAAAGAAGGAATCATTTTCTTCAAGGAAACACAATTTGTGTAACACAGAAGCTCAACAAATGAAGGCTTAGCAAATCCAGTATCTATTGTTCGCTTTCCTGTGCATATCTATATCTGCATACATGGTTTTTAAGAAAAGCACACTCAATATTGTTATGATGACAGCAACACTGTTCTCTGCGTTCCTTCTTTTTCTTAAGCAATTCCAGAGAAGAAATTAAGTATTGATTCTCTCCCCACCTATGTCATCTTTTCTCTTTAAAAGATTCACGGCTTTCAGGCTTTAGTTCTGCAAACCAGTAGGTAGCATCTAAACAAGATTCACTTTTCTGAAAGGAGCCCTGATTGCTATTAATTCTTCTGGTTTTCTTTTTTCTCAAAGTATTTCTGAAGTGTCTTTCTAGAGAAACTGGGAATCAAACATTTTCAGGTTTCACAGGAGAAAGCCAAGAGAGTTGCTCCTTTGCACTCACACCAGACCAGCCAATGACGCTAAAAGTCTCCTACAAGTTGGGCAACTGATTTCAAATTTCCAGCCCCAGCTGACATTTAATTACCCTGCACAGAGAAGAGCGGTTCCAACACATTCAGCAAAGAGACACCTGTACCAGAATTACCACAACCATACTAGTGTTTACAATGCTGACAAGGTATGTGACAGATTAAGGTTCAAGCCTCGGAGTTGAGTTCAGGAGAGCAGGAGCATGAAGCGTTGCCACCCACATCACAGGTGCGTGCTCCGATTGCTGGATGGGGTATGGCTCCTCACCATTCTCCACCAAAATGGTGGCCCTCTCCTGCCCAAACAGGGACATGCATTACCGTGGAAATCCCTTGTACTTTTTGGGAGCATGGTCATCTTCTGTTCAATGAATTCCTTCAAACAGGTTGCTGTCACTTTGCTGATGCACAACACTGAAGTGGCATCGGTGGCCACTCTGAGACTGAATGGTCAGAATCGGCCAGAGAAGTGGGAGCAGGGAGGTAACGACACCTCTGGTTTGCCACAATTTTACCTGTAATGATAAACTTTAATCTCAGGAAATTCACTTGTGTTATCAGGAAGCCCTGTCCTGCAAAATGAATTCCATCAGAAATAAAGAGCTTATTGTCGAGGTAGACGTAAACTGGACTAGCTAAGCTGACTTCAGTGGAAGTGGGATAATTTCTGTCAGCTGAAGACCTGCCCTTGTTTCCATTCAAAAAAGACAAAACAGATTCTCCTTCTGATCAAGAGGTGGAATTTTATAATTCACTTAATGAGGAAGAGCTGAAGTCCACAGAGACGCTAATGGTTAATATCAGATGTGTCAATCAAAATCTATTAATGTTGACTGCTAATTTGATTTGTGAAATACTGTAACAAAGACTCATATAATTTTTCCTTAAGGGATATTCGTTGGATATTAAATTAACCTAGTGGATGTTTGTCCTGTTTTCCAACTAAAATGAAATGTGTTCACAATAGCCTATTATACAGGGCAAAGCTAGTGAGTATAGAAAGAAAAAGGTGCTTTGGTTTAACATTCATAATTACTCTAGCTATGTTTAATTTCAATTTGTCTTGTCTCCGTCAAGCTCTTTATAGAATACCTTAAAACACCGGTTCCTGGCAAGGTTAATTTAAAGAGAAAACAAATTTAAGTGCTCTGCTTTAAAGAAAAGTAGGTACTTAATAGACCATTCTGACCACTGAACTCTTTCGCTGACATAAGGATATCTACATGCCAGGTATCATTTGTAACGAGGCTTATGCTTGAGCAAATTGCACGATGACTGTTCTATCAGAACTACGCTGTTGTCTCTACAGTGCTGTTCCACACTAAATAATTCAGAATCACTCTAAATCTTATGATTAAACTCCTCTATTTAGTGTAACAATAAAAGGTGCTGAAAATTAATTGATTAGTATCACAAACAAGCTATAGAATCATAGAATCATAGAAAGTTTTGGGTTGGAAGGGACCCCCAGAGGTCATCTAGTCCAACCCCCCTGCAGAAAGCAGGGACACTGCTAACTAGATCAGGTTGCTCAGAGCCCTGTCCAACCTGGTCTTGAATGTTTCCAGGGATGGGGCCTCCACTACCTCTCTGGGCAACCCGTTCCAGTGTTTCACCACCCTCATTGTAA
>Ga0065711_1003053_pt1 | contig 82424 bp, 60 predicted proteins | sample Hoacrofraction12_FD_59098 | JGI IMG/M metagenome (GOLD analysis project Ga0065711, IMG submission 59098) | Hoatzin crop microbial communities from Cojedes, Venezuela - Epithelial fraction 12 v2 (version 2) | ecosystem: Host-associated > Birds > Digestive system > Esophagus > Crop | place...
GAGAAAACACTTTTTTTTTTTTTTTTCTGAATTACTCATGGTGATTCTTCACGAATTTTACAAAAAAAAAATAAAGCAATAATCACTTCAGCAATAAGCAGTTAGCACTTCCTGGGTGAGCTCAGACAATATATGAACTGTTTATGTCTGAACTGTCTTGAAAGTGTGCTTTCTACATGTCACTGTTCTTTCTCCTTCTAGTCTGATCTCATTCTGGCATTGAAGCTCTAGCCTTCCCTGTTCTGCGAAAGGAATTTTCCTTGATAATAGCTGAAAATAAGAGAGCTGCTTTTGTGATCATCAGGGATTAATTAAGAATCATTTTTGTGCACAACTCAATTTGAATTACTCTAAACATATGTTACATATTTAATATGACTGCATGATGTATCAATATAGATTTACTTGGAATGCAAAAGGCCTTCTCATCTTTTTGTAGTTTGCATAGGAAGCTGCTATAAACTGAAAGATACCTCATTCAGCTTTGAGCTGCATCTGCCATCGTACGAGTTGAGTTGCACAGAAAATCCCGTTAGAGACATCATTGACGTGAAAACAGCATTGTCTGTCTTCTCTTATTGAACTAGATTCTAAATTCACTTGTAAATGGTAATTATTTTTATTTAAAATATTTGACATTTCAAAGAAGTAGCAGCTTCTTTATTAAAGAGAAGGCTGAAATGGAAGACTTAGTGTTTCATGTCTGTGTAAGACCTGTTTAGGGATAAAAAGTCTTTTGAGAAATAGGACATTAAGAAGTTACAGTGAGGAACTGCAGTGAAGCAGGTTGTTACCCAGTCTTGCTTTGGGAGGACTTCTGAAGTGCACTGTTTTCTTCTGTATATTGTCTGAATGGGTCAACCAGCTTCATACTGTTGGCAGAACCAGAGAGGGACAAATAGATTTAACTGAAGTTTTCACATGTCCTAACATAATTTAGGTACGAGTTCTGTCACACCTAAGCAGCTTTCATTCCTGCTCCTAAACTGGCATTTGTTTTTTTTCCTTTAAACGTTTGAGAGAAAAATGAGGAGGGATAAACTTTTAGAACTAGTAGCATTTTGTGCTATCAGCCCAACAGACTACCTCTACAGGAACCTGGTTAAAATGTTGACCCATGAATGCTCTGATTCTGTATTCCAGGCTAAAACTACGAGATCAAAGAGTTTATGGTGTTGCTGAATAATAAAAGCAACAAAACTTAATAATATTTCACTAGTTTGCTGTAGAAACAGGTCAAGAAATTAGATATTTACACTAGTATTTTAGTATAAACATGCCTTTGACAGAAACATACAAAGACTAAAGTCTTAACGCAAGGAAGTAATGGGAGTTGTCACTGAATATCCAACAGTAATCCCACACAATTTCGTTTGACAGACTACTTTTCTAGTAAATTGAACTTCTCTACTTCTTCACTGAATGGCTCATGATCATGATTACTTTCTGCAGTAAAAAGAAATATTTGGATTAGCAGAGTTACCATCTTAACAATGTCAAACTTTGTAACATTTTGAAGTCTGTGACTTGAAAATGCCCTCTTTAAATAAATTATGGTATTTGTACCTGGAATGATGATTTCCCATTCTCTTGGTTCCACAGTCTGTAGCCTTGTTCTGTGAATTAAATGTGTGCTCATGATAAAGAAGTTAAAACTACAGATCAGATTTCTAAACACTAGCTCAGATACCAGATACTGTTTTTAATGCAAAATTTCAGATGCAGAGCTGCTGAAAATAAACATCCTTAACAAGTCTTACAGAGACTTTGTCATGCATGCTGGGCTCAGAATGCGACATAGCTTTGAACTGTTCTCATTTGATTCTGAAAGTGCTTTCAAATATGGAATGTGGGTGTTGGGGGTCAGGGGAGACTGCGGTGCTGAAGTACTCTGAAGTGTATGCATTTACTACGCCTAAATAGGAATTAATAAAGTGCATAACCAGACTTAGTTTTTTCTATAGTTACAGTGATGTATCCCAACACTAAATAATCTAAATTAGTTCTTCCATGCTAGCATTTCTACTTTGGATTTTTTTGAAGTATTTACTGCCATTACAGTCACAAGGCCTGAGTTAGAAAACTGGGGAAAGAAAGAGAACATATTTCATTATAGTCGTAATTTTTAGCTTCTTTTTATCTCCCATTGTATGACATCCCCTTGGTATCTATGTCCAAGGATTTCCCTTAAGGAGAGGGCAGGTATGTTAATTATGGAGGAATATTCCAGAAGCATTTTGTTTCATAAAGGGTTATGCTGTTTGCATGATGCAACACTATGGGAAAGAGTGCCAGGTAGCAGAGGAAAACAAAAAGAAGAAAATTAATTTTTACTTGTCTGAAAGGGTTGATGTGTATTTGTAACAGTCCAGACTGACAGTGCTAAAGCATTCCTTTGGGGCTTTGCTATCTCTGTCTCACTGAAGAGGAACAATGATTCTGTAGTTGTTCTGCCAGTCAGATTTGGATTTAATTTGTTAAACTTCCAGTGGCTTAAGTGAAGATGAGACTTGCAGTCACGTGCGCATAGGCAGCATGCCCATCTGTAAGACGGGAGGGCGTGTGGTATAGCCCCGTTTGCCTCTTGTTTTTTTGCAGGGGATGAGTGTACCAACAGACTTCTTCCTTGTTACTTTTTTTTTTAAAGATAAAATTAGTAGACAGGAATAATATTTTCAAACTTCAATCTACTTAGAAAATGTCAGTGGTGCCAGCCACAAAATGTAACTTTGATTCCCAGGCTTTTAATTCCCAGGCTGGAAGTAAGCACGCAGTCTCCAGACAGGGAAGCTGGAAGTGTGGGTAGTCCTGGGACTGGAATCTCTTCAAACAGATGCTGCTGTTGACTGGTACAAAATAAAGTCTTTTCTGTGCACTCGGGTTGACTCGCAGTTCGTGCTCAGCAGTATTACTGAACCCTTTCAAGTTGTGTAGGTGTACAAACAGGACTGTGAATTTTTAAAACACGGGTGTATAGCAGAGGGCAGATTCAGGAACTTGAAAAGCACTGAAGCATCATATAATATGGAATGCCAGTGCATGCGAGCTCTAGTTCATTGTTAGTGAATCTTTATAGCAGAAGTATATCACATTTGCAAGCTATACTTTGCTTTGACACAGGCAGCACTAAAGATAAGAAAGCGCATATCCTAATAAGGAGAAACTACACTGGATTTTTAAAACAGCTCAAGATAGGTTGGAATGTGGTGCTTAATTGAATAAATATAGAAGAATTGCTTTGTTCTTTTATGTTGTTTTGTAATAAATTCTTTACAAATAAGTTCTTTCCATTCAGGGATGATAAGGGGTTATGATAATGATGGCGTTATCATAACTGTAGCATGCTGTTCTTCCTGGCCCCCTTCTCCTGGGAGAACAGTACAAGGATGACAATGGCGACATGTCCTCCAACTGTACTATCCTCAAAGAAGAGGTTTTTCTGTCTTTGGTTTCAGAACATAAAGCATTAATTTCTATAGCGTCAGGACCATTGTGTGATAAAATACCTTAGCTGTGCAATCATAGGCATTGTTTTTACTTTTCAGGTTTTGTATAAATTTTTTTATGAAAGTTCTGACATATTTTCTGCAAATCAGTGTGCTTGTGCTGTTTCCATGCTTGCTTCCATTCTCTTTGTTCTAATTGCCATCCAGCAGAAAACATTTACGTTGCATTAAAATTTATGGTGGTTATGGAGCTCTTACTTATTTTTGCTGTCTTGTTCTCTAGTTGAAGAAAGGGTCTTCTCTCTATTGATCCTCCATATTCAGTATATTTTGAAATTAATACTTTTCTCCTGTGTCTCATATTTTATAAGCCTTTCAGTGTGCAGAATTAGAGTAAGAAACCTTTTCAATTTTTCAACGTATAGCTGTCACAAGGGAGTTTTCAGTGGGTGATATTAGAGCATTGGATAGATGAAGAATGGAATAGATTTTTCCAAAGTGCTCAGTTCTAGTCTTACTCCTTCATTTCATTGGTGGATGAAATGAATATTAAATAATTAACAAAGCAATTTTTGAGATCCCTCAAAATGAACTGCATAGCATAGCAAGATAAAAAGCTCACTTTCTAAATTGACCAGTGATTTTAACATTGTACGTTCTGGGGTAGTCAGAACAGTGGCATCTGCAAAGTGCAAGGTGTCATGGAAACAGAAAGTCCTGAAGTTGAACATGTGCTATATCGGAAGTAGAGAAGTGAATTGATAGGCCATTTTCTCAATTTAAATCTCTTGGAAACAAGCTCTAATCAAAGGTGATTCTATAGGAGTTTGTTTGATTTGGTTTGGTTTGGTTTTTTATTGGGGTGTTTTTGGCATCACTAGTACTTTGGGAACATCTCTGGTGACTCGTAAAACGTGTGTTTTCCAACTCATGTTGCAAGCCATCCTGCTCAAGGAAAAGCTTTTAGGTGCTTTGGAAGTTTGACTTCTATTCTTGTAGCTCTAGTTTGCATGAAAACATGGAGCCACGTGGAGGTGCAGGAGAGAATCAGCAGAGTTCCTTTGATCGCAGACTTGAAAACTCGTATCTTGATCTGAGAAACAGAAAAGGCTGAAGATAAACTGCATTAAAGTCATACCAGTACTACTCTGAAGAGGGCTCACAGTATGAGGAAATTGATTCTGGAGACAGAAGGATGCTATTTTTACCCTCTTGCAGTATGTAATGTAAGAAAGGTTTAGGATTAGAAGAGCAACAGTAGGATCTCTGTTGGGGGAATAGTGGTAATTTCATTTTAGGAAGATGGATTTGGACTAACTTCTCATGTTTAAAATGCTTGCAAGCATTTTGCATATAATTGCTTTTATTTTGAAACTCCAAAAAGGGGACAGGGGGAGGTATCCATTAGATTGTTTGCAGAAACAGCTATTCAAAGTTTCTGTGAGCAATTTGAAGGTGTTTTTCTGTTGACTGGCTAATAGTTATTGCAATACCTGATAAGTTCATTTAGAAAAGCATTTTAATATTGTTTCTGACTAGATGGGACAGTTGTATACAATGTGTATAGACTTGTACAGTGTTAGAAATATAATAGTGTCCCTGTTTTAATGCAGTTTTTAAATACCAACTTTCTGTTCCTTAAGATTTTCAGAAAAGGCTAAGATAAATAGATTTCTTTTGGGTTTGGGGGGGTTTTTTAATGATCTTTCACAGCTTGTCTTCAGGAGTTCTTTCTTATGCTGTAATGTGATATTCTTAAAGCTATAAAGCACTTATATGTTTTTCTCTTTCCATTTGTATAATTTTATTTGTGAAGTGTCATCTGGGCAAGCTTTGTGTAATTTTATAGATTAGAGTTGGTGAATAGCAATGCTATACTTTGAGATTACACATTTGTGATACTACATGTACATGTGCATAGAGAGTACAACTTGGAAACTGGGTGGTAAGTGCAGGGGAGAATTAGTAACTGCCCACATCACATCTAATCTTTGAATAAACAGCAGTTGTTGCTCTCCAGAGTGTATATCTGTGTGACACTCAAGCATCAGTTACCCTTATCTTAAAAACGTTACGTATTCTGTACGTAATTTTACAAAGGTACTGCCATTGTTATTTCTCTCAAAATCTTTATACAATTGCACGTAGTTTTTCTGGAACATCTAATTTGTCACTAGCTTAGTAAAAAAAAAAAATAACCCACCACCTCCCTACCCTACGTAGCAAAGATATATGTACATATTTGTTGGCCAGTATGAATCCAAAAATAACAGGTGAAACATGGACCCAATACAAAGTGTTTGCCAAAAACAAATCCCATTTGAAGTATTGCCTTTACCAGGTGAGGATATTAAAAACACATTTTTTATATTCTTGGGAAGAGTGCAGAAGACAAATAGCAGAGTTCTTAGTAGATTAAAGACAGCCTCTCTCTCCTTTTTCTCTTTTTTTTTTGTGGTTGTTTTTTTTTTTTCTCCAAGGTAGAAGGTGAGCTGGAGTAGGGGAGACAGCAGGGTTGGTTTGTTGATTTCTTTGTTTTATGAGACATTCACAAAGATTTATTTTTTTTCATCTGTTTTTATACATCCATTTTTAAAAGTTTCAGGAACCCGGGAAGATGCAGTTTTGTGGATAGCAATGGCAGGCACTCATCAGGTATGGGCACTGATGTTGGAAGGTGGAAAACTACCAAAGGGAAGGTAAGCAGCTGTAATAGGAAACATGTGAAATTGCTGTTTGTCTTGATAAACAGCTTTCAAACCCCAAAGAGAGAAATAATCAAATTACACTAAAAATGATTTTTCTCAAGCTGTACTAAGCTTGAATCTTGCTGCTTCTGTCCGGACTTGAAAGGCGTGTGTCCTTTAACGTCCACCTGCTTTTTCCCACATCTGGTAGATGAAGTGAAAGATGCTGCTTCTGCTACAGAAGTATGACTTGGTAGGGTACAGTCATATAGCTGAATGTTTCTTTTCATTGCATTTGCTGAACTACGTAGTGATGAATGATAAACAAAGGTGAAATAAAAGTTAGCACAAAGGCATTGAGTAATTCCTTGTGCTACAGTACTGTGGTTTTTATAACTCACAAGTGCTTATCGTGTAGCTTCTGTTTATGCACAACGCCTGAAGTATTTCAAACTCATTCTTGAACTTAGATACTATTTTCCTTTAGTGATTTAAAGAAAGGAGTCTGCCTTCGATTCGCTGGGAGTGGAAATGAAGAGAACAGAAACAACGCGTACCCGCATAAGGCAGGCTTTGCACAGCCTTCGGGTCTCTCTCTGGCTTCCGAGGAACCGTGGAACTGCCTTTTCGTAGTGGATAGTGAGAGCAGCACTGTGCGAACCATCTCTCTGAAAGACGGAGCCGTGAAGCACCTTGTAGGAGGAGAGAGAGATCCATTGGTAATCACTTCAAACTTCCCCACTCTGCCCTACTAATATTCCTCAAGCCTGACCTGGAGGAACCACTTTTGGGGTGAGAGGGTAAATCAGTTTCCGTGGCCATCAATTTCTTAACTTCACTGCTTGGAATGCAAATGTGTGCCAGTTGTGACGCTCAGGTTGTAGTGCAGGTTGTTGGTCCTCAGATAACAAATTATTTCACTTGTTTTTAAAATAGCCAACTTGAGTCAGCATTGTGTGGTCATGAAAGCCAGCTGGTTGCGTACTTAAATGTGAGAGTTTCCATTTCCATGGTTAGCATCCACACTTCCCAGTTTTCAGTATCCTTGTTTTGGAGTTGTCTTTTTATTTTTCAAGTCAGTGAATTTCCATTTAGTTACAATCATTTAAATTCACACCAACATTGAACAATCAAATGTATTAATTTCATAAAATACTGTTTCAGAATTTGTTTGCCTTTGGTGACGTGGATGGATCAGGCATAAATGCAAAGCTGCAGCATCCCTTAGGAGTAACATGGGACAAGAAAAGAAAACTGCTTTATGTGGCAGATTCCTATAATCATAAGGTAAGCATATAGTAGCTTGTCGTATACAGGCTTTGCAATTTTTACTACTGCGAAGGTTTATTTTAGGAACATACAAAGATTGTGGTTGGTTCGGTTAAGCTGAGGATACGAATGACATGAGTTCTTTCATGGATTCTTTTTCATCCCTTCCTCCTCTTACGGGTCCTTCTCTTTACCATTGTTTTGCTGTCACGTGCTGCTGTGCTCATACAGTCGTCCCTTGGGGAAGGTGAATTTAAAGTTCCAAGTTACAGTTCAGATGAAAGACCCTTTCCATATATTTTTTGAAGATACTGGACTAGACCAAAAGAGCTAGGAGTGCTTAGTCAGGAATAAAACTGGGAGAACAAGAGGACTTGCTTTTCCCTTAAAAAAGCTACCCAAGTTTTGAAAAGAAACATTGTGGGTTGCCTCCATGGAACTCTGAGATAAGAGAGGCTGTTTTGCGTGATTCGCCTTATATGATGTTGTATAACCTTTCATGTCTCAAAGGTTGTTAACTACATAAAGTGCCTTAAAAGAAATCTGTTTTTTATTTGAAGAATAAACTGTATAACATGAAACACAGAAATTTATGTAGCAAATGAAATATTGTTTCAGGTATTGTATAAAACATTGTAAACTTTTTGCTATTACTTTAAGAAAAAAACCCAAACCTTCATCTATTTTTAGAAAAAGAATTATGTAGAAGTTAGCCTGCTAGTTTTGTTATGCTCTTGCTGTTTTGCAAATGTTTCCAGAAAGGCTACAAACATTAGAAAAACACCCTATTCAGCACACTTTTATACCTGAGGGTAGGTGCCTTCAAAATTATGGAAGAGAACACTGAATGAAGACCAAGGAAGAAATAAAGTCTTGCCGGGGAAGGGGTCGGGGGAAGGGGAGGAATGGGAGGTGTCATTGATAAAGTATGATAACTTAGGTTCTGGGACACACACATGGTAGCTAAGGTACTCAGTGCTGGCTTCTGAAAGTGTGGGGTGTAAGATTATGCAGAACTTCTAAATCGTGGTGGTTTTTTTTCAGAGAAGTGTTTTTGTGTCTTTGTTTATCTTAGATTAAGGTTGTAGATCCCAAGATGAAGAACTGTGCTACCCTGGCAGGCACAGGAGAAGCAAGCAATGTTATTGGTTCCAGCTTTACACAGTCAACTTTTAATGAGCCAGGAGGTTTGTCTGTTGAAGAAAATGGCCGCTTGATGTATGTTGCAGACACAAATAATCATCAGATTAAAGTGCTGGATTTGGAAACAAAAATTCTTTCCATGGCAAGTAATACTTATTAAACAGGTTGATAGTGGTATTTCTTGATGTAAATTACTATTACAGACTTTGGCAAGTGTTATAAAAATCATATAGCTAATAAACTTCTTGGGTACAGTAGCTATACTCACAGAATGTTTCGTGATGATCTGGCAAATAAACATTGCCTGATAGCACAGTTGTTGAAAGCCTTAGTATTTGGAAAGAAAAAAAAATTTTGCATGAAAACAGAAAGTGGTGATTGTCTAGAAAAGAACAATACAGAAACAGGAGTTATTAAAAAATCCAGCCTAGGTTTTCAAAATGAAAAGCATTTCTTGAGCGCTTGCCAACTCCCTTTTTAACAAGTGGAAGCTGAAATAGTTTACCAAGTCCTGTAATTAAGCCATAAGAGATGATTTTTGGAGATCAGTTACTTAAGGCGGGTTACATAGCTGGCTTCCAAGTTGTCAGATCAAAACCACTGTCATAATTGATCACTGCTGTATTTGCTTATAAACACAAAGGCAAAGAAAATTCATGCTCCTGTCTGTCTTACAATGGCGCTATGTCTTAATGTTTTCATCTATGTATCATATAATGGTTCAGCTGTCTTCTTGTATGTTTCTTGCATTTAACGGTACACGATCATAACGTGTGTTTAAATTTTCATGTCATATAACACAGTGGTGGCTTTTCTGGGATATTGTCCTTTACTGTGCAATCTGCATGGTTAAAATCTTTGATTTTATTACCAAAGCATGCAGTTTACCACCAGATTGGAAGAAAATACTCACTTAAAGTAAAAATATAATAGCTCTTCAAATTTTAAATTAAAGGACACTTTAAGTAGTGAATACTCTAAAGTAGTGGTGGATTTTATGATTTTAATATTAAATGTTATTTTTATTTAGATTAATTATTTTTTATCTTTTTCATTTTAAAAGCAATTTTGTCCTTTCCCTTTTCTTTGTCATTGTAGTATTGTTGCGCTCTGTCAGAAAGTTTTAGTACAATAGCCATATTATCTTGTTGGTTCATGTCAGCTTTGAAACTGTAGTTGTGTTGTGGAAGCCTGTTTGCTTTCAGTAAAAATAAAAATAAATATTTTGTTTGATTTCTACTGGTAGTTGCCTATCCTAAATCCAGAAGCATGCGATGTTCCAGATAATCTGCCTGTGCAAAAGGATAAAATGAGAAGCCTTCCAAAACTGCCTAAATCTGCACCAAACATTCAACTTCCTTCACTAACTGTAGCTCCTGGCCAGACAATTCAGTTTTTATTGAAGTTGACCCTTCCTCCGGATTCGAAGCTGAATGAAGAAGCACCCAATTCCTGGTTTATTACAGCAGAAGGTAAAGTGCCTGTGGTGTTCTAGCAGTTGAACAGGAGTAGGAAAGATACAAAGTGGGTTGTATCAAGATGTGCCTGCAATACCAGGGATCTCAGTCTGATGAATCAAGATGTCCCTCGGAGTCCTGTGTTCCCATTTGACCTTGTGATGCAATACATGTTATTTAGAGTTGATACATTCAACAGCTGGAGTGGGAGGATTTAAAAAAAACACTTAAAAGGCTGCTTTTTGCTTGAATTAATGCGTGCTGCATTTTTTTTTTTTTTAACTTTCTTGGAACAAGATGGCAGTGAGGGCTTGCAAAGGGTACTGATCCCCCTTAGATGCTTGCCCTCTCCACCCTGTCTCTATGAACAGCTTATCCCAGCCCTGCCGTCTGTTTCTGGGAGAAAGCTCACCATGAAGCTGAAGCATATTCCTGAAAGAGATACCTTTTTTTTTGCTTTTGTCTCTTCCAAAAAGTATTTGAGGTATGTTTATACCTAACCACTTTGAACCTATCTTGTTATAATTCATATTTGCATGTTTCTGCTTGAATATTTCTATAATAAGGCACACTCTTATGTAAGGGGTAAATTATGGTATGTCAAGGCAGCGGAAATGTTTGGCCTTTCTTGCAAGTTCTTTTGCTGACTTCCTGTGTGACCTTGGACAACTCTCAGTCACTGTGTACCTTGGTTACTGTGCAATGGGAATATTGTTATTATTATATTGGAATCATGGAAATATTATTTCATGTTAAAGGAGTTTCCTGAGCGTAAATTAATCTCTCTCAACTCTTAGGTATTCTGAAAGAGCACATGGAACATGTTCACATGGTATGCAACTAGAGTGGTTTAATTCTAGCCATCATTGCCATCCTGACACTGGCGATGACTATGCCCATAACATGACTGGTAGACTAGAACTGTGTGAGTGTTCCCAAAAATTCTCTTCAGTACAAAAATAGCAAGGTTATCTGAAACACCTTCTTCCACAGTATGACCATTAGTGTTTGGAGACAGTACTTTCCAGTAGTCAAGCTGTATCCAAAAGGGAGAATCTATCCGTGCCCTTGGAAGTACCATGTGAAAACCAATATACAAAATAACCCATATTTTTTTCACATTCTTTGTGCATTGTGGTTATTGAGTTACTCAGGTCTGACTCATTTGCTTTAACACATCTGCACTCTAGGAGAAAATTTTTTGTCTCACTGGAACGTTAATACTTCTGAAAAGTACCCTATAGTAGGTGCTGTGTGCCGAAGTAAAACTGCTACCAGAAACTAGTGTTCTTGAAGGTGAAGGGAGGACACTTAGCATTCAAACTCTGTGAGAAATTTCTGAACTTTATAAACACATCTTCTGTTAAACTCTGGGCACCCTAAAGTGAGTGATGCATGGTACACAGAATCGTTACCTCTTGGAGGCAGTGAACTAGATGCCCACTAAGCCAGTATAGAGCAAAGGAAAGTTCTGCTGACTGTTTGATGGATTGCTGAACAGTTTTAAAAACAGAAGGGCCGAGAGTGTCATTTTCTTCAGTTTCTGTGTGATGTTTTTGATGTTGAAATTGCATCATTTTCACCTTTGATAGATTTTTGAAAGCAGTGGAGAGAACATCTATATTTCGGTTATGTTCACTCAGTTGTTGCACTGCATTGGAAAACATTTATTTCTAGAAATGCTGCTAGATTTTGAAATTGTACTAACTTTTAGTAATTGTTCTCTGGCTGAATTTATATGCCATATGGGCTTTTACAACAATAAATACTTGTTAATAGTTATCCCTGCTTTTAGATGCTGTTAAACTGATCTGAAAGTAAACATCTGCCCATCTTTTGACTCATCTTTTGTTGGCCAGCTTTCAGAGCGTCCATGTGGTAGCTTAATTAAATTGATTGCTTTGAAAAGCAGTCAACAAATACTGTACAGGCACTGCAATTTGTTTATATGCCTTATGGTTTAAGTAATTTCTCATCCCGGTTGGTGTTTTTGGAGTACGAATAGACTATTTCCAGGAGAGTCGGCACACTTTTTGGCCTACAGAATCTCCAAATATTGTTGAAGTAAAGATATATGTGATAGCTTCAAGGGTTAGTAAAATTGGAGAATGTAAGCAACCTAAATTCAAAAAGTCATTTCAAGCTCATAAATTCCAGAGCCAACTTTTAGCTATTTGCTGAAAAATGCCAAAAAGAGCACTTCATCCATCTCACTTACAGTAAAATACAGAGTACAATGCAGTGAGCTGGGTACATTTATTGTGCAGTTCATTTTTCAGTTCACGTACTCTTAAATATTTAAATAAATGTGAAGTTCTGTTGTAACAGTCAGCCTGAACATTGCTAAATTGCAGCAACCCACTTGTAAATCCAACACTTCTATTTGGAAATGCCATAATTTACCTGCAGTTGTATGCATTTATGGCAGATACCTTACCTGGACTATTAGACCCCTGATACAAGTGTATAGGAGCCCATTAATTTAAGGAGTTTTACTTGCATATCTCAGAATAATTTTTAATAATCTCTGAAGAGTGTATAGGTCAAATTGCAGATCCATTGCGTTTAAGTAAGATGTACTGTATATATACCTATAGTTCTGAAGCAAGGCTATGGGTCTCTTCATCTGTAAATGACTGCTAAAGAAGCATTTGTAGAGTACTTTTCCATTTCGTTTTTTTTTCTGCAACTGGAAACATCAGGAAGGAAATTTCCCCTAGTGTTGCGTATGGAAAGAAAGTCCATGTTGTCCTATAGGTAAAACTAGTGTTCTCCGTAGGTTTCAGACATGGTGTTAAATATCCTAATGATAAAACTTGTTCTTCTTTTACAGATAATACCTGGTTGGTTCAAGGACAGTGTCTGTCTGGAGAAATAAAGGATGTTTCCTGTCAAACTGCCATTCCCTTTCAGTTACCCAGGAGCTGTCTGTCAGCTGAAGCTATCCTAGCTGTTCAAGTGTGCCTCTACTATTGCAGCAAAGGTAGCAGTGCCTGTATGATGAAAGGAATCTCATTCAGTCAGCCTTTACAGATAGCTGGTACAAACCAAGGCAGCTTGACTCAAGTTGAACTGATACACACATTTTAACCAACTAACCCAAAGCCAGCTAATTTCATACTTTCTTTTACTGTCCACCATTTCTGTATGAGAAAATACAAATACATAATTTTTCTCTGTTTTTCGTTTTCCTGGAGCTTATGATAAAGCTAAGAAATAATATACTTCTTAAATTGAAGGAGAGTTCCCTACAGCTTAACCTGACAATTTATCATCACAATCTCATTTCTTTTCATTACAGTAGCAGCAATAATATTGTAATACTCTACACTCTGTTGCCAGCTGTGAATATATTGGATGTATGGCATTCTAAGCAATGGGTGACAATTTTTAGAGTCCTTTTGAAAGAGCTGGTGTTACTTTGTGATGTTACTGTAAGAAGTTCTTTGCACTGTACATACTGTTAGAATAGCTAGATCATTTTTTACTAACAGTTACAAGTTCTTTTGTGCCCTTATTAAATTTTAATAGAATGTCAGAACAAATAGTTTCTTTCTCCAGGCTGTAAAAGTATCTTGCTTATTTTTCTGTAGCGGCATTTATGACACATGTATTTTGAAAATACATCTTAAACTAGGTGCAGCTCTAATTTTATGCGAACTGAGCGTTTTGCTTGACTAGATATGACCGCATTATATGAAGAGCATAGTTTCATGGAAAAATTTCTGTGAAGGGAAGAGTTCAAGTTCCTATAGAAGAATTTCATGCTGATTTCTAACAAAGAATGTGCCTCTCTCTAAAGTGTATATATATATATATATATAAAGAGAAAAAACACAAAACCATGCTGTAGTTTTTCTGATACATACCAATTTGCATTTTATAGTGAGTGGTTGATAATGGTTGAATATCTAAACTGCAAAAATTGAATGTCAACTATTTCAAGCAGTGTGAATCACTTTCCTACTTATGATTTCTCTGTAAAGACTTGTCTGAAGACTTCTGCCTTGCAAATACATAATATTAAGAAGAACATTATACTCTTGAAGTCTGATTCAGTCTTCTGCTAAGTCACTGTTAGTCCCCCAATTTGTAATATTGGCCACTGAACCAGAATTATGTATTTAATAATGGATTACTTGCATTCTTGTTCAGAGGTTCTGAGCTTTTGCTGGAAAACTGGTAACCTAGTCTCTGAGTGCTTTAAAACTGTGTAACAATATTCTGCCTTTGCTGGTTAAGTGTTTTGGAAGTAAAATTCCTTTCATTTGCCATTAAGTAGCAGGAATACAGGAGGGGGTGCAAGCTTTTTGCTGGAACTGAAGGAGTTTGCACAGTGCTTAAGTGGTAATTGGATTAGGCTCTGTGCTCTGGTCATCACGGTCAGTTCTGAGAAGATGATTTTGTTTTAAGCCTGAAGATAGTATTTTTACATATATTATAAATACAGTACTGAAAGAATTTTTTTATAGTCTTTTCTAAAACAATCACCATTGTTCCTGACACCTGTCAGTAAATTCCCAGTATAATTTGTCATTGCTCTTTCTTACTTAAAGGCTGACTGAAATGTCGGTCATGAACCCAAGAGGCTTTTGTTTTAAGGGAACCGTATGGACTGGTGTGGTTTTTCCTTCCATTGAAATGTCAGTCTATCTGCAAATTCTCTGTAGTACCAGAAATGGTTGTTATCTCACCTGTCAGCAGGGCAAGGGCTGAACTATTATTTTTCTTGTGTTTGCTTTTTAAGCAACTTTTTAAATTCAGTGTTTCAGCTCCTTTGAGTAAGCCTCTCAATTCTCACATGCCATTTTGAAGAAGGAGAAGGCTTTGCTACTTTGTTCACAGATTGCTAATGCTATTGGAAGGACGAAGGTAAACAAACTGATTTGGGCATTTACCGTTTTTTACACTCTAGTACAACTCACTCTTTCAGAATTTTTTGTTTTTTTGCTTAACTTTGGATAGTAGCCAGGAAACCTTAGATCACCTTCCAGCTAGCTCACAAATTTTCTGTTGCTTACTGAAAAAAACAAGCATTCATTTTAGAAGTCCAGGATAATGAACTGAACTGTTACAGTTCTCTTGAACATATAATTCATCAGGTGGATTTTTTCCTCTCATTTTCATCTATAATGACATTGTATTTGTCCGTTTCAATTGGATGAGCTCATCGAATTCTGCCTATATTCCAGTATTATAAAAAAAAAAAAAGTCCACAAATCTGTTTTCTTATTGACACTTTTTAATTAATGTACTGCTGTAGGGGAAAGACTCTGTATTTCTAAATTTATTAAACTATAGTGTGTAATGTTTAAAGATAGTATTGTAGATATGTTTTCTATCTAAATGTGTATATATATATATATATAAATGTGTGTTTAAGTCTCATATCCTTTCTGTTTTCAAGTTGTGACTTTTAGTCAGTGTTTGTAGACACATTCAGAACCACTGTAAGCTGATTGGGAAAGGGTGATAGTAGGTAGTAGGAAAATTGTTGCATAAGCATCAAGCTGAAGTCCAGAATCAAACTGTAAAGGACCTTTAAATATTTATCTGTAGCCAAATTTTTAACACTTGTATTTCAAGGAAAACAGTTTCAGCTTTATTAGTGGAGAACAGGAATATCTCTGTTTGAACCAGATTTTTCTTTATCTTTTATTTTAAGTCAGTGTCTTGCAGCAGATGACTGAATCTATATAAACTAGGGGAATGGGGTGTGGGGGCTGCTATACTGTATCCATGATATCATTATTCTTGCTGCAGAGCCTCAGAGCATTCCCTGCTACTGCACTGTAATGGCTTTATGGTAAAGGAGAGGCAGAAGATGTGATACTGTCTCAAAAAGACACACAACCCACTATCTACAAAGAAAAGCTGTATATCCCAAAATGCTTTTGCCCGACATCCAGTAAGTCCTAAACTATTTTAGGCAATAACCTGTTTAGTTTGCAAAGGAGAGCTGCTTTTCCTGACCCATCTTAGTGGGTTTCATATGGGGACACTGCTGTAATTGTTCTCCTTCATCTTCTTAGGAGCAGCTGATTCTCAGTGTGCTCCATTTCTCACCGATGAGGTTACTGGGGTTCTTCTGCTCCTCGCTCAGTCTGCGTATTCGCTGGGACTGGCCTGTAATCATATAGCCTAAGGCTATGTTTTGTTTGTCCAAGAAATAGCATACACATTCCTGGATTCACTCCTTCTCTTTTCCATGTGGTGTACAGACATTTGAATGTTCTATAATTAGAAAAACATGTTTTTTAAAAGCTTATGATGTTTAGGCATACTATTTCCATTGCTTCCTCCAGGGTTTATAAGATGCCCTTACAGGAAAGCAACAAGTGCCATAAATGTAACCAGACAGGCAAACAGAAAAATAGAAAATGTTACTGCTGTGTCTCAATACTGAAAAATCAGATGCATTGATGATTGCTGTCTCTTTGTATGGTAATTTAGTTGGTTAGTGTTTCCTGATATAAAACCTCCAAGCAGGTTGGTATGGCTCACCACTCCCAGATTTGTATCTTACAGTAAAAGTATGTAATTCAAGGCCTTTTCAAAACATGTCTTTCAACCGACTTTAATAGGTTTTGCATCAGACCTTAATAAAGTGATAAATTACTATAGCAAATCTGTAAAGAATATTGGTCATGGTTGCGTTGTACAACGGAAACAAGTTCAGTAGCATTTGCAGTTTAGTTCTAGTGTTTACTTTCCTGGAACAGCTTTTGGTTTTGAATGAATATATTAATAGTTCCATGAGATGATTTTAGAAATGTTACTGAATTACAGTACAATATTCTTCATGAGACTAGGAAAAAGATAATGTGGTTTCGAAGAGGAAGCGTAATGTGTTTTAAAGCTTTTTCATGTTGTTTGAATTCAGTAGTGACTTTCTGTAGTTTGTTCCCTTCTGTTGCAGGAAGAGGAGGGATGCTGACTGTGTAAACCTATTGATGGGCACAAATTTTCTGCGTACATTTTTAGTTGCTTGCTTTTTGTGTTAGATACTCACATGTCATTTTGGGCTTTTCTACTGGGTGCACTTCTTCATAGTTCGTGTTTTACCTCTCATGTCTTCCACTTGTAGAGCGTACGTTTGTATAATGCTGTGGTAATGTCGTGATACAAAGCAAGTACAGACCAGAGAAGTAATACATGAGAAAGTACTTTTATAGCGTCATATAAATGCCTTATCTGCTTAGCCTGAGAAAAGGTGTGTATAGCTTCCAGTACATTGTATATATTTTTAATGCGCTTTTTTTATTCCAATGGGCAAATCTTGTAGCCCAAACCATGGGTAAAACTATTTTTTTTTGTGAGAATGTCAAGAAAAACTGTTTCTTATCTCTTGCTCAGAGGAGGGGGATGATCAGAACGAAGTGACTTTCCTTCTCATGCAGAGATGTGTCCTCCTGTTCCTTTAACTATTGACTTATTTATTTTAGCACAGAGTTGTATTATTGACCACAAATTCTCTTGAATTTTTGATTCCTAATGAGATTTTCTGCATACATGGAAGCTTTAAATGCCTGACTTTGTAGAGTTATGAGCGATGTATCTAGCTGAAAATGGCTTGTGGTTTAATAGGCAATAGCAGAGATTTATGTGCATTCTTATAATCTGTAATTTTTTTAAATCACTGTTATTCATTAAGACTTACCTCAGAGACATATTGCAGCTAAACTCCCACAGAAGTGTGTTCAGAAACAGTGTATTGCAACTCAAAAGTGAGTCTTCTGGTTTGTATAATATGTGAGATGCTGTGACACATAATATACATAGACACTGTGTCTGTCTCCAGGCTGCAGCTGTGCTACCTGAGGAGAATTTACCACGCATAGCAGTTTATCAGCCACCCACAGTAACTCTCCACTCAAATCTGCCAGCTCAGTCATTCATATAAACAATTAAAATTACTGATTAGAGAAGCTTCTCTGTCCCAAGCAGGGAAAGCATAAGAACAGTGACAATTAGTTGGAGACAGTTGATGAAAATGTGAGAGCTGGTTATTTTTTAATTAAGTCACCACATCTGTCTTTGTATTCTACAACAGATCATGAATTTAGAAATGGTATTTCTAATATTTTACATTCCATTATGTTCATATAACAAAATTTGACTACTGTCTTCCATCAGAAGTAGCTGTTCTTACGCTTAATAGTTTTTGTACTATCATATGTAAAATCACTTACTTTCTAAAGATTCAGGCACACCTGTGATTGAGTTTTTGAGTTTATCTTTGTTTCTTTGGTGGATTTTGATCAGGTTTTTGGATCTATCTTTTCCTCTTGTAGTTTTGCCAAGAATGAAATGCAGCTAGTATGTTGTTACCATGGAGGGATCCAAGTAAGATAATTCCCTTCACCAGCTCCTTGCTGCAGCAAGCAGCTGCTCCTTGCAGCATCCCTGCTTTAGGGATGGGGGTGTAAACAGCAAATGCAATAGGGCTGTCCCATGCAAAGACAAGGTTACCTGGCAGCTTACTCCAAAAGGGTGCAAATGAGGTGAGGATTTCAGGATGAGTTACACCACGACACTAATCCTCAAAATGGTTAGACCTCGTGCATGTGGGCTTTCTGGGGTTTCCTGTTTCCTAGATCTGCTTGTCTTTACCGCCTATAAAATCTTGTTCCCTAAAGAAGGCAAGGATTTTGCCCATTCCTGCAATAATCTTCAGTTAATTGCTTCATTAGTACTCTTTATCTTAAGATAACCAGGTGATTATTACTGGAATCTAGGACCTATCTGGACCCTCCCCCACGCTTCTTGGTAGCATTAGAATAAGATTATGTCCACAGGTCAACTTCATCAAGCTTTAAACTGATGCAGCTACCTTCAGATTTTTTAACTTTACCTCTGGCCCTGTCTAGTGAGGCCCTGAAGTTGTTTCTAGATCTCCCAGAGCATACCATCAAACTGGAGTAGCCCATGCAGGGATTTTCATGGCTCTTAGTTTCATGAATCTTTGATACTATAAATGAAATACTTTGGCCATTTGAAAGATGCTCCCGTTTGCTGCCTTGTTGCAGATTGTGCTTAATTATTTTCAGAGGGTAACACATTTTTGTCACAGCTGCAAAACTAGAAACCTTGGATATAAATTGAGGAGCATTTGTGCAGCTGTAATTACTTATTGCTTAGTGTACCTCTTTGCTGGTCCATTGCTTTCAAGTGTACCAGAGAACTGTTTGTCCAATGGCAGGCCCTAGGGCTAAGCAGAAGAATTGCAAGTATTCTTCAAGTCTTGCCTAGTTCCTCTGAAACATCAACAATTTTGAGCTAAAGAAATCCCACTTGTAAAAATCTGTTCTTGTCTACCTTAATTTAATGCTCTGTACTCAACATGCCTCAGAAGAACAGTATTCCACACTCTATTTTCCCCCCTTTGACTAAGTATTTAGAAACTCAACCCATCTGGCCATCGTCAGACTTCATAGAAAGCAAGATAACAATTCCCAATTGGAGTTTACATTCATGTTTGGTTTTTTTAAATAACAGCTTGTTTTTCAAGCTTTCTATTAAACTGAGATACCTGGTTTTGAACCGTCCATTCAAGGAATCTGTCCTGAGAGCTGCCTGTATCAGATAACTGGCTTCATGATATTAAAAATTTGGAGTTGATAGCGAAGTGGAGGAAGAGAATTGCTAAATGTTTTGCATTTTGAACATTTAACTTCAAAGCTATCCAATTACTCTTTTAAAGGAGAATTAGTGCAATTAAAACTTTATCTTCTGTAAATCATTGCCAGTAGTCTACCATTAATCATGGTATCATTAAAACCTGTAATGGATCTGTGTGTTTTTATAAAGAAATTAGTAAAGAAAAAGAAAGTAGTTGTAAAACTGTGACTGGGTGAAATCCAGCTGCTCCAAGGTTAGTGACAGATGTCTTTAGGGCTGGTAGTTCAGCCCAACGTGACAGAAATTCTGCATTTTCATTGCATCATGATGGCTGAAGGAAAAAATCAGTGCCTTCCATAACAATACTTGAAAGTGTATCTTTATAGGAGTGCTGCAGTATGGATTGAAGTAAGGTGTTTGACCTTCATGGTTTGCAAGTTTCAGGGGTTTTTAATTCTCTACTAATTCTGAAACTGTGAAGAGTTTTTCTTCTCTTTTATGGCTTTGAATTGTGTTGAAATTAAGGTGCTTTTTGTTCAAGCCACTCTTCTTATAAAGTACTTTAAAATGCTTTTTTCTCAGTCTTGTGAAACTACTGTTACCTCTTTGTACACTTCAGAACAAACTTTGCAAGGAGATTTCAAACATCTTTCTGAGATTGTGATATGAGTGAGATGGAAGGCGAAACATTAGTTGATCAAACAGGCAAGGGTAATGCTTCGGGGTATTTGAGGAGTGGAGGGGTGGTCTTTGGAGGTTTTTTGTTCCTCCTGTTGTACAGATCAGCAAAGGTTCTTTAAATGGCAGAAGGTTGTGTGTAGGGGCAGCTAGGAAGGCTCAGGTTCTCTCACTGTGAAACCATGTAACTTCACTTAGGATATGATGCTGGGATGTCTAAAAATCCCAGCAGTATAATACTAGTGAAGAAAGTCACATTTGTGCACTTCACACCTTTATAAATGTCTCCATATGGTTTAGGGGGAAAGGCAGGCATTTTTTTTTTTCTCTGAGAACTTCAGTTTTGCTTTGTGGACATTGGAATATTTTTGTCTGCTCTTTGAGACACTAAAACTCTGCTTTTCCATTACATGCAATGCAAAGCCTTTCAAATATCTGAACATTTAAAAGATGTGGTTTATATTTGTTGCTACAAAATATGTGAAGAATTAAAACTGAAGGCACTGCATCTACAGCTGATGTAGACTGTGTAAATGCTTCACATATAGGATTGCCTAATAGCGTTCTTAACAATATTCATGGATTTTGATCCTTTTTAAATTACAAGGTAAATGTTCTGTAATATGATGAGAACAAACAAATACACTGTAGAAGAAATGTCAGCCTCGGATATCAATTCAACAAATAAACAGTGATTAAAGAATGTACTCTTTCTGCTGTAAAACCTCCTTCTCCTTGTAAAGCTTTTTCATGGAAAAATAAACATTAAAAATTTTATCTTTTCTCTCAAGGCTGGGTTTGTCTGTCAATCCTTACATGAACATATGTGTGGAAGTTAGGAAATGCATCTTCCAGAAGGGGTTACAGCTTGATTAAGAACCTTTAATTAACAAGTACTGTTCATTTCGCACACCCTTTCCCACAGGGCTCTGGTGGGTGTCAGCTGGCCACGCAGTGACCTGAGGGTTGGTAAAACAGCCTGCAGTCGTGAGGATTCCCCAGCTTCAAGGTTATCTAGTGGTCTGAAAACAAGAGGTGTGGTTTTATTCTGTTTCTGCACAGAAGAGAGATGTGAAATGGTGTACTGCATGTGTCACAGGCTGACTGCAGCCTTCAGTTCGTTGCAGAGATCCCAGAGCAAGCTTAGCTACTGGAACAGATCTCGCTGCACTGAGCTCCGTGTGGAAGCGCTGTTTGTTAGCCGCCTTCTGTGGCTAAACTGTGCCACGGTTTGCAGTATGTGGGTGCCTGTTTACTTTTGATAATTATGGCTGAACCATATTTTAACAGCAGCTTCTAAAAAATTTAATTGTTTTGTTGTAATTGTACCTGCATAATGGTTTCGCAGCTTTGATTAAGAACATACGGATACAGAGTACTCATAATGGCTTCTCGTGTGCACCAATGCAACTGAGGACTGACACCAACATACCTGCGAAGACAATGCCTTATTTATGCTGCTCGTCATGTTTTTGTTGATACAACGATTTATCATTAATGAAAGCATTGTATGCCAAAAATTCTGCCGTATTTACTGCAGGTGAGCCCCAGCAATAGTAGGTGTAGCTCTTGAATTTTTTCCCCCCCTTGCTAAACATTATTCCTCATGACTATTCATCTGTTCAAATATTTAAAACATTTATGCATACTAATTATAAAACTCAGCTAACTTTCTTTGATTTCCATCCAGATTAGATGTATTCAGCTTAGTCTGATGCAAGAAGTCTGAATTTGACAAACATTCAAAGAAACTTATTTGCAATTTCTATGTTTTGGTGTAAGGTGCATCTGAAGCTTCTGCCAAGCCTCACTCAGCTGGCGTAGGCAGGGTCGCGGCGTCTCTCAGCATCTTGCTGCACATTTGCCTTGGATTGTAAAGCTGAAAAGTTTACTTGCTTTCAGTCATCATCTCTGAAATTACACCTTCACCCCAAGCTTTTATCCAAGTATTCTGAAAACAATAAATAAGCCTGTATGTACACAGACTTGTACATTATATGTGGAAACCTATAGATGTTTATGTGTGTAATTGCATTTGTGTGACTAAGCTGGAGTGGTGTGTTTTGCCAGGACCCAGGGAGGCACTGCCCGGTGGAGATCTCTGTGGTCACAAAGTCGCTGCTCTAGGAAACAATTAATTGGGTTGTTTCTACAGGCAGGGGAGAGGAACGTTTCGTTTGAAGTTTGTTAGCAAGGCCAAGTTACTTTCTTGTTATTGCAAGGGATTCTGCAATCTCCTGCCAAAAGGAACTTATCCGGAGATTGGGTAGATGAGGCTTTAAAAGGCTTCTCTCCCGGCCCTGTACTTCCCATCTGAAGTAGTTTCCTGTAGCTGTTTGAAATCATGACCCTGCTGCCTCATCTGAATTTTATCTTTGCCTGTCACCCTGGTATTCCGTGCACACATTCCACCAGAAACTGAAGACGATACTTGATGGCTATTTTATGTGCCGCTGCGTGTAGCAAAATTCTGTCCTCACTTTCTGAAAGTTTACTTGCTTCTAAAAGTAAAGTTTCTAAACTTTCTAGAGCTGATTTGTCCTCCTTTGCCCTCTTCCTTAAGCGCAGAAATCAAAGCAGAGCGGAGGATTTCAGCCTGAAGTGTAAGAGTAGCTTTCTAAAGTATTGCTACAGCAGCACATATTGTTTCTTTCTTTTTTTGGAAGAGCATTAGCAAGTTGTAACCCTTAGTTAAATCTCTCCATATTTTTCCTATCTCGAGCATTCCCCCAAGCAGAGTATGTGGGCTTACCAGTACTTGGAGCTCCTGACAACAGGCTATAAAAAGGCGTATATTTTCCAAACGCTGAACAAAGCTGCAATATTAAGGAGTAGCTAGATATTAATGAAGAGGTTGCTTCAGTAAAGCCAAATATTTAGTCAAATTTACCCGTTCTGTATATTCACTTGTGAATTCCATCCACCATGGAACTCCAGTGTTATTTCTGATCTTTGACGCTGTCATTGCAATCATTGTCCTTGAGAACTGAGAAGTTGGTCTAACACCATCTTTATTTACTAACAAGGCAGGTTTAATATCTTCTTTATAAAGCAGGGCTTGGGAAAGCACATCGCTTCCCTAGCGAAGGTCTGAACCCTGTGTCTGAGATGACAGCGCACGTGTGACGTGTTTGAAGCAGAGCGGAGTGGAGTCAGCAGTTGAAGGGTCAGCAGCAAGCGCAAGCAGTGGCTACATCAAGGCCTCTGCACCTACCNGCCCGCTCCTGGCGCACGCACACGGACACGCTCGGGACTTGACTACAGCTGTGATGTTTTCCAAGTTGTTATCTGGGATGAGACTGAAAGACAGAGATCATTAAGAGTGAGAGGTGTAACTGTTTTTCAGAATCTTAATACATTCAGCAAATGGAATCACAGGAGAGAATATAAAATTGAAATGCGCCAAGCAGTGCGTAGGAGCACCGGTGCCTAAATGGCAGTTAAATCCAAGGGAAATTTGCTGGGGGCTACTGAGAAACCCGTCATTTAAATTTTTCTCTCCTTTATGCAGTTGAGTGAATAAGATGGATTTAATTAGCATTTTTGCCGTGCTCTTAGCAGTGGAAGTGCTATAAAGTGCTGTTGTTATCGCAGACTCAAATCAAAGGAGGTGCATGTGGCAGAACTGCTTAGACCGTATGAGGAAGGTGCAGACGTTGTACTGGGACACTCAGAAATGGAGTCCCTAGTAAAGAGTGACAAAATTTGCCTCACAAATTCACTGGTAAGTGTAAAATGAAACATTTACTGAATCATAACAGGATTAGTTATGAATTTAAACTAGCGGGGACTAGCATTTTTTATTTACTTGAGGATGCTGAACAGAACGATTCCATTATGCTTAAGTTATATGGAAATGCATAAAATACAGGAAAAATAAAGAACTTTACCAAGAGAGGCGAAGTATGATGGATGCTATATTTTGTATAGAAGTGTAAGTATCTTTTTTCCAATATACAGCAAGATTGCTGATTTTAAAAAGTACATATTTTTAGATGTTAGCGGATGGAGAGTCTCAGCAACTTTGTGACCTGCTTCTGGTCGATGTAAGTGTATCTGCTTTCACATGGTTATATAGTTTTCACTCGGTTTAGGCTCGCTCCTGCTTCCACGTACTGTGGTAGCCTAATCACCGTGATGTCCTCACACACACATCTGTTGTCATGGAGCAGTCTAGCTCAGCTGAACCTGTCACAGTGTTTGTTTTCCACCTTCTTCTAACATACAGAAAGCTTGTGGAGTACCTTGTACAGCAACAAGCAAAAAATGACCAGGATTCTTATGGATTTAATCCGTGTTGAAGCTTTTCATGGTCTAGAAGGAAGTTCCTATTTATGATTAAAGTGGTCCCAGAAAAGAGCTAATTTGCTATTTGCAAAAAATCCCAATGCATTTATGTTGTTAGCCTAGAAAACTTGTATGTTTTAAACTGAGAAATGCTGATAGTCAAGTAAAGAAATTTTCAGAAAAAAGGGATCAAGTTATTCTGAAGCAAATCTGACCTGTCAGTTTAATAATAGACTTGGATTCAGTAGTAAGTTTGAGTCTATGATATAAACCATGTGAAAGCTGAGCCCTTAGGTGGAATAAGTTTTCCTGCTTCTAACTGGACAGTGAAGCTTATACATTTCTCCCAGGCAGCAAATAGATGTATTTATCTGTACATTGTTGCACTCCTCTCATTAATATCTGATGAGTTTCTTCTTCATGACTATCACTTGATTCTTTTTACTCTACCTTCATGTCTCTAATTAGTTCTCCCAAAGCTTGTAGCCCGTTAATTATTGGCTTGTAGCTCTTTTCGCTCACGAAACAAAAGTAATTTAGTTTCATATTGGAAAAAAAATATTCCTAACCTGTACATCCCTTCCCCTTTTCTTTTTATGCCCATGAAATGTGCTATTAGCAGGAGCTCCCGCTTCTTCTATTTCACTTCTATATTACATCCCACTAATTTGACTGTCCCCATGCTGACCACTGAAATTGCTCTCAGCAAGGTTTCTAATAATCTATTGCTAGCCAAATCTCTTCAATCTTCTTGGCCTGCCAGTTGCCTTCAACATATACAACCGGTCTTTCAATTTTGAACTTTTCACTTTGTTTGCTTCTGTACTTCCCTTTATTCTGGCGCTCCGCATACTTTGGAAACTGCTCCTTCATTATGTCCTTGGCTGAATAGTCCTCGTCTTCCCCATTTCCAGCTTTTGGTGTGAATTCCCCTGCACTGCCACTCTTCCTTCCCTCTTCCCTTTCAACACTTTGTCTCTGGATGGTACCATGTTCAGCAAACAGCAGTGCTGAGGAGTCGGAGTCCTACCTCTCTCCTCCAGAATGGTCTCTTTCTATGAAACTTAGGTCTCATGATTTATCTTCCTTTGACTTTATAAAATTTAATATAGCTGAAAACTCCTAATCATTTTCTGCTGTTCCTTCATGTTACTCCTTTCCTTTATCAAGCAATCCTGCTGATTACAGACAAGCCTTAGAACTTCAGCATTCGTTCAGATTTCAGCATCTCACCAGGTCCTTGCATTTGGGCAGTATCTGAATGTTTGCGATTTTTTTTTTTCCATCTTTTGTCTTCTCTCTCTCTAGCCTAACATTTGTTCAAGGTTTTCTACCTCATGTCTCAATCACTACAACACGCTGTGTTATTAACTGAATCTTGTCCTGCTCTTACCTATCCGAAATGCGACATTGTCAAGTATTGGTTTTGTAGCCCGAAGGGTGATGACTGAAACATCACTTTCTTAAATCCAACTGCCAGCTCTTCCTACTTGCTAGTATCGAGCATATGCTGCACCTCCGCGTATTTCAGTATGCCATTCACAGCATAGTCATATCCTGTCTGTGGTGTTTTATTAATTTTCAAGATACCAAATCCTGCCTTTGATTTTTTTCATCTTTCTGCACCATTATCCACTATTAATCTTGCAAACATTGGAAAAAAAATACCTCTGAGGCTTCCCTTAGTTTTCAAAAGGATTTCCTCATCAACGCTGGCAAAGCCTTTCTTACAACACTGAAATATTGTCACCATTTAGGCTCTCCTGTGCTAAGATCACTCACTCTTAAACCAACAACATCTCGTTGTTGGCTGTTAGGCTCCGTCTGTTTGCTGCGCTGTATTGTTTGTCGCCTGGTGTTTGTGCATCGGTTGTGAGCTCTCAGTGGATACGGGGCTTTTTTCTCCGTGTGTGTTTGGACAACAGCTAATGCCATGGAGTTTTTCCTGACAAGAACTCATAGATATTATGGTAATATAAATGATAATGACAGTTGGTATGACAGGTTTATTTCCGTAGCAGTGCTTAATCTTAGCAAAACAGCTTTAAAAATAGATTCAGAAGCCAGAAAAAAAAAGACAAATTTATACAAAATTTGAAGTTCTGCTTCCATCGTTCCAATGTCTTGCTCTTGCCCTTCTGTTTGTAGACGAATCTCCCATTGCTTGTCCCACTGAAGCTTCAGCAGTGTACAAGCAAATAAATTAAAAAACCTTCCTGAACTGGGGGGATTAAGTCCTTAGTTCAGGAATTCCGGAAGGGCACATGGAGTGCAGCGGAGCTGGACGTCTCCAGGTTCAAGTCCTAAAGGGTCCAAAGATTTTATCATGCTCTTTGTAGGGGTGTTTGATCACATGCTGAAAAAATGTTGAAGTTGGCTGGAGATGCGTCTGTCTTCACAATATTTATTGGCTTTTTTAGTTTGTTCTATTGGATAAAGAGATGATTGATTGGAACGGATAAAAAACAAAATAGCATCCTGCACTGTGGTGCCTCTGTCTTCCACCAAAATACAGCAGATCCTACACACGTGTGAGGGAAGGGATGGGCCTTTCCATCATGGGCAGTTGCATTTGGAGTGTCTGTAGGAGGTGAGGTTTGTGGCTATGTTTAATTCCAATAGAAGTTTACTCTGTGGCTTTGCACAAGCCACAGGGATGTCTCCTGTACTGCTGGTTATTATCTTTATAATGGTGATCGGAGTGACTGATAGTGGTTTGTTTTCACATGTACCTGACTTTGTTTGTCACTGAGCAGCTGGAAGATCATGAACAATTTTGTGGATTTTACATGATATTTTGTGCAGAAGGATTCAGTCTCCTCCACTACAAGTCTACTGTCCTGTATAAGCTGTTCTGTCTGTACTTCTCCACACTCAGCATCAGAAGCTGCTTCCCATCATTCCTGTATCCTATGGGGGACACATGCTACCTCTGCTCCTGCAGAGTGGCACAGGATGGAGTGGGTCCTCTTAAGAAGCTCCTCTGCCAGGGGGAGGCTTTTGACTGTTTGGACTGTAAATCATTTCCTCTGAGGAAAGGCAGTGGTCCAAGTCCTGTTAATGCCAGTTAGGTGGCACTCTTCCATGGGAAGCCTTCCTCGGGAGAGGAGGAAGACATGAAATGACCTCTCATTTGCTGTTGGGGCATACTGCAGTGCCATGACTTTGCTGTAGTTCATGAAAGTGATGATTTCATCTGCAGTACTGCACAGCTACAGTTCAGGCAAGAAGTAATGAAAGGCATTTTTAACTGAGGCCAGCAGTCTGCCAGCGTCGACGTCCACTGGTCAACGAGAGAAGGTGGAAAGCCTTGCCCTGAGATGGAGCTGTGTGAGACCTCAGCGTCAGTGAGGAATCCCAGAGTACTCCAGGTGCAGTGCAAATACCCAGACAGATACATGGCCAGGAAGCCTTTTCTTAGGGAATTTCTGCAATCATACATTAATCTGGCCTGGCCTGGTTTATTTTTACCTTTAATCCTGAAGAATTCCTGTCTGATATTCTAATCTTATTTTCTCATGTTTTATTAGAACAAACTTGTAAAGCCTCATTCCAGTATGCGTGGGATCCTGAGCTTAACTTTTCACTAAAAGCTGCCTTTTTAACTCTTTCACACCTTCTCCTAGTTGATTTTCCTTTTAGGATAATAGTGGTGTCTAAGGAAAATATTGGAGGAACAATGTGCTGTTTTCCCTTTCTGTAAAATGGAGGGACCTGAAATGTAAACCACCTAGTACATGACATTAACATACGGAAATAAGCGTCTAAGACCCATAAAATTCAGCAAAAATATGAAGATATTACCTTAAGAACTTAATTCTTTTTCCAGATTCCCTACTGTGGTTTATTAATTTTGTAGGCCTAAGAGAGTGACACATGTATCTTCTGAGAATAAAAAACCCTATAGCTAATGCAATTAATATTTTAGTCAAGAACATAAAGTTGCATAACTAAAACTTTCATAAAACAAAAGAGAGCACAAGTGGGGTCTTGTCTGTTACAGCAGTAAGAGATGAGAGTACTCAGTTGTCTGTGATTATGTATCAGTTTCCTAATCCCCTAATTAAGCACTCTTCTTGTTGGTGCCCCTGAATAGCTGCTCAGCTGAAAATATCTTTTGGTTTTTTGTGGGGTGTTCTCAGTTTTGACTCATGAAATCAGTTCTAAATCAGAGTGAAATTGTTCCTATTATTTTTCCTACTGAGAAAGAAAACTCTTTTTTAAGTGTCATCGCTTCCCCAGAGATGAAATTGCGTGTCCTGATGAACTGTGCATGGCAGATGTAGAGGTGCTCCACCAGAGCCCAGATGGCCCAGCCCAGCCATGGCACGCAAAGGACTGCACATAGCAGGAGCTGCCTGCCCAGAAGAACCAACAATCTGGGAATAAACTAACAAGCAGGAGCTGGACATTACATGCAGAGGGAGTGCGATAAAATAAACCCGAGACATTTCAGATCAGCATGGTAAGGAAGAGCAAGTTGTTAGAGTAGTCGTTGGCATGCCTGATGCCTACGAGTACCACCACTCTCAAAATTTCCAGGCTCTGGTTGAGTGGTTGGTGGGGCCAGGCAGCTTACAAGCAGAGAGTCTAGCAGCGTCTGTGCTCTTCTGTGCCAGGTCCTTTCAGTGCCAAGCAAATGTCCTACACAACTTTAATTTGCTAGTATAGATGCAGTCTCTGTGACCTAATACGCTAGAAAACAAATTATACAAAAGATGTGTTTTGGAAGACTGATCTTCGTAGAGTTTACTTGTTGGCCCCCAGTTTTTCAGAACCATGTACGTGCTTCATTGTCCAGGCTGATGGCAAAGAACTTACTGTAGTAGACGTCTGCCTGTAAATAAACACATAGCTGCATAAGCACACACTCATTTTTTCATGTGCCTAGTACAGGGGGGTTCTAGCCCAAACTTGGAGTTGCTGAGTGTTGCTTTAATAGAAATAAATGGTGAAAATTATGGGTTTTTTTCTTAGATGTCCATTATAGACTTTTTAAAATCCTACACGCTTGCTTATTTAAAAGCTTTGCCTGCAGCTCACCCCCTCTCCAGGAGAACTGACAACCTGTTATAAGCAGGCCTGTATGATGACTGGTATGCGATTATATTTAAATAGCCCTGTCATGAAAAGCATTTCCTAGATTGCTTTTTTCTTAGCCTGATATTTGAAAGGATTCATTGCATTTTCTGCATTCTTAATGATAACCTCATTTAGTGTGAAAAATGAGTTAAAAGCCCTGAATTAAGCCTGTAGGTACCATTTACTATCCAAAATAAATATGTAAAACTTTAAAAAAAAAAAATCTATAATGTGTGTATGTGGGCTTCTCATGGTGGTAAAAAATGTTCCAGTCTGTTCAAAGTACAGATGAATTTGAATCTCACTTCCAAAGAAAGGCTCATGATGCTAATCTCCTGTGTCCTGCTGTTTGAACTCATCAGCTTCAGAGATAAGAAAATGTTATTATGAAAACTATCAGAATTTTACACAACTCTTAAAACAGATTCTTTCGGTGGTATGGCCAGGTGGTTAATGTCTATTGTCAAATTTTTTATGCATGCCAGTTTGGTAGCACACATTCTCCATCCTGTAAGCAAGATATTGTCCACTGTACAATGCTGTGTCATCCTAAATCTGAGGGGTTAACACACTCTCATTTTTAATCTCCTGGAATCCTTCTTTGCCTTTGATTTTAAAATCTATGAACACTTTCACAGAGCACATCCTTCAATAAACACAATTTAAAAAATCAAATAACCTAAACAGCTTTAAGTTCAAAATTAAATTGTATGTCAAGCAAGAATCCGCAATGCAGTGCTAGCCTACCATAAAGTCTTTCATCTTTGCAAATCTAGGGTTCCCAGATTGTCGGATGAGCTCTCTGTTCTAAATATTTTTAAGTGGCTTAAGCACTTAAGCACTCAATTCTGGGACTCTCAACTTAATGTTCCCTCAAATGGATCTCATTTTCAAAGGATGGCTGTTCAATGCATTCTGAACAGCAGGCTGTTTTTCTGCTGGTATCTGTAAACTGAGGTAACAAATATCACTCATTTTTAAGTGTAGAACACATTTTTAATATGTTTAACTACAAACCATTTGTAACAACTGTGCATCATTAGGTCTTCTATATTTAAAAAGCTTTACTTCTGTGTGGGATATAAATCAAAGAATAAAATGTATCAGGAAAAATGGGAAATGGAGATAGCAATTTCTATACCAAGGAAATACTGAAAGATTTATTATCAGCGATTTTCGTAAATCTGCTTAGACTGCCAGGACAACATTTTCCATATGGCTTCATTTTTTTCACATCCATAGGTCAGCAGTTTGGGTGGGATCCTTGGAGAGCTCAGACTTGAACTAAAGGGCAACGACAGTAATGAAGTGTCTTCCAGTGAGCATCAAACTGCCCGGGGCTGTGGAAATCACCAGCCCAAACGCAGGTCTTGGCACCACACCTAAACCTCGCTGAAGTGGTGGAGGTGACAGTGGGAGCTCTTGTGCGTTTTGAGAACGTCGCTGACTCAATGTCACAGGGATCAAGCTTTAACTGGGAACCCTTGCCACATCAGGGCTTCAGGATGTTTTGGAAAAAAAATGAATGTACTTACATCTTAAGTCAAGTTACAGCAACTGCAGAAGATCAGTTGGACATCTGTGGCCTATGTCATCAGCAGGGTCATCTGAGTGAGCCCACACTGTGAAGGCTGCAGTAACTTAGATTACTTTGCAGTTGCTGTGGACTAGAAGACCACAGCTTCACGGTGGCAGCAATAATAGAAGCAAAGTCACCTGAATGGTATTGCAAATTCTAGACAAACTCACTGAGAAATTTTAAGCAACTTTTCCTGTGGAAAATAGTAAAGTGCTAGAAGAATGCCACTTCTAAGAACCTTGCACAGTGCAAATACTTAACAAACGCTTCCACGACCTTGGAATCCAGAAATTATTTTCACTTTCCTGTGTCTTTTGATATTACTTCCCCTGACAATGACAAGCGCCTCAAAACTGCGCATTGCTTCCCAGCTAAATCTTGACCTTTGCTGTTTTTCTACTTCAACACTGCTAAAATTATATATCAGACAAGAAAGTGAATGAATCATCCAGCTATGAAAGACTTATTTTGAAACTGTGGGAAAATACATACCTGGGCATGTGGTTCTAAAGTTGATTAAATCACCACATTTGCAAATCCTTAGACCTTAGCTCTCTGTAAAGTTGATTTAAAATTCTGAGAGAAAGATCACAAGCAAATTTTGCAGAAGGGCATGGAGCAGATATGCAACAATATCCATGAACAGTAAAACCAAGATTCCTGATAGTTCATATGGTGTTAAGGAGGATAGAAGCACTCATGGAATATTAGAATCATAGAATATGTTGAATTGGAAGGGACCCATAATATAGTGGGTTTCAATCATATAGATATCGTTTTCAGTCAGGTGATGTCTACCAAAATTCTGCTTGTTCGTGTGAGAAACCAGAACTTGTTGGCCAGAAGACTTCCAAGTAGCACACAAACAAGGATTTCCCACCTCATACCTGTTACTGGCGGTGTCAATCTACTCTCAGTGGTCATGCAGCCAAAGAATGTATCATCATATATCATCATAGCTAACTGGCACTAGGCTGACTTTGCAGAAAGGCAAAATACTGAGGAAAGTGGGAAAGAGACGTGCCTTTAAGCAGGTCCTTCCAGAACTGAGCTAAAGCACAGTGCTGAAAAGACAACAGCCATTTTTACAGAGTACATTTCATCCCCAGATGTGGTTAATCTCGAATAGCTGCTGCCAGAACTGGGCCTGTTCTGTGGATGAAAGGACTATACTTCTTTATCCCAAACCAGAAGGAATGTGCAGAAAGCAAAGAGGCACAAATTAAGTCCAGCCAACATGTTCATGACTTTATTTATGTTGGGAAGGTGAAAGACAGAGCAGACTTTCAAGACTATTTTGGTAATTAGAATGATTTAAAAATGTGGCTAGGCAACAGACCGTACAGACCTTAGGCTGTTCTGCCAGCTCATCTAAGTCATCTTCTGCAGCATCTCTTGCTATTTGGTTACTAGACATCCTTGGGGTTGAGCACTTCAGTCATGCTGCAGCATTCCAGAACATTTCATATGGGGTTTTTGTTTGTCATTTAAAAAAAAGGACACGTGCCCACGAATAATATAATTGGATGAGCAACTTCATTTGCTTTTGTGGTCTGCTCTTGAGGTTAGACCTAGGATGCAATGACAAACCAGCGCTAGGTGCACATCCGTTGCAAAGAGAAGTCATTGGGAGCTGCAAGGTTCTGCAGCTCATTGTGGCTCGGGCGTGCCATTTGAAGCTGAAAATCTTGGCTGCTGTGACAGGGAATCAGCAGCAGAGAGGTAGCAACCTGGGCTTCTGATTTGTGTTTGAGACACACTACACAACGCGGGAAACTTTTCTAATCATCTACTGCAAAGTGGGACAGGAATTTTTTCTCTATATGTGTCAAGTGTCTCTCCTGCTGCTGGGGTCTGGAAAATGAGGTATAAAACTAATAATTGCAATTGTGAGCTAGACTTTCAAGTTAACCTTTCAACAGAACTGACAGAGACAAGGCTTTATGGAAGTGAGTTTGCTGTTCTTAACATGTACTTAAGTTTACACAGCAGTCTTCATCTGAGAGGTCACTTACGGGCTATACAAAGGCAGACCAGCATGTTAATGTACCACTTTATCATATGGAAACACAATCCTATGGCACATCATACAGGAATATGACATGCATAACAGCTTAAAATATATTGCTCCCTGCCATACCTATGTCTTCCATGTGATAGTAAAGTGAAGGTAACTGCCTTAGCTGGAATCTGGAGATAATACTCCTATCGTTAGGGCTTTTCAATAACTACAGAAGAGCAGAGTCTTTTATTGGAGTATCATTTGACAAAGGAATAATTAGTGTAACGGTGTTAGGTTAGATGCTAGGCATGTGCTTAAAATTGATCTCTAAGAAGACTCAATTGTGTAAGTTGTTCTGTCGCACACCCCACTTTAGGGACCTATAATCCCTAAACTGTAGCAATGCCTCATCCCACAACTGCTAACGGATACCTACACCTGCAAATGATTGAGAATGCCTAAACAAAATGCCAGAACTTCTCTATACAATTGTAGCAAAGGCCAACGGTACCTGTGGGACCCTCTTCTCTCCTCACAGACTGTACAGGAAGAGAAGGGGCTTACAAATGCCTTGCGTGGGAAGTCCATCTAAAATCCCTTTCTTCCCTTGTCCATGAGGACCAGTCATTATCCATTTGTCTGCTTGAGATTCAGAGCATGAATGGGTTTCACTCAGGTGACAGCCATCTAACTGAGCAAGGACAGCCAGGGCTCGGCAACACGAGCCCTGCAACAGAGCGGGAGTGCTCGAGCAGGGGTGGGCTGTTGGGTCACTGCTGCCGTCCCAGGGGGAAGGGAAGCACCAGCACCTCAGTACCGCAGCCCTCCCAAACACACGTGGGTGCCTAAACTTAATGTAGAGATTTCAGCAGTCAAGTGTGGAGATGGTGGTTAGGTTCTTCTGGGGCTGGGCAAGGTGCAAGCAATCTGCTCTCCAAGACTAGACTTCCATACCACCTGATTAAGCAGTCTGAATTTCACCCTTAAGCACAAGTCTTTATTTCAATGTTGTCTGAAGTCCTTCTTGAGATTTTAAATCCTTGCCCTGAAAATATATTCTCTTGATAAGATACATGATTTAATAACCCCTTTAAAAAATAATAAAGAAAGAAAATTGAGAACCCAAGTTCTGCACAGTAAGGTCAAATACTCCGTTCCTTCTCCAAGCTGAGCTCATCATGCTTGGAAAACTCAGGACATAGCTGTGTTGGTCCAGCTTTTCTTTAAAGAGTTTCAACCTGATGTCCAAAACAAAGCAGTAAATTAGATGAACCTGTCAGCTGAAATTCAGTGTCCTTAGCTGAAACTTGGCATGTAGCTTTGCCAGCTCAGTTATAGATTTTTTTTAATGACTGTTTGGCTTTTTATTTCTCTCTGTGCCTTTTTTTATCTCCTCCTCCTTTTCTGCCTTAAAATGTACTTTCCATTACAACACTTGAGCAGAGGAAAGCACCACCTTGCTAACTTCTGTAATGTAGCCATTTTACTTAAACATTCTAGACACTGGAGCCATTTTCTATTAAACTTACAGCTTGCTTGCTTTTTTTCTTTCTTTCTGTCACTGGAACTTACTTTTAAATGTAAGTTATTTTGCTTCTGAAGTGTATGGCAATGAATGTAATGTGGAAATTCACTTTGCTCAAATAAGGCTAAACAAAGCATTAAAAAAGGTACAAGAGCATATGATCCTGATCAATGCAGGGACATCTACTTCATTTCCATTTCTGAGTTCTGTAATTCTAGCACCTATGAAATTAGCTTTTCTCCAGGTAGATCTTAGTTCAAACACTGAATAACACAGTGTATTTCATTTAAGTTTTATCAGTGCATATTTTAGGAGTCACTTCACATCAAAGTTAATAGTGCATTGTTTAGAATTACCAAAGAAATGTTTATACAGTTAATTTGTTCCCTTTCCTTTCTCCTCTGGACCTCATAGTGATGATATCGGCACTTTAAAAAGCCCTAGTCACTGCTTGCTTATAGCATTTGAGATATTACATCCTCACTTTACTTGCAGGTCATTACCATCTTCAGAGGTGCCTGAAATGCCATGGGAAAAAGTAGCTTGAATTGTCACTCTATTCTCCATCCGCAGCTGATGGAGAGCAATGCTGATTACCAGGGCCAGTCAGAGCTGCTCAGAAATTGTAAAACTGCTGCCCTTGCTCTGGCTTCTGGATCTGCTGGCTTGTTGCTAGCAGTTCTAAAGAAGCCATGTTTCTCCAGCCCCGAGAGAAATATTTACCCTTTTTTTCTGGAACTTGCCTTGATTTCTTCTCAAATTTCCTTCAGTATCAGTTAGGAAAGCAGAAACAAACAAAAAAAAACCCCTAAACTTTAGAACTTTTCTCAGGAGGAAAAATAAGCTAAGGTAGCTGTCTAAAGAAGTAGAAACTGAGTTGAAGAAAGTTGGCTTTCTGAAATTCAGCTTTAAGGCTTGATCTTAAAGGTCGCATGAACAGCAGCAATATTTCTATAGACATTTTATGTATGTGTCCTGTTGCTGACCTGTGTTCCTAATAAACCCCCCAAAGAATGCATCACACACTTTCATATGGCTAAAAAGGGAAGTTTGAATCTCCTGGCATCATGCATTTGAAAGGTTTCCTGCAAGTGATATTAATCTATAGGTGTAACTTTTTACCCCTATACTAAGTGAACGAGAATTAGGCTGCCCAACCCTTTCATACTTAGAGTAATTTCTTAATCAGGATGGAATCTCAATCTTAGGTATGACAATGAGAATCCAGAATAGCCCCACTAAACACAGTGGTGTTATTAGAAGTTTGTATACAAAGAATAGTAACCAATGTGGTAATGATGTGTATATATCTTGGTTTAAATGCAGATCTGTCTTTCACATCTATTTAAATACCTCTTCAGACATTAATGCATCGAACTGCAGCTGTATCATGGGTATGGCGCTCGCTCTCAAAAGGATGTACCTTGGGTACTGAGATATGGAGAGAGAAAATAACTGGCTCACAAAAAGAAAGAATTTAACAGAATTCAGAATGGAATCCTCATCTGCTTTCAAGCCCGTGCTTCTATCATAGCACCTTTTTTTCCTCCTGAATCATGGAACAAAAGAAATACAGCCTAATGCAGATTTTATCTTCTCTAGAGTAACTGTGAAATAGCAGCTCCACAGAAACACCATCCTTTACGCAGTTGGAGTGACTCATTAGCAGTGTCAAAGGTTGTTTGCTTTTCTGATCTGCTGGTTTACAGAGCTGTATCCAGAAGCCTGTTTACACAGGACTCCTTCCCTATGTTTATTATTTTTTGCTAATAAAAATTCTTTCTCTCCCTAGCTCTTCATTGCTGGGAGCCGATACACCCCAGCGGTCGGCTGTGAGGTTGTGCCCAGCCACGGGTCCAGCTCTCCCCAAGGCTCCAACAAGAACAGGCAGATGGTGCATGTAGGTGGGATGATAGAGTGGCATTTGAGAATATCAGCAGTTATAAGAGCGAACACTGACATTCATTCTGGAAGTGGGACAGACCCACTCCATGGGTTTTCAATCTTAAAGCCATCTGTAACTTTCCAGAGTTAGCTTACGTTTTCCTGGAAGAGCATCCCACACTTTCCCATTCCACAGCTTCTTGGCTCTTCATCTGTGGATGGCAGACTTCATCTAAAGGAGCAATCCCCTTGTTGCCATCATTGAACAACATGCAGTAAATGAAGATTTAAGAAAAATCTAGTAATTGGGAACAACCTGACTCTGTATTTTTGTTGTATCAGTCTTTCTAACAGAAACATATGAATCCACATGAGGAAAACACTACCCTTCGTGGCATTCATAGATGGTGATTGCTCAAAATCAGATTTTATGACTAAGATGCATCTCTAAAAAGAACAGCAAAATGAATGAGCTAGCAAATAGAGCTTGACGGGAGGAGGGACAGCATCCTCTCCCTCCAGCACACTTCAACGGAAGCTGGTTAAATTTCATGTTACTCGTTGATCACAATTCAACCCAAGGCTTTAGGAGTGCAGATACTCATATGGCCTTTCTCCTTTATTTCTCCTAAAAAGTCCAGACTAGTTATTTCATGCTATTTTTATTCTTGCTACATCTCTACAGAGTTTTCAATGGGAAACCTTTCAGCAGCGCCACGTGGATCTATTGCTCCTTTTACAGCTTTTTTGCTGCGTACGTATTTGGTTACTCCAAAGTTTGAAAATGAGAAAGCAACCTCCCATTATACATTGGCATTCCCAGCTGGCAGGCTGTTGGAGATGCAATATCAAATCACAAGTACTGTACAGACATTTAAAAGGGGAAAATTAAAAGCTGTATCATTTGATTAACCTCTGTGTCTCACACTTGAAAATTAATGATAATGAATTTTACTTCTATGTAGGCCTAGCAATACTTCTCAGAGGATTTGAGAGCCCAGAGCACTTTCGCTTACTTAGTGTTGAGAGTCTCCTATGCAGATTTTAACAGTTTATACACAAACCTATGCCTTACTGGTTTTTAACGTATTTACAAGACAGTATCTGCAACACAGATCCAAATTCTCACTGTAACTGCTACCTACCACTGTTCTACACCTTTAATGTTGAACAAGCCTGAAATGGAAAGCTGATGGTTTAGTTCAACACTATACTTACATGATGGCTAAAATCAAGTCCCTGGTTTTCCAGAGGCTCTGTCCTTTTCCTTTCTTTTCTATTCTTTCCATGGATTAAGAAGTATAGAAACTCTCAGGTGAACAGAACTGTCTAAAGCAAATTAGTTTTATGATGATGCCTTTTCCACAAATCAGTGATGCACATTAAAGATTCAGAATGCCCTTCAGAGCCATCCAAAATGTCAAAAATAACAAGGTACCAGGGCAATCCCCCTCTAAATTATAGGCTGAGAATTAGATTCTGCTCTCAACCATGCAGGTGCAAATCCATGCACTTCAGAGCCGCTGCTCCAGGTTGACACTGAAGTCACTGAGATCAGAATTCAGCTGGGGAGCTGGTTCTTACACATTGCTTATGGCAAATAGTAAGTACCCGACACCGTGAGTTGTCCTACCCATCACCCTCCTCTCTACCATGCTGAATTATAGCATGCCTACTGTGTAAACTGTGGGGTATTATAGGTCCATTTCTTTATGTCGTAGCAGGATGTGCGGGGAATTGATGAATGTATCTGTGAGTCACATAATGAAATATTCAGAAATCTTGTTCAATTGTTTCCACCTAATGATCCACGAGTCCCTGTGGTTTGGTGGAACATCATGTGGGGCTCTTTGAAAGTGTTAAGCCTAATGTCGGTCTGCTTCAGTTTGCAATAAATGGATCTGTGCATTCACTGGAAACATTTTACAAATACACAAATAGAAAAAATAAGTGAAGCAATGGCTTAGTTCTCTTTTTCTCCATCGCATATTTTATTTTATTTAGCTTTAGGTTGGAAAACCTTCAACTTAAAATATTTCTATAAGCTTTGACATAGTTTTCAACCTTTCTAATAGACCCCAAAGAAACTGTAAATAGTTTTTAAATGCACACTAATAAATCAAATCTGTTCTTAAACACCCCCTTTCCTGTACCCTTCTAAATCAATGAAGTATAGGATTTTTGAACTTTTAAAGGGACATCAGAAGGACACACTTAAATTATGCATTGCTGGTGAAGGAAGAGCTATTATGAAAAAATTTTGATACTTATCTGGACAGATCCGTAGCTATGGTAAACTGAGAAAATCAACCAGAAGTCAACACTTGCATCAAAGGGAAATCTAAGTCATACTGTCACATCTGAGGAGGTCAATGTAGAGGGTAAAGATGTATGTTGATCCATCATTTTAGATATGGTAAAATCAAGTTATAATTAATTTGCAGGGTTTCTCCTCCAGAATTACAACGTGGCAGCTGGGAAGAGAGACCAGGAGTCCCTTTTTATACGTTTTAAGCACTTCCTATCATAAGGGTCAGACTGGGGTGGGGTTCGTAAGCCTCTTTTTGTCAGCCTTTGCCTCCACAGGTGCAGCAAAGGGGAGTTTGCAAATGGCCTGACGACCTTCCCAGCTTGCAACTTCTAAGCAAATGAAACCCATGATGTTTGTATTCCTTTGTTCAGCTAGTCCCAGACTGCATCCTCAGACAGCACAGTCTGTATTTGCAAGAATTTGCAGATAGATTTAGATATATTTGTCTGAGTAACAAATGACATGAGGATTAAGAACTGCCTACAAAATGTGAGCTTTGGTAATAAACCAGAATGCGTAGGAGTTCTGCTCTAAGGCAGCGGCGTGTCTTGAGGCAAGGAGACTCAGTGAATAAAACCTCCTCAGCATGGTATTAAAACGAAGTTTGTACTAATTTTGGCTTGGCTTCACAGTTAGGTGATAGATGAGAATACATTCATTTTCCTTAAGCAGGAAAGCTCTATGTGTTTTCCTTTCAGTAGTAATGGAAGTGACAATACATTCGAGGGCTTTGAGAAGGCAGAGGGAGAGAGCAGCGATCTGTCAGTACTTTTTCATTTGAGCTGCTCTTGGTGCATCCACCTGAGAAGCTGCTGCCCCTCCTCAGCCCCAGTTACCGCTTCAGCAGGGGTAGGGAACGCACATGCTCTGAAAGCTGCCTGACTGTCTTGTGGCAGTCTGTCCGAGAGAAAGGATGGAGTTCACAGAAATTAATGCAAGAGACCATTACAGCTGTGTTGTCTTGCACAAAGCATTTTATGCCTCTGAGCTTCATCCTTCTGCTATCAATGAGGGCATTCCAGAAAACATGATTTTAAAGGGAGAAAGATGTAAACAATTTGCTTTGGTATGCCAGAAACAGGCCTAGTTGTCTGGAGATTTGCTGAACGTGTCTGCAAACCATTACAGGCTGAATTAAATCCTTTTGAAAAGCCAGAACTTATTCCTCTTTACTGTTCCTTACAACTAAACACCCTGATAAGCCATACATATTTGTGTTAATATGGCAAGTGTTCGGCAATCTCTTTGTTCCTTTTTTGTTTCGAGAAAAAAAGCCCAGTCAAGAAGGAGTGTCCCAGGAGACCAACCTGTTCACATCTCCTTCACAATGAACATCACCATGGCCAATTACAGGGGACCCAAGCCTGAACAAAAGAAATTACAGCAAAGAAGTAATGGGTTCTCAAAATATCTATTGTCTTTAATGAAGGGGAAGCGACAAAGTGACGGGCAGGTGGAATAGGAAGCGCACACAGTACCTGGGCTGTGGGCGATGAAGTGCGTTAGGAAGAACTTCGTTACATTATGGTTCAATTCAGCCTGAAGGTTTGTTCAAGCTATTGACACCTCTCATCTTCCCTCTGAACTTGCTCTTAAAATGGAGCTTACACTGCTGGGTTTGGCAGTTTGTAGTCACAGTGTGTGCATGTGGGATCGGAGTGATACTTCCCTACCAACGTTTCTCCAGTGACTCAGTCAGCTTCCAAAGAGTCTAACTAAAGCAATTATTCATGTCCTTTTGTGTTGCAAAGAAAACCTGAATATAGTGGAGGGGTTCCTTCTCCCCAGGGCCTAGCTAGGTAGAAACACTGAAGTGAGTGAGTGCTTGATACAGCATTTCTCCAGCTCTGCCAGGAAGCAGCAGAGCTTGAGAATCATCAGCTGTCCCTCTCCACCTCAGTCAGGCACGGATTCCGAAGCCTAGCTAAAACTCGTCTTTGTGTGTGGGTACTGTGCTAGTCATGGATCTGTGGGGCCTTCTGCTCCCGCGGGGACTCTTTAGGGTTGGGGGCTCTGTTATCAAAGCTTAAGAGCTCATCTGACCATCACCCGTGTTTTCTTCACCATTTTTGTGTGGCAGAAAAGAAGTTTATATAACCAGCAATAACATTTCTAAAGCGTGAGACTGAACACAAGTAATGCACACACCCATCCTCACGTAAGAAATTAAGATGATTTCTGAAGGGCTGTTTCAGTGCTGCTTCTGCCGCTGCCTTTGACCTGTCCTTCTCTCTCCGCTGCTGGAATTCGTGGTGCTCCTTGCCAGTCCCGCCACCCACGGCTCCCTCCACGCCAGGGAATGGCCGAGAGTCGCCGAGCAAGCTGCAGGCTCAGCGAAGCTGCTGGCCTGTCTGCCTGGGCTGGAGAATGTTTTCTGTGGGTTCAGCTCTGTATCTGTGATTTAATGCTGTGCTAATATTAAACATCTAACGTAATATAATGTTGTTCTAAACCAAGTAATAACCTAGGAATAGGTATGTGAGAAAAAGCCGGTGTTTTTTTCATTTTCAGGCTGGAGGCAGGATGTAAAGTAAGACTGGGAACAGCTGGTCTCCAGCAGTAACTCAGGAAGCAGAGACAGAAGTCTCCGTTTTACAACCTTTTGACAGACTATTTAATGAAAAAACTGGAGATCTGCAAGGAATAGTGGCTGCACTCAACCTGCTTGCTGTTTTCCACATCTTCAGAGAGAGCTGGAAAGGACTGTCTATACCATCCAGTGACCATGAGATACCACTGTTGATTTAATACAATGCCTTTTGTTTCTACTGCTAAAAAGAAATTTGGGGCGTAAAGAAAACATTTGGTTTCAGAAGACATAGCATGTTGATGAGCATCTGCAGAACAGACTATTTATGTCAGAAACCAAGCTAGGATGGACCTGTGCCCATCTCCCCATTTATATCCCCATCCATATCCCCATTTATGTCTCAAAGAGGTTCTCTGAGGAGAAGAGGCAGGTTTTGCCTCATTTTCTCCTCCATTGCAGAAAGCAAGTTGCAAAGAAAGTCAGTCTAAGGCCTGAGACACCGGGACCAATCTGGGATACCTTCCTGAAATCTAAGTTTGTTCCTGCATTAGTCTGCATACGTGGAGCAGCATTTAAATTCCAGGTTCCCATTAAGCCTTTTAGAGAAAATAATGGGATTTCACAAGCATTGGAGCTTGTGTGCTCCCTAGTTGCTGGACTTTGATAAATGACAGAGGTGGGACCTATTCCTGCATTTATAAATCTGGATTTGAGTCTGCTTTTACATCAGTCACCAGCCAAAGTTCGTGCTGCTTGGTGGTCCAGTTCAGGCCTGTCTGTGATCCAAGCATTAGGAGGGAGCACACTCTTCTCTGGAAAGAAGACATCAGTTAAAGAGACTTCTTTGTTTTCTGCTGGAGAAAGCCACACTGTCAAGTAACCACAAACTCTTCAACTCACTGTGATTTAATTCCTTAGCTTAGCAAAACAGTTTTGAACCATCTATATTCCTACAATAATGGACACTGGCCATGCTTAGTTTTTCATTTTAAGCACAAGCTATTAATTATGGGACCATCTCAGATTTCCTGGTCTATCGCTGTTCTCACTATAATGTGACATGCGTAGCAAGCCAACTGTTACGGCACAGCCCGGCTGACTGACTCCTGGAGACTTCCCTGGCCATGCTCAGGTCCCCTCCACTGCCTTGAGCCGGTTTGTGCTCCAGCTCAAAGCTGTGCTATAGAACACACCCGAGTCTGGGACACCAAATTGATCCAGGGTCAAATGAAAAGATGGCCCTAGCTGATCTCCACTGGACCCAGAAAATAGAGATAAGCATCCCCCAGATTTTATCGTAAACTAGTTAGATCTGGTGTTCATAGTGACTCGACAACACTATCAGTAATCTAAATCCTAATCAGGCTGAATCTTAACCGAAGTCCTTGAGGGATGTGGACTGAAAGAACATTGATTTGGCTGAAATCAACCTGCCAGGCCAATGGTGATGAAACAAATTGAAGCCACTGATTTTCAGAATCCTACTACACTGCTTGTCCTCTAGGCATACGGGGAAGAAGGTAAGTGTTCACATACACACACACACACACACACACACACACAAATAATATATGCAGTCTCCTCTATTATAAACCCATAAAATACTGTATGAGGTTGCTATTAAAACCACCACCCTCCTCACACTTTTCAGTACTCCTTTAGACATCTAAGAGAGGTGCTTTCATGTTGTTTTAGAATTATTTTCATATCACTGAATAAAAATGAAATGCAATGCATTCAACACACAGGCCGATTTCCCTATATATTTATCAAATAATGCCACACTGGCTAATTTGCTGAGTAAGCTGTTGTGGCTTCTTCATGCACTGTGTTTCTCAGCTGCATAAAAAGTTACTAAGGCAAACTATAGCTATCCAGTCCATATAGGGAAGACTGATAGAACTGGGTACCTTTTTAGCTTCATAACAGGTAGAAGCATACTGATTTAACAGAGACTGTCACCTTGTGGTCTTTTAGCTATTGGGTAAGCGGGATGTGAAGAAACCACTCTGTGTTACACAATACAAGTCAAGACAAAGTTGGCTTTTCAAAAATGATGTCAAAACCATGAAGGAGGAAAAGGGCTTTCTGATCTCCATTTAACATCTATAAATACGTTCTTCAAATCCCCAGATAGGTTTGGTAAAAATTACTGAGTTGATTATTTTGTCCATAAAGGTCTCGCAACAGTCATGCTACGTAACATGGCACAACTGGGGGTGGTGTAGGTGCCTCCGCTGGCATCACGAGAGACCTCTGTGAGACCAGGACAACCTTCTAAGAGGTGTCAGAGCTCATCTAGCTCAGAGACGGACACCGACACATTTTGTCACGGGATTATGCAACACCGTGACACCACAAACTCCTCCTGGTACTTGAATGTGGATCAGATGCCTCATTCCTTTAGTGGCAACACAGCTTAGAGATTGAATTGTGCTTAAAGCGTAGACAGATGTAGGAGATGTGCCAGCATAGTCTACTCATTTAATGGTATAGATGCTAAAAAGCAGAAAGTGTCAGTGTGGGAGCCCAGAACTGTCCTTTTACTTTCTTCAGTGATCTCAAGGGAGCGACCACACCCTGTCCTTGCTTTATTTTTCTGCAGAGTGGGAATTCATAAGAAATGTAATAAATTAGTGCGTGCTTAGTGTAGCGAGTTTCCAAGCAGCATACTATAACTTAAAAGGAACTCCAGTTTTCTGCTCATATTCTTTATTGCCATCAAGAGTTAATTAAAAGGAAAAAGCCTGCTTAGATCCAACTATTTGAATACACAGTTAAATCTGGAAGAAAGCTTCTGTTTAGTTAGTAGGTCTAAAAACAACATGCAGCTTTTTGTGTCCTCCCCCCAAATACTGTACATCAAGAATGTATGCAGCCAAAGTCAGCTTCACAGCTACAAAAATTTTGTCAGCTATGTGAAACGCCAAAACGCCAAGCCTTTACCACTGGCTATGTTGGTTAACTCTTAGCTTGTGAGGAGAAAAGAGCCCTAGCAGATACAGCATCTTCTATGGGAACATTTTCCACCACTGATCTCCTTCTGCGTGTTCCTCCTGCCAGTGACACAGAGCGGATCATCTTTCCAAGACATTTTGCTTTGGTTTCATCAAACAAAATGATCTAAGAGCAGCAAGGGCATGTTTTTGCAGTAGTCTGTGTGAAGGTTTATTGCTGCCATCTGTCTCTGCTCAACCTTTGCAGAGCTTAACCTCCACTCATTCTGCAGCATTACTGACGTCCTTTACGCTGTAGGAAAATATAGAGATTTTTCACCCAGTGTACCCCAACTGTATAAAATAGTCAGAGGAAAGCGGGCTAATTCTGGACCAAATGAAGCAGGAATGTTTCAGGGACACAAACATTTTATGTTTCATTCCCCTTTAATCTCTACTTTTTGAAGAATTTGGTTCATTTACTGCTCTTTTTCTTTCGATATTTAGGTTTAAATATAATTTTAGCAAAATATGCCTTTTCAAAAGGGGAAGTTTCATTTGGAAAACACCAATATAAAAAATGTTTCACTGTTTCCAAGAGGAAACATTTCATTTAAAAAACTGTCAAAGGAAAATGTGTTTACATTCAAGAAAAAATCCTCAATCAGCTTTTTCAGCCATAAGGTATAATCTAATTCAACCGAAGTTACAGCCTCCCTCAAAGTCACCTCATCCCAGAATAGCTGCTGACTATCTGGTAACTCAGTCACCACCTTCCTGAAGTTTTCCAGCATTTTTACATCTTTCCCAGCTTTAAACCAAAAGTAAGGGCAGTCTTTATCACTGCACCCACTGCTATTTATTCTTTTCCCCCCCTCTTCAGAAGCCTTTGTAAGCGCTGCACGCGTACACTCAGAGCAAGCATCTGCCATCGCTTAGCATGTCTCTTAGCCACCAGGGCTCGATGTGCAAATTCAGCGTCTCACACCCCCGGTGGGGTGCAGCGTGAAGAAGGAAATTGGTTGGCTGTGGTTAGAGGAAGAGTGTGGCGTTAACGGTCACAGAGGCACAAGTCTGCTGCTATTAGACCTGGCTGGGACCACTTGTCAGTGCAAGCTTCACTCATCTATTTGTAACTTGCTCTGCCTAGGGAGGTGCTTGTAGGAGGTGACAGGGCAGCTTGGTTTTCCTGCTCGTTCTTCCTTCAGCCCCTCTGCTAAAAGCACACCACGTTTGAGAAAATGTTCTGTAACACAGACAGATGGCCATTACGAATTAGTGTAAACTCAACAAAGTCTCGGAGGCTGGTTTGTAGCCTCAGATGAACACAACTGTTGACCATAAGGGAGCGAGATGGCATTCACACTGCTGCCCTGACAGTACAATCTTTGGGTAATACGAGCCTTGATTCCCATATGTAATGACTTTATGGCCACCAAATGCCATCCTTCTTAACATAACTAAAGGCACCTGCTGCTTCACTGTTGCTGGAGCGACAGGATAAGGATAAGTAAGTATCATGGCAAAATGTACTCTGAGGACCAGCAGCACTGCTTCTTCTCCTCTGAGGAACAATTTTTTCAGTTAATAAAGACCCCAAAGTTATTTTCTTTTTCTTTTTTTAACTGGCAAGTATCTCAAAATGCAGATGAAAGCTGCTCACTCTGATCCCCAATGCAATCAGTGCCTTGCTATGGGGGGCTGTGTAGGCAGACACAGCATCATTTCAGTAAATTTCTCATTAAGAAACAGCTAGATGCATCGGGTCAGCTTGAAATGCAAATTATGTTTGTGTGATTCACCGACATTCGTGTCGGTTTTCTCCCAGCTCAGGCTAGGTCTTCCCACTTGCTCAACCAAGATGAGTTTACTGCAAAGGCACTCAGTGAGCTACTGTCACCTCAAAACATCAGAGCTAAATAAAGGCTTTCCAAATACATGATGCACGAAAGAAAAAGGCAGAGGATTTTAGAGGAAGAAGTAGGATCTACTGGGGACTTGGATTTGTACCTGAGCCTATCATCACCCATTAATCCACTTCTTTTCCTTTATCTGCCTGGTGTATGCAGATACTAAAAACTCCAAAGCAAAGGGGTAGTTTAATAGCTATAAGCGTGGTATCAGCACAGCAGGTTCTGGTCTTCACTGGTCTAGCAATAATCCTGGAGAGGATGAGTAGTAAATGAGGAAAAGTGAGAGAAAAGAGATTGTGCATATAAGAATGATGAAGTACTGGAAAATTCACAGGGAGTTGAGTTTTAGCTTTGTTAAAGTGATTTTCAAAACAGTATTCAGATAGGAACATTAGAAAGACAAGTGGTAGCTAGGGTCTGTATGAAGGTCAGGGATGGTGAGTCCATTCCCTTATTCTGCACAGCATTGAAAAACAGGTTCTCCAAGATGTTTACTCACAAGAACTAGAATAGTTTGTTTAATGAACTGATCGGGTGTTGGACATGCACAGAAGGGTGGATGAGATTGGGCAATAAAAGAATGAAATGAAAGGCTGCAAAGAGAAGGCTATTTTTTTCTGCAACACCTGGTTGTGTCAGCCTGGTCACAGCACATTCAGGCACTTGATATTTACTTTGCTAGAGGTAGAAGAGCATTATCATACCTGTTTTTGTTTGAAGTTGCTAAGTTATGAAATCACAAGTTCCACAACAGACTCACAGGTGAGTAGGCTTTGCCACCACCTCAAAAGTCATACAATGGTCACGAGGATCAGCAGCCCTGCAGAGGCCTTACCAGAAAAGGTGAAGGAAAAGGAAGAGCTCAGCTATACACGGCAGAGATAGACAAGCTAGTATAGTTATGCCTGACAGTATTGATATATTGACATATTTGTGTAGAGCAGTTCAGATCATGGGAGCATGGCAATATTAGAAATCCCTGAATGAAGATGCCTGTAAACACAGAGTCCCAGAGCAACATTTCCAGAGTTCTCAGAGTTTCCTATTACATAAATGTTGATTCAAAGTGAATTATTTTTCATAGTAACACACAGAAAGAAAAAAGAGAAGGGTACATTGTACACTTTAAAACCACTAGAAATGTCAGATAGACGTTTTACCCTTTTTCAGGAGATTTCTGGAGGAATTTAACAGTCCTTTTTCATCTGTGGATGTAGTTCTTCTAAGAGGGATCCAGGTGCCACCTCCTTAAGAAACAACCTAAAGATAAACCTATGTACATAGTTCTCACAGATGAAATAATTTGTGACCCATTGTCTTTTTAGAGCATTATTACCACCGAACGGAACTTGATTTAAAACATTTTTCAAATTACAATTTAATAAAAGTGTCTTTGCATCTGACCAGAATATTCTCTGCAGAAAACTTGCTGTTCCAGTACCAGGAACAACAGTGAGCATTTGAACTCGTACCCTTGTTTCACAATTACACTATCCATAGATACGGTGCGCACAGTCTTCTCTGAAGAGTTGTAGCAACGCTCTGGTAACAAAGCTAGGATTCAGGAAAAATCTTGCTGAAACGTCTGATGGTTCTGGGAAGACCTGCATTACATAAGTTGCTTTCTTCAGACCGGTTTCAGTCTCTCTGTATTTTTGAATGACTAAAGAGACTTACCATGTAAGAAAGTTTCCTGATAATCTACTCAACAAGTTGTCACCTTCCTTCAGTGTGCTATTAGAAATGGATGGTTCACTTTTACAGTTCGCTGGCATTTACTGCTCCCGCTGAGACATTTCTGACAGTCTTGCAATAATATAAGACCCATGTGGAAGTTCAGCTAATGCAAGATAGAGAAACAGCAACTTTTAGCTGAGACAAGTTTAATAAAGTTACAGTTTCTCAGGTTTCAGAGCAATTGGACTCTGTATAACAAACTGCAGCTGGAGTCTTATCTAAAATTTTGAACAAGGCACCTTTCTGGCAAGCCCTGCCATAAAGACTCAAGTAATTCATTGATGCTATTCTTGTCCCTCGGTATGAGTCACCAGGCACATTGGTCATACCTCTGTACACGGACAAAGGCGAAGGAGACAGAATGCTGAATTAATGTGCATGGTTAAATTTAGTAAGAGATTTTACTTCAGGCTGTTACTCAGATCAACACCTTTAGTCTGACAGCAATGTTGGGAGGCACGTCCAGCCTTGTGTGGCACGCTTGAATACATGCAGGTGCAAAACAAGTGACCACACCTGCCAGCACTGGTTTGCCTGTATGACTCTATGTTCTTCTCTAACCAATTTAGGCGTGCAAGGAAGTGCCTCATCTGCACCCATGTGGGACAAAGACATTTTAGACACCTGCTTTTGAGGTCTGTGGGAGATGTAGCATCCTAGATAATACAGCGTCACATGAAACAGAGCACATCATTGTCACAGGACTCTGAATGATCTGGTTCGGGCTAGGTGTCAGAGGTAGACAGCTTTGTGTTCTGTCTTCCTTGGGCCTCTGACTCACGATTTTCAGACAACTGGGATCTTCAGATTGAGTGACAATGTGAATTGATTTTCACTCCCATCATCACCTTTTAGAATAAAAGGAAGGAAGATAAGGGTTTGATTGTAATAGGATTTATGAATTAAGGGTGTCTTTTAATACCTACACTAATCAGTAACCACAAGATAGTTCCCCAGAGAACTGTTATGTCTCCCCGTTCACATTAAAACATTGCTGCATTTTGCCTCACTAAGAGAACAGGTATTGCTATATTTCTTCCAACAGCACAAAAAGGTTTCAGTACCCTCTTTACTTTATGAATCTCTGTGTGCAATGTTTATCGTTACTAAATATAGCTATGAAAAGCACCAATCCATTTCACAGTATTGAAAACACAATGGCTCTTCAGCCTCTTCAGCTTTCCTCCTGTTTCAAGTGGGGAAAAATATTCAGTCTGCTGTGTGTTTGTTGCCTCAGAAAGATGTATGCATCTACCATAGAATCATAAATCCTTGGTTGCCTGAAACTTTATAAATACTGTCCTTTTGCCCACTGCAAAAGCGATTACTTCATTAGCCAAAGTTATACAGCTAAAATAAACATGATACAGAGTGAGGTTGTTCTGATTTTGGCTGGATTGTCAGTCTGTGGGGTCCCTTTTACTCTGGGAAACATAAGATACTCTTTTCTGTTTGCAGAACTAGTGATAACTTACTCCACAGAGGACCGAATTCTTACGTTGAACTTGATTTCAAAACATTTCTTAATCTTGGGGCACTATCTAGAATGGTCTCTGTTTCAGCTGAGGTTTAAGTTCACATCCCTTTGATGCTGTAAATGGAGCATGCTGGACTAGCTGACGTAGTATAAAACGCACTGCATGCTTTTATAAGAACAAATTAGCAAATTATCTGACAGTCAGCATGCTCTGCTTTACATGCTGAAAATTCAGAGGTAATTTAAAAGCTGATTTGTGTTCTCTTTCACGTCCTAGAACTTCATTCACTTGTGTTGTCATTCTTGTTCCTTCTGCTGATCTCGAACCTCAGGTTGTCTGAACAGAATTTATACACAAATGGACCACAAGGCTCAAGTGAGAAACAGGGTGAAAACCCTTATGCCTGTGTTGATCCCCGTTGTAGCAATTCATGTGGTACTTGAAGCGGACATTATCCACTGGACATAGTCCTGACCACCTGCTCTGGGTGACTCTGCTTGAGCAGGGGGATTGGACAAGATGACCTCCAAGAGGTCCCTTCAAACCTCAGCCATTCTGTGACTCTGTGAAGTCCACCCTCCCCCAAGGATCAAAGCCTTGCGCTTATTCTAGTATGATTAAAAGCAGCGAGATTGCTGCAGCAGATATATTTATGTTCTCTTTCATTAACAAATGTTGACGATAAGGGTGAATTTTTAAATTATATTATAAATCATAGAAGGAAAATTAATAGAATCTCTGCAGTTCTTTACCCCTTTCTATCACTTGTTGGATCAACTGAAGGTTGTTTTCTTCTTTTTCCAATTATGGTACATTTTTTAATTTCCCTAGGAAAATGTTTTGAGTATTTCAGAATTTGGCTTGTTCTTTTCTGCCTACAGTCTTATTTTTTTACCATATTTTCATAGTATCCCTTCCTAGTAAAGGAAAAGGAATGTCAAACTTTTCTCTGTTCAGTGCCAGCGTCCGTATATCTACGGCATGATTACATCCCCAGTGCCAGTCAAGCAGATAAAAGAGTTGTTCGGCATGGGACTCTCTGTTCCGAGGCCAGTTGCTTTGATACCTGCTTTTCTGTTCCTCCAAAGCTTTCTGCCTTGTGTCTTCAGATCTCTTTAGGCTCTGTTTCTTCTCATAGATCATTTGCAGCATTGCACATATTGTCTTCATCCAGGAAATACAGCAATACAAAAACTTAACAAGCTTCTGAAATACTTTTTTTACACCCATTTACAGTAGGCAGTGCTTCTGGAGTGATTTTTTTCCCTGCATCCAAAACATGGCAGTAACAGGCAAAAAAATGCATCAAATATTAAGGAGGTGTTGAATTTTCAGCAGTAAGCTAATTGCTGTGTGATCTTTTCTCCATTCTTCTAATGCTAAGAAGCTAAACGTTTCCCAGGTACTGCAAGAAAAGATTTATCACCCTTTGGAAAATTTTCCCATGTGCAGCTGGCTATCTGCAATGCTGTGGAAGGACTAAATCACAAATTTGCTGTAAATTCTCTCTTAAAGACAACATGTAAAATTCTCTCTTAAAGGCAAGATACATTCTGTGGAGGGCTGAAATACTAGAACGCTTGTTGAACTTACCTGGTTCTCATATTAGTAAAGTGATTTCTGTCATGTATCTTCTAGTTATAGGTGATTTACTTTTTTACAGCTTTAAAGTAATTTTTCTTTCAGGTAAGAAAATTCCTGTGGCTGAAAACATTCTCATAGGCTGAGGCACATATGTTGAAAAGATACAGACAATAACCTAGATGCATGGCAGAGTCATCAAAGGTAAGAATCCTGTCTTTCCCTTCCAAGACATGTAGCTGATTTGTGATGGACTGCCTTTGGATTTCACTGCTGCACCATGAAAAAAATATGCTGTCCCAGAAAAATCAGTAATATCCAGACCAGAGGGCTGAATTGTGGGGCCCATTCCTACCCCACCTGGATTCCTTGGGTCATGCAGAGCAGTAGCTTCGTTCCTCTATGCCTTATTTCTCCTTGAAGGAGAAAGAGAACAATTCCCTGTCTGAGAGGGATCAGAGAATAACTATAGGAGGTGTTCAGGTGTTTATAACACCCACATGACACACAATACCACTGACACCCACACCCAAAAGAAGTGTCCAGAGAACCTTAAAGAAGCAAGTTCAGCTGCAGCCCTCAGAAAGGCCATCTACAGAGAATCCCATTATGATTCAAATGCCCGCTCAAATACCAACGAAAGCTTCGATCTCTGGTTCCTTCCTATTCTGGAGTAAAATGCAGTGCTAGAAGAGCAACATCTGTAGCCATAAGGGTATGTTACTGTTTATGTGTCAGTGTAGGGTTTTTAATGGAGAGGATTAAGGAGACCAGAGGGAGATTCTTAAATTATAATGAGCAATACAGGCAATATCAATTTGGGGTTATTTTCTATTCCTTTCTGCTCCTTAATGCCTAAGATCTACTGCTGATCTTTGCAGCAGGCAGATGCCAGCATAAATTTCTATTCTCTTTTCCTTCATTAGTTAAGTCTGACATACCACAAAACATAATCAACTGAGCAGATACAGCACTAATGCTGCCACAGAGCTGGGAACTTGCCCTGGTAGGATCACACAGCTGCTTGGGTTGACTAGTCTGTCAGCCTGGTTTACAAATTAATTATCTTTTAACTGGTTAAACATTTTTGCTTTTAAAACCTTGACTGCAGAAGTTTGCCCCTATTAATATTACCATACAAGGAACAGTAAATGAGATGGTGAAGGAAGTGGGAAAGTTGGTGCTTCTAGAGTAGCTTGGGCAGCAGCTATTTTGCTTTTGTTATTCAGTTTACTGTATTAACCTCTCATCAGAGATGGACCAAACAGGAGAAAGAAATAAATCTCAGACAAAAACTACCCAGCAAATCCATCTTTGTCTGTTACAAATCCAAAGAAACTAGACTTCTGGCACCTCAGACGGCGCAAGGTTTACATTGGAGAAGAGGAGGATTTGGCTCTTCGTTCCTAGGGATCTGTGTGTATGAAAAAATACAAATGTATTTGCATCACAAAGCCTAACACCTTGTCAGTCTGATTTGGTACTAATCTGTCAGCAGTACAGAAGTTAAGAAGAAGTTACTTCTGCCTCCCGGTAAGGTCTCACGGAGAGGCACAATCTGAGGTGACACATGAGACTTGATATTTCTCTAGCATCTTGGGATTGGACAGGATTGGTATAGCCTGAGGTGGTGGTGTTTATCCATACACAGGTGCAGCGTCCCACCCTTGGCTGAAATTACAGCTCGTGGTGATGAATTCTCACCTATTAAATGTGTTAGAAATGCACGTGAAAATCTATGTTGAAGTTGCTGCAGGTCTGTGCCTTTGGAGAGCAGAAGTCATCCAACATGACAGCATGACTCAGTCAGTAATAAATGTTTTTGGGGGACAAGTGGCCAAAAGCTTATGCTGACTGAAAGGATTGTGCTGTGTACCTTCATACAGTTTTAGTTGTGAGTAATGGTAACTAAAAGACACTGTGAGGCCAACTACAATTAAAGGAAAGAGAAGAGAGTCTTCATGTTGCAAATGAAAAATGGAAAATTAATACTTTGAATGTCAGGTAACCAGAGTAAGAGCAAATTTCTCTATTCAACATGCATGACATAAGTGGATGAGTACAAACACATTTTCCACATGTATTTAATTGTGCATTCACAGCCTTTTTTTGAGGTTTGATTGGCATATGGGCATTAGAATAGAATAGAATAGAATAGAATAGAATAGAATAGAATAGAATAGAATAGAATAGAATAGATTTCAGTTGGAAGCGACCTACAATGAGCATCTAGTCCAACTGCCTGACCAATTCAGGGCTGGCCAAAAGTTAAAGCATGTTGTTAAGGGCATTGTCCGAATGCCTTTTAAATGCTGTCAGGCTTAGGGCATTGACCACCTCTCCAGGAAGCCTGTTCCAGGGTCTGACCACTTTCTCAGTGCAGAAATGCTTCTGAATGTCCAGTCTAAACTGCCCCTGGTGCAGCTTTGAACCATGACAGAGTAAAGTGTCTTCATGTCACCCTCCTGTGATGTTTTACTGCTGCACAGTGAGTGCTGTGCGCATTAGCCAGCTCTAGATATTAAAAATGCCTTTGTAACCTTTGCAGCTGGCACAGCAGCTGACAGCTGTTAGATCTACAGCTGAGGTGAGTTAATAAAAAGCTTACCTGAGTGGTGGTAAGCGGGTAAGAAGAAAACTGTAGTCTAGGGATTTGGCATGAGGACCATACAATACAGCAAGGCCATGGTGTCAGTTGTGATCATTTTCTCGTATTTAATTAGCCTTCTAACTGCACCTCCTGATGCACTGTAGACCTGGCTAAAGTCCCACATGCAGAGATATGTTCAAAGTTAGAATCAAAGAGTTATGACTCCTGGGTGGTACTCTGCCTTCCAGACTGACCCAGCGAGCTGCAGACCGCCAGTGGGCCAGGCGCCCAAGCTTCTCTTTGGATGCAGAAGTCAGCAGAAAGGGTCCCAGCTTGCAAGAAGAATCAATGTGATGGAAATAGCTCCCTGCAATATTATGAGCTTTGTTATTTTTTGTCCGCAGGATATAATTTTTGCCCTGTACTTCAGTAAGACACTTGAGAACTTCACATACTCATGTGAACACTTTTTAAAACTGGAGAAGGACACTGGGTTTTGGTTCTAAGTTAATGCTTGTGACTTGCAGTTTAAACATCATGATTGCAATATTATTGGGCAACGTAGGTGTAATAGCACGTTCCTTTACACAGGCGTTCTGATTTCTGTTTGAAGGGGCATTCAGGAATCCTGTATATATTTAAAATGACACACGGAGACATTGTAAAGCTTTACAAAATCAGTTATTAGGGAAACAAGTGATATTTTAACTTTGCAAAGTGTAAAATCTATGCCATCAATTACAGATTAGGTGTAGTAAATAATGAATAGCTAATAAAAAGTAAAACTGCAAATTAACTTTCCTTTTTTGCAGTGGGAGGAGGTGACGCAAAGACCAGAGGCGTCTTCCTGACACCTCACGGGCTTTCCTGCATTGCGTGGTGTTTCTGTTCTCTTCTAAGAATTTTGCCAATTCAAAGAAACTGTGCTAGCAACAGCCATCTGTGGTCCTAATTAAGGCTTCTCAATTATGTTCTAATTTTGTTTCAGTGCTGCAAGGGTGGAAATAATTTAGCTTCCCGGACTAACTGCAGCATCATTCCAAAGACTCAGAATCCTCAGCTACAAAGTAGGGAATCAGTCCTGTCACTCTCCTACCTGCAAGCTGCCCTCTTAAGTTTTCAGAAATTTGGTTTCCTCCCTCACCTCTTTGGAACAAACAGCGAGGAAAGGGCCAGGAGAGGTTTCCCACCCTCTACCTTCATACTCATCTATTTCCCAGGGTGGAACCGAACAGGCGCAGCTTCTGGCTCACAGCATCTCCATGGCCTGTCAGGACTGCATTTAGCTACTGTTCGCAGCTTCTGGGGCAGTGTGAGATACACAGACTTCGTTTTTCACCAGCTGCTGGGTATTTTTATAAATAGAACTGGATAGGGGAAACACAGTCGCTTCTTTTCAAAGATCCTACCGGTTGACAGGACTCGGCTTCTATTGCACAATTCACAGTCCTGCTGAAAAAAAATGAACAGAAATCATAAAAATGTTCCAAAGTAGACTTGTATTCTCCTCTTACAGAAAAACCTAATTTCACAGTAAGCATACAGACATCATGCCAACAAACCATGATGCATTCCCCCTCACACTTGCTCCAGGTCAAAAATCTGACTTAAAATCAAAAAGTATTTTTAAAAATTCTATATTTTGTCTTCATAGATTATGCTTTCTAGTTTCTCTGCAGTCATGGAAGTTAGATAAATGGTCTTTTGTCAAAGGGAGCTGACTGCTTGTTTTTTTAATGAGTGTTGTGATCCTTAATACCAAAGGTTCCCAGATCTCATGTGCCAGCTACAGTCTGCTAAGAGTGGCAACCGAATTAAATTCATTCTCTTCCTCATGTTTATAAATTGACTTAAGGCAGAAAATTCTTTGGGACAGACTGTTTCTTAATTCCTGTGTGCTAAAAGCGTCTTGCACAATCGCCACTGCACAGTTAATAATAAAAACGCAGACTAAGGCTGCTGCTCCTCTACCATTAGTCCCCCAGCAAGCGTGATACCTGATTCCTCTTCATGGAAAATACCGACCAAAAGAATATCCCATGGTACTTTATAGGTACTTGGATCTAGAGCTGCAGTACAAGAGTCAGGGATTGTACTTCTGCAGAGAAACACAGATATCAAAGTCTCATTCCTTTTCTAATGTGACTTAATGTCTCTATGCCTGACTGTTCTTCATTATTCTTAACTTCCTTATGTCAATCTAAATTATGTGCCAGGCATTAACTCTTTGTTAGCAGAATGCAGTCATGCAAAGTTTAGCATTTGAGGGTGACGGAGCACTGGAAGAGGTTGCCCAGCGAGGTTGTGGAGTCTCCTTCTCTGGAGATATTCAAGACCCGCCTGGACAAGGTCCTGTGCGGCCTGCTGTAGGAGACCCTGTGTTGGCAGGAGGGTTGGACTAGATGACCCACAGAGGTCCCTTCCAATCCCTAACATTCTGTGATTCTGTGAAGTGCTGTATAAATGGAAAATGCATACGTGTATGAGCATATGTCCATGCATAGGACCTTTATATAGGTAGATATGGAGGTTATTTAACATAACTCTCTGCCAATTCCTGCTTTTTAAACTTTTTTAAACTTCTTGATTAAGACCTGCGATTGCTGCTGTTACATAAACATTGATTTGGATAATTTTTGTTCTTGAAAGAAATTAAAGGCTTAATGTTATGTGAAAAACAACTTTAAGATACCAGGAGCAGAAACCAACTGTGAAAGAGGAATTGGTGGCTTGAATATTTGGTGCTAGGGAAAATTTTACTGCCCACATAATCATTAATAAAACCACACAGTTTTCTGCTTACATAAAATGCTGTATGACTAAAGGCGGTGTGACTGGTGGTGAGATAACTCATTGACAAAGAAACTTCAAACCCTGTATTTTATTTAGTGGAAGAGTTATGTTAGCAACAACAGTCTCCAGCTGGGGCTTGTGGTCCTATTCTTTGGGGCTCTATGAAGACTTGTAGTATGAAGAACTTTCCACACCATTCTCAAAGTGCTTACCAAGACCCCAGGTGGGAGGTGAAGCAAAGGTGGTAGAAGATGGAGATTTACCGTGTCTGTAGTAAGAAAGCAGGCACTGCCAGGCAGCCCGCCTTGCCGCACACCGTGCAGTGCAGTAGGCACCGCAGCACTGAGAATACACCCCGTACCGAAGTCCTCACCAACACTCGCTACAAATTTCTGTTGTACCTCTTTATATCTGTCAGCATTCGCGTCCTATTCCAGTTCCCAATTTAACACCTTATCTTTTCACCTTCCTAAATATTTGCCAGTTTCTGGTGAGCGCTCCTTTTCCTAAACCAACAGGACACTTGTGTTCTGCTAAAAGCACCTGGCACGCTGCTGGATGGGCGCTGCTTGGCACTCCGGGCTAACAGGCTCAGCGTCCTCAGCTCTGCGTGTTACACTGAGGAAATGCCTCCGCTTACTGCTGTGAGATAGCTTGAAGGAAATGTAGGGGTTAAATTGCTTTAGGGAAAACAGTCTATTTAAATATAATGGCGCCTAAAACAGATAGTTCCTTTTATCTGTAAACTCTCTGATACTGTTTTTGCTATTCTAAGCTGAAATGGATTTTTTTTTAATCACAGGTCAGTTGAAACAAAAGCTGGGAAAACACAAAAGAAAGTGCCAACTCTATTTTTTCCCCTTCTTCTCCATACAAGTGAGTCTAGAAGCTCAGATAAGCTGGGCAAAAACACAGGAAATCAATGATCTGTCATCAAGGCTCCCAGAAGTTCCCTTTCCAGCCGTGTCCTGCAGCAGCAGACAGCATCAGTCCCCACGGGCTCTGCAGAGACGTCGCCATCCCAGAGCTCCCCGCAGCCACTGGAAGTCTTGCTGGGAGCATGGGTTTTGTGTCACACCAACTTTTGCTAATTTTAGATATTTCAATTTCCTCGCATCCACTCACAATATGTCACGGAAGGTCCATTACTTCTCTCAGCAATGCCTCACACCCCAAGATATCTTTGAATCAGCTTTACCCTAAAGGAAAGGAAAAAGTAGATGTCTGGGTCATTAGAATGCTACTGCTGCCTGGAAAGAGCAATTCCTGCAAGGCTCTTTGATTTCAATGGCCTAAGTAAAGTGCTAAACATTACTGGTCCTATTTTCTTGGACTCAAAAGGTAGGACAAGGTTTTATGGTGGTAATCTCCAGACATTCAGGAGGCTTCAACTCCATGTGTCCTAGCTTCACCTACAACTGCAGACAGCAGGATTTGCCTGTGTTACACATGTGTCAGGAGAAGTTTTGAGAGCATTTCATTATTAAGAATTACAGCAATATTATACAAGGAGTGTGTCTGGGAATAATAACAGCTTCCCAAGTAGCTCTGACCAGTGTTTAGGAGAAAGCCATCTCCCTACCTGACTGGGCAATGAAAGTAAGTTAACATGACTGTGCCCCTTGTAAGAGAAATGAACCTGGATTTTGACCTGTTGGTACTATGTTAACAGAAATTTTTTCTAGCCAAGAGGCAAAGGACCATGGTATTCCTCATGAAAACAAGTCTCTGAGACTGCTCACATACAGCACGTTTCAGAGGAGATGTAATTTCAAGATTGCTTACTCCTCAGGTGAAATAATCCTACAATCTTTTCCAGAGAAGCTGTGGCTGCCCCCTCCCTGGCAGTGTTCAAGGCCAGGCTGGATGGGGCTTTGAGCAGCCTGGTCTGGTGGAAGGTGCCCGTGCCTATGGCAGTGGGGTTGGAGCGAGATGAGCTATAGGGTCCCTTCCAACTCAAACCATTTTAAGATAAAGCTGAGAAACAATGACCCTTATTTCTTAACCAAATCCTATGAGTTTTAATAGAAATTACAATGTATTTTGTAATTAGCCCAGTGAACAAGGATTAGATTTTCCTGTGCAAAGCCATGGTTTCTCACTGCTAGGCACAGTCTGTCTGCAACAACACTCCAGCCTGATGTAGGTCACTTCAGGGCGAGGATGATCTCCAAGCTGTGTAGGAGTAAAACAGGAGTTTCTGTTCTATGGGAGGCTATGGGAACTGCATGGCCAACATTCCTCTGCTCGCTCATTGACTGAATGGTTTCTGGCCTTTTATTGCCATTGAAGGGCAATGCAAGATGGGACAGCTCTGACTGTTTGAAGCCAGTGCAGGTGAACCAGTCTGTGCTGAGCAGGAACAAAACCAGAGGAATACGGCAGCAACCTTTGTGCAGTTTCTGTGCATGACATGCTGACTTGTGCACAAAGCATCTTGACTATGAATAAGAATTTAGGCTTTTGTTTATGAAGCTTGATGATATAACATTAGCATCTGAGATGAATAGCACTAAATCATCAGATCATTAATACCTTTCACTTTTTGTCAAACCATGGGTGAAAACTCCAAACAGAACTTGGGGCAAAGTTCACTAAACTGGCAACAGTCCTGGGAACACCAGCCAGGAGCTTAAACCCAGACTGCAGTGAATTCTGTTTATCTGTGTCGTTACCCAAAATGGTCAGAGACGGGAAAACAACAGTGGACACCATTGCAGGTTAAATCTCTCTGTTTTGAGTTCCTTCTGCATAAAAAAAAAAAAAATATATATATATATATTAGCAAAGGAAATATCTGTGTTTAAAAGCATAATTCTGTGTTTCTCCTCTTCTTGAACAGGGAGAAGCTTGAACTTTGGACATACTGGTTAACTCATTTTCCCCCTTTTCAAGATTTTGTGCTCTCTCTCTACACAGAGATGGAGGTTTCTGCTTCATAATTTTCTGATGTTCTTTATGACACCAATCCCAGGAGCATGTACAGAACACCACTCAACAGCAAAGCTGTTGAAACCATCGTACAAACTTGAATGCACTCTGGTTATATCTTCCTGCAGCTGCTGCAAGCCACAGAAGTTTTTCGTTCCCATCTTCAGCAGATATCTTACTCGTACTGGCCTGCGGCAGCATGGCATAAAACATACAGTCCAAATTCCCTGCTACTGTAAATAAGCACGGTTCTAGGTGCACCAGGGAGCCTCATTCTTTTGCACTCTAAAGTAACTGGCACCAGAAGCACGTGTGTGTGTGTGTGTGTGTAAGCACATGTATGTGTGCACGCGTGTGTGTTGCAGAATGAAAACGGTACCAAAATTCAGGTCTTCATGTTCTGTTGCCTACAAATACCATGGTAACTGCCAGTGGTGCTGAAGTCCTGTGTCCCTGTAGGGCACTACACCATGCTATAAACACCTATGAAGAGCTAACAGGTAATAGATAAATAGCTAATAGCTATAAATAGCTTTAAGATTTATCTGAAGGAGGGGACAGTTGTAAGCAATTTTAATATCTGTCAAGACATATGCATCTGCAAACAGCTGGTAAACATTTTTTCCACTCAGATATCCAGTTTAATCAACTTCTGTTAGCACTATGGTGATATTTCTGTGACGAAAAGAATCAGGTTCTCTTAAACTAACAAATCTATGAAAATGGTTTTAAAAATCAGGTGAGCATGAACTTGTTAATAAAGATATGGCCTAATGAGAGTTTAATCTCTCCTTTCCCAGGGTCGGGAAGTTGAAGGCTTGTTGAATGCCTAGGAGAGATTCACTGGCTACTGAATAATTACTGGCATAGCTAAACCAGCCTGCGGGTAGTCCAACTTGCAGTGGCCCCTGGAATGACTTCGTCAGGCAAACCAGGGACTTTCTTGAGTTGCAGGTTCCAGCTGGCCACAAATCAGCTTCAACTACAACAGCAGCCGGAATGAGACACTCCAGTGGTGCACATTTTGGATGCAGTAGCACCCAGCATTTGTGGTATAGCTGGGGTAGGTAGCTGGCATGGGCTGCACACCATGGCCCAAGCTCACACTGTCACCATACCTGCTGAACACACACAAAGAGCTGACATCCCTTTGGGTTTCTAGAGCCCCCAGGTCTAGAAAGGTGCTAAACAAGGGCTCGCTCCTGTCTTCTGCTGCTACTACGTCAAGTGATACAGGCCACAGGTAATAATACTGGTCAGGCAGGTGCTGACTGGAGAATGGTAGATTAAGCAAATTGTCCTGGCAGGGCACATGCAGGAGGAGCTCCTCATGATGGGACTCAGCAGAGCATCGGGAAACCTGCCAGCAACGTAAACGTTTTGTGAATTTGTCTCAGTTGTGCTCAACTTTCCATGAATAACAAACCACAATGAATGGTGAAAGCTGAAATTTTTCGTGTTGGCAACTCCAGCGAGAACATCTGATTTCCAGTTGGAAATGGCTCCTCATTTAGAAAATGCATTCCCCTTTATTCAAGAAAATAGCTGTTAGAACATCCTACAATGCTTGAATCTGAAATGAAATGTTTTCTTTACATCGAATTCCAGAAACTTGTGAGGTGGAGAGTTGGAAGGATTTTAATAATTTTTAAAAATAAACAAAACCATCAGTCATTGAAAAGTTCTCTTCCTGGCTCTGCCTCTGACCTCTGATGCGATTTGGGGTATCTCAGGACATTTACTAATCCTTTGTTTTGCCAGCTTAATTTGGACCTATAGCTATCCCTGCTTGTGTTTGTGTTGCACCAGTGGGTTTCTGACCTCGGATGGGCTCCACTCAACAAATACTGCAACAGTTCCCCTTCTCTCATTTTGTCCTCCCGCGGCAGTGTCAGCTACTCAACCGCACTAAAACCGTTGACAAACCATGGATAAGAGCCTGTCTGTCTTTGGGCACCATGTGTCTTCTGCCTTCTCCTTGTTCAGCTTGCTGCTGCCTTCTGCAGAAGACTGCATGTGAGAGGCCAAACGGGCTTCCTGCACGGATCCCTCCCATGCTGTCCCCAGAGCATCGCAGCCACGGGCAAGCCAGCCCTGCCAGATGGGACTGGGTCAGCATAATCTGCCCCCATCCACAACTCTCGGGATAACTAGTGCAAGATGAGCCAGGACAGATTGTTCTCAATGACAGACTCCAACTTCTGCTACTCTCTAGTGCCAGCAATTACTTTAGCCAGAGCATGACCATATTCACACACAAGATTAGCCTTTTCCATGAATACCAGTACAGTTTTCCCTGTAATCGTCTAGTTTCTTTTCTTCTTAAGAGTCCTGAGAAAACTTTTGTTGGCAGAAATTACCCTGACTCTACAGAAATCAATAGATCTCTGACAATTTTTATTCCAAGTCAGGTTCTTCTGCCGCTTGGCAAGGAGANCCACAGGGCATTAGGGTAACCTGATAGGAGAATTCAGGGCTTTGTCCCTGCNCTTGGACCTGCCTTACTAAGAGGGAAAGTAGAGTCCACGGAACGAGAGGAAAAGGGCAACGCATTGTTTAACAGAAATGAATGCCATCATAATGTCATCATCATCTGCAACGGCAACAAGTCTGGAGTCAGGATTGCATTGACTGAGTTTGCATGACCTCAAGAAATTCTCTTCTAGTTTCTGCTTCTTTTGAGTAAAAACAGTCAGGAAGTTGATAGAATACTGCTTTCTTTCATTGGGTGTTTTGGGAAATGTGATTGATGGGCTAGACGGATAGCGTTATGGTTTGTGCTGTCACAGTAACTCTTCATGCCTGATAGGGCAGGGCTGCACATCTCACAAAACCTTGTACAAAGTAATAGTAAATAGCCTTTTTGAATTTAAAAAAAGAGTAAAATCAAGATTAGTACCAGGAAAGATAGAAATTCTTCTTGGAAGTTATTTCCTTAATATTTGGATTTAATCTACCTTATCCAGAAACATCTGTCTGTGTGCATAAGAAAGAAATACGCTTTTGTCTCCTGCAGCAGTGTCCAAAAATGAGGTAGTAAGTATTGCTTCCTGATCACACACGAATGGGTTTTTATCTGTGCCAAGATCGTAATATGAACACTGGAATAAAACTGCAAACAGACAAGAAAAAGGGCACACACCTGAAAGACTTTAGCTAGCCTTTGCATCCCCTGAGCTTCACTAGCCTGCTCTAATAAAGCTTCGCTGAAGCTTTGTTTGCTGAGGACATTTACATTCTATTAGGAAAGTGCATAGATCTCTAACAATAGCTTTGTGCCAGGCCACCATTGTATTCCTTGATGCTAATGCAGGCTATTAAAAGAAGAAGTTCAGCCAATGCCCCTTGGGTTCTGGGAGAGCAGGACGATTTGGATGTCAGGTTCACTTCCAGTTTCAAAGCTTTGCCATACAGAGGATTTCAAACCTCGCAATTCCACCTTCTGAATTTGCAGAGGCCACTAAACTGAGAGGGGCTGCAAGTCAATCACAGTTAAAATACCAAAATATCTTGGCAATTAGTAAATAAAAGTCCAGAAACAAAATAATTCTGTAGGGACTAGAGCAGGGCAGCAATAATCAAACATAACTGCAGAAAAGAGGGCAAACTGAATTACAAGCTGAGCTTGATGTTGTCCTTTTGCAAAGGAGGTGAGCAGCATGCTGGGCTGCCCAGGCTGGGAGCCTGGTCTGCAGGGGCAGGTGGAGTACACCGGGCTGGGAACACCCGAGCTGAAGCATCGGTCGCAACATGGGATCGTCAGGCGCTGGGAAAAATCTTTCAGTTGAAAGTGTAGGGAAGCAGTGTACTAGATTGCTTGAGGGCCCACAGAATCTGCATCACAAGAGATTTTGAAAAACAAGTGGATTAACACCTGTGAGGAATGGGTGAGAATGACAAAGGCAAAGCTGGTTCTATCCTGAAGGAGAGGCAGGGGTCTGAACACTCCTTCTGTCCTGCTTTCCATGGTCACATCCTCAACTGCTGTCTTGGAGCTTGGGCTTGAATTCTCAGAGCCAACTGGGGTTACAGCCAGTTGCGTCCACCCAGCTTGTGCAGGATCACGGGTGTGCAGGAGAGCAGTGTGTTTTCCATGTACTTCCTCTGAGTGCCTTCATTGTAATTCATTGCCCAAAGGGCTGCACAACATGAAGAGGAAAGCAGCACTCCAAGGAAAACATCCCTGACTGACCTCCAGTGCCCGCAGTTAATCCGTCTGCTCAAGAGGCCAACTCACTCCAACCTAGTGCCAGACTGTTGATCAGTTCACATGACCAAGGAGTCTGGGTTCAGTTACAGGACTAAAGCCAGAACAACAATAGATGCAACTACTAACTCCGTGTCTTCTAGGAAATGTATACATCACTTACATGTAAGCGTCCCTTATCACCTCCATGACATATGCAAGCCTATAAAGTGTCATGCTGAGCCAGGTCCATAGCCCATCTAGTTAATGAGGCTGTGACTGCTATTTGACTGCCCCTGTGTATTTCCCTGGAAACCAGCTCCATTCTCCAGAAACGCACCTTTGGAAGTAATTCTGCATACGGGCAAGCGGCAGGAATGCAGCAGGGCAATAGTGGTGTCTTGCAGTCATGGGTAGTTTTGCCTGGGTAGAAGCATTATAACTCGTACACACTGAGTGATAGGAAACAATCCATTCCCTCCAGCCACAGTGACATCAAAATATCGTATCCGTTTCTGAGAATGAAGCTAAATGATAATTCACATCCTATCATTCCTTACAGAGCTAGGAACTGAGGAAAAGACTATTTCTCTGATGAATCCTTTCTGTTTGAAAGAGCATGCTCGCTAAGGATGTCTTCATTTTTCCTCATCATCTGCACGACTCCATGACATGCACAGGAGAGAAGCATTTTAAGTAAATCACCCCAGCCTGACTTCAAAGGAAAGTGAGCTGGACAAGATGTGCCAAAGGCTTTAACATCTGCGCCGTTCCTATAAAGCATTGTTTTGCCCTTCATACTTAGTGAGGAGACACCCACATGTGTTTTCCACCTTCATTGTGAAAGCAGGAAATGTTTAATTAAAATCAAGCTTAACCTACTTTGTTTTCTCTTCATGCCGAAGTAACATCAGCTGCCGAGAGGGAGGATCTGCGAGTCTTGGCACCCAAACGGCCTCTCCCGGCGGAGGGACAGAGCCGGAGAGATCCGGACAGATCCGCTGGGATGGTATCTGTGTCCCTGGGGTACGGGAGCAAATTAGGCCATGTACCAGCATGGGCAGAACTTGCTGTGTGCTGGGGAAAGTCACCACGGATAGTTGTACCAGGCCAAACTCTGTTGTCATTTATAGAGAATGACGGAAAATAGGGATGGCAGGAACCTCTCCAGGAGCTGCGGTCCACCTGTCTTACTCCAGTCGGTCACCCTGATGAGCCGCAGCGACTCGGAGCCACGAGAGCTGAAGTGAGGGCAGCTGCAGATGTTGTACTCCAGGATCCTCCTTGGAGCCAGCAGCCATGGCTTGGGGTACCGAATCAGATTAAGAAACTCAGAGATGTGACTGATTTATATCCTCACTGCACCAGGCCAAAGAAAGGACGCTCCATCCAACTTCATATCCAGATCTTATGCTAAGGCACCTTTCATTTGCCTTTCCCTGGCCGTATGGCAACACAGATCTTTGTGCTATGAGTTAGCGATGCAGAACACAGTCCTATGGTCAGGAGTGGTTAGGGAGGAAGTTTAAGGCTGCAGATTCTTTCCCCACAGACAACTCCACTTCCAGTTATGTACCGTTATGTGTTGAACACAACTTCACTTTACCACGATGGTACTTTCAAGTGCTTTTTGCTATGGCCCTGCAAGTGCCAGGAGAGGCACCCATGCTCATAGGGGAAAAAAAATAAAAATTGTGTCACAGGAATTTTCCATGCAGTGATTATAAGTGAAGTCCTTAGCGGCATCCAGCAGGCCACGCTGGAAAACTCTGTAGCATCAAAGTAGGCTCTGATCAATGTGTTCTAAAGAACAAAATTATTTCCATTAAAATTTTCACCAATTCAGATATTATTGAAATTGAAGTATTCTTCAAATAATTCAGTGTTTTGAGTCAAACCTCTCTGTGCAATTTTCTTGCCAAAGATGAGTGACCCAAGTCAAGCTAGAAGCAAATTAACATTTGCAATTTTAATAAATTTCCCAGCCAGGTGTCAGCTTTCTCATTTGCAGGGAAATTTTGAGGCATGCTTGTCGAAGCTGTGAACTGCTATTTAATTGGGATTGTCATATTTATTAACATAATTACAGACATTTTTCTATAATTTAGATGAGGTCTTTGGAGCTTAGAAGAACAGCAGCCAGAATACAGTGCTAGCCACAATCCCATTATCGGACGACACCCCTTGTCCATAGGAACATAATCCCTGGCTCATATAGTATATGAAAGTAGGCTGAAATTGCTTCCTCAGCTACAGATGGGGAAACTGAGGATAAGAAAGAAGAAGGTGTCTCAGAAAGTAGGATTCCTTTCTTCCATCAAGCTGTAACATCTTGCAGCAAAGGGAAGGCTGAGAGACAGCGGATTACCTAAATACATTGTCATTTTTATGCATTTAAAGTGAGAAGAGGATGGCTGGATTTGTCCCAGATACCAGTGACATGATATTGGAGGTTTGTCTCAATCACTTTAATGCCATGTCTTGTATTCTTTTCATTCCCACTTTGGCCCATCCTGGCATCACCCCATACTTCACCTGTTCAGCCTCTTCCTCCTGTTTTCCCCAGAGAAGGGGAAGTAAACTGAAGTGAACAGGAGCTCAGGAAAGAGCTCAGAGCAGAACAAAAGTGTAAGGTACTGTGGCTCATAGAGTTGAAGCACGGCAGTATTGTTTCCTCAGCTTTAAAAGCTATAAAATGGAAAGCAGCAGAGCACAAACATGTTGTCATGACAATGAGTGTGATAAAAAATGGGGGTTTCTGTGCGTGCTTAATGTGTTGAGAGAAAGGTAACCAGGACAGCACTGAACACTTGATAGATTTCACTGTGTTGAGCAAAGCAGCACAGAGACTGAAATGTAATCACAGTAGCGACAAATTATCTGTTACTGATTAAATGATCCAAACTTTCCTACCTGTATTGATGGACACTGGTGCTCTAGTGGGCGTGAGGCAGAAGCCACAAAGCACAGAAAAGGGTCTGTGCAGGCGGTTCCACAGTCCAGTCTAGGTCTCACGGACTAATCCGAAGTCCTCTGAAATTAGCAAGAGCTTCTCCAGAAAATCAAAACCTGCTCTACAGACTAAATCCTAGTCTGTAGAATGAAATACAAGGGTTACAGTGTCACTGTGCAGTTCTCCTCCCAGAACATGGGCTGGATTATTGAACTTGTAGGGAAGAAGCATCAGGACAGGTTCCTTGATGAAAATGATTACCTGGGGGAAAAGTCTCACTTGGCAAACCTCAGACTGGATATAAATGGGCTTAAGAGGAGAATTGCAATAGTAACAGTAGTTGGACTTTCTGTTTACTCTTCTGCCTGCTTACAGGCAGTAAGTGGTCTTTCCAACATCATCAGATACAAAAAACTCCATAACACCTCCCTCATGCCGCGCAGGGCACTTTCAGTCAGAGGCACTTTATTCCATGTCCAGCAGTTAGGTGTCCTCCCAGTGATAACACACTCCCTGACACACAGGACTCTCCAGAACCTGCTCTAATCAGGACAAGGGATGGTCAGCCATGCAGTGAGCCAACAACACCTGCCTGGTCAAGATCCCAACTCCCTGCCCTACCTCAGCAGGCTATGGGTAAACAGAGCTGAATTAGGAAGGGCAGGCATGGAAGCCAAGGACCTACAGACAAGTCCTGCTCTCTCTCTTCATGCACTCACCCTGTACACGGAAAGCTATTCCAGCCTGACCTAACACCTGCAAACTGACCCTTCTGCATGGTTGCAATGCCACACTCAACCCATCCAACCAGGACAGGTAGAAGAAGAACATCTAGATCAAACATATAGTACTGTCTAATGCCTTCAGACTGTAAAAGAGGTGGGAAATGGAGAGAAGTAGGAGAAGAGAACTCAGCAGAAGTGCTAATAAACACAAGCTAAGCATGAATCGTGGCGCAGTACTCTCCACACGCTCAGGCTGGGTGAGCTGAAATTGAAGGGACAGTGTACAAGTCTGACAGTCACAACCTGAAGACCCTGGATGCTGATCACCACAAGAAGCCAGTGCCTATGAAAAATTCTGAGCTAATTCTTTTTTTTTTTAACCTCTTTGCCTGTTTAATGAAACCATTGGCAATGGGAACACCATGCCATGACCTGACAACAGGCTGCCTCAAAATGTACATTTCTCTGGCTGGAGGATTCCTTTTTCCTTTCCTCTTGAGTTCATGAACTATTTACCTTTGATTCTAAGGAAGCAGATAATGGCTTTTTTTCGAACAAAGACAAACTGATAGTAATAGACCTCTCAGTTCATATGAAGGTTTTCTTTGTTTTCAAATCAAAACCCACTGGCTCAGATCCAGCCAGCCGTCTTGAGTTTCTGGATGTGGCTTTTGAGCAAGGTTTTTAAATTACGTCCAGTATCATTTAACTGGTGAAGATTCACATTTTTGAGCTGGGCAGGGCGACCTATCAAACAATCAGGAACGATGGAGGCCAGCCTGCCATGTTTAATAAACCATGTGGATCAGCCCTTCCATGGGTCTTCTGTTTTTACAAAAATAAATCTCTAGCTAGTGTCCCCTAGCCTCAGCATTCTCTCTCTCAGAGCGGACAGCCCTTGTTGTGTTGAATTCCCAAAAGCAGGAATAGTCCATACCTTTCTGCCTGAGAGTGACTGATCACTTTCTGTTCTGCTTTGTACCAGTGGGGATCTCTTCTTCTCAGAGACTACTCTGTAGCCTACTAGATCACACTAGCAGGAAGTTTTGCTTGATATTCCTCCTTCTTCTTCGGCTGGCCTAGACATGTTCAGGTGTCTTATTCAAAGCCGATCTTTGGGACATCTGCCATTGTGTTGCTAACCCCACTCCCTTTCACACGTGTTCTTCCCCGTCTGTGTCCACTGCAGTCCTCTTCGGCAGTACAACAGGGCTGATATCTGTCACACTGTGTTTATTTTCTTTCCCTTCACAGCTCACCTGAGCCCCTTTCCTTCCTGCAATCTTCTTCCTGTGAAATCAAGAACCACGCAGTCAATCAAAATTTCAAAAGTAGGTCCTATTTTGAAGGTACACTTGCTTTCAAGCCCAGCAGGGCACACTGTAACTCACCCACTGTGGCTGTTGAGAATGGCTTCTTCTGGGCATCCAGGCACCAGAGAGGAAGTCGCAGCTCTTCTCATCTCAGCCAGAGGTGAGCTTTCATCTCTGGTGAAGACAGAATTTCCACACTGAGAACGTGTCTCACTTTCTCTTGGACAACACAAGTGAATATTGGGGTCTTACCTCTCAATTTGGCCACAAAAGCCCTCCAGGTATTTTGACTCCTCTCTTTGAAATTCCCATTTGTTTCCCAGTTGCCATTAAGAAATGTGCTGTTCTGCTGACTGCACAGGATCTCAAGGACTTGGAAGCCCAGCGTGGGTGGAAGAATTTTCCTTGCTGGCCACCTCTCTTCTCACAGTGGTTCAAAATCAGTCACATTCCAGACAGATGGCCAATGTGAGCACCCCATAAAACCAGCAAGAATAAACGTTCGTTACTTACCTGGCACACCAATTTACAAAACGTCGTGGTGTTTACCCAGGGGAACAAGAGGGGAATCCCTCATTTTAAAGCAGGGTCTGGGCTGTGTTGTGAAGGCAGAAAGTCAGACTGATATGTTGTGGGCAGCACCCACAGACAGACTGTCTCCATTTCACTCACAAGCATGACAAATGTGGGAACTTCTTAGCTAGGAAACTACTGATGTGTTTGCATAGCATCTAGGGAAGAGAGACGGTGTGTATTTCTTGCAATGGAACTACACTGTGACTGAAGTAGCTCATGGCCCTAGGACTAACAGTGTCTCAGTTATTAACTTACCTCATACTAGAGGGGCAAGTCTTACACTTTAAAAAAATGCTGTTTCTTCCTATTCTGTCACACATGTAAGAAAATCACTGGGAAGGCTTTTACTTTTCTTTCTTAAGTGGAAACTAAAGAGTGTTTCCCATTTGTCTGGTGGTTCAGTATATATGTTATTTTTAAAGGCATTAAAGTTCACCACCTCCAGACAACAGGCCACTGTTCTTGAACAAAAATTTACTTATCAGAGAAGTCACACAAGGGTTAAATGACTTGTCCAAGGCTGGGAGCACATAACCAAGTGGGGATTGTAACTAAGGGGCAACCAGGCTCCTTTCCTGTTCAGTCACACTGCTGCCTGCACTGCGATGATTTCATTCACCAAAACACAGTCATGGACAAAGAACGGACTCTGCAAAAACAGCCCCTTATCTGCTCCTGCCTGCCTCTTGTCCAAGTCATGTGTGATTAGTTTACTGACACAAACACCCCTCTGGAGCCAAAGCAGCTGCAGGAGCAAGCTGTGCTCTGACACAGTTCATGCCTTTACAGCAGTGTAAGAGCAGTAGCTACGGTCTAGCCGAGTCCAGGGGCTTCACTGCTTATACAGCTGAAAGAAAAATACAGCTTGATTATAAGCTATCAAGTAGACCTGGTTGAGCTGGAAATTAAAAAAAAAAAAAAAGTCAATTTTTATTCGTAACAATAACTGCAGTGAGTAAGAAATAAATATTGGCTGTAGGGAACAAATACAGGACAGAGAAATGTCATTCTCAGGAGATATTTTAACTTGTCTTTCTTTTAATTTGTCAATAGGAAGCAAAGGTGTTCAAAGGACCTGGGGCTAGGGAGCTTAGGAGTAGGTGGCAGGAGAACCTCTACATGCCATGACTCCAACCACATCATCTTGTTAAACAATTACTCCTGTGAAAATTAAAACTGTGGGAAGCTTCATTTCAAATGTGTCTCTGCTGCATGGGTTCTTTGGTATCTGTGGTGAAGGGACCTCTGTAGCTGTCTTTCCCTAAGCAAGGCACGAGTAGGTTCTCTTCACTCTACCCAACTCCTATTTCTATTAACATTTCCAGGGGCTTATTTTACCACAGATCTTTTGTCTTCTGTCAACCTTGGTTGAAATTAGCCAGCAGGAGAAAAGACATCTATGTGCACTCATCACAGAGAGTGTGAGTTTGTCGGTGTTGTTTCCGTGAGAAGACAGGCTAAAATCATCATCGTGCTGTGCGGTCGCCCCAGCAGCGCTCACTCCTGCCGCTAACAGGGAGGGTGGAAGCATGGGCACAGCATACGCCGTGTTGCAGACCTCCTGTCATGCTGCTGCAAAGTCCCACCGTTCAGACCGAAGCTGCAGCAGCTTTTCCAGTGCAAGTGTTTTGATTTCAGGTTTAAATCTCAAGCCCATGCTCTTCCCAGTTTCAGCTCCTGACTGTTCGTTGGAAACCCTCATCTTTTACTTCCTTACAGGCATACAATGCCTATATAATGCTTAAATACAAAAACCAAGCAAGCACAGCCCAAATGCTCACAGACAACCCCCCAAAACCAGAGAGCATTTAAGACAGGCCTCACTTTTTCTAAATGTACAACCTCAAGAGTTTTAGGCCAGTATGATTCTTCTGGGGATGGGATCTTTGCTCTGCTACGAAACAGTGCTTGGTTTTCGTTAACCTAGGACAATTCCCCAATACTGCCTTAGTCCAGAGTAAAGGGGTTATAGACAGACTTCATTAATGCTACATCTTCTGACCTGCTAAGACAGATTATTAGGATGTTGCCATGGTATCTTTTTATTTTTTTACTCTACTTGCTCATATTTAAGAAGAATCTTTGAAAACTGAAACAAAAATCTATTTTCCATTTTCTGGCTTTTTAGCACTTACACTGGAATACGACAGACTAGGTAAAATGCTGTTCGTTACCAATTATTTTAGAAGAGAAATGATTTAGCTGATAGAGCCTTCAGAGTCATGTTTGTAAATTCAAAGGGCAATGCATTAAACAGTTTGGTGCAGTAAACAAACCTTTAACCTTCAGGAAGAACAGGAAACATGTATTATGCTAAGGTTGTTCCAACTTCTGTAAAGAAAAGATTTGCTGCTGAATGGAGCAAGGAAACTGAAATGCAATGATGAAAGCAGAAACTGGAGACCATGACATAGGACCCACAGGGTGTGATGATGAGTCACAGGGTAAAGGCAAGTCACTGAGGCCCAGATCCATCCCGTTTAACTTTAGGCACTTAAATGAATTGGCTAATGTAGGAAACTGGGCTCCCCCATTGACTAGTGGGGGAGCCCAGTTTCCTACATTAGCCAATTCATTTAAGAGAGTTGAAGCACAGCCAGAATTAACATCTCTCTTTACTGCACATAGAAGAAGTCTAAACTCTAAATTTCAATGATGCTCCTAACCTAGAGACCTCACTTAATTGCACAAAGTCACTTCCCAGGCAATTCAGACTGGAGCCCAACTGTCTCCACTGCAGCTTAAATGTCTCTTGCTGCAATGTATGTCCATTCCTTCTTGTCCTAAATCCAGTAGAGAACAGTTTATTCCTGTCTTCTTTGCAGGAACATTTTACACTGTCATTGTGTCCCCTTAGTGATGTCTCTGGAGTAAACAAACCCAGTTCTTTCAGTCTTTCCACTCCAGCCACAGTGTCAAGGCCTCTGGTTGTTCTCACTGCTTGCTTTTGGGATCATGCCAATAGGCTCACATATTTCTGAAAGCTGGCACCCAAATCTGGACACAGGCATTGCCAGTAGACTAATGCCAGGAATTGATTTGCTACTCTATTTTCAATAGAGCAGACGGATTATTTTATGTCTTGCACGTAACTCCTGCTTCTGATGCTTGTGTAAGAGCGGTCACCGCTCCCCAGAGACCTTACAGCAGGTCAGGATTATCAGACCTTTTCACTGAGAGGGAAACAAGGACCCTACTCCCTTAGTCCTACTCCCACAAGAATGTCTTTTCGTGGTACGGTAGCTGGTGCCAAGAGTAATAAGAGCAGGAAATGGGTATAAAGAGAAAAAAGACAAGTTCAGTGAAAGCAGTAGGCAGTAATCCCACAGACCGAACACCGGCAGAGATGCTGAAGCTGTGAGTTGCTGTCTGACCTTGCAACGGTCCTTCTAGGTGCCACTGGGAAAGTCATTTAACCGGTCTGTCTCTTTGATTCCCCTCCTGACTTTGACCTAACCATCCTGGATTAGGTCTGCAGGAGGGCACCTCTTTCATTCTCCTATGTTACTGAAACCACCAGCCTCCACTGTAGTACAACTGCTAGTAGCAACTGAAGTAAAGAGGTGAGAGCAATGCCAGCTGCTCAACCCGGTCTTCAAGAATATGCGAGGGAGAATCTGCAGTTTCAGAAACAGTTGAATGAGAGCTGCAGAGACCTGGGAAACAGCAAGCTGCTCTAATGTTCATGTCAGAAGCCCTCCTGTGCCTTCCAGAAATGCCTTTGCAGGCTTTGAGACTCATCAGTCAGAGAACAAAAGCGGTGCTACATGATATGGTTTGCAGTGATCCGTGAGTTCTGTAGACAGCGCATGATGAACAGCAAATACGCAACGCAATTCGGAAGGCAAAGAGTTCACAGAGAGCCTGTGGCCTGAAATGCGTGTGCATAAACAAACTCCTTGAATCATTAGCAATAATTAATGTGTAAAATCCCCAGTCTCATTCCTGGATAGACTGCAGAATAAAGGGATAAAAAAGTCATAAGGAACAAGGTGTTTGCTGAGTGAGAATAGCTAAGCTAACTACTTGCTTAGCAGTTTCAGATTTCGAGGCTGCAGTGAGTAGCCTGTGCTTACTGTCAAGAACAGCTTGAACACAGAGGTGTCTCAATAACAGTTCTGCTATTTAAAATAGTAGTATTATTCTGTCTATAGAGACTTTTCAGATGAGGACTGCAAAGTAGTTCACAGCTATTCAGCTTCACAAAAGCCCAGAGAGGCCAGAGAGAGTATTTATTAGATGCAATTATGGCATTGTTACTAATGCATTACAAATTTATTGGCAGGTGTAAGGTTTTGCTATTCAGATATGGGGGAGTTATATGCATTAAGTATAACAGCTAACAGACGGAAAAAAAAAAAAAAGGTTATTCTCCCTTTTTGCCCAAAGGGGTTGTATATAAGCAGGAGGTATATCGAGAATTTCTTGCAGGTGCCATTTGTGTCACTTGGTCATGAATGAATTTAGCTTGAAGCCACAGGTATTTGCACATTATTAGAAGTTTTGGTGGTTGAAGAGGAGGTGGAAAAGGGAGGTCTAGTTAAGCTGAATTCAAAATTAGGCTCTTACAATGAAAATTGAGATAGGGCTCAAGAATGACTTTGTTTCACCAGAGGCTGAACAAAACTAGATGAGCACAGGGCTGGCAGCGCTGTGTTAAATGCCTCTGTTAAAGCTCCAGTGAAGCCACTCAACTTTGGTGATTTACCCACGCTGAACGACTGCTCCTCTCTCTCCGTCTTTTTTAATAGAAAATATATCATTTCTAGAACTTGGGCATTTTTCTAAGTATAAAAATGGGCAGAATGGTTAAGGTGGCAAATACTGTGGTCTGTTGTCAAAGGCAATGTAATTTCAAGAGAAACACAGTTTGTTCTACTTGGGACATCCCCATGAAGAGGCATCATATTGAGGAGGTTACTAATGGTAGTGTTGCATGTTGCTTCACTCCCCTTTCGTGAAATAATTTAAACCAATTACAGCTTGAGAAGGCTTTGTAATTTTCAGGGGGGGTGTTCACTGTTGGCCTAATCCTGCAAGGGGCTAAGTACCCTCCAGTCTTCCCCAAATCCCTGGGAATGTGATCGAGAACTACCAGGCTGGGTCAGAGCCTCCCCTCTGCCATCTCTTTAGTTTTAAGACCTTAAGATTATTAACCCTATTACTTCACCAGTGCTGCAGCTTCACCATCCATGAAAGAGCCCTGAAGTCTTTGGTGCTGGCACCACCAGCATGGCTTGTCGGGAGAGGCGTAGGGATGGACTGGAGCTGCCAGCGCTAGGCTGACATCCTGACCATGGTCTGTTGCTTAGGAGCTTGTGGAGTCCAAAACAGAGAGAGAAAATCAGATACAAATTTCTGAGCAAAGACTATAGTCAGACAAGATTATTGTCAGACTCCAGCGCCAACACAACACAGGATTTTAAATGCAGGAGACTAATTTAGCTCAAAAAAGGCCTTGGGACAAGTTATGATGAAAAAAAAGGCATTGAGACCAAAGCCAGACCCAAGGTCACTTCAGTTCTATTTCTAGTTATAGCTGTGCTTTAAGAGCATGCTCCTTTTATCGAAAGATGTAGTTCTATAGCTTTAAATTCTGGACAGATTTTCAGAAATACAAAGCACATGTTTATCCACTTTACCTTCAGGAAACTGGAAAATGCTGAGCACTTTATCATACCAGGTGTCTGCTGCTAAATGCAAACTGAAGAGATACTTCCAAATGGATGGTACCTAAACAGAGGATTTCACATCAGAAATATGCTATTACCTGCAGAGCTGGAATATCATAATTTAATTTGTCATCACAAATAGATAAGCAAACTGGTGAACAGTGAAGCGATTTATCACCACCTCAGCATGATTTTATGGTAGATAGAAGAAAAAAGGGCATGCCCTGGTATGAAACTATTGAAGAGCAAAATGTGCACAGGTGACAACCAGCTTAACCCAAACCACCAGTACTAAGGCCACCAAGAAATGGTCAGCATAGCCATTAAGAAGAGCTTAGCAGAAGTGGACGTGTTACTTAATGCATTGGCTTAAACACAGTGAATGTGTTTAGAAGAAGTAGGCAGGATTCCAGCACTTCTCCCTTCCCACTTGCCGGAGGACTCTGGTGGTCTGCAAGCCAGCCAGGGCAGTACATCACCAGGCAGCAGGTTAGTTTACCCAGATCTAAGACAGGCACCGGTCAGCTCTTCATTCCGTGACCATCGAACCACAGGAGTTTCCACTCAACGCCTTGCACTGACTATACCTAAGGTTAATGTTCAGGGTGTTTAAAGTTTCTCAGCAGTTTCCAGAACTAGATATCAAAGACATTTATCAGAGACACCCAAAGCAACAGGTTAGGGAAAAAAAGAAAAAGCCACTCAATTATAACAAAGTTGTTGCAATAGATTTCCATGGATGGATTTTTTGGGGATAACTGTTAGCTTTTGGGTTTTCTTGTGTTACACAATAGCAACCTGATATGGCTCTGCATGACACCCATCTAATATTGATGCATCCTACTACAGCTTCCTCTTTTAGCTAATCCTGTGATTATTTGCACCACATAAAAGCAGATGGGGGTCCTCACACTTTTTGGAAACGTACATCCCTCACTGCTTTAAAGTAGCTTTGCTCTGTTCGATGGGTAGAGAAGATAGTATCTACCTGAGTGTGTGGCATGGCAGGCTCGCATTGTGTGTTTGATGGGTAGCTCAGAGGATATACAGGGCTACAGACGGATGCGAACAGGCAGCAATTACTGCTTACGAAATCTAAGACAAGGCTTGTTCCTCCCCTTAACAAAAAGAAGATTGGCTTTAGTTGTCTTAAAAGATACTAAGGCAACTTATGAGGACCTTAGAAAAAAACCTGTCACTGAACATTATGAACTACCTGAAAGACAGGTTTGAAAAATAAAATTTGCAACTCTGCATCCCCCAAAAGCTTCAAGAGGCACTCTTAGTGCCACCAAAAAGGAATAACCATTCAGCTTTTTCACATGTTGTGAACTAGTCCCAGCTATTCAGAGCTCTTTCCCAGGGTCCTGCCCTAAGTCAGCATGAACTGCAATTGACTTCTCGTGCTGAAAAAAAATCCAGAATGTATTTTCTCCCAGTGGGAGCCCTAACCCATTTCCCTACAGAATCAAAAGCCTCAGTCCTGCGTCTGGAGACAGTCAACAACACCAGGCTGCCCAGGTGTCAAAATCAGTCTTCGCCACACACCCACCATCACAGTCAGCCGGGGCTGGACCCCCAGCTCAAGTCAGTGTTTTGCCATCCACAACATATGTACAGGTTTCCCAAACATCTGAAAATGCTGGTATGTTGTACCCCCTCAAGCCACTTGAATTAGTCTCTTTGCCTATTTCAGCCACTAGCTTATATGCTATAGCCCTCCACGATGGGAAGAGGAAAGAAACAAGTTCTTGACTCATGCACGTCACTAACCAGCATGTTGCTTGACACCAAAACGCTGTCGCTGTGCCTTTTCACTGCCCCTCGCGTCCACACCTCAGGAGGTGCTTGTAAAGGATTAGCTTCTTGCTCCAATGAAATTTTAAGATCATGTTTCCCGAAGGGTGCAACTTTCATCCTACAGATGGGTAAGCTTTGGGATGGAGAAATAAAGCAACAACTTGCAGCCAGTATGCGTTGGAGCAGGAATAGACTCGAGGAAAATCTCAGAGGACTCCTAGTCATCGCTCCTCTGCTCTGGTCTCCGACCACAGCCTCTCTGTATAAACAAAGGCTCTGGCCACCGCAGTGTTTTCTGCCCTGCTGTAAAATGTTTCGCCACCCCTCTCAGTGGAACCGCTGATGCTTAAAAAAGAGGCAGCCTTAGTCAGGCTTTTCTCACAGTGCCGGTGCCTCTATCGAGGAGTCTGGATGTCAAGAAACTATAGGGAGATGCAGGCAGTGAGATTTGGCAAATTAGGCAATTAAAGGCAACTCTTGGTTATAATTTAGATTAATGAGCGCATTATTATTGCTCCAGATTAATATTAGTCCAGACTGTAAATAAAACGCTTCTGTCAAGTAACTATGGGTATTAACTTTACAAAAAATGCATCAATTGTGACAAGAATACTCTGCTTCCAGAAACACCAACCCTGGCTTGTTCTTTGCAAAATTTGAACATTACTTTTGCCCAGGGAGAAGTCATTCCTACAGGGTGAATGGTAGCACAACGGTAAAAGCACTCTGTGAACTGGGACATCCGTCAGAGGCCCAGTCAGCAATAGCAAGGCTAGATCAGGCAGATGGCAAAGTGTCACTGAGGAAGGCGAAATAAAAATTTCTCCTGGGTGAGATACTTCAAAGTGGAGACCTGCTCTGAGATATATGGAGCGAGGCTGGGGGAGGGAATGTCGAAAACTGTCGGCTAGTCAGACAAAGAGCCAGCTCTTCAAATAGCATAAATTGGTGCAACTCCTTTTGTATTAGGCTTCTGTATGACAAACAAATATACCTGGCATGAGCCAGAAGTTTTACTCGCAGTCCAGACTTCTTCTGCATGTTCAAGGCCACCTTCTGAAAGGGACACATTTCCAGAGACATAACAGCCCCTTCCCACAGTCCCGTAATGAAACCTCAGTCCACAGCCCTGCATTTCTTTAAAATTGTGGGTACCATTACAAAAAGCATCACAATTCTCACAAAATACAGAAAAAAACAGAGACCTGGCCTCAATCCTATGGAGAAAATCAGGGGATCCTCAAAATCTGGGCACTTGTAAAGAGCACTAGGCAAAAGAAGGGTCCTCGGTCTGTTCTGGGAGGATTGAATGGAGTTGAACTCACTGGTCAAACTCAGCGTTTTCCTGAGGTTTGACTTTTTAGCAACAACACAACAGAGACTGCAGGAGACAAGGGGGCCTTGGCTTGGCTGTTCCTTAGCATCTTTTTACTCAGTGTGTGGAAGACTGAAAGACAGAGTCATGACATCTCTTTCATCACTTGGAAGGGATTAATGAATCAGCATGCTTCTAAGAGGGTCTTCTGATGAAAAAGTGCTCTAAACAAGGGCTGGGTTACTGTGGCAGAGTCTTCCAGAGCACCAGGACTTCTTTGTATGTGTTCAGATTGGCTCAGAGCCTTTCAAAATGTTGATATGCTCGGTCCTGTACATGCTAACCAACACATCAACCACAGGCCTCAAGTCAAGGGGAATTAATAGGTATTCAGTATGTCGGACCCCCAAAGTCAAACTCAGAGTGTGCTTACTTGTATAGCACACACCACCACATGCCGTACCTCATGTACTTACGGTGTCACACGCACGGTAAAGGGCTGGAAAGTATGGCCGCTTCTGCTATTTAATACATTTGTTCTAAATATTCGTCGCATTGTTTACCTAAAAGTAACTACATACAGTCTTTGGCACACTGTCACATGTAATCAAGAGATAATGTCAATGGAATTGCATGTTGTCACAGGATAAGAGCCTCCTGCTGTTGCTGAAATGCCAAATTGAAGCCGAGGCATTTATGGAAAATAAACGTCAAGTCAAAGCCAAGATGTTTATTTTAAAAACAAGAGACATGGATCTTGTGGCAGTGTTCCATCATGTCTCTATTTCTCTAATAACAAATGTCCAGTGTGAATAAAGCCCAGTGACAGTTTCTTCCAGGGGCAGCACAGAGAGGGTGAAGCCTGACCACTTCACGTGAAGACTTGCAGAGTTGGTTCTCATCTGCTTTTCTTCAGGTTTTAGTCAGACTGTCCCGGTAACCAACACAAAATGGTTTCTCAGATGTATGCTAAGTTTACAAAGGGATTTAGGAGGACAGCAGGAAGAAAAAGGGACAGCAAATGCTTTTTTAATTTGCTGTTACATAGAACTTCTTCTCCAGAGGAAGAATGACAATAACATTAAGATTACTGAAGTCAGTGGGAGGCCTTCCAGGCATTTCAGTGGGCTTTGCCTCATGCCTTAAGAGAATGAACAGTTAATATTTTAAGAGGATATTATGTTAATAATGGTGGTGCTTGAATTTGATTGCAATGAGACCGTGACTGTACCAAGGCTGGACAATGAAGACAAGATTCTTCTGGGTCGTAAGCAGCAGCAGGGTCACCCCTTGCTCCCGGCAGGCAACTGCTCATCCTGGCTGCCGGTCTGCAGGAGATTTCTGCTCTGTCCACACCAGCCTCACAGCCACCAAGAAACTGCTCCTTCACTTCATTTCTCCAGTAAAGCATCGCTAAATACAGCTGGTCACCCAGTGACAAAGACGACAGAGTTTATTTTTCTTTGCATGAGGAAAAATGAAGGTCACTTGTAGAGACCCAAGCTGCTGAGATATGGTAAGAAACCACGTTAAAGCTAAAAGAAAGAGCTGGAAATGTCCGTATCTTAGACATGATGCTATCTGATCCAAAGCTGAGAATGAAAGTTTTGTCAAACCTAACCATACAGGCCCGAGTGATGAGCCATCCACTGCTACTCCTGGCAAACTAATGGCTTTGACGTCCTAAAAGCTCTTTCAGATATTCATATCAAATTATCCCTTTCATCACATTACCACTCATTAAATCTCCTTGTATTCATCTAAATTATTCCTCTCCCTCCCTGAAAAATTTTTCTTCCTCCAACTACATTAAAAGCTTATTTCTTCAACAAGCTAAAATTGCCTCTCCACTCTCTTCATCTGCCATGCTTCTCTAAACTTTCATCAGCTCTCTGCCAACATCCTCCCTCTCCAACCACCCTCGCAGGCCACGAAAGAGTACCAAGCCGTAGTACGCAGAGCTCAGAGCATCCCTGGGGATCCAGGATGGGCTCCAGCAGCAACTCACCTGTCTGTCCCCAGGACACAGAACTGGCAACAGCAAACCCAGCACCCCCAGTGCTGCCCCGACCCTGCAACACCGAAGGAAGGGGTTAGCCCCAGTGCCCAGGGCCGTTCCCAGTCTCCTGCCCCACTGCTGGTGCTTGCGATCGGTGTTGCATGGAGAGAGGCAAGAGGACAAGCAGGAAGCTGTGCAAAGCATCTCAAAGGACTGGGTTTAAAAATATACTTAGATAACCCACTTCAGTTGCTGAAATGTTTAAGCTTCACAGCTCATGCCAACAGAGTTCCTCAAATGCAGTACATGTTGATTTTCATTGGATCTATCCATTACTCTCTACACAACATAAGACTGATCTGTCCTAATAACTACTGAGTGTTTGGGCTTTTTTTTTTAATGACTTCCAAAGGAAAAAATAAATTAATTGCTCATTAAAAACTGTGATCTGGAGAGCAAGTAAAAATAAACCATTTCAGTTCTGGAAAATTTTCTCTTGACCTGACACCCTTAAATAATATGCAAAGAAAGAGCTATATTAAAATCATATAAGGAGCTGTCTGAAATGCAAAAAAAACAAGGAAATGTTGGGTTACAGGAGATTTGCAAAGGTAACGGTCTGAAAGGGGTTAAGCCTGCAGTGATTATTTGGCTGCTCTTTGCTGCAAGGGCCAGAGGGGTGTTCTGTACAAAAATCATCCAGTTGCTTACTTTTTCCTTTGGAGATGCATTGTTTCCCAAAGACACTCTGGCTCCAGCTCTGATCTGGCATTCCAGATTGATGCTTGTTGAACCAACAAAGATACTGGGGAGCAACACACAATGATGCATCTTCTGGTTTATTGCGTACTTGCTAGTAGTTTCCTTTACCTCTCCAACCTCTAAGCTTATGGTGGGATGAGGATCTCCAGCTGGAGATCTGACTGGACAGCTTGATAGGCAAGGACCTGGCATTTGGTTAGGTTACGGTATTTATTAACGGTGTAAGGATACTATAGCAATAATGGATCTGAATAGATGACAGATGGATGATGCTCCAGGAATAGCAAGGAAAACAGCTACACCAACACTGCTTCCCGCTGTCGGAGTAATCTTGGGAAAAGTGTTTAAGATTTTATCAGACTTGAATCTGGCTGATTTTGCGCTGAAATGGACTATTCACATTCACAAAGTCCATCTGAGCGCCTCAGCTGTGAAGGCTTTGGTGTGGTGACGCAACGCACGGCTCGTACTGACTTTAAGTGCTCCAGCTAGACGTAGAAAACAAAAGAAAATCTTTCCATCCCAAAGCTCCACTGTCCTAATCCAGTTTCAGACTATTATTTTTTAAAATCAGAATTACAGACACAAGTTGACCATGAGCCAGCAGTGCGCTCTGGCTGCCAAGGAGGCCAATGGCATTCTGGGGTGCATTAGGAGGAGTGTGGCCAGCAGGTCGAGGGAGGTTCTCTTTCCCCTCTACTCTGACCTAGTGAGGCCCCATCTGGAGTACTCTGTCCAGTTCTGGGCTCCCCAGTTCAAGAAAGATGAGGAGCTACTGGAGAGAATCCAGTGGAGGGCGACGAGGATGGTGAGGGGACTGGAGCATCTCTCCTGCGAGGCTGAGGGAGCTGGGCTTGTTCAGCCTGAGGAAGAGAAGGCTGAGAGGGGACCTTAGAAACGCTTATAAATATCTCAAGGGTGGGTGTCAGGAGGATGGGGCCAAACACTTTTCAGTGCTGCCCAGCGACAGGACAAGGGGCAATGGGCACAAACTGAGGCACAGGAAGTTCCATCTGAACATGCGGAAGAACTTCTTCCCTCTGAGGGTGACGGAGCACTGGAACAGGCTGCCCAGGGAGGTTGTGGAGTCTCCTTCTCTGGAGATGTTCATGACTTCCAGTACCTGAAGGAGGCTGACAGGAAGGATGGAGAGGGACTGTTCACAAGGGTGTGTAGTGATAGGACAACGGGGAACGGCTTTAAACTAAAAGTGGGCGGATTTAGATTAGATATTAGGAAGGAAACACTGGAACAGGTCGCCCAGAGAAGCCGTGACTGCCCCCTCCCTGGCAGTGTTCAAGGCTGGGTTGGATGGAGCTCTGAGCAACCTGGTCTGGTGGAAGATGTCCCTGCCCATGGCAGGGGGGTTGGAACCAGATGATGTTTAAGGTCCCTTCCAACCCAAACCATTCTATGATTCTATGATTCTAAGACCCGCCTGGACGCGGTCCTGTGCAGCCTGCTCTGGGTGACCCTGCTTCGGCAGGGGAGTTGGACTGGGTGATCCACAGAGGTCCCTTCCAACCCCCACCATTCTGTGACTCTGTGAACGTTGCCCAGCCACAACCCTTCTGCTTTTCATTCAGCGTTTTCCTGGCGTTCCTCCCAGACCAGAATAATCTTCCAGCTCCGGAGCAGCCGCCGCGGACGGACGCCCCCCCCC
>Ga0065711_1000245_pt1 | contig 82406 bp, 70 predicted proteins | sample Hoacrofraction12_FD_59098 | JGI IMG/M metagenome (GOLD analysis project Ga0065711, IMG submission 59098) | Hoatzin crop microbial communities from Cojedes, Venezuela - Epithelial fraction 12 v2 (version 2) | ecosystem: Host-associated > Birds > Digestive system > Esophagus > Crop | place...
AGATATAGAAATCAAGTCGGAAAGCTTAATATAATATCGTCTCCCCCAGGATGACACCTTGACGCATGTAGTACCCGTTTGTTCATCCACAATCAATTCCGTTATGTTCACCCAGTGATACTGTACCGTTTCAATGTGCTCGCTACAAATCAACTTATCAACCGATTCATACAAAGGTATTTCTGCAAATGGAATCAACACTGCAATCGGGCAATCGCTGTGCAACGCCTCTATAATGCAGTTCGAGACATATGCGATTATCTCTTCCTCCGATTCGAAATTCCTATCAATTGTATAATTGTTAAAATCAATTTTCGTATCGTTCAATTCAATCCCAAGATTACCTGCATATTTACTGAATTGCGAGTCATAATACATTACTCCTGGTATTCCTATCGTACCCTCAAATTTATAATCCTTATCTCCCGGCAAACGATTAAGTAAGGCTTGGACGAATTCAATAACCGATTCTGAAGTTTCTGAGTCTTCCGGTAATGAAATTATGTTTACATGTTCTGCCACATCCAACATATGACCGGCATAACTATTCATAAAATCAGTATCTTCATATGGATAAAATGCTTCATACCCTGTGCGAGTCATAGCAATATAAGTCGCCATATCAACCATAGAAACAACTCCGCAACCACCACTTTTAAGCATATTAAAATATTCCGCTTGCGCATCGTATTCTTCGCCAAGATATTCCATCATTAATTCGTCGCAAAACCAGCCTTGGTCACTGCCATATCTTGGTTCATTTTCACTATAATGTACACTGATATATTCATCATTTGATATTGTATATCTTCTGCAACTTCGATAAAGAGGTGTATTATCATTCAAATCCGTATATCCGTCTTCGTCCGGGTCTTCGCTCGAGACATACGATTCGATTTTCCATAGGATTTCTCCGTCTTCGGTAATTGTGTATTCTCCCATCTCAGTTCCGTCATTTACTCCGTCCCCATCAGTATCAGCAAGATACGGATCAGAATAATGCACCTGGTGATTAGTTGCCAGCATGCCACGCTCCTCAACCATATCGGGAAGTCCGTCATTGTCCCGGTCCGATGCCATATACATCATCTGAGAATATGGATCTGCAATCTCCACAATTAAATTAAATCTTGCATGAGCCATGTTTGCGTGCCATGCACCGCTCGGCAAGTCTACATATGCATGTTTATCCCAGAGAGTATCCGGTTCTTCCGCCCAATTAAAATAAATTTGACTTGTATCATGATACGTTTTCCACCTTCCGTCTCCAAAATATATACCAAGCCAAACCTTTCCTGAGAAATCTCCCGACAAAGTTCTTACAAAATCCTGTTCTCCTGCAGATTCTATCGTAAGTGGATATCCGCCGTATCTTTGAGCCAAAAACTTAATACTGCTTCCATGAACGGTATCGCTCATAAAAATGTAGAGATGTCCTCCGTACTTTCCGGCTGCTGTTACACCATATCCCAATTTATCTCTGTATCCCTCTTCAAATCTTACTATTTCATTCTCTTCAAGATAGTCCCAATCGTATATTGGATGTTCCGGATTCAACCAAACCTCTGCATCAACAAGCACATAAGTACTGAAATGTGTTACCTCTAATGAAATTTTATTATTTTCAGCATCAATTACTGCCTGTTCCTGCAAATCGTAAATTCCGTTTTCTTCATCATACCAAAGCACTGCAAGATTATTCTCATCAGTACCGTCAAGCTGGGCCTCATCATAAAAGATGGTTATGCACGCCGAATCAAATTCGATAAAACTCTCAAGTCCGAACGGACTTCCTAATCTTCCCAAGCAGTCAGTGGAATAAATGTCAATGTCATACAGATCATTTATATATGCTACGTATTCTATTGGGATAGGAGTAAACATTGATAATTCAATTCTTGTTATAACTGAATCTTCCGGGTTATTTATTTCCTGACTTAGCGTTTGGAGAATTCTTACCTCCTTATCCGTTGGATTGAGAGGATTCTTACCTATGAGTATTTCGTCCCCATCACTTATACCGTCCTCATCTGTATCAGGATTTCCCGGATCTGTACCGTACAAATTAAGTTCATCATAATCATTTATACCATCCCAGTCCGTGTCATCATCAATCGGAGAAGTTCCGATTAATATCTCATATGCATTGGAAAGCCCGTCTCCGTCCGCATCTTCATCTCCATCATTTATGCCGTTTCCATCAGTATCGGGATTAAGAGGATTGTAACCTATAACTAACTCCCAAAAATCAGTTAATCCATCTCCGTCTCTATCTTCATCTTCATTTCCTATGGGCATCTGTGTTGTTTCCATTACTTCAGAATCATTCAGAAACCACAAATCGCTGTTATCCGCAGTGATATTCAAAACACTTCCCCGGTAAAAAAAATCTCTACAAATTATTCGTCCTGCAAAAGTCAACTGATTAACATTTATCTCAACTGTTCCGTTCGGAGCATAAAGTATTCCATCTATCGTTATATCCGATCCTGAAATGATTATATTTCCACCCTCAGACCAAATAATTACATTTTCACCGATATTATCCTCTGTCAGTACTATATCACCTTGGCTTCGTATAACCCCATCCATGGCCGACAAATTGCCTGTCCAATCAGGCATACTGGTTTGTTCACTTGGTGCTATCTGATTATCTACACAGATAATATTCCCATCCGCTACAATCGTAGTGTAGCTTTCCAGTGTACCGTGAAGATAAAGCTCACTTCCCTGATAGCTTATGTCCGAACCGGCATACACATCTCCGTATATAGTGCTTTTCCAACCGCAAAAAGTAAAAGCGTTATCGGCAAAGACTGCATACGTAAATCCTGTGAGTTCTTCGAAAAGAGGGTCTTCTTCACCTATGGATTCTTCTTTGACACTTGATATTACACACTCCTGAGGAAACAGTTCAGCTGTTGATGAAGCCCTTGTTACAAGGCCGAAACTTACAATGTTTCCGGCGTCTATTGCTGTTATTTGCGAATCAGGAGTTAAAAGAAATGAACCGTATTCCGTTTCTGTATACGACGCGTTCCAGATACTGTCTATATCAACTTCTTCGCTGTAGGAAATACAGATACTCCAAGAATTAACTTTTGTATCTCCTGTATTCTCGACAGAAACTTCAAGCTGCATAGAAGTATCCCAAGAGGCCTTCTCAGTGAAGCTTACTTTAAGGCAGTTATCCTCAAAAGTTCTGACCTCATCAGCGCTGACAAAACAGCCAAGAGGCAGTGCGCAAATAACAAAAATCAACGACAGTACGAAAGAAAATAGTCTTAATCCACGCGAAAATTTCATATCTATCCCCAATTTCAGTTGTAGCTATGAGGGCGATTTTTTGTAGCTAACAGCTACAGATTTTGAGGGAAACAGCTACATTTGAAAATTTGTAGCTGTTTCAATTGAATTTTGTAGCTAACAGCTACAAAATTCGGGGTTGATAGCTACAAGCGACAAGTCAGACTCCCCGACTTCGGCAGAGGTTCTCAATGTAGCTGTCAAAGAGGAAAAACGTAGCTCTAAAGCTACATTTCAAAGAGAAAACAGCTACTGTAGCTGTTTCAGAGAAAAAATGCAGCTCTAAAGCTACATTTTTCAGAGTTTATAGCTACACAGTCTCATTAATGATTTACATGAGAGAACGCTCACCGAAGTGAGCGTTCTCTCAAAAGATAATTTTTATTCAATCTCAAATCTTATCCAGCGCCTGCTTGATATCCTCAATTATGTCATCAGCATTTTCGAGACCGACGCTGAAGCGGATGAGGTCAGGGGCGATGCCGGCTTCAATGAGCTGCTCGTCCGAGAGCTGTCTGTGAGTGTGTGATGCGGGGTGCAAAAGCAAGGTCTTGCAGTCTGCTACGTGTGTGGCGATTGTAGAAAGCTTCAAAGAATCCATGAATCTGATGGATGCGTCTCTTCCACCCTTCACGCCGAAGCACATAACGCCGCAGGTGCCGTTCGGGCAGTACTTCTGAGCAAGCTCATAGTTCTCATCACTCTTAAGTCCGGGATACTTAACCCAAGCAATTCTGTCGTCGCTTTCCAAATACTCCGCAATCTTCTGAGCATTTTCGACGTGACGCTTCATGCGGACAGCCAAAGACTCGAGTCCGAGCTGGATGTAGTAAGCGTTCTGCGGCGACTGAATGCAGCCGAAGTCACGCATGAGCTGAGCCGTTGCCTTTGTGATGTACGCACCCTTACCAAACTTCGTCGCATAAGTGATGCCGTGGTAAGACTCATCGGGAGTTGTAAGACCCGGGAACTTATCGGCATGAGCCATCCAGTCGAAGTTGCCGGAATCGACGATTGCACCGCCAACTGAAGTCGCATGACCGTCGATATATTTAGTTGTAGAATGAGTAACAATATCAGCACCATGCTCGAAAGGTCTGCAGTTAATAGGCGTAGCAAAAGTGTTATCAACAATCAAAGGAATGCCGTGGTCATGAGCAAGCTTTGAGAACTTCTCGAAGTCAAGAATATTAACTGTGGGATTGGTAATCGTCTCACCGAATATGCACTTTGTGTTGGGCTTAATAAACTTGCAAAGCTCCTCATAAGGCAATGTCTGATCAACAAATGTGCACTCAATCCCCATCTTCTTCATAGTAACACCAAAGAGATTATAAGTACCGCCGTAAATCGAAGATGAAGCAATGAAGTGGTCTCCGGCCTCGCAGATATTAAAGACAGCAAAGAAATTTGCAGCCTGTCCGGAAGACGTAAGCATTGCTGCAACACCGCCCTCAAGATCACAAAGCTTAGCAGCCACATAATCGTTCGTGGGATTCTGAAGTCTTGTATAAAAATATCCGGAAGCCTCCAAATCAAAAAGCTTTCCCATATCATCGGAAGTCTGATACTTCCATGTTGTGCTCTGGTAAATCGGAACCTGTCTCGGATCACCGTTGCCGGGCACATAGCCGCTGTGAAGGCACTTTGTCTCTACGTTGTTTTCCATAAATTATTCCTCTTTTCCGCTGCTTCCAGCTATATTCATACTTGAAATCACCACCGAAGGTGAGAAATATTCACCGATACCACCGGGGACAGGCTTGATGTCTGAACCCGTAGCAATCACTTTTTTAAGAACCTCATAAAAATTATCGGACACCGTAATCTGCTCGACAGGATGGTCGATCTTGCCACCCTTTATGAGGTATCCTTCACAAATAAGCGAGAAATCTCCGCTTACGGAATTAACTCCCGCATGAAGTCCGCCCAAATCCGTAATGTAAAGGCCGTCACCCATATCACCAACCAATCCGTCAAAGTCCTTCTCTCCCGGCTTTATAACAACGTTGGTAAGTCCTACTCCGACAGATCCTCCGGACTTAAATCCATTGCCCGTCGACTCGATTCCTGCCTTGTGAGCAGTCTTCAGATTGTAAAGTGCTTTAATGAACACACCGTTCTCGATGAGATTCTTAGAATATGTCTTAACCCCTTCACCGTCGAACGGGAAAACATCAAATGCACTCTCGTACTCGGGCTCTTCACTTATGGTAAGCACCTCGGATGCAATCTTCTCTCCTTCTCTTCCTGCCAACAGCGAAAAGCCGTGCTGCATCGCATACGACGAGAAATTATTCATAAAAGCTCTCAGCAAAGAAACGAAAGCCTCTCTGTCAAAAATAACTTTATACTCACCGGAAGGAATTGAATGAGCTCCGAGTTTTCCCAGAACCTTCTTTCCCAAAACATCAAGAAATTCTTTCTCGTCAAATTTATCGATGTCCCTTCCGTACCACAAGTGACCTCCGGTTTTAACTTCCTCGTCTCTTACGGCACGACATTCTGCGATAATAGTAATCTCATCACCTTTTCGAATCTTGGAAAGCCCCAAGGAGTTACGTACGATGGATGTGTTATTGCCGCAGGAAACCGTAAGGTAATCTACGGCCTTAATGTCGGGAGACAAAGCCAGAATATCCTTCTCAAGCTTTAATCCAACTTCGCTGAATTTATCGTAAGTATTCTTGCCGTAGTTGCCGCTTGTCTGGTCGCACAGCAAATCAGAGTTATTAGGGTCACAGTAAAGGAAATCCTCATCTTCGTCATCGAGAACCTCACAGTTCTCAAGTGCTGTCTTTACCATATACTCTGCATTCTCATCGTCACCGTCGGGAGCAAAACAGCTTCCCATCTGACCGTTTTTCTTGCCGCGGAATGAATACTCTTTAGATGAAGAATTCTCGAATGATGAAACTTCACCGTTTAAAATATCAACGCTCATGGACTCTTCGGTCGAAAAGGAAGCTTCAGCCTGCTCAAAGCCTTTGCCAAGCGCTTTATCCAGAATATTATCAAGAAGCTTCGATTCATTCATATCGTTATCACTCATAAATCACGCCTCCCTTCCGCCGACCAAAATGGATGACACTCTTATAGTGGGCTGACCCACGGTAACGGGAACAGAACCGGACAGTGAGCCGCATACGCCCGCGGCATGCTCAAGGTCGTTGCCGACTCTGTCGATATTCATAAGAATCTCCGGTCCTTTGCCAATTAAAGTTGCACCGCGAACAGGTTCAGTGAGCTTACCGTTTCTGATCATGTAAGCTTCGTTTACTGCAAAGTTGAAGTCGCCGGTCGCAGTATCAACAGATCCGCCACCCATGTTTGAGCAGTAAAGTCCGTACTCAGTATCGGCGATAATGTCCTTCGGGTCGTCCTTGCCGTTATCTATATATGTGTTGCTCATTCTGGATGTCGGAGCGTAAGTGTAATCCTGACGTCTGCCGCACCCTGTAGGCTTGGAATTCATTCTACGGGCACCCAAGTCATCAATTAAATAATTCTTGCAAATACCGTTCTCAATGAGCAGGAGATTTGATGAATCGCGTCCGGTGTCATCCGTCATATAAGAGCCCCACTCACCTTCAATTCTCGCATCATCTCTAGCGGTAACAACGTCGGATGCAATCCTTTGTCCGAGCTTATCTGTAAAACACGAAGCCTTGATTCCGACTGCCGTTGACTCCAAGGCATGTCCGCAAGCTTCGTGGAAAATAACTCCGCCGAATCCGTTACCTATTACAACAGGCATTTTACCTGAAGGCGCATACCCCGCATTAATCATACGTATGGCAGATTCGCAGCACTCACGTGTCTTATCTATAATCGGATACTCATTTACATACTCGTATCCTCTCATAGTTCCGGGGGCTATGCTCCCGGTCTGCTTCTCGTTACCTTTTGTTGCAACCGCACGAATCGAGAATCTAATACGGGACTGATTTTCTTCCTTGTTAACACCTTCACTGTTAACGATTCTGATTATTCTTCTTGACGTGCTGTAAGATGCAGAAGCCTGAGTTATAAGTTCATGATACCCAAGAGCATAATCCGAAGCCTGCTTCAAGAATTCAATATTTGACTTCTTCGATACAGTCAACGGATCAATCTCAAGCAAAGACGGAGTGGAGTGGCTTAACGCCTGAACTTCTTTAATCACACCGGACTTTCCGCCTTTCAAAGCCTTGGCCGCTTCCTGCGTAAGTTTTAAAATCGCCTCTTCACTGCTGTCGCTCGTATAAACATAAACAACATTTGTGCCGGCCATAAGTCTTATACCGACACCGAAGCTGATACCCGATGTGGCCTTCGTGCATCTGCCGTTAAGAAGACTTACCGCAGATCCCGTGCTCTCCTCTTCGAAAACCTCCGCGAAATCAGCACTGCCGCTCATTCCGGCTTCAATAATTCTTTGAATCGTAGAATCCTTTAGCACTTAAAATCAATACCTCTTTATCTTACGTGATGTGTTCTTCTCAAACTCTGTCTTACGAAGAACAACCTTTTTTATCTTCTTGTACGAGACAAGTTTATCATTGACCTTATCAACTACACCCTCCAGAACTTTGGTAATCTGCTCATCTGTGGCGTTCTCACCAAGATCTTCGGTCATTTTATCCATATCCGGGAAGATTGTGGCGACAATTACGATGTCATTCTTTTTATCGTCTTGTTCGCCCGTAACAACACTCTCCGCCACATAATCATCAAGCGAGAGCAGATACTCTATTTCCTCAGGGAAAACGTTCTTGCCGTTACCCGCAATTATAACGTTCTTCTTGCGTCCCGTTATGATGCAGAAACCTTTCTCATCGATGTATCCCAAGTCTCCTGTATGGTAGTAGCCGTCTTTGTCCAAAGCCTCAGCTGTTGCCTCAGGGTCCTCGTAATAGCCCATAAACACGTTATCGCCCTTCGCGATAAACTCACCGATGCCGTCAGAGTCAGGGTTTAAAATCTTTACGTCAACCCCGGGCAGAGGCAGGCCTGCCGCCTCATTTTCGAAGTCGCAGTCACGGTTAAGGGCAAGGATAGGAGCGCACTCAGTAAGGCCGTAACCCTGAACGCACAAGAATCCCATGTCCTGAAAGAACTCAAGTGCCTCGGGCTTAACGGGAGCGCCACCGAGGATAATAAGTCTCATCTTGCCGCCAAAGACTTCATGTATCTGCGCGAAAAGCTTCTTTCTGACGTCGATATGAAGCTTCAGCAAAATCTTCGAGAGTTTTCTTCCCGTATTAAACTTCTTGGCAGTCTTAGGGTCGGAATTAATCTTCTTCATTATCTGCTTGTAAAACAACTCAAGCATAACCGGAACCATAAGAATACACGTAGGCTGAGCCTCTTTGATTTCTGTTGTGATGTAGCGAAGTCCGGAGCAAAGAGCGATAGTTGTACCTCTGTAGACCTGACCCAGGAAGCCGCATGTACACTCATATGTGTGATGCAGGGGCAGAACGGAGAAGAATGTGTCGTTTCTGTCAATATAGAGCATCGAGAACATAGACATCAGGTTCTTGCAGATATTTCTCTGGCAAAGCATAACCGCCTTGGACTTTGAAGTCGTTCCGGAAGTAAACAGCAGAATCGTCATCTCCTCAGGGTCAATAGTCGCTTCGGTAAAAGTCTTATCTCCTCCCTCAAGAAGCTTCTCGCCTTCAGCAATAATTTCAGAATACTTAACGAACTTATCGTCGTCCAAATCATCCATGCAGACGTAATACTTAATCGTGTTAATCTTGCCGTAAAGCTCCTTGACGTTTTCAAGCTTGGACTTAGAGAAAACAAGCATATCAACGTGCGCACGCGACAGGCAGTTCATGATTTCCTCTGTCGACAATTCTTTATCAATGGGAACAATGCATCCTGTACCGTTGGTTGTAGCGAGATATGTCACGTACCACTCATATCTTGTCTCGGCAAGTATCGCAACACGCGAGCCCTTCTTAAGCTTACTCATAAAAGCCGTGCCGAGGCTGTCAATATCGTGGTCATACTGCTGCGTACTTACGGGCACATATCCTTCACCTTTTACAGGCTTATGCAGGAAAACAGGATTTTCCGGAAATTCCTTAACGCGGGTCTTAATAACATCTCTTAAATTGGTTACCTTGGATACTTCATACAGCGGAATATCCTTCATATCCTACCTCCAAAACTCTGATTATAAGATTTTAGACATAACCCTTTGACTTAGCAAGCTCGGCACGCTCACGAGCCTTGCCGCCGAGCGCTATCTGCTCATTGATAAAAGATGGGTGAGATACAATAAAATCCTTCATATATTTGTCGGGGTCATCCAGGAACTTCAGCACAAGCTCGTATTGCACTTCATCAATAATACCCTCAGCCTTCGCCTCATCGAAAAGATTCTTGTCAATTCCGGTAATCGTATCCATCGACACTCCAAGTCCCTCAAGAACTGTGCGTCCGTTTTGATGTCTGTCAACAACTGCAATGGTATTTTTGATGTCAGCACCCAAGTCTCTTATTGCGGGCACCCACGCTCTCTCGTAGCTTGAAGCTTCTGTTATGAGATCAGCAATATGAAGAGCTGTTTTACCGTTAAAGTCGTAATCAACCGGTTCAAAATTGCTGTCTGTAATACACGAGCTTAAATCCTTGTAAATTGTAAGATGATTCTTGCCAAGTAAATGCGCGGGAATCATCGAGAAGAAGAAATCTCGTCTCTCTCCTCCCGATATAAAATCAAAGTTGTAGTTGCGGGCTTTAGAGGTAATCTCATCGATTACATTTTTATAAGTCCCGCTCGATTCATAAAGCTTCATCAAGTGATTAAAAATAACCTTCGGTGCGGTTTTCTTATCGTCGGATATTGCCTGCTCAATAATCTTCAAAGTCTCATTTGCTTCCGCTTCATCCTTAATCAGAAAATGAGTATTTATATAAAACGGTCCGAGTTTTCCCGAAGTGTACCAAAACGGACAATCCGCAGGTGCAACCCTAACCGCATTAGTCTTGAAAAGATCTTTTGTTACCTGATCCATATTTATCTCCTTTTTTACCAAAGTTCCAAAGTGCCGGTAAGACTTCTTAAATCAATGTTATTTGTCTCGCAATATTCTTCCAAATCCTCGGTGATAATTTTACCGCACTCGGGGATTATTAAGTTTGCAGTACCAATCTCAACAGCAGACGCTCCGGCAATCATAAATTCGATAACATCCTCGGCTGTTGTGATTCCTCCGCATCCGATAATCGGAATATCAAGAACCTTGCTGCACTCGCTTACCATTCTGATTGCAATGGGCTTTACGGCAGGTCCTGAGTAGCCGCCCGTATTGTTATGAAGAACCGGTCTTCGTGTCTTAATATCGATTCTCATTCCAAGGAGAGTATTGATAAGAACGACAGCGTCGGCGCCTCCTTCCTGCGCTGCAAGAGCCATAGATGTGATATCGGTTACATTGGGCGTAAGTTTTATCCACAAAGGGAGCTGCGTCAAGCCCCGTAGAAGCGACACTACTTTCTTTATTTGCTCCTTATCACTTCCGATAGACATGCATCCCTCTTTAACATTCGGACAAGAAAGATTAATCTCAAGTGCATCAATCATATCCTTGTAAGGATCGAGCTTTCTTACCATTTGCTCATAGTCTTCTAAGCTGTGACCCGCCACGTTAACAATTACGCCTGTATCCAGAGTATTCATAAACTCCAAATCTTCAGCTATAAAGTGATCGACTCCGGGATTTTGAAGTCCCACGGAATTAAGCATTCCGCCTTCACATTCGGCAACTCTCACGCCTTCATTACCCTGCCTTGGTTTAATGGTAAGACCTTTACTCGACAGACCGCCAAGGATAGACAAGTCATAAATTTCCGAAAGTTCACGGCCCATATTACAGGTTCCGGAGGCAAGAATTACAGGGCTTTTGAGAATCACTTCACCGACATTAACAATAAGTCTCTTACTCACCAGATCACCTCCTTGCTGTCAAAAACAGGACCGTCCTTACAGCATCTTTTGTGTTCGAAAGGAATGCCTTTCTCCCGTGCCTTTATCTTACATACACACACAAGGCAAATTCCTATACCGCAGGCCATTCTCTGCTCCATTGAGATTTGGCAATCAAGTCCTTTTTCTTCTGCCCACTTCGATACTGCTTTCATCATGGGAATCGGGCCAACACAAAGTATGGTTGCGCCTTCAATTTCTTCTTTTGAAAGCGAGTTGAGGCCGTCACAACAATTACCGTGAATTCCTGCTTCTCCGCTATCTGTGGTAAGAATATAATCAGGTTTGTTCATGATGATTGAGGCCTTATCTCTGAATCCCTGAACAACCTTCATGGATTTGCCGTTATCGCTCAAATATTCATATGCGAAGTTTAAAGGAAACACACCGGTGCCGCCGCCAACAAGAATGAACTTCTCACTGTCATCAAGTTTAAATCCGTTGCCGAGAGGCCCGAGAATAAAAATCTCGTCGCCTATTTCAAATGAAGCAATCTCTTCGGTTCCCTCGCCTACAATTCGAACACCTATAGTAAACGTACCAACATCAGAGTTAACCGAGGCAATACCGAACGGTCTTCTCAAGAACTTTGAACAGGTAACATTTACAAACTGTCCGGGAACTGCAGAAGTTGCTATTTCGGGGCACAAAAACTCAAGCAGAGCCGTGTCGAAATTCAAAAAGCTTTTCGAGATTAATGAGCAAAGATAGTCTTTCATCACACGTATTTCCTGTTCTTAAGTGCTGCGTTAAGCTTATCCTTCATGTCGAGAGCCTCATCGCGTGTAGCATTACCGAACTCGAGAGGATTCAAATCATCTCTCTTCTTCCATGCGCACATAAGGCTTCTTGATGCATTGACAATTGAACCCGTGCCTTCCTTCGTAAACGAAGCAACAGCGGCATCGGGGCCCGCACCCTGAGCGCCGTATCCGGGAACAAGAATCAAGCTGTTGGGCATTCTCTTTCTGATTTCAACCGCCTGCTCGGGCCATGTGGCGCCTGCCACGGCACCGACGGACGAGAAGCCGCTCTCACCTATCAAATCCTGACCCCACTCGTTAACTTTGTCCGCCATGAGTTCGTACACTTTTCTGCCGTCGCTAAGCTCCATGTCCTGCAGGTCCCCGGCAGATGGATTAGATGTATGAACAAGCGCGAAAATACCCTTGCCGTCTCTCATACAAACATCGGTAAAAGGCTTGATACCGTCAATTCCCAGGTATCCGTTAACAGTTACCGCATCCGCTCCAAACATGCTCTTATTATTGCCGTCTGTCAGCGTAGTCGAGCCGATTATGCCTTCTGCGTAAGCAGTAGCTGTGGTTCCGATATCGTTACGCTTTGCATCGGCAATAACAAGCATGCCTTTACTCTGAGCATATCTTATGGTTTTCCTTAAAGTCTCAATCGCCGTTGTGCCGTACATCTCGTAGTAAGCAAACTGAGGCTTGATTGCAGGAATGATGTCGCAGACCGAGTTAATAAGAATCTGGTTAAACTCATAAATCGCCATAGCACTTGCAAGTTCCGGGTCCGAAGACAAGTCATTATTCCACCTTGTTGTAATCTCCTCGGGAATATACTCAAGTCTCGGGTCAAGCCCCATAACCGTAGGATTATCAAGGTCTTTAATTCTCTCGAGGAGTCTGTCAGCAAAGCTTCTCATAAGTCTTCTTTCCTCCCATCATGGTAAGTATTGTCTCACCGTAAACCTTCCATCCGTCGAAAGGTGTGTTTCTGCCCTTTGACTTGAAAGTATTCTTATCAATAGTAAACTCATGCTCGAGGTCGAAAACCGCGAGGTCTGCGTCATCTCCGACTTCCATGCCGCCTCTTCCGAGCTTCAGAATTGAAGATGCGTTATGACACATCAAATCCACGAGCCTCTCCAGAGTAATCTCACCGGACTTTACAAGATATGTGTAGCTTACAGGGAAACTGGTCTCAAGACCGATTATGCCGTTACTTGCAACGGAGAACTCGACTTCTTTGTCATCCACATGATGAGGGGCGTGATCCGTGACAATTGTATCAACTGTACCGTCTTTAATAGCCTCGATTACAGCAAGTCTGTCCTCCTCGGTTCTAAGCGGCGGGTGCATCTTGAAGTTGGTGTCGTAGTTTTCGCAGGATTTATCGGTAAGCATGAAGTAATGAGGGCAAGTCTCGCATGTAACTTTAACGCCTCTTGCCTTAGCATCCCTTATCATCCGCATGCCGCCCTTTGTACTTACATGGCAGATGTGAACCGGGACATTTAAATACTCGGCAAGAATAATGTCCCTTGCAATCATGATATCTTCGGCAGCGGTCGGAATTCCTCTTATTCCGATTGATGTGGAAACTTCGCCTTCATTCATCGCACCGTCTGACAAAGTCTTCTCCTCGCAGTGATTAAGAACCGGCATATCAAAGTCTGAAGCATACTCAAGAACTTTACGCATGAGTCCGGCCGTTGCAATCGGGTGACCGTCATCGGATATTGCAACGATACCTGCCTCTTTCATAAGTCCAATCTCGGCAAGCTCGCCACCGTCAATACCTTTGCTTGCCGCACCTATCGGGTACACTCTTACAAGATTTGCTTCTTCGGCCTTCTTGAGAATTCCCTTTACCACTGCAGCGTTATCGCAGACGGGATTTGTGTTGGGCATCGTACAAACCGACGTAAATCCGCCGTGAGCAGCAGCCGCACTTCCGGTGGCTATCGTCTCTTTAAACTCGAATCCGGGCTCCCTGAAATGTACGTGCATATCTATAAGGCCGGGCAAAACCGTACCGCTCTTACCGTCTATAACTTCATCGGCCTCGCTTTCCGGGAATTTCTCCGAAAATTTACCGTCAGCGATATAAACGGTGTCCTTATCGGAGTTATAAAACTTAACATTCTTGATTATTGTCTTCATAAATTGTTTCTCCTTGCCATGAGTAGATACAAAACTGCCATTCTGACCGCAACTCCGTTTGTAACCTGCTGATTGATAACGGACTGATCACAGTCATATACAGCAGTCGGCAGTTCAACGCCGTGATTACAAGGACCGGGATGCATAAGGAAAGCATCGGGCTTGGCAAGTTTTAGAACCTCCGGCGTAATGGCATAAAATCTCGAGTATTCAGCAACCGACGGGAAAAGCGAGCTCTTCTGCCTTTCAAGCTGAACTCGAAGACCCATAACTGCATCAGCATCCTTAACACAGTCTTCAACACTTGATGCAACTCTTACACCCATCTTCTCGATACCAATCGGCATCATGGTTCTTGGGCCATAAACACTGACGTGAGCACCCAGTTTTGCCAAACCGATTGCATTGGATCTTACTACTCTGCTGTGATAAACATCACCGCAAATCGCGATATTCTTACCTTCGAATTTATCGAATCTCTCATACATCGTAAGCATATCAAGAAGTGCTTGTGTGGGATGCTCGTTCATACCGTCACCGGCGTTAACGACACTTGCCGAAAGCTTATCCGCGATTGAATGCGGAGCTCCCGACTGGGGGTGACGCATAATAATTATGTCCGTACCCATCATGTCTATTGTTCTGGCGGTATCCAGAAGCGACTCACCCTTAGCAACAGACGATCCGGAAGCGGAAATATTCGCACTCGATGAGCCCATGTACTTTGATGCCAGCTCGAACGAGAGGCGGGTACGCGTGGAATTTTCGTAAAATAGTGTTACAACCGATTTGCCCTGCAGATGCGATGTTTTCTTGTTGCCCGAAGTTATAACGAGCTTCATAGTCTTTGCCGTGTCAAGTATCTCCATAATCTCTTCAGGGCTCAGCTGCTTCATGCCCAGAAGATCTTTACTTTTTAAAGCCATTACTGATCCTCCTTTACGAGAAGCACGTCCGTCTTCCCGTCAAACTCCGTAAACTCCACTTCAATTCGCTCTTTTGCCGACGTAGGAACATTCTTTCCGACATAGTCGGCTCTTATCGGAAGCTGTCTGTGACCTCTGTCGATAAGGATAGCGAGCTGAATAAAATCAGGCCTTCCCATGTCGAAAATGTTGTCGATCGCGCACCTTATGGTTCTTCCCGTGTAAAGCACGTCATCAACAAGAATTATCTTCGCGCCGTTACAGTCAAAAGGAATGTCAGTGCCGTGAACCACAGGATGTGCCGAGAGCATCGAGAGATCGTCCCTGTAAAAGGTAATGTCGAGGATTCCCATCGGAACCTTAACGCCTTCAATCTCCTCAAGGAGTTCACGAAGCCTTGTGGCCATGCTTACGCCGCGTCTCTGGATACCGATTAGTGCGATACCGTCGAGACCGGAGTTCTTCTCGATAATTTCATGCGCTATTCGAACCAGCGCACGCTCTACCGAGGCCTCATCCATCAATACGGATTTACTCATAAAAATATCCTTTCCCCGGCATTAAAAAGCCGGAAAACAATATTTTCCGGCAAGCTAAAGCAATTTCATTATCAGAAACCTTACAACCTCGCCGGGTTGTTTAAAGATTAACGATTTAAGTCTATTCTTTTACGGGTTTTAATTCAAGTTACAATTGGTGCTTATGCAGACGAATGCAGCGGTTCCAGATTTCTTGATTCAAGCATCTCATTAACCTTCTCGGGATCGCTGATTTTATTATTGATTGCCGCAGCAACCACCGCGTCTCTCTTATCTTTTTGAGATAAATCATTAAACCCGTATGAAGACAGTACCCTTCTCGTAAGCTTTCTGTCCATGCCCATACTTATTGCAAGAATAATCACAACATCCCTCGAAGGATGAAGCTTCTTGCCGTTAACCAAATCACTCACATATGATTTTGACAAAAGTCCGGAACATTTAAGATATAAAGCTCCGGGACGAATGCTTTTCGACAGCATAAAGTCAGCGAAAACGGAAGATGTCCTCTCGCCTGCCGTGTGCTCTTCGAGGTATTCGTCAAGCTTGTCCTCGGGAAGACGGTTTAAAATATTATTGAGTTTTGTGGTAGAGTCTTCAGTAATCATATAACTATTTAACCATTGAAGGATTTTTTTGCAAATATCATGGCTGAGACTTTTATTAAATATCTCGATAGGCACAATAAAGTAAGGCTTTACGAAGGAAGCGACGGATTTAATTTCATCGTAAAAGCTTCAGAGGATTATGCTTACGATGTCTATAACCGTCTTGCCGAATCCCATATCGAAGGTATCCCCGAAATTTATTCTGTTGACAGAAAAGACGGCAAAACTTTTATTACCGAGGAATATATCGCAGGCAAAAATCTTAATGATGTTTTAAATTCTGTGGGGCCAATGACCTTAGAAGCTGCCTGCCCTGTTGTAACGGGTATTTGCGATATTATAACCGCTCTTCAAAATCTAAATCCCTCGATTGTTCACAGAGACATTAAACCTTCAAATATCATGATTTCCGAGAAAGGAAAGATTTATCTTATTGATTTTGATGCCGCACGCGAATTCGAAGAAGGTCTTAAGAGCGATACGATTCCGCTGGGGACCGAGAAATTTGCGGCTCCGGAGCAGCACGGCTACGCTCAGTCTGATGTACGTACTGACATCTATAATCTTGGCGTCACCATTAATCTTATGCTTACAGGAAAATACCCAAGTGAAACTGTTGCATGTGGCGCCGCGGGAATAGTCATAAACAAATGCATAAGCATCGATCCCAAGAAAAGATATTCGTCTGCTCAATTTCTAAAGAAAGACTTTATAAGAATTACCCGGGGTAAAAATCCGAATATGGGGTTCGGAAGTTTTCTGAAGAAAATCACTCTGGTCGGCTTCAGATCAAAAAATCCGTTTAAAATGACGATAGCAACTTTGGGATACATCGGTCTGTTTGTCTCGTGCTTCGGTCTTATGATATTTAAAGACTCCACTTCAGGCGAACCGCTGCCTGCCATTGCCAACAGAATCTACGAACTGTGGATTTTTCTGAGCGTTTTAAATCCCATTTATTTTTATTTCGATTACCTGAATTTAAGAACCTCTATCATTAAGACCAAAAATAAAATTTTAAATTTCTTTCTTTCTTTGCTGTTCGTTTTATTGGTTTTCTTTATCCTGACCATAGTTGCAGCTTCCATCGGAAACTACTTAAGTTGACACCCCCCCCGAAAATTATAAAATAGTTCGCCTGCAGGCGGACGATATCCTGCCTTAGGCGATGCTAGAATTCAAAATCAGCTTAATTACAGGAGGGTTAAAATGAAAAATTTTATTAAGCTAATAAGTGCAGGGCTTGTTCTTTCAATGTTTTTTATCTGTGCAATTGCAAGTTCAAGCTCAAATGATGAGACAGGAGCATCAAAGGTCGGAGAAGTTACAGCTGCCGATGAAGAAGCATCTGCCGAAGAGACCGAGACGGAAGAAACCGCAGCTGCTCTTAAAGATGAATATCATGTCGGAGATGAACTTATCGTTGATGATATGAGAATCGTTTATGTTGCAAGCGGAGAGTACGTGTCAGACAACGAGTACCTAACACCCGACGAAGGAAATAAGTACATATTTATAAAGCTTTTCTGTGAGAACCAAGGCGAAGACGACAACACTGTTACTTTCTATGACTTTGACTGCTATGCTGACGGATATGCCGCTGACATGGCTTACATCAATGACGATACATTGTCCGCTACATTGTCTTCCGGCAGAAGCATTACGGGAAGTATAGTTTTCGAAGTCCCCGAGGATGCATCAGAGATTGAAATAGAGTATGAGTGCAACTGGATTACAGAAGAGAAAATCCTCTTCGTCTACGACGGCGACAGCGATTCCGGCTTTGTGGCGGATACAGTAGCTGAAGCTTCCGAAAACGCTTATTCCGTTGGTGACATTGTTGAAAACAGCGATCTTCGAATCTCTTATATCGAGTGTGGTGAATATATAAGCGACAACAGCTTCATTCAGCCTGCGGACGGCAATCATTATATTTACTTCAAATTTGAATTCGAGAACATCTCAGACAGCGATCAGTATGTTAGCTTTTATGATTTCGATTGCTATGCAGACGGAATCAACTGCGACCAGACATACAGTGACGATGATTTAAGTGCAACAATTTCGTCCGGTAGAATTGCTAACGGCACCGTTACATTTGAAGTACCTCTGGATGCTGAAATCATCGAGTGTGAGTTCGTTAACAACGCATTCACATCAGACAGAATTGTGTTTACATACTCTGAGTAATTTCTAAAATGAAATTCAGCCTCAAAGGTTTATTCACGGCAGTCCTTCCTCTTTTGGGAGGACTGCTGTGTTATTTACTGTTTAGACCCGATACGTATATCTCCACGTTAATTTACGGTCTGCTTGGAATCGACGGCTTTAAATTTAACTTTCCTGTTAATGTACTGACAACATTTACACGCAACTTCGTTCCTGATATATGCTGGGCTGTCTCGCTCTTCCTTTTCCTTGAGCTGATTTTTTCCGAAAAAGAAACGGCGGCAGTAACAACAATACTTTTCGCCGTTCTTACCGAGATGCTTCAGATGACAGATATCATGCCGGGCACCTTTGATGTTTGGGATATTATTTTCGAGACTGCAGGTGTAATTACAGCTTATGCTGTTACGACTCGAAAAGGTACGACGTCATCGACATCGAACCCAGCTCCCTGTAATCATTCCAGACAGTGACCTTGCTTCCGGGCTCCGCGGCACCCAAAGCGTTAAGAAGAGGATAATAGTGCTCTACCGTAGGAATAGCCTTCTCGAAAAACTCGATATTCTCATATTCAACCGGAGTCTTAAAATCACCATTTAAAATTGCATCTTTAACGGCTCCGTCGAAGCTGTCGGCCCAATCATAACCTTTATCCATGTCCCAGTTAACCATTCTCAGATTGTGTACAACGTTGCCGCTTGCTACTATCAGTGCACCCATCGAACGCATTGCCCTCAGGCTTTTGCCAATCTCATACTGAGTTTGTGCATCTGCGGTCGCATCGGTGCTGACCATTACCACCGGTACATCCGCATCCGGATACATATTTGAGAGAACGGACCAAACTCCGTGATCGATTCCCCATGAATTGTTTCCCTTTGCCCTTCCGGCCAAACACATCATGACAGCACTCGCAAACTCAGGCGAACCCATCGGCTCATAATGCACTTCATAAAGTTCCGGCGGGAAGCCGTACATATCATTAATCTGCGGATTATCAGCCGCTGTCCTTACGTATAATCCTCTTGTTGTCCAGTGCGCAGATATAGCAATAATGACGTTGGGTTTCCCTATGTACTCACCCATCTTCTTCCAACCGCTTCTGGCTCTGTTATCACCGATTGCATTCATCGGGGATCCGTGTCCTGTAAATAATACAGGCATTTTTCCGGTTACATCCATGAGTATTACCTCCTGCTAGAAACAATAACTTCACCTTTTGAGTTAGGATCATCTTGCTGCAATGTGTTATATCCCGGGCAAACAATCCTGCCTGACTTCGGATTTCTGATCGAATCGATTTTCTCTGTCAAAACCGCATCAACTTCACTCTTCTCGAATGCCCAGTCGCAGTCAATCATCTTGCAGTTGACAAGCTTAAGATTTTTACAGTAGCAAAGCGGCTGAGTGCCTATAATTGTGCAATTTATGAGTGTTAAGCCATCCGAGTACCAGGAGAAATATTCGCCTTTAATTACCGAATCTTTTATGGTCGTATTTGTTGCATGCCAGAAGGAATCTTTGGTATCAAAATTACAATTAACGATTTGAGCGTCATCAACATACTGAAAAGAATACTTGCCTTTAAGAGTAACATTTTCGAAAAGTAGTCCGCGGCTCTCAAACATAAAATACTCGCTTTCGGCAGATGTGTCCTTCATGTTGATATCTGAAGAGCGCCAGCCGAATTCCGGTGAGATAATATCGCTTGAAGTAATGTTTATGCCACTGCATTCACGAAGTGCCTTGATTCCGTGAAGTCTAGAATTATGAATATTTATATCACGCGAATACCAAAGCGCGGCGCGGCATTTGTCCGTAAGTTCGCTGTTATCAATTGTCACATTCTTATCGTGCCAGAAAGGATACCTCAGGTTAAAAAACGACTGAGTGACCTTAATGTCAGAACATTCTTTGAACGCACTCTCACCATCGGCAGGTCCATCGAATCTGCAATTATCGACAAGTAAATCCTTCATACCGAAGAATTCGCGTTCGTTATCAAAAGTTTTGTTTGTAATAATTTCCATAGGCTTATGATAGCATTTTTATTGGCAAAATTAACAAAATGATAACGTTCTGATACATAAAAATTTACGCATTAATTTGTAATTGTTCTAATTTCCTTGTAATATAAAATTATTATTAATAGGTAAAGGAGATTTGCCTGTGAAATTCAAACGTGTTTTAAGTTCATTCCTGACGGCGGCTATTGCCCTGTCGACTTTATGGAGCTTCGGACTTATCGCTATGGCGGATACCGAGAATAAAGCCGAAGAAATCTCGGTCGATACTGCGGATACAGAAGAATCCGGCGAAGATGCCGCTCATTTCGATTTCTTTGATATTACGACTTCCTACAGTTCTGTTCTGTATAACGCCACCAACGGTCTTCCGACTTCCGAGGCAAATGCGATTACGCAGACCTCTGACGGATTTATCTGGATCGGAGGTTACTCCGGACTTATCAGATATGACGGCAGCAACTTCGTAAGATATGACTCTTCTTACGGTATTGCGAGCGTCATTTGCCTGTACGTTGATGACAAAGACGTGCTCTGGATTGGTACAAACGACGGCGGTGTTGCCTCTCTTTACCAAGGTGACATAACTTTCTACACGATGGAAGACGGCATAAATTCTTCTTCTGTCCGTGCCATCACCCAGGACTTGAACGGCAACATGATTATTGCCACAACAGAGGGTGTCAACTACATCACACCCGAAGGTGAAGTTTACGACATCGATGATGAGCGTATAAACAGTTTATATATTGTTGAGCTTCGTGTCGGACGTAACGGCGAGATTTACTGCCTGTCCACAAACGGCGATCTCTTTATTTTGAAAGACTTGCAGGTATCTGAATTCTACTCCGGAGATACTTTCGAGCATACACTCTCATGCGTATGCCCTGATACCAACAACAGCGGCTACGTTTATCTTGGAACCGACGACAACATCATTTACTACGGCGAGCTCTCCACTCTGAATTTCAAAGAAACAATCGTTGACCCTCTTTACACAGTAACCGAGATTAACATGGTTGACGATTACATCATAATGATTTCAGACAACGGTATCGGTGTCCTTAATTATGAAGGCAATTTTAAAAAACTCGAGAATATCGACATGACAAACTCCATCGACGACATGTGCGTTGACTTTGAGGGTGACCTCTGGTTCGCATCAAGCCGTCAGGGCGTCATGAAAGTCGTCGAAAACCGTTTCACCGATATCACCATGATTGCAGGTCTCGAAGAAATGGTTGTTAACGCAACCTGCTATGACGAAGGCCTCATCTATCTTGGTACCGACACCGGTGTTTACGCTCTCGATGAAGAATACAATCTTGTTGAAAATTCAGTAACTGAAGCGGTTAACGGTGCAAGGACCCGTGCAATCCTTAAGGACAGAGAAGGCAACATTTGGTTTTGTACTTACGGCGATAATGCCTTAGTCGAGTACACAACTTCACACGAGATTGTTACCTTCTGTCAGGATGACGGACTTCTTGCAAACAAAACACGTGACATTTACGAGGCATCCGACGGAACTTACTACGTTTCCGCTTCAATAGGTGTTAACGCCATTCGTGACGGCGAAGTAACCGATACTGTTTATGACGGGAATGACGGACTTCTCAACACATCTATCCTCACCATTTGCGAGGACTTCGACAATAATATTATGCTCGGCTCTGACGGCGACGGTATTTACGTTTTCGACGGAGATGAGATGGTCGATCACATCACGCAGGAAGACGGACTTAATTCCAACGTAATCCTCAGAATAAAGCGCGATGATGTCAACAACGTGCTTTGGATTATTACAAGTAATTCCCTTGCCTACATTCAGGACGGCGTTGTTACAACTATCAATAACTTCCCTTACTCTAACAATCTCGACATCATGATTAACGAGAACAACGAAGCATGGGTATTAAGTTCCAGCGGACTTTACAGACTTAACGTGGAAGAGCTTCTTGCCAATAACGAGGATATGGACTACGTTCTTTACGATTCAAGAAGAGGTCTTACACGTTCCGTTACTGCAAACTCCCGTAACTACGAAGGCGAAGACGGCACGCTTTACATCTCCTGTTCCTCCGGTATCGTTACTATGAATATCGAGGATGATTTCTATGACGGCAGCCGCGTAATGCTTGCCATCCCTTATGTAATGTGTGACGGCGTTTACTACTACCCGGATAACAAAGGAACCATTACTATTCCTTCAAGTACAGTTCGTCTCACAATCTATGGCTACGTACTTTCCTACTCTTTCGACTTCCCGAAGGTAGGATACACTCTCTCGGGTCTCGATTCCGAGACGGTTTACCTTGATATTGATGAGCTTTCCGCTCTCTCCTACACAAACCTCGACGGTGGCACTTATACTTTCGAACTTTCAGTAGTTAACGTTTCTACACACGAGAAGGAAAAGACACTAACCGTCACCGTTATCAAGGAAAAAGCCTACTGGGAACAGTGGTGGTTTAAAGTACTTGCGACTATAATTGCAGTTGCCCTGCTTGTTCTGATTGCGATGGTTATCTTCCACATCAAGACGCAGCAGCTCCTGAAGCAGCGTGAGCGAGACAAGAGAATCTTCAAAGAAGTCGTTTCAGCACTTGCCCGCATCATCGATGCCAAGGACCAGTACACACGAGGTCACTCTTTCCGAGTTGCAAAGTATTCTCAGGCTATTGCACGCGGTATGGGCTTCAGCGAGGACAAGGTCGATGAGATTTACAACATTGCCCTTCTCCACGATGTTGGTAAAACCGGTATTCCTATCGCTATCTTGAATAAACCCGGTCGCCTCACTGACGAAGAGTTCCAGATTATCAAGTCCCACACCACAATCGGTCGCGGCGTACTTGACGAGATTAAAGACTTCCCCGAACTTTCACTCGGTGCGGCTTACCACCACGAGAAGTACGACGGATCGGGTTATCCTGAAGGTCTTAAGGGCGATCAGATTCCTCAGATTGCCCGTATCATCGCTGTAGCCGACAGCTTCGACGCGATGTACTCCACCCGTCCTTACAGAAAGCAGATGCCTCTCGAAAAGGTTCTCGCCGAGATTGAAAAATGCAAGGGCACACAGTTCGATCCAGAGGTTGCCGACGTATTCATTCATATGGTAAGAAACAATGAGATTGACCTCGAGCAGATTCAGAAAGAGGTTGAAGCCCAGAACATTCTTGCAGATACAACCGAGGATGACCCTGCTGCAAAGAAAGCAGAGGCTTTCCTTGAAGAGGCATCGAAGAAAGCTGCCGAAAAGGCAAAGGATAATTCCGAGTCGAAGGATGCTGATTCTGCAAAGGCTTCAGATGATAAGAAGACTTCCGGCGAGTCCAAATCTGACGACAAACCCACGGATTCTTCTGACGGCAAGAAAGACAGTGGCGATAAAAGTTAATCCTTTAAATTGAGGGGCGACACCATCTCGTGCCAGCTCTCTCCTCCCCAATAGGATTGAGAGATTCCGAGGTCAGTAAAGCCCATCTTAATGTACATGTTAACCTTGTCCTCAAGACAAGTCAGATAGGCGGCAGATTTCCCCTGCCGCCTTAATTTTTGTTTATATTCTTTCATGAGAATGCTTGCCAAACCAATTCCTCTATGCCCGGGCAAAACTTCAACGCCTGTAATCATAACGTTTTTTCCGTTTGGTTTGTGAAGCGAAGAGTCAATAAAGAAATCGTCTTTGAAAATTTCCTCATCTGTAAAAATACCGTTAATCATTCCGACGAGCTTGTTAGTGGTTTTATCAACAGCAACAATCGTTGCCTCAGGCGCAGTGTTAATACGCTCAATCATTCTCTCCGGGGTGCATGCTTCATTGGGCGGAAAGCATATCAGCTCCATCTCGGCAGCCTGCTTTGCCTCTTCCCTTTTTATTTCTCTAATTTCAAAATTTTGTAATTGCATCGTGGTAAATTATAGTTCAAAATTACTTATATTAAAAATAAGGGATTGACAACATAATATATGGGACCAAAATACGAATCGATTCGCATCGCCTCTCTGCGTCGCGAACTCAGCAAACTACCGCAAAACATCTCGCTTGGCACTCACAGGGGTAAGCCTGTGATATGGGTGTTAACTGATAAAAGACGTGAATATACGTTAGATAGTTTGAACGGACAAAAATTTCTTAAATTATTGAATACCAAAAATCAGATAACCGGAGAATTAACTACTGCTCTCGAAAAATGGAATACAACTTATTCATTTGAACCGATGAATATTTATATGCCTTTAGTAAATGAGGCATTATTTGATAATGAATATTTTGATACAACTGTCGGTTCACAAAACAACATGGAAATAAGACAGATTTTAAAATCAGGTAATAACGCATTCAGGTCAAAGAACGAATTAATAACAACGTCTGTTCTGGATGAGTTGGGTCTTCCCTATAAAATCGAACCCAGATTAACATTGGAGTATGAGACTATTTACCCGGATATTTTATTTAATGCCCCATTAATAAACTACAGTGCTTATATTGAAGTATTCGGTATGATGAATGACTACAATTATTCACAACGCACTATAAGGAAAATAACAAATTATGAAAAAGCAGGTCTTGTATCCGATAGAGATATAATCTATTTGTTTATGTCAAATTCTGTTGATAAGAACATTATAAAATCAAGAATCATATCAGCTATAGAAAACGTTATTCCAGATTGTGTCTCTGAAATCTAAGATTTTGTCTCTAAAAAGCGACATTTTTCTAAATTTAAGAGACAGTCTCTCAAAACAGAAAAAATGTCTCTAATTAGAGACATTTTTCGAAAATTCAGAGACACGCTTCAAAACTCCAACCCAAAATTAAAAGGGGTCCCTTGCGGGAACCCCTCTTAATCATCTATCAAAACTTATTACAGCTGAGGGCCTGCAGCAACGAGAGCCTTACCGGCTTCGTTGGTCTCGTACTTCTTGAAGTTCTTCTGGAAACGGGCAGCCAGATCAGCAGCCTTCTTGTCCCACTCTGCAGAATCTGCATATGTATCGCGAGGATCAAGAATTCCGGAATCAACACCCGGGAGGGATGTAGGTACTTCAAAGTTAAATACAGGGATTGTCTTTGTCTCTGCCTTGGAAACATCACCGTTCAGGATAGCATCGATAATTCCTCTTGTATCCTTAATGGAAATTCTCTTACCTGTACCGTTCCAACCTGTGTTAACGAGGTAAGCCTTAGCGCCGCTCTTCTGCATCTTCTTAACGAGCTCCTGAGCGTACTTTGTAGGATGCAGCTCGAGGAATGCCTGACCGAAGCAAGCAGAGAATGTAGGTGTAGGCTCTGTGATTCCTCTCTCTGTACCCGCGAGCTTAGCAGTAAATCCGGAAAGGAAGTAATACTGTGTCTGCTCAGGTGTGAGAATAGAAACAGGAGGCAGTACTCCGAAAGCATCAGCAGAAAGGAAGATTACGTTGTCTGCTGCAGGGCCGGAAGATACCGGACGAACCTTCTGAACAATATTCTCGATGTGATCAATAGGATAGGAAACACGTGTGTTCTCTGTTACGGACTTATCAGCGAAGTCAATCTTGCCGTTCTCGTCTACAGTAACGTTCTCAAGAAGAGCATTTCTCTTGATAGCGTTGTAGATGTCAGGCTCAGAATCCTTATCGAGGTTGATAACCTTAGCGTAGCAACCACCCTCGTAGTTGAATACACCCTCATCATCCCAGCCGTGCTCATCATCACCGATGAGGAGTCTCTTAGGATCTGTGGAAAGTGTTGTCTTACCTGTACCGGAAAGACCGAAGAAGATTGCTGTGTGCTCACCGTTCAAGTCTGTGTTAGCGGAGCAGTGCATGGAAGCCATACCCTCGAGCGGCTTGTAGTAGTTCATCATTGAGAACATACCCTTCTTCATCTCACCGCCGTACCATGTGTTGAGGATGATCTGCTCTCTGGATGTGATGTTGAACATAACAGCTGTCTCAGAATTGAGACCGAGCTCTGCATAATTCTCAACCTTAGCGAAAGAAGCCGTGTAAACGATGAAATCGGGCTCAAAGTTCTCCTGCTCCTCAGCTGTGGGCTTAATGAACATGTTTCTTACGAAGTGTGCCTGCCAAGCAACCTCCATGATGAATCTTACTGCCATTCTGGAGTCCTTGTTAGCACCGCAGAAAGCATCTACAACATAAAGATCCTTGTTGGAGAGCTCATCCAGAGCAATCTTCTTACAAGCATCCCATGCTTCCTTTGTAGCAACATGGTTATCGTTCGGATACTCAGGTGTTGTCCACCATACTGTATCCTTGGAATTCTCATCCATTACAATAAACTTATCCTTAGGGGAACGTCCGGTATATACACCTGTCATAACGTTAACAGCATCAAGCTCTGTAAGCTGGCCCTTCTCGTAGCCCTCGGGTGCTGCCATCTCGTCCTCGAAAAGCGTCTCGTACGAAGGATTGTACTTGATGCTCTTCACGCCGGTAATACCGTACTTTGTTAAATCAATGTTCGCCATATTGATCAAACTCCTTTACTTTAATTTTTTACCTAACTGATATTATATCCATACAAACCCCTTTTTGCTATAAAATTATTATGAATTCAAAGGCAAATTAGCAAAGGGTAACTAAGTTTTTTCGAGAAATTGCCTGAAACAAAAATCATTGACCTGAAGTCAGACCGTTTCCACCTTAATTGTGTTGGTATTTCCTTTGTTTCCGTTAATCAGACCGCCCGTCATAACAACGTTATCGCCGCTTTGAAGATTCTTAAGCTCCTTGGCGACCTGAAGTCCGTGATAAAACATTACCTCAACAGACGTGAATTCTTCATTAAGGACAGGCTGTACGCCCCAGCTGAGGTTAAGTCTTCTCCAAATACGCTCAGACGTAGTAAGACCAATGATATCAATCGGGCATCTGAAACGGCTGACCATTCTTGCAGTGGTTCCTGACTTGGAATTAACAACGATGCATTTCGCTTTAACATCAACAGCCATAGCGCATGTCGCATGAGATACGGCGTCCAAGGTATTGCGTATAGTAAAATCCTGCTTCGAAAATCTGCCTGCATAGTCAATCTGCTGCTCGGTAAACAAAGCAACTTCGGCCATTGTCCTCACAGCTTCAACAGGATATTTGCCTGCAGCGGACTCACCCGAGAGCATTACAGCCGAAGACTCATCATATACGGCATTTGCCACATCGGATATCTCGGCTCTGGTGGGTCTCGGGTTATTTATCATCGACTCAAGCATCTCGGTTGCCGTAATTACACGTCTTCCGAGCAAACGGCACTTCTTTATGAGCTTCTTTTGGATGCTCGGAACTTCGATAAATGGAATCTCAACGCCCAAATCGCCACGTGCAATCATAATTCCGGATGCAAGCTCACAAATTTCTTCGATGTTATCGACACCGGCGCGATTTTCAATCTTAGCAATAACCTCAATGTGCGATCCGCCGTTACTATCAAGGAAATCGCGCATCTCTTCCATGTCTTTACGTGACGATACGAACGATGCAGCTATAAAGTCCACATCATTTTCGATGCCGAAGAGAAGGTCGGATTTATCCTGCTCGGACAGATAAGGTCCATCCATAATTTTATTAGGGAAATTCATTGACTTACGGTCAGACAGAATTCCACCGTTAATGACCGTGCAAATTACGTCAGTATCCCTGATTTCCTTAACTTCGAGAATTACAAGACCGTTGTTTACAAGAACCTTGTCTCCCGCGGCAAGTTGCTCGGGGAGCTTATCATAGTTAACCGAAACGATGTTCTCATCGCCTTCGATGTCGCGAGTGGTGAGAGTAAAATCAGCACCCTCAACAAGCGTGACCTTATGCTGTGCGAATGTGCGAATCCTGTACTCCGGACCCTTGGTGTCGAGCATAATCGCTATAGGCAGATTGAGCTCGCTTCTTACTTTACTTATTCTCTTTATTCTCTCGAGGTGTTCCTCGTGCGTCCCGTGCGAAAAGTTAAGTCTCGCGACGTTCATACCGGCAAGACACATCTCCTTTAAGACTTCTTCGCTGTCGCTGGCCGGTCCTATTGTGCATATAATCTTTGTTTTACGCATAATTTCCTTAATACTCCTTAATAAAAACATAAGCTGTTTGATTTTATCACATGAAACAATGGTCCCGCATCCTTACGCAGGCCGAAGGCCGAGGTCAAGCACCCCCGGGGTAATGTCGAATAAAATAAAATCTCTGTGCCCTTACGCAGAGGCGAAGCCTCGAGGACAAGCACAGAGATTTTATTTTATTCGACTGGTGGGGCTGGTGGGACTTGAACCCACACGATTTGAGGTCGGCAGATTTTGAGTCTGCTGCGTCTGCCATTCCGCCACAACCCCGAGTCTGAGATTGAAAAAATGGAGCCAATGGTGGGAATCGAACCCACGACCTATTCATTACGAGTGAATTGCTCTACCCCTGAGCCACATTGGCGTTTCTTAGGTGCTTAAAAAGGATACCTATTAAGCACCAAAGTGTCAAGATTAAAAATCCCAGGAATTTATATATCTTTCCTGCTCTTCCGTAAGCTTATCAATGCTTAATCCACGGGTCTCAAGGAGAATTTCTGCCACTCTGTTATCAATCTCCTCGGGAGCGTTGTACACACGCTTTTCGAGCGACTTAAAGTTCTTGGCAATGAACCTCGCAGACTGAGCCTGCAAAGCAAAACTCATGTCCATAATTTCAACCGGATGACCGTCACCGGAGGCAAGATTTACAAGGCGACCTTCGGCAATTACGCATATCGTACGACCATTATTAAGCTTATAACCAACAATGTTATGACGAAGCTCTGAAGAGGAAACACACATTTCGCGAAGCTGCTTGACATTAACCTCGCAGTCAAAGTGTCCGGCATTACAGCAAACGGCACCATCCTTCATAAGTTCAAAGTGCTCCGCGGTAATTACATCCTTGCATCCTGTAACCGTCACGAAGAAATCTCCGAGCGGTGCGGCCTCATTCATGGGCTTAACATCATATCCTTCCATAATTGCTTCACAAGCCTTTACGGGGTCAATCTCCGTCACGATAACCTTAGCGCCCAAGCCCTTGGCTCTCATAGCAACTCCCCTGCCGCACATTCCGTAACCCGCAACAACTACAGTCTTTCCGGCAACAACAAGGTTTGTGGTAGCCATAATGCCGGTCCAAACCGACTGACCCGTACCGAATCTGTTATCAAACAAATGCTTACATCTTGCATCATTAACGGCTATTACGGGATATAAAAGTTTGCCTTCTTTCTCGAGAATATTAAGTCGATGAACACCTGTTGTAGTCTCCTCACAGCCACCCATCAATCCTCCGGCAAGATTTTTTAACTCGGAATGCAAAAGCATCGCAAAGTCTCCGCCGTCATCAATAACAATATCCGGGCCAAATTCAAGAGCCATCTTAAGGTGATTGATATACTCTTCTTCGCTGTCTCCGTGAATCGTATAAACCTTCATGCCGGAAGCTGCAAGAGCTGCCGCAACATCATCCTGAGTCGACAAAGGATTACATCCTGTAAGCGCCACATCGGCACCGCCTCTTGCCAAAGCTCTTGCAAGACAAGCGGTTTTGGCCTCAACATGAACGCTGACAGATATCTTCAAACCTCTAAAAGGCTGCTCGTCAATAAGCTCCTTCTCAATTGCTCTTAGCACCGGCATGTTCCGGTACGCCCACTCGATCTTCTCCTGACCGTAAGGGGCAAGCGAGATGTCCTTGATATCATAAGCGCTCATAAACGACTCTCCTTAATCTTAAATTGCTTTTACGAAAAGCTTCACAAGCTTGCAGCTGTTCTCGGAAGCTTTTGCAGCGTTCTCCATAACCTCGGCGTGAGTCAACTTGTTTTTTGAAATACCCGCAGCCATATTTGTTATGCAGGAAACGCCGACAACTCTCATACCGCAATGGGATGCCACAATAGCCTCGGGAACCGTTGACATACCGACTGCACTTGCCCCCATAATTACAAGAGTTCTGATTTCCGCAGGTGTCTCGTACTGAGGACCTCTGGAATATGCATAAACACCCTTGTGAAGCTTGATATGGTTCTCCTTGGCAATCTTAATCAAAAGCTCAATATATTCAGGATCGTAAACAGCTGATTGATCCGGGAATCTTACACCTAACTCATCAATATTCTCGCCTCTTAACGGAGAATCACAGAAAAAAGACAGATGGTCTTTGATAACCATCAAATCAGCAGGTTTCATCAAGTCACCCGTACCGCCCGCAGCGTTGGTAAGAAACAAAGTCTTAACCCCAAGCCTTGCCATAACACGAACATAAAAAGTGCAGACAGATGTATCGTAACCTTCATAGTAATGAAAGCGACCGGACATCATGAAAACACTTTTGCCTTCAAGTGTTGCTGCAAGAAGTCTTCCTTCATGTCCCGGAACCGTAGATGTCGGGAAACCAGGAATTTCAGAATAAGGAACGGAAATAACATCACTGCACATTCCGGCCAGGGGCGACAAACCAGAACCCAGTACAATACAAATTCCAGGAACTTCACGCCCGTCGAGAATACTTTTTATATATTCGCAGGCTTTATCGACCTGCTCAAGATACAAAGCAGCGTTCTCGATCATGAATTCTTACCGCAGCAGTTCTTATACTTCTTGCCGGAACCGCAGGGGCAAGGATCGTTTCTTCCAACCTTGTTCTTGTCACGCTTTACAGGCTCTAAAGTCTTGCTGTCCTGTGCCGCGCCCTGTACCTGCTTAGCCTGCTGGGGAATAGCCTTCTGAGATGCAGTAGCCTTAAGAGCTGCCTTTGCAAGAGGAGATACCATAACGGGAGCTTTCTTTGCCGCACCGTCTTCACTACCTTCTCCATCGGTTGAATCACCGGACACGGGCTGCTTAACTTCAAACTTACCTCTCATGAGAAGTTTGACCGAGTCGTTCTGAATAGCCTCGTTCATCTCATCAAACATCTCTCCGCCTTCCATGCGGTACTCAACAACAGGATCGTGCTGACCGACGGATCTCATTCTGATAGATGTCTGGAGCTGATCCATGGCATCAATATGATCCATCCACTTGGAATCGACGGTCATAAGCAGCAAAGATCTCTCTGTAGCACGGAAAACATCAGATCCAACCATATCTTCCTTAGCCTTGAGACTCTCAACAGCCTGATTATTCAAAGTCTTGATAATCTCATCGGTACCGGGAAGCTCAACACTGTCGTTCTTTATATCAAGAACTATCGGCAAATCACCGAAAATTTCAGTAAGCTTGGCACCGAGTGCATATCTGTCGGAAGAGGATATCTTGTTGTCGTTGGAGAAAGACGTAACCTGTCGCTCCGCAACCTTTTCGACCATCTTGAGGAGAGTCTCGTGCATGTCTTCACCGTCTATAACCTTGCGGCGCTGCTCGTAAGTAATGGTTCTCTGAATATTCATGACATCATCGTACTCAAGAACGTTCTTACGGGCACCGAAGTGCATAGCCTCAAGCTTCTTCTGAGAACTGTCGATAAGCTTGGTCAGAATCTTAGTCTGAATCTCCATCGTCTCATCAACGCCCAGGGAATTATAAAGACTGTTAACCTTATCTCCGCCGAAAATTCTAAGCAAATCATCATCAAGAGCAAGGAAAAACTTGGTTCTTCCGGGGTCACCCTGACGGCCTGCACGACCCTTGAGCTGATTATCAATACGTCTGGATTCATGTCTCTCGGTACCGACGATAAACAAACCACCCAAAGCTCTTACCTCATCAGCCTCAGGCTTAATCTCGTCAGACTTCTGTTTATAAATCTCGGCATACTTCTTTCTCGCATCGAGAATCGCTTCATCGCAAGTCTCGTTGTGAGCTGTGGAAGCATCAATCATATCCTCGTCGTATCCGAGTTTTCTCATCTCCTGCTTTGCGAGGAACTCAGGGTTACCGCCAAGGAGAATATCCGTACCACGGCCTGCCATGTTTGTGGCAATGGTGACCGCATTCTTACGACCTGCCTGAGCAACAATTTCAGCCTCGCGTCTGTGGTTCTTGGCGTTAAGAACATTAGCCTCGATTCCCGCTTTACGGAAAAGCTTATCAAGATACTCGGACTTATCAACGTTAACAGTACCGACAAGAACCGGCTGACCTGTCTTATGAGCTTCAATAACAGTCTTCAAAACAGCATGGTACTTACCCTTTTGTGTCTTAAACACTGCATCGTTTTCATCGATTCTGGCAATAGGCTTATTGGTCGGAATCTGAATAACGTCAAGGTTATAAATCTGACGGAACTCAGCTTCCTCAGTAAAAGCCGTACCGGTCATACCGGAAAGTTTGTTATACATTCTGAAGAAATTCTGGAAAGTAATGGTTGCAAGCGTCTTGTTCTCGTTTGCAATCTTAACGCCTTCCTTCGCTTCGATTGACTGGTGAAGTCCGTCGCTGTAGCGTCTGCCCGGCATAAGTCTTCCGGTGAAATCATCTACAATCATAACCTCGCCGTCTTCGGTTACGACGTACTGCTCATCTTTGTGGAAGTTACCGTGTGCCTTGAGAGCATTGTTGATATAGTGCTGCAAATCAAAGTTCTCGGTATCCGATAAATTCTCGACATTAAAGAACTTCTCAGCCTTGCGAATACCGTTTGCCGTAAGAACCGATGTCTTCGCCTTCTCATCGATAACGTAATCCGCGTCACCTACAATCTCATCCATATCAACCTTATCATCCGTCTCAACAACAGTGTAAGGCTTCAATGTTCTTACGAACTGATCTGCCTTCTGATAAAGATCCGAAGAAGATTCACCGCGACCCGAGATAATAAGAGGAGTTCTTGCCTCATCAATTAAAATCGAGTCAACCTCATCGACAATAGCGTAATTGAGTTCTCTTTGAACAAGCTGCTCTTTGGTAACGACCATGTTGTCTCTTAGATAGTCAAAGCCAAACTCATTATTGGTACCGTAAACAATATCACAAGCATACATGCTCTTGCGCTCACGAGCGGGAATATCGTGAATAATAAGTCCGACCGTGAGACCTAAGAACTTATAAACTTTACCCATCCACTCAGAGTCACGCTTGGCAAGATAATCGTTAACTGTAACAACATGAACACCCTTGCCCGTAAGAGCATTAAGATAAACCGGCATCGTCGCAACAAGAGTTTTACCTTCACCCGTCTTCATCTCGGCGATTCGTCCTTGGTGAAGTACGATACCACCAATAACCTGAACCTCATAAGGCTTCATTCCGAGAACTCTATAAGCCGCCTCTCTTACAGTCGCAAAAGCTTCAGGCAGAATACTGTCGAGACCCTCGCCGTCTTCAATTCTCTTCTTAAACTCATCGGTCTTCCCGCGAAGCTCATCATCCGTGAGTTTCTGGTACTCCTCATCGTAGGACAGAACCTTCTTCTTTATCGGCTCGATCTTCTTAATCTCATGATCGCTGTGTGTACCGAAAATTCCCATTACTCTTTATCTCCTTTAAGTCTCTTAAGGGCAATTCTGTAGCCGCCCTCAGGATTGTTATAGCAGGCCTTAACCCGCGAAATAGTCGTCGAACTGACACGTGTACCGGCTCTGCCGGAAGTCTCTTTCTCTTTGCCTTCAGGAGAGAGCATTCTTATTATCTCGTCGTAGCTTCTCCCCTCATCGATGAGCGTTAAAATCTGCCATCTGTGAAGCATCGAAAAAAGCTCATTCTCAGAACACAAATCCTTAAAGAAAAGGTGCATTTCTTCAGGAGTCTTAAGTGTCAATATAGCGTTATAAAGGTTGTGCAGTGCTTTTATTTCCTCTTCATCGAATTCCATAATCAACCGACCAATGCAATGAAAAAGTCCGCGATAGCCTCAAAATAACCGGCAACCGCAAAGTAAACAACAAGTGCGATAAGAACCAGCAGAAACATAGCAAGACAAATTCGCTTCAATATAAGCTCTTTCTTTGCTTTCCTGAGAATGTCTCCAACAGACATATCCCCGCTTATGCTGCTGCTGACCGAAGTCGCACCCATTGCAGGTTTTCTGATATTGCTGTTCATTGCGTGTAAGGCACACCTCCGTAAAATAGTCCATAACATGATAACCTAACTTAAACGCGAAAACAAATATTAATAATATTTTTATTATAAAGAGCATCCGTCCTCTATAACAGTAAGTTCAACTCCTCTGCCAAGAGCATAAGAGCTCAAAGCTCTTATAGCTGCCGAATTACTCTCGGGAGAATCCTCCGGTATAACAACTATAAGCTGTCTTGAGTTTATTGAAGAACCGTCAACAGAATAAATCTTTCCCGATATATTAGCCTGCGCTCCGTCAAATCCGGCCAGTGAATCAATCTCCGAAGTAACCCTTAATGCCGCTGCGGCGGGAGTAAAATAAGTTGATTTGTTGAGGTCCAGACTTACTATAGATGCACATCTGCCATCTTCATAATAGTCAATCACCGGGAAGGTTGAAGGTAGATTCGCCCCGTACTTGTTCTGAAAGTAGTGCCCTCTTGTAAAATTGTTTTGATGCCATATATCATCGTCCTCACCGTTCCCTTCATTTCCAGATAAGAACAGCTCAAAATCGCCATAAAAAGGGATACCCGAGACAACCTGTCTGCTAATCGGGCCTATAATGGTATCAACCTCATAAACAACACAGACGTCAATGTAATTATCATAAATCTCGAAATCCACACTGATTTCATCGGGTCCGAAGAAATACCCACCGTTATACCCGCTATACCCGCTTGCAATATCGTCTGCAAAACACTGCTGTAAGGTACTGTCTAAAATCAAAGCAGTAATATTATCGCCGCCAAGATTCATGCCACTCACGGCAAAGGAGCTTAAATCCGTAACAATATCGGGCACTTCCAAATCTCCGGGAACCGCATTAACCAATGTTGAAATCATATCCGAGCCTGCCACTGACAAAGGAGTAAAATGAGCAAAATCCTCACATGTCTGATTTACGGCTCTCTGCATAAGAATATCAGTTTTCAAAAACACGGCGACAGAGATTATGGCCGTCATGAAGACAAGTACAACGCTCATGGAAATGGCAGTCTCAATCGAAACAGAACCATACTTTCTAGACACTGTAAAGCTCATAACACGTGTCATAAGTCATTATTCCTCCCCTTATATCAGACTCGGCATAAACACCCGTTATATAATCGGGAAAATCTCTGTTAAATAAATCGACCATTCTTTGAAGCAAGGTTTCATCGGGAACAAACAGCATAAATAATCCCAGAAAATCTCTGTATCCGGCACTTATGCTTATACCGTCGGAAATGCCTATAATCTCAACGCTTTCTCCGTCAAGGACATCGCCCAAATCTCCCGCCGCATCAATAACCGCCATAATAAGAACTATTACCACTTCATAAACTTCAGCAGGCAGCGAAACTGTTCCTGCAGTAAGAACAGATATAACCATCATCAAAATCTCACTGATGCCTCTGATGGTCTCTCGCTTGGTGTTATCCATCATTATTGACACGATACATTTGACAAACAGTACCGAAAACACGTAATAGTCCGTAAGAGCTTCCCCGGCAAACCCGGACAATCCGGTAAGTAAATATTCGCTGTCCGAATAGCCCTCATCGTGAAACTTATCAAATCCGGTACCGTTAATTGCAGAAGTTTCCTCAAGCTGACAATCAAAATTTCTCGCCGCATAATCACAGATAAACGGATGGAAAGCATACTCATCAATCAAATCAGCATTTACATCGTAAAATCCGGATGAAAATTCCAGCAACCCTCTAAGCACATTCATATCCGAAGGACTAAAACCACCGCCGTCAGGATTCGGAACAACAGAACCAATACTTTTAAGTGTACTGAACAAATTATTAAAAGCCTTCATGGCAGGATTTTGATCGTCAATTCCCAAAAACTCCATGACAGAGGCGACAGCAGAAGCCACCTCCGCACCTCCCTCAGCTATCGCTGTAATCCAACCTGCCGCAGAACTTGACGTAAACTGACCGATTTTATCGAGAATTCCGTATTTATCTATCTCGGAAAGCATCTCAACAATCTGACCGGAAAACCTGTCAAACAAGATACCGGTCGACCTGTATGCATAAAAGCAAGAAACAGCACGTCTTAAATCTTCGGTATCAAATTCATACATACCGCAGACATAGAACACTTCTCCTTCACTGTATCCGTTAGCAGTAAGAACTCTGTTAAACACATCGCTGTCAATCTCAGTAGAGTTGAATGCATATATCCCGTAAGTCTTAAAAAGTTCTCTGTCATAATCCGCAAGATAAGCCTCACACTGGAGTTTCAAAGCCCTGCTGGCTGTAAGTCTTCTGTTAAGATCTGCGACATAAGCAACATAAGTGCTCTCAACCAAAATCAAAGCCGAAAGGATAATCGCCAGAAAAAGCGTAGTTGTTCCTTTCTTGTTCTGTACCATCACTGACCATCCCCGCTAACAGCTTCAACCAACCCGGAATATATAATCCGGTAATTCTCAGACAGTCCCGTAAGCAAAGTGTTAAACCTCTCAGCAGATAAGAATCCGTCATCTTCACTTGCAACATCTTCGATTGCTTCGACGGTAATTTCTTTTGCATCAAGACAGAGATTCGCGGGTAAAACAATAAGCGCACAAATAACAAGAAACACTCCGGAAAAGCAAATAGCCGCTTCAATCGTACTCATAATAAAATCCCCCGTATTCCTTAGTTCTTACACTAAAGAATACAGGGGATTAATCTTTTTATGGTCGACAATTTCCGACAAAAAACGACAAAAAGTGACAATCAGCCGAATTACAAAAAACTTACCTCAAGTGAGCCTCGTAATTCTTTTCGAGTTTATCAAGAATAGCATCGTAAGAAGCCTTGATATCGTCGTCCGCAAGAGTTCTGTTGTCGTCACGGAATACAAGTGATACCGCAACGGACTTCTTATCCTCGCCAAGTCTTGCATCCTCATAAACATCGAAGAATTCAACTTCCTTCAAAAGCTTGCCACCCGCGGACTTGCATGTCTTTATAATGTCGCCTACAGCAACACTTCTGGGTACGACAACCGCCAAATCACGTGTAATTCCGGGGAATCTCGGAATCTGCTTATATACTCTCTCTGTCTTGGCAGCATTAATCAAAGCATCCGCCTCAATCTCAAAGAAGCATGACTTCAAAGGCGCCTCAAAGCCTTCTGCAACCTCGGGATGAATAATACCGATAACACCGCACTTCTTGTTATTTACAAGAATGGATGCCGTTCTTCCCGGATGGAAAGAAGCGTTGTCGGTTAAAGGCTCAAATCCGTAGGAGCGTATACCCAATACCTTGCAAAGCTCTTCGATAATTCCTCTTACGTGGTAGAAAACAGTAGAGCTGTCAGAAACCGTATTGTCGTAATAGAAACCGCAAAGGGTCTTACGCTCCTCGGGAAGATTTTCGGGATTGCTATCCGGCAGATAAACGTAAGCCACCTCAAATACCTTCGCGGAAGATACGCCTCTGTTGGAGTTTCTTGCCGCTATTCGAAGCATCGACGGCAGCATCGTGGTTCTCATAACAGAGGAATCATCGCCCAAAGGATTCGAGATCTTAACCTGATTTCTCAAAGAGCTGTCCTCGGGGAGCTTCAGTAGATCCAAATCAGAAGGACTCTCAAATGAATAAGTGATAGCCTCGAAGAAACCGCAGGATACAAGCGTATCTCTGATTTTCTCGGTAAGAGCTTGCTCACGGGTCCTTCCGCCGAGAGTTGTCTCCTTGCCCGACAACAAGGTGGGCTCAATCTCGTTATATCCGTAAAATCTTGCAATCTCCTCGGAAATATCCGCCTCACCTTCAAGGTCAGGACGATATGTGGGAGGAATAATTGTCTCGACGCCGTTCTCGTCAACCAACTCACATCCCAAAGACTTGAGTGTATCTCTCATAAAGTCCTCGGAACACTCAATTCCGATAAAAGAATTAATCCACTCAGGTCTGAACGGAATATGCTTAACCTCGCGTTTTGTGGGGTAAACATCAATAACACCCTTGCTTACCTTACCGCAGCCGAGCATCTCAACAAGCTCACACGCACGGTCAAGCGCTCTCATGGCATTTTCGGGATCAAGGCCCTTCTCATATCTCGAAGATGCCTCTGTACGAAGTCCGTTCTTAATGGCTGTCTTTCTTACACTAACGCCGTTAAACGTCGCTGACTCGAAAAGGATACTGGTTGTGGTATCCAATACCTCGGAGTTCTCGCCGCCCATAACGCCTGCAATAGCGCAAACCTTATCCTCATCTGCAATAACAAGCATTGAGGAATCAAGTGTATGCTCGTTACCGTCAAGGGTCACGGTCTTCTCACCGTCACCTGCGGTTCTTACGATGATGTGATTATTCTTTAAGTAATCAAGATCAAACGCATGCATCGGCTGACCTAATTCAAGGCAGACATAGTTTGTGATATCAACGATATTGTTGATAGATCTCATGCCTGCGGCAACAAGTCTTTCGACCATCCAAGCAGGAGAAGGTCCGATCTTGACGTCTTCAACAACTCTCGCACAATAGCGGTAGCAAAGATCCGGAGCCTTAATCTCTACCTTTGCAACATCCTCGGTATTGAGAGATCCCTCCTGCTTAACAGAAGGCGTAACGGGCTTAAACTCGTGGCCCAGAGTAACTGCAGCCTCGCGTCCCAAGCCCTCTATCGAAAAGCAGTCGGGGCGGTTTGACGTAATCTCATAGTCAATAGTTACAAAAGCATCTACATTTAAAAATTCACGCAGGTCCGCGCCGAGTTCGGGAGCAGGATCAAGAAGCTTTAAATCCCAAAGGCCGTAAACATCAGCTCCGGGCTTGCCTGCCGCAACAGGTCCGAGCTCTTCGCCCGAGCAGCACATACCAAAGCTCTCAACACCTCTGATTTTGCCCTTCTTTATTGTAATCTCAGGCAGTACAGCGCCGACTGCCGCTACGGGGCATAGCATTCCCTCATAAACATTGGGTGCGCCGCATACAACCTGAACGTTGTGTCCTATCTCATCACGACCGAAGTCAACTTCCAGAATATGAAGATGATCGGAATCCGGATGATCCTTAACACTAACAATCTTACCCGCATAAACGCCGGAGAGCTTATAATCAATAACCTCTTCAACCTTTGAGCCGGTAAGAGTCATCTTATCCGCAAGCTCCTTTACGGAGCAGTCAATATCAGTAAAATCCTTTAACCAAATAACCGGTGCTTTCATTTGCCAACTCCTCCTTACTTGAACTGCTTTAAGAAACGTACGTCGTTCTCATAAAGGAGTCTTATATCGTCAATTCCGTATCTTCCCATCGCAGTTCTCTCAACGCCGATACCGAAGGCAAAGCCACTATAGACGGATGAATCGATACCGCAGTTTTCGAGAACCTCGGGGTGAACCATACCGGCACCCAAAACCTCAATGAATCCTTCGCCTTTACAAACATTACATCCGCATCCGCCGCACTTCCAGCAAGTGAGGTCAACCTCAACAGAAGGCTCCGTGAACGGGAAATGATGAGGGCGAAGTCTAATCTCGGTCTTTTCACCGAAGAGCTTCTTAGCAAACAGTCTCAGAGAACCTACAAGGTCACCCATGGTTACACCCTTATCAACAACCAAGCCCTCAATCTGGTGGAATACGGGAGAGTGCGTTGCATCAAGAGTATCCTGTCTGTAAACCTTACCCGGGCAGACAACCTTAATCGGAGGCTTCTGCTTCTCCATGATTCTAATCTGCATCGGAGATGTCTGGGTTCTCAGGAGAATATTCTCATTGATGTAGAAAGTATCCTGCGTATCTCTTGCAGGGTGTCCCTTGGGAAGTCTTAACAACTCGAAGTTGTACTTATCGTACTCAACCTCAGGTCCTTCACCTATGCTATAGCCGAGTCCCAAGAAAATATCGCAAATCTCGTTAATTGCACTATTCAAAGGATGTCTGGCTCCGCATCCTTCATAGTGGGTCGGAAGAGTTACGTCGATAACTTCCTTCTTGAGCTTGTGTGCATTCTCAAGTTCCTTAATCTTAGCCTGGTTCTGAGCGAAAACCCCTTCCATGCGGGCCCTCACTTCATTAACCATCTTACCTGCCTCAGGGCGCTCCTCGGGCTTCAAACTGCCCATACCGCGCAGAACGCTTGTAAGCTTACCCTTCTTACCGAAGTACTCTACTCTTAAATTCTCGATATCGACGGAATTTGAGATGTTTTTGATTTTGCTCTCGAATTCTTCCCGGGTCTTATTGAGATTGTCCCGTAAATCACTCATGACAAGCCTCCCTAAAAATCTAACTTCAATCGTAAAAATATATCACAAAGCATTATTATTTAAAAGTATGGATTGAATTTGCGCTCATTATCAAGCGTCGTAGAAGGACCGTGTCCGGGATAAACATCACAGTCAAAGGGCAAAGCCGACAAAAACTTAATGGAATCATTCATATCATAAACACTTCCGCCGGCGAGATCACACCTGCCCACAGCACCGGCAAATACAGTGTCTCCCGTAAACATCACCTTTTGCCCCTCTTCCTCGAAAAGGATACATACGCTCCCTTCAGAGTGACCGGGAGTATCATAAACTGTAAGCCCCTTAAAATCGGCAGTTTTGATATTAAGCACATCCGACACATAAACACACTGTTCGGCAAAATCATAAGAGCAGTTAAACTTGGGGTTCTTAAGACAAATCATGTCCTTCGAAGACATATAAACTTTGCAGTCAGGGAACATTCTTACCCATAAATCCAAGGCGTTTATATGATCAAAGTGGCCGTGAGTTATAAAAATCGCATCAAGCTTATAAGGGACTTCAGGCGTTCTGTCAGGTTCCACCGAAGGATCTATCAAAAAAATCCCCGAACCCTTGTACAGGAAGTACATGTTCGAGGATAAAGGTCCCAAAGGAATTGTTATGACCCGCATCAGGAAACTTTAGACTCCTTAAGCCAGGTACGATAATCAAGATCGCCTCTGTCGATTGCAAGAATCAAAATCTCGGCAGTCGCCAAATTGGTCGCGAAAGGAATATTGTGAACATCACAAACCTTCAGCAAATCAGAAGATTCATTGCCTGAGGCACCGCTACCGTCTCTTAGATAGATAACGCAGTCAATCTCATCAAACTCAGCTCTCGACGCAAGCTGTTCAATACCGCCCAAATAGTCGACATTAAGACCCGATACCTCAATACCCACAGCGGATTTAAGGTGCTTGGCTGTACTGTAAACAGAAATAAGCTGATGTTTTGTGAGAAATGTCTTGTAAGCAATGCAGAAATTTACCAGAAGCTCTGTTTTACGGTTGTCGGCCATCAGAACAATCTTCATTCAAAAATTCCTCCATTAAATACTATGTTCATTGTACAAAAAAAGCCGGGGTTTATCAATCCGCATTATAAATATTTTACAAACAAATCCGTATCAGGCTTCTTCAGCAGCTTCCGGCGTAATAAGCGCATCAAGGTCGTCACCCGTAATCGGCACAGTATCAAGCATTTCATCCGCCAAGGACGGGGCCACATCAAAGTATGCGGCGAGGAGTTTTCGAGCGATGATAGCTGTGGACGATCCCCACTCACCTCTTTCTACTACAAGAGCGATTGCAACCTGAGGGTCTTCTGCGGGCGCATAGCAAACGAACAGACCGTTGGAGTACTCTTTTCGAATTTCCTCATAGCCCGTCTCGGCGGTACCGGTCTTACAAACAACATCCACGGGGAAGTCGCTGAAGATATCCTGTGCGGTTCCTTCCCAGTAAGAAGTTCCCGTAACAACGCATCTCATCGCGGTTCTTACGGCCTCTATATTCTCCTCGCTAATTCCCAAGTCCTCGGACTCGGTCTTACCTTCATAAAGAATCGAGCCGTCGGATGAGGTCACGGTATCAACAACATAAGGCGTAACGAGCTTATTTGTAGCAATACCTGCGGTATAACGGCAAAGCTGCATGATGGTAAAGCAGTTATCAAACTGACCTATCGCAGACTGAGCGGTATCGGCCGGGAACCATGTGCGGTCATACTCTGATTCATGAAGCAAAATCTTGGTCTCACGGCTTGCTCTTACGCCCTGAATCTCACCCGGAAGATCAATCCCCGTGTATTCACCGAGCCCGAGCCTCTCTCCCATTGCATCGATGTTATCAATACCCGTATCTACGCCGATTTCCATGAAGTAAATATTGCAGGATGTCGCCATCGCGGAATTCAAATCCAGCGGACCGTGACCTGTCGTCGGGAACTCCAAACACTTAAACTCCCATCCGCCGATATCAATAGGAGACGTACATGTATAAGTTGTTGACGAAGGCGATATTACACCGTTCTCAAGCGCCGCCAATGCGGTACACATCTTAAACGTAGAACCCGGAGCGTACTGCGACATAATCGCTCTGTTCCAAAGAGGCATGTCTTCCGAGGTTATATCCTCGTACTCGCCGAGTCCCAGATAGTACTGCACCTGCTCCTGAGCCTGCTCATCACCGTACATCGAAAGCACAAAGTCATTCGGGTCAAAGTTCGGATACGAACCCATCGCAAGAATAGCACCGGAGTTAACATCCATCATGACGAAAGCTCCGGCATTAGCTGTTTTATAACCGGACTGCTCTATGAGCTCGGCCTGCTTCGCATCTTCAATATAAGTCTTCAAAGCTTCGATGCCGACCCTCTGCAAATCCGTGTCAATCGTAAGCTGAACCGTCGCGCCGCTCTGAGCTTCATAGCCGTAAGACGACGGGAAGAACGTTCCTTCCGCACCTTCCATTGTCCAGATGTTATAAGTGGAGATCCCACTGCTGCCATGCAGATATCTTTCCATCTGTGACTCTACACCGGACTGACCCACAAGGTCATCATTTGAGTAGCCGTAAGATGACAGTGTTGTCAAAGACTCCTGGGAAATGCTTCCTACGTAACCCACAACATGGCTTGCAAGCTGCGCCGCAGGCTCATACGTCCTCCTGTAAGCCTTTGACGTTATAATTCCCATATAGTGGTAATTCTGCTCTTCGAATATCGTTACGAGTTCGTCCGGAACATCCGTTGCAATCTCAACCGGCGTACCCGTCTGGAAAGACCAGTTATCCTTATAAATCTGGTATCGTATGCGTATAATCCTGTACGCCTCATCCTCAGAATAATTCTCATCAACATCGAAAAGCTGTCTTAAGTACAGGAAGAAAACCTGAGGATCCGTCTTAACGTAGTTATCCGAGAAAGTAACAATAATACCTTCTGTATAATCATCAAGATCAAATAAATTATGGTCGGTCTGCCATAGTCTTATATCTTCCTCATCCTGCAAAAATTCGAACGGATTTATCGAGAAATAATCATCAAGCTCAGACTCGGAAATACAGTTATAATCATCAAACAAATAACTGAGCTCAAGACACATCGCATTTAAATCATCATCCTGCATATAAGCATTAGCTATGAGAACGGTATTAACTTCTCGTGTGGATGCGAGCAAAACACCGCTGGCATCAACGATATCGCCTCTCGGAGCAGACACTGTGTACTGCCTTGATACACCTTCAGACGATGCCGAGATTGTTCTCTGGTACCCCGAGAACTGCAAAGATGCAGTCATAAAAAGAATTACCGCACCGAAGATACAGAAAATAAGTGCCAGAATAAAGTAACGGTTCCGGAAAATACCTGAAACCTTATCCCAGACGGAAATCTTTTTTCTCTGTCCTACATCGTCAGCCAAAGACTTGAGCCTCCACCACTCTTTTCGTCAATAAGTACAGGGTTTATGCCCTTCTTGTAAGGTCCCAAGAAATGCAGCATCGCATAAAGCGGAACAGCGCATGCGGTGTTAAGCAAAAGCTGAGGCAAAACGGAGTTCATAAGAGCCTGCCTTGCCGTCATATTATATTCAACACCTGCAACAGCAGAAGACCACGCGAAAATAATAACGTGTCCGAATATCTTGTAAATTAAGGTTGCGGCAGCCACGGCAAAAACCGCAAAAGCGAAGTTTCTTTCTATTCTTACGGTAAAAAAAGAAGATCCGAACGAAGCCGCAAGAATCATCATAAGAAGTCCGATACCCGTCGAAGCAACTACCGAGCCGTCAACCGATGTTATGGACGGACCCGCAAAGTAATCTCTCAAAATACCGACCAAAGCCCCAACCACAATACCGTCACCGAAACCGAACATATAAGAACATAAAACAACCAAAGCAAGCATCATGTCGGGATGCAGGCCCTTGAGTGATATAACACCCGGAAAGGTTACCTGAATCGTTGTAATCAAGAGTATATAAGCCGCATAAACAGCAATTTTACGTATCAGCGTCGGTCTGTTCTTCATCTTCAATAGGCACCATTACGAATACGTCACTTAAATCCGCAATATCGGAATATGGACTTAAAACCGCTGTAATATTAAGTTCATCGGAAGCATCAACTTCTGTAATCACTCCGATCGGAATTCCCTGCGGAAACAGCCCTCCGTCACCCGAAGTCACTATCTCATCACCTACATGTATTGTAACCTCGGGATCGATTCCGGTCACAAGACAAAGTCCGTCCTGCTTTAACGAAGCATCTCCGGAGACAACGACAGATGCGCCGTTAACCGCATTAACTTTGCCACTTACGGTAAAGCCCTCGTGAAGTATGGGCAGAATCTTCGAGTCGTCATCATTAACTTCAATTATTCTTCCGATTAAATTCATTCTTACGTCTACAACGGCAAGCGACTCACCCGAATCAAGATAAAGTCCGTCACTGTTGCCTACACCGACTCTTATAACCGAGAACCACTCGTCAGCTTCACGGGACAAAACCGAAGCTCCGTAAATATCGTAATTACTGAAGGTCTCTCTGATATGAAAAGCTTCCTGCAGCTCCTCGTATCTGATAGCTGCCTCTTCCCTTTGATTAAGCTGATACTGAAGCTCTGCAATCTCGGCTTTAAGCTCCTCATTTTCGTTTCTGATCGCCATACCGTCAGTTACGGCTGCCCAGAAATCGGAAATCTGATCTCCCGCACTCTTTACAAAAGTGTTTATAGGATCGGCTATGGTTCCGACCGGCTTAAGTACGTTGTTTACAGGACTTCCCGGAATTGATCCAAGTATAATAACGGCAAGTATCACAAGCACTGATACCGCCGTTATAAACCACTTGTTTGATAAAAGTCTGCGCATCTACCCGTCAGACAGATTTTTTACCGCAGCAATTCTTATATTTCTTGCCGGAACCGCAGGGGCACGGATCGTTTCTTCCAACCTTGTTGGAATGGGCGATATTCGCCTCTCTGTAGTTTCTGGTAATCTCGGAAATCTTGTCTTCAGAGAGAACTTTCTTCCATGCGGGAAGCTTAAAAAGCCATGTGGCCTTAGCATCTCTCATGTTGTAGTAAAGCTTCTCATAATCGATATCGAGGTTAATATCAGTGTCATCATCAACAGACTCGACATCGAGGTCATTCTTAAGAGAGCTCTTGATACCATCCAGGAATCCTACGAAGATATCCATTGTATCCTTATTAAATCCCAGCTTCTTAGCAAGCTCGCTCGCCTTACCGGATGTAAATTCGGTACTCTCCTTATCATCAGCGTAGCTCGTCAGAATCTTCTCATAAGCATCCTTCTCCATAGAGTAGTATGCGTTGATGTACTGAGTATAGGAAGTCTGATCCTTTACAGTCTCCGAATTTTCAATCCACTGTTCATAATAGCTCATAAAATTATCCGTCCTTTAAACAATTAAAGCTTGGCTGCAATAGCCTTGAGGAAATCCTCGGTATTAACAACATTCTTCTGCTCAATGTCGATAAGATTCTTCAAATCGCCTGTGATTGTACCCTCTTCGATAGTATCGATGGAAGCTTTCTCAAGTCTGTCCGCGAAATCCACGAGATCGGGCAGTTCATCGAGCTGACCTCTCTTTCTAAGAGCACCTGTCCAAGCGAAAAGCGTAGCCATAGGGTTTGTAGATGTAGTCTCACCCTTGAGGTATTTATAGTAGTGTCTTGTAACTGTACCGTGAGCAGCCTCATATTCGTAAACACCGTCAGGTGACACAAGTACCGAAGTCATCATAGCAAGAGAGCCGCAAGCTGATGCGAGCATATCGGACATAACGTCACCGTCATAGTTCTTGCAAGCCCAGAGAATACCTCCCTCGGATCTCATGATTCTTGCAACTGCGTCATCAATCAAAGTATAGAAATACTCGATTCCCGCCTCTTCGAACTTTGACTTAAACTCATTCTCGTAAATCTCGGCAAATATATCCTTAAATCTGTGATCGTATGTCTTGGAAATCGTATCCTTGGTTGCAAACCACAAATCCTGCTTAATATCAAGTGCATAAGTAAAGCAGGAACGGGCAAAAGCCTCGATGGATTTGTCTGTGTTATGCATTCCCTGAATGACTCCGGGACCCTTGAAATCAAAGATATCCTTTCTGTCAACTCTTCCGTCCGGGTAAGTTACAACAAGCTCGGTCTTGGCTGGTCCGTCAACACGAATCTCGGAATTTCTGTAAACATCGCCGTAAGCGTGTCTGGCGATTGTTATAGGCTTCTTCCATGAGGATACAAAAGGATTGATTCCCTTAATCAAAATCGGAGATCTGAACACAGTACCGTCGAGAATCGCTCTGATAGTACCGTTCGGACTCTTCCACATCTCATGCAAATTATATTCGGTCATTCTCTGTGCGTTAGGCGTAATGGTCGCACACTTAACCGCTACTCCGAGCTCACGCGTTCTGTTAGCCGAATCAATCGTAACCTGATCGTTTGTCCTGTCTCTATTGGGCAGACCCAAATCATAGTATTCAGACTTCAAATCAACAAAAGGAAGAATAACAATATCCTTTATCTGCTGCCAGATTACTCTGGTCATCTCATCTCCGTCCATCTCGACGAGCGGCGTCTTCATCGCAATTTTGCTCATACAAATCCTCCGTAAATTTAATCGTAATATTCTATTTCAATTAAGCCTGTGATGCAAGAACAATAAAGGCTTCGAGGCTTTCTCTCTCCTCAGCCGTACCGTGCTTTATATCATAGTCCATACGGTAGCAAAGTTCATAGAGTTTAATAAGTCTGGGCATCTTAAAGCATGAAGCCTGCTTTATAAGTTTATCGGCAACAAAGCCTCTTGCTCCTATTCTTGCGGCAAGTTGATTTTTATTTCTGATTTCCTTCGCGCATATAAGTTCCCTGACTCTTCTTGCAATCATAAACCTTATCTTGGTAACAGGTTCTTTCATCTTTATCAGATTATCAAGCAGTACAAGCGCTTCCGCGGCGTTCTTCGCGGCAACCGCATCCATAATTTTAAAAATATCACCGTAGACATCAGGCTCACAAAGCTCATCGACAACACTCATATCTATGTTCTTAATTCCGGTCGCGTCGGCGTAGATATTAATCCTCTTCACCGCACTGTCAATCATTCTCATTGATGAATCGTATCTGCTTATGATGCTCTGAGCAGCTTCATACTCGATACCGATCTCGTTATCTTTAAACTTCTTGGTAATAAACTGCATGAGTCGATCTTCCGAAAGATGCGCGACCTCGCACACGACCCCCTTCTTGTCAAACGCCTCGAAAAGCTTCTTTTTCCTTTTATCGAAAGTCTCGTTTTTAAACAAAAGAAGGGTCGTATCCGGAATATTATCGAAAATCTTTATGAGGTTATCAGCACCGTCCCTGTCGACGTCAAAGTTTACAACCTCAACTATTCTCTTACCTGAAGCCCACGGTACGAGCTCGGCATTAGAAGCGATTGCCTCGGTATCGACCTTCTTGCCGCCGAAGTCGAGCTTTATGTAATCCATAGTCTCGAAGCCCTTGGCAAGATATTTGCGCTTGATGGAATTAACCGCGAGGTCTATGAAGAAATCCTCCTGGCCGTAAAGCAAAAAGAGTCTGTCTTCTTCACTCTTAATGCGTTTTCCGAGCTGATCTGTCGTAATTATCACAGGTCAAACCCCGCAGAATGAGCCCAGCACCAGCAGTAGGCCTGTGTTCTTGCAGCGAAGTGTTCGTCGGTCTCAAGCATTTTTCGAACTTCATCCTTCGTATACCATGAAGCCTCTATTTCCTCGTCAAATGATGTAGACGGAGCAAATTCACCTTCCGCTGTTCCGAGAACCACAATCGATCTCTCGTTCATGATTCCGACTGCGCTGTAAGACTCCGGCCAGACCGTACGTATGCTCTTGAGTGTAAGGCCTGTCTCTTCACGCAGCTCCCTCGGGGCCGCATCATTATAGTCTTCTCCGGGATCAATAAGACCTGCCGGGAAGTTATAAGCATAGTCTCCGACAGCCATTCTGAATTCTTTATTAAGCAAAATCTTATCGCCCGACTCGTCGTGCATTATAAGTACAACAGCCTGTGCGGGAGCGTTCTTTATATCATCGAACGTCTTGATGTCAGGCGTTCTGCTTATCATCTCGTACTGCTTTATGTTCCCGTCAGCAGTCCTGTAGGACACGTTGTATCTTGTTATAAATTTACTTTCAAAAAGCTTCTCAAGGCCAACAAACTCCATTTCAGCCAAGCCTCCTTTTTATTACGTCTTCACTTGCCACGCTGTAACCGAAAAATCCGATCTTCTTGCCGGGCAGAAAATATTCACCATGATTGTAGGAAACAAGCATTGCCTTATCAAGATTAAGCCTTCCCGTGTCATCAAGCAAATAGCTGTCGGCATTTACCGCCACAATGTCCGCGATAAACAAATCATGAGAGCCAAGCTCGGTCACCGACCTTACCCTGCAGGATATATTAACAGGCGATTCTTTTATTGCCACGGCAAAATTCATACCCTCGGCAGGAATTGCAGTAAGTCCCGTTGCCTCAAACTTATCGATGTCTCTGCCGCTTTTTACTCCGCAGAAATCACAGGACTTTGCAAGTGACTTCGAGACAAGGTTCACTACAAACTCCCGTGTATCACTTATAAGCAAATGAGAGTGTCTGGATTTTCTCAAAGATATCGACAGCATCGGGGGCTCGGAATTTACGGTCCCGGTCCATGCGACGGTAACAATATCGGGCCTTGATAAAGAATCTGATTTATCTTTACCGCAGCATGATACCATCACCACCGGCACGGGATTTAATATCGTAGATACACCAATCTGTGTTTTATCGTGCTTGGCCATAATTCAGTTCAGTGGCATTGCAGAGAACAATTCGTGAGTTAAAAGAAAATCTTTAAATTCAACTCCGTCCCTGAATCCTACAAGCTTACCGTCCTTTCCGATTACTCTGTGACACGGCACCAGCACGGGAACCGGATTCATTGAACAAGCATGTCCGACCGCACGGGTCAGCTTGCGCGCCTCTTTGAAATCATTTCCGGTCAATTCAAGTGCAATATCCTCATAGCTTCTCGTATCACCGTAGGGAATCGTCTTTATCTTCTCCCACACCTCTAACCTGAACTTTGATGCCTCGGGAAGTTTAACCGTGATATCAAACGATGTCCGTTCCTTGGCCATATACTCGCGTATTTCCCCCACAGCTCTTAAAACTTCCAAAGGAAGACCTTCGGGCGAATACTCTTCAAAACTCGAGTCACCTCGGGCACAAAGCTTTCCATCCTTAACAAGACCGTTGTAGTCGGCACACAGCCTAATGAGATTATCATCTATTTCTTTCCCGTACCCCAGGAACCTTACGCTGTCAACGTAATCGTTGCTGCCGCAAACCGCAACAACGCCTCTGCCAAAAGGAACAAAACCGACACTATATCCTTGAAACGCAGGCATAGTTATATAAAAAAGACCCGCATCAACAAAAAATCCGTCATCATAAATCTCACCGTGCAAAACCGCTTCCTGATCAAACCCGCACGATATAAGCTTATCTTCAAGCTTTCTGTTGTTCACGGGTACAACGACCGAGACTTTATAAAGATTCTTTTCGAAGAACAGGAAGTAAAGCAGCTCATTAATAAAAGTTTCAGTAACATTGCCGAAGAAGCTTACCTTAAGCGAAAACGGGCTCAGACTAATGCCGGAAGCCGCAAGCGAGTAATCGGAATTTACATAAAAATCCCGCTCACGCATAATGCCGGTCGCTTCAGAAACAGTAGACGCGCCGATAAGCCGCATCAGTTTGGAAGCATCTTTTATTCTTGCTTTCCTTATGTTACCCATATATGGTACCCGCAGCGGCATATTCCGCACTGCTCATAAACTGCTCGTAAAGCACTGCCTGGGATCCGAATTCGGAATCCGCCGTTAGTTCGTCCCAGACGCCCGAAGACGCTATAACCGGGAAGAAACCGCGCTGAGGCTCCAGGCGGTACATAAGCATTCTGCAGTCGGAATCAAAGCACAAAAAACTTGCAAATCCGGCGGCAAACTCCGGATTTTGCGACGAACTCGACAAACAAACGGGATAAACCTCAGCCTGAACCTGAACATCCGGCAGCATTGTGAAATAAATATAATCTGAATAATAGCTGCTCCACATACTGTACTCGCCAGAACTTATAAGCCACATTCCGCAACTTCTGCTCATCCTCGGGTCTGCACCGAACTCATCTTCATCCGCAGATAACCCATCTTCAATTAAAGTATCGACAAGCGAATTGTTTCCGTAGAAAATTCTGAGACTTACGGCATCATAAAAAGGTGTTACAGAATATTGCTCAGATATATCACCAAGATAATCCACAAACTGTTCGCCGGTTATATTAAAAGCAGGCGTTCCGGACTCGGGCACAAATTCAGAACTTCCGCACAGTTCAAAGACAGTAGAGTAAAACGGAAGTCCCAAATACTGCCCGTCTGTAATCATGCATTCAAGCGCCCCGTAATAAATATCAGAAAGATAAATATCGGAAGAATCATAGAGATAAGAATCAAAGGGTACTGTAAGACCTGCGCCGTAAGCTGCAAGCATATCGGAGCAGAGGAAAATATCAGGACTGATATCATCTTCGGCAAGGTCTTCAATATATTCGACGCTCGCGCCTTCCCACGTAGTCGTTACAGTATCCACAACCCAACTTGTATTAATGGCATCCAAATATTCGATACTGATATCTGCTCCAGTCTTAGCGTCCGGAAACAAACCGTTACACTTAGCATAATACAGCTTCATAAGTCTGTTTACGGTGTCTTCCGATAAAGGAAGTGCTACTGTTAATTCTTTTATAGAATCAGTATCATCTTCCGGGGAAGTCTCATCCGTGGATTCGACAGATGAAGCGTCGGTCTCAATTTCCAAATCCGGAAATTCACTTTCCTCACGACTGCATGCCGCAAACAGCAATGATGCAGCCAAAAGAGATGACAAAAACCTTAAATTTAAGCGCTTACCGGACATAAGACCTCCTACCGTTTAATTATAACATTATGAGTTGATTTTAATTAAAATTCAGAGTAAAATTCTTAAGCGTTTTGCGGATGTGGTGGAATGGCAGACGCGCTAGCTTCAGGTGCTAGTGAGAGCAATCTCGTGCGGGTTCAAGTCCCGCCATCCGCACCATCTATAAGACCCGGCTTTGATGCCGGGTTTTTTCGTAAATTATTTATTGACGTATCCGGGCTTCGAGAGTATTATGATACAGGTTTATACAATTTTATGTATATTTATTCATTTTTATGAATTTTAATTAACGGAGGTGCCTTATGGCTAAAGAAAAATTTCTACTTGCATACTCGGGCGGTCTTGATACTTCGATTATCATCCCCTGGCTCCTTGAGAACTACGACTGCGAAGTCATCGCTATGGCCGGTGAAGTCGGAATCGGTGTTGATAATGATGCATTGAGAGAGAAAGCTCTGAAGTGCGGTGCTTCCAAGTGCTATATCGAGGATATTTCCGAAGAATTCATCACTGATTACATCTACCCTACACTCAAGGCCAATGCGGTTTACGAGGGTAAGTACCTCTTAGGCACCTCTTTCGCAAGACCCGTCATCGCCAAGAAAATGGTTGAGATTGCCAAGAAGGAAGGCTGCACTACAATCGTTCACGGTGCTACCGGTAAGGGTAACGACCAGGTTAGATTCGAGCTTACAATCAAGGCTCTCGCTCCTGAGATGAAGATTCTTGCTCCCTGGAGAATCTGGGACATCAAGTCCAGATCCGAAGAAGTTGATTACGCTGAGGCACGCGGTATTCCGGTACCTGTAACCAAGGAGAACAACTACTCCAAGGATGAAAATCTCTGGCACCTCTCTCACGAGGGTATGGATCTCGAGGATCCGGCAAACGAGCCCGATCTCGACAAGATTCTTGAGCTCATGGTCTCACCCGCCAAGGCACCTGATGCTCCGACTTACGTAACAATCAAGTTCGAGAAGGGTATCCCTGTTGAAGTTGACGGCAAGAAGTTCGATTCCGCCACAGAGCTTTTGAAGTACTGCAACAAAGTCGCAGGCGAAAATGGCGTCGGTATCGCAGATATGGTTGAGAACCGCCTCGTAGGCATGAAGAGCCGCGGCGTTTATGAGACTCCCGGCGGAACGCTTCTGTATGCCGCTCACAGAGAGCTTGAGCTTTTGACTCTTGAGAGAGACACACTGCACTACAAGGATGTTGTAGCTTTGAGATTTGCCGAGCTCGTTTACTACGGACAGTGGTTCCACCCTCTCCGTGAGGCTCTCTCCGCTTTCGTTGATGAGACACAGAAGGTTGTTACAGGTGAAGTTAAGATGAAGCTTTACAAGGGAAACTGCACACCTGCAGGCACAAAATCACCTTACTCCCTCTACGATCCCGAGATTGCTACTTTCGAGGAAGAGGATGTTTACAACCAGGCTGACGCCGGCGGATTCATCAACTGCTTCGGTCTTCCCATGAAGGTCAACGCTCAGATGAAGAAGAAGAACGGACTTCTGTAATTTCCGTTAAATTGAATTTTTCTTGGAGCCGTGAATATTTTTACGGCTCCTTTTTTACAAAAAACAAAAGGAGCTACTTAAAAATGGCGCAGAAAATGTGGGCAGGACGCTTCAGCAAAGCAACAGACAAGGACGTTAACGACTATAACTCGTCACTTCCTTTCGACTGCAGAATGTATGAGCAGGATATCAAGGGCTCTATCGCCCATTCGTCCATGCTTGCAAAACAGGGAATAATATCTCAAAGGGACGCCGAAGATATTAAATCCGGTCTCGAGTCAATTCTTGAAGACATCAAATCCGGCAGACTCACATTTGACAGTGATGCCGAAGATATTCATATGTTTATCGAAGAGGAGCTCACAAACAGAATCGGTGATGCCGGCAAAAGACTTCACACAGGACGCTCCAGAAACGATCAGGTCGCACTCGATCAGCGTCTTTACATGGTCGATGAGTGTGACGAAATTTTAAAACTTGTTGAAGAACTGATTTTCACATTAAAGGAAACGGCTCTCGATAACCTTCATACTTACATGCCCGGATACACTCACCTTCAGCGCGCTCAACCCATAACATATGCTCATTACTTAAGCGCTTACATCGAGATGTTCAGGCGTGACCTGCGCCGCATCAAGGCTGCACGTGACTGTACTGACATTTCTCCTTTGGGCTCCGGTGCTCTCGCGGGTACAACGTATCCTTTGGACCGTGAGTACGTGGCAAATCAGCTTAACATGTCAGGCATCACAAATAACTCGCTTGACGGTGTTGCCGACAGAGACTTCGCGATTGAATTTGCAAGTGCCGTATCTATCTTCATGATGCACATCTCGAGGATGAGTGAGGAAATTATTCTTTATTCTTCTCAGGAATTTAAATTCTACGAGCTTGACGACGCATACTCCACAGGCTCATCAATGATGCCTCAGAAGAAAAATCCCGATGTCGCCGAGCTTACCCGTGGCAAAACCGGTCGCGTTTACGGTGATTTAATCTCTCTTCTTGTTATCATGAAAGGCCTGCCGCTTACTTACAATAAAGACATGCAGGAAGTTCAGGAAGCACTCTACGACGTTGTCGATACTATCAAAGCCGTCCTTCCGCCTTTCATCGGCATGATGAAGACCATGACCATCAGAAAGGATAATATGGAAGCAGCTGCACTCGGTGGCTTTACTAATGCGACCGATCTCGCAGACTACCTTGTAAAGAAAGGTCTCCCCTTCCGTCAGACACATTCGATCTCCGGTAAGCTTGTTTTCTACTGCATCGAAAATAACACGACTTTGGAAAAGCTTCCTCTTGAAACATTCAAGAGCTTTTCACCGGCGTTCGAAGAAGATGTTTACGACGCGATATCGCTTAAGACCTGCGTAGAAGACAGAAAACTTCCGGGCGGACCTTCACCCGAGACGGTTAAGAAATATCTCGAGAGTATCTGATTTATCAGCGCTCCATGAGCCAAATCTCGGAGGAATACGGCTGCAAGACAGACCCTCCGCCGAAGTCATGAATTGTACCTGAAAGAAGCTCTTTTGCCTGACCGCATCCGGCGTCAAAATGAGCGGTGAACGGATTGCTGTCCATGTTGATTGCAACAAGAACACGCTCATCACCCGTACATCTTTCAAAGATACACTGCTTATTGGTTAACAAAACACTTCTAAGGCCTCCGTAATTTAAGGCCTTGGAAGTTTTCTTTATTTCGGATAGTTTGGCAATATGATTTGTAAGATCATTCCACTCGGGTTTATCAAAGCATGCACGAAGTGCCGGGTCTCCATCTTCTTTTCGAGCCTTCGCACCCCACTCGGAGCCATAGTAAACACAGGGGATTCCGGGCATGGTAAACACCATCGTATACACCAGAGGCAGATTGTTCGGATCGTTTATAATCGATGCAATTCTCGTTACGTCATGATTATCCGCGAATGACAGCAGATGCGCGCCTCTTGCAACAGTCCAATCCTCGGGACCGAAGAGTCTTAACAGAGAATGCATTATCTCGAACATATTTGAAGAATTAAATGCGGAATAAAGTCCCTTATAGCATTGATAATTTGTCAGCGAATGAAGATGCATCTCGGAAAGCATTCTTCCGTACTCTCCGTGAAGAACCTCGCCCAGGAGGAAAAATTCATTCTTCTTGGAATCTGTAAATTCACGAAGTCTTCTTAAGAACTCGTGGTCGAGGCAATAAGCCACATCGAGCCTCAAACCGTCGATATCAAAATAATCAATCCAGTAGTTAACTTTATCGATTATATGGTCCACAACCGCAGGATTTCTGAGGTTGAGCTTAACCAAATCATAGTTTCCTTCCCACCCCTCGTACCAGAAGCCGTCATTGTAGTTGGAGTTGCCGTCAAAAGAAATATTAAACCAGTCCTTGTAAGGCGAGTCCCACTTCTTCTCCTGCACATCGCGAAAAGCCCAGAAGCCTCTGCCGACATGATTAAAGACACCGTCGAGCACCACTTTGATTCCGTTCTTGTGAAGCTCATCAACAACCTTTTTAAAGTCCTCATTGGTACCGAGTCTTAAGTCAATCAAACCGTAATCTCTCGTGTTGTATCCATGTGTATCGGACTCAAATACCGGCGAAAAATAAACGGCATTTATGCCGAGTTTCTTCATATGATCTATCCAGTCCAAAGTTTTGAGAATTCTGTGCTCGAGAACTCCGTCATTTTCGAACGGCGCACCGCAAAATCCAAGCGGATAAATCTGATAAAAAACTGCCTCTTCAAACCACATAACTCTTCTACCTCATTTATAGTAAGTTTCATACGCTTTAACGTAAAAATGCATAATTATACCAATCATCCACTCCGGCCAGAATTTTCCAAACATTGCACGATCATCAATCTGGCGCGTGTTATTTTCGATAAAGTCCATGCTCGTTGCAGAAGTGTGAATTCTGTAAAACAGCAAAGGCTTATCAACATACAAAAACCTTCCCGGAGTCTCGGCAATCTTCAAAAAAGTATCCCAATCGATATTAAACTTTAAATCCGAAGTAAAAAAAGATTCACCCAACACAGACTTTCTGTAAGTTACCGCAGGACAGCAAATCGAATTGCCAAATCTCAAAATCGAACGCTTAAAGTGCCTCGTACCGCTTAAGGCACGGCTCTTAAGCGGAATTCTCAGTAACCTTCTTATCTTCGAATTCTTATCACGCTTTCCTTTTGCGAGTCCGTCCTTTAAAGGAAGATAATCGGAAACAAAAGCAATCGCTTTCTCATCGCCTTCAACGCGACGCTTCAGCTCCTTCGCATAATCCTCCATATAGATGTCGTCCTGATGGGCAACAGTAACCCACTCAGTCTGCGCATGATTATATGCGAAGTTCCAGTCATCTCTTATATCGCTCGGAGTCGTCTTAACAAAAAGCGGAATATCGTACTTATCGGCAAGTCCCTTTATATAATCATTGGGCGTAGAAGTCGTCATGATAACCTGTGTTTTAAGAGACTGATTGATTACGGACTTAATGAGCTCCTCAAGATACGGAGATTCCTTATAAGCACAAATTGCAAATGTATGAGAAAAATTATCCATTAATCTTATCTTCAATACACTTAATTACAATCTCGAGCGCCTTAATACGTGCATATTTCTTATCTACCGACTCGAGAATATACCACGGAGCAAACTCAGTCGAAGTCTTCTTTAGCATCTCATCAACCGCGGTCTCATAAAGGTCCCATTTCTCGCGGTTTCTCCAGTCTTCGTCGGTTATCTTCCACTGCTTCTCCGGAGTGTTTTGTCTGTCGTTAAAACGCTCAAGCTGAGTATCCTTATCGATATGAACCCAGAACTTAATTACAATCGCACCCCAGTCTGTAAGTTCCTTCTCGAACTCATTAATCTCGTTATAGGCGCGCTTATACTCGTTCTCGGAGCAAAAGCCTTCGATTCTTTCAACCATAACTCTTCCGTACCACGTGCGATCGAAAATCGCGACATGACCGTCTTTGGGAAGTCTCGTCCAGAATCTCCACAGGAAATGTCTCGCTTTCTCGTGTGGCTCGGGACTTGCTATCGGATGCACCTCGCACCCTCTCGGATCAAGTGCAGCGGCAATTCTTTTGATATTTCCGCCTTTGCCCGCGGCGTCCCAGCCTTCGTAGCAGATGAGAACGGGGATTTTTCGAAGATAAAGCTCGTTATGCAGGGATTTAAGTTTTTCCTGCAGCTCATCAAGCTTCTTATCGTACTCTTCCTCAGTAAGTGTTTTTCCCTTAAGCTTAACGTCCTTAAGTTTGGGCATTTTAAGCAGAGGAAAAGTATTGGGAAGTACCGGATAACTTATCTGAGAATTGGAAAAAGCCGTGTCGAGGGCTTCATTGATAATCTCCAAAGCCTGCAGACATGCCCAGTTCTCGGACGAACCGTCAATTACATACCAGGGGGAAAAAGCGCTTCTGGTAAGCTCAATTCCTTTGGAGTAAGCCTTAAGATAATCCTTGTAATGTTTGTTTTGACTTAAATCGTGCTTTCCGACACGCCAAGCAGTCGTCTCGTCACTTAAAAGCTCATCAATCCTCTTCTTCTGTTCTTTCTTCGGAATATGCAGGAAAAGCTTAATTACAAGGCATCCGTCCTCGGTGAGCTGGCGCTCAAATATATTGATACTGTTAATTCTCTCTTCGTATTCTTTATCGGAAATCTTTCCTTCCGCTTCAAGCCTTGCAATCTCACCCAAAGGCGAGCCGTCGAAAATTCTGATCTGCCCCTTCTGCGGAATAAGGTCGAAGTACTTCTTAATAAAAGGATAGCGCTTCTCTTCTTCCGTTCGCTTGCCGATATTACAAACCCTGAAGAATCTCGGATCTATGTTCTTGATAATATTGGAAATAAGCGTTCCTTTGCCCGAAGTGCCCCAACCCTCGATGATTATGAGCACCGGCAGCTTCTTCTCTTTAATCTTCATCTGCCCGGCGAAAAGCTCATCCTTCTGAGTTTTAAGTCTCTCCTTAACCTCTTTGCCGTCAGGTTTCTTCATGAGTTCAAATTCTTTTACTTCAGACACTAAGCTCGCACCCTCTCTTGCCCGTGGATGCCCACAGTCCTTCAATACCCATAAACATTATAATTATAAACGCTCCGAGGCTGCAATAAAAATGCATCCCCCTCGAAAATCCAGACAGGGGATCTCCGAACCTTGATATCAGCGCACTTTGCAGAATAAGAAGAGATACCAGAGATTTGGTAACATCTATCTTTCTGATTGACAGCACGATAAAAGATCTCGACCTCGTTGCTTTAAATACATTATAAGCCGACATTGTAAGTCTGAAGAAAACGTAAAGTGCCGACAGATACAAGGTGTAACCGGGATATTCGCGGTGAAGGCCTTTAAACGAGAAATTCATCAAGGCGATGCCCAGTATGAGATCGCACGCGATTAGAATTTTCGAGAATGATTTATAGCTTGCTGCAGGGGTGTTCTTGGAATTCTTCTTCCAAGAGAAAACAGTTTGACCGGCTTTTACAAGAACGTAAATCTTAAGAGAAACAGTAACAACGTAGAAAAAAGCCATTGTTCCGAGCCACAAAGAACGGCTCCAGATTGCAGCTATTATGTTAAGCGACGCGTAAACAACAGACGCCATGACAGACGGCACTGTAACGGCCACTGTCTGGCGTCTTAAATCATTGCGTATAAAAGAAATTGCTTTCTTGCAGTTGTCGTACAACAGCTGTGTATTCATAAAATCAGTTACGCATACTGTGTATCGGCGCCGGAATCCTTCCTCCTCGCTTAATAAAGTCAGCACAGGAAGCCTTGTTGACTTCCATGATGGGAGCAAATCCCAAAAGCCCGCCGAACTCGACCGTATCGCCGACATCCTTACCGGGTACGGGAATAACTCTTACTGCGGTAGTCTTGTTATTAAATGTACCGAGAGCCATCTCATCTGCGATGATTCCGGATATAGTTTCAGCGGTTGTGTCGCCCGGAATCGCAATCATATCAAGACCTACGGAGCAAACACAAGTCATTGCCTCAAGCTTCTCAAGCTTCAACGACCCGGAAGCTGCGGCCGCTATCATACCTTCATCCTCGGACACCGGAATAAAAGCACCGGAGAGGCCTCCTACGTAAGAAGAAGCCATAATACCGCCCTTCTTGACCGCATCGTTAAGCATCGCAAGTGCCGCAGTCGTTCCCCATGTTCCGCAGGTCTCAAGACCGAACTCTTCAAGAAGTCTTGCAACCGAGTCTCCGACTTCCGGAGTAGGAGCAAGCGAGAGATCTATGATGCCAAACGGAACGTGAAGTCTCTCGGACGCTTCACGGGCAACAAGCTCACCGACACGCGTAATCTTGAAAGCCGCTTTCTTGATTGTCTCGGCTACGGTTCCGAGGTCCTTGCCTCTTACCGCTTCAAGTGCATGCTTTACCACGCCCGGACCCGAGATACCGACGTTAATTACACACTCAGGCTCACCAGGGCCCAAAAAAGCGCCCGCCATAAACGGATTATCCTCAGGAGCATTCGCGAAAACAACAAGCTTCGCACATCCGAGAGCATCCTTATCAGCAGTAAGTTCAGCCGTTCTCTTAATGATTCTTCCCATATCGGCAACGGCATCCATGTTGATGCCTGTTCTCGTCGAAGCAAGATTTACGGAAGAACATACATAATCCGTCGAAGCAAGTGCCTCGGGAATTGAATTGATAAGAATCATGTCAGAATTCGTGTAACCCTTCTGAACGAGAGCCGAGAAACCACCGACGAAGTTTACACCGCAAGCCTTAGCGGCTTTATCGAGTGTCTTTGCAAAAGGCGTATAATCCGTAGCTCCGCATGCAGCCGCAACTATAGATATAGGTGTTACCGAGATTCGCTTGTTGATAATCGGAACTCCGTACTTACGGCTTATGTCTTCGCCCGTGGCCACAAGATTTGAAGCATATCTTAAAATCTTATCGTAAATCTTGTTGCAGGACTCTTCGACAGTCGATGCCGCGCAGTCCATAAGGGAAATTCCCATCGTTATTGTTCTGATGTCCAAATGTTGTTCATTGAACATCTTCATTGTTTCTAAGATTTCAAAATCGGTTATCATATTCTGTGCATCCTGTTAAACAGATCTGTGTGCTGGATTGTTATTACAACTCCGAGCTCATCGCCCAAGGAAGAAAGCTTCTTGGCAATGTCGGATTCCTCAATCTTGAGGTCCTTCAAATCCACGAGCATTATCATCGTGAATATATCATCAAGAATTGTCTGGGAAATATCATTAATATTGATTCCGTTCTCGTACAAAAGACCCGAAACACCTGCTATTATGCCGGCTCTGTCCTTACCGATTACGGAAATAACCGCTGTGTTCTTACCGGATTGCATAAATTAACTCCTTGAAAAATTTATCAGTGATTATAATAACATACTTTGAGCAAGCCGATTAGCACATTTTATGCCGTCACAAGCGCAGCTCATTATGCCTCCTGCATAGCCGCACCCCTCGCCCGAAGGATAAATTCCTTTTATACTGACACTTTCCAAAGTTTCGCTGTCTCTTAAAACTCTCACAGGAGATGATGAACCCGCTTCCGCCGCAGTAAGAACAGCATCCGGTTCATTAAAAAACGAAGCCTTTTTTCCCATCAGTCCGATGCCGTCTCTTAGTGTCGCATTGGTGCTTTCATCAAACAGTTCGCTTATATCGGCATTGGTAACACCCGGCTTAAAGCTCGGGGTTACTTTCCCGAACCCCGAAAGTCTTTTACCCGCAAGATAATCGCCTACCGTTATTGCGGGGGCTCTGCCGGATGCGTCGCCCAGGACAAAAGCTTTTCGCTCAAGGTCGTCGCGCATGTCAAAAAGATAAAGCGGGTCTTCGGCGTTAATATCAGCCGCAACCGGCACAAGAAGCGCACTATTCGAGTTTTCCGTATCGCGGGCTCTAAGGCTCATGCCGTTGGTACAAATTCTTCCCGCGATTGCAGACGCCGACAGAACAGTTCCTCCCGGACACATACAAAACGTGTAAAGCTTCTTGCCTGTATTCGACTCGACCGCAAGTTTGTAGTTCGCCGCGGAGATATTTTTGAACCCGGATGTATCAAAGCCGTACTGACACATATCAACGTCACGCCTTAAATGCTCGATACGAACACCTATCGAAAAAGGTTTTGGCTGCACGGTAAGCCCGGCTCTAATAAGACCTTCATAAAAATCCTTGGAACCGTGTCCTGCGCAGATAATGAGTTTACTGCAGGCGATTTCAAAATCCTCACCTTTTACGGCCGTTACACATCCGCCTGACGTAATAATTTCTTTAACACACTTGCCGAATCTGACCTCGCCGCCAAGGCTTTCGATTCTTTTTCTGACCCCTTCAACCACTGTCGGCAAAATGTCACTTCCGACATGCGGGTGAGCTTCATAAGCAATGTCCGAGGACGCACCGCAGCTTATAAAAACGTCGTTTATGAAGGCTTTATACGAAGACGATATTCCTGAATAAAGTTTGCCGTCCGAAAAGGTTCCGGCTCCGCCCTCACCGAACATAATATTGGAATCAGGATTTATAACGCCTGTTTCCATTGCGTTTTTTACGGTTTGAGTTCTCGCGGTGGCATCTTCTCCACGCTCAAGGATGATTGGATTCAAACCGTAACTTGCGAGAACAAGTCCCGCGAACATTCCCGAGGGTCCAAAGCCAATAATTACAGGTCTGGAATCCACCTTAAATTTATTTTCCTTAAACGGCAAAGCAATCTTCTTGGAATCTTCGGGCGTATCGGTGCTGACCCGGTAAATAATCTTAACGCTGCCCTTGTGCCGGGCATCTATAAAAGATTTTGTTATGTGAAATTGCCTGACGCTTCGCGGCAGTTTATTTCTTATGGCACCTTCAATGTCGGGGCAATTACCTATAGCCTCCGGCGAAAATTTAACCTCATACTCCATCTGCAAGACACCCTTTGGCACAAATCATGGCTGAAGCCCATGCCCAGTAGAGATTAAAGCCGCCGCAAGGACCGTCGACGTTAACAAGTTCACCGCATATATAAATGCCTTTGTTAGATTCAAGTTCAAGATTTTCGCTTAATTCGGAAAGCTTTATCCCGCCACGTGTAACTTGTGAATGATCAAATCCGAGCGTACCGTTAATATTAATCTTAAAATCGTTAATAATCTCCGGAACTCTTCCCATATCCCCTCCGGCTCTCTTAATCACAACACTTGCCAGGGGTTTGCTGAGTATTCCGACAAGTCTGTCTTCGGGAGTTCTGTCTTGAAATTTGTCGTTAAGTTCCGATATTCTTTTTGCTTTTTCCTCCAAGTTATAAGAAGGCATCAAATCAACGTGCAAGGATGTATCTTTCCCCGTACCGCTAATATTTGCAAATTCTCTTGAAAGTTGCATTGCCATAATTCCGGAGACGCCGTAATCAGTAAACTGAAGCTCCCCTTCTTCGGCTTTACTGCCCAAAGAAGCATTACATCTGATTCTCTGACCGGAAAGAATTCTTATATCTTTATCGGGAGACTTTAAAGGTGTCAGAACGGGGATTATCTTATCCGTCACACAATCGACAGATAATTTCTTAAGAAGAGAATAAATCTTACCGTCACTTCCCGTTGAAGGCGCACTTGCGCCGCCGCAGGCAAAAACAATCTTTGGTGATACGTAAGAATTATTAACGGTATAGGATTTGCCGTCCTTCGTCACGCTTTCAACTTTCTGTGTAATCACTTTAAGATTTTTTGGAAAAAGTCTTAAACAATCAAGAACTGAAGACGCACGGAAAGTTGCCGGATATACAAGGTCTCCGACTTCTGTCGTCTCGAGACCCAAGTCTTCTTTGAAGAAATTCAAAACTTTCGACACAGGAACGCGGGCAAAAACCGACTCGAGCTTTTCGATATCGTCGGAAAAGTAGTCGCAAGCTCCCGCCTTAAGGTTTATGAGATTGCATCTGCCGTTGCCGGTTGTAAGCAGTTTCTTGCCGACCCTGGGTTTTTTTTCGAGCATCAGCACCTTAAGAGACGGATTTTCCGCATATAAACAGGCGGCGCACATCAATCCGGATGCACCGCCGCCTATAAGTATCACGTCATAATTTTCAGTCATCAGCCTTATCGAGAAGTCTCACAGCTCTGATGTACTTACTATCGTCAAAAGGAACCGCTCCTGTATTGTCGACTATAAACTGAGCCATATCCTTAAGATCCGCGACATCTCCTGATTCAAGTTCAAGCTCGAGTTCGCAGATATCCTCATGTCTACCGGCTGCAGAAATCTTACCGGTATCAAAGCACGCTTCCATGATAGAATCACCGTAACCGAAAGTGTATGTGGTTCTCTCGCAGACAGTTGAGCAAAGAGCTACAAGGTCCTCGCTCTTTATACCTGACAGGGCATCCGCAAGGATTTCCTCCGGATCATCGTCACCCATGTATGCGGCATTCAGGAAATCTTCAACATCAAAAGTATCCTTCTCGGAATTAACATTCCACTCATATCTCTGATGCAGACCGTTAACAACCGTGCCGCCATATTTCACGGTGTGCTCGATTCTCTTATCGTCACCGTCCTCGTAAAGTCTGACTCTCACGGAAGTTCCCTTGTTCATGAGCTTCCTGTCGCTTGTATCATAGTAAGTATTTGTAAGCTTTACAGGCTCCTTCTCACCGATATCGAGACAATAGTCCGAGAACCAGTTAGCCTTGATAACGGCCATTAACTCTTCTTTGCTCTTAAATGCCAGCTTAACTTCAGTTTCCATAACTCCTCAATAATCAATTGTGTGTACACCGCCTGTCGATACAACGACAAGTCTGTTGTTATCCGTAAATCCTATTCTTATTATAGCCTCATCCACCCTGCTGTCGGAAATAATATTTCCCTTCGAGTCGAAAATGAATATTCTGTCGTCTATAGATATAGCATAAAGTGAGTCACTTGTGGAAATGGCATTTACATCCGAACCAATCTCGGAATCATAGATGACACTTCCCGAAGAGCTCTCTATACGAAGTTTATTAAGCTGTTCGACGCCGTCGGAATAAACCGTAAATATAACGTCATCAACAATCTTAACGTAATTAATCGTACCGAAATTCTCGTCCAAAGGCGCCAGGGTTTCACCCTTAATTGTATAAATCGTATCAGTCGAGAAAGCAAACAGATTGTTCCCTATGTAATTAACATAAGCAAGAATATCCGTGTCATCTATCGAGTAAACGGCATAATCCTTTACATCAACGGAATCATCATCATACTCAAGGCTGAAGATTCTGACATACGGCTCATACACGGCACCGGTGGTGCTGAGAGTCGTTAAAGCAAAATACTGTTCATCATCAGAGAAAGCACCGCTGATCGGGTAGCCGGAATTATACGAAGTCCACCTCGATATCTGCGAGCCGTCCGTGTGATAAAGAATAACCTCACCGTAAGCATCGTCGCTCTCGGTGATAACGGCACAAAGTCCCGACTTTGACAAAACCGCAGACTGAATTCTGTTATCCGTGGGCTTCTCGTAGATAACCTCATCATCATTCATCACAACAAAACCGTAGCCGTCGCAGTCAAAAACAACGCACATATCATCTCTTATGAAGCACTGCGGATTGTTGTAAGAAACCGACACGCTGTAAACTTCGTTTCCGGACAAAGTCAGATACGCGATACGGTCATTGGTAATCTTCATAACTCCCGATGCGAAAACATAAAGCTTCTGGGCTTCGGCGTACTCGCAAGTAAATCCGGCCTGTCCCGAAAGTCTTATGTTCTGATCCGCGTCCTGACTTGCTTCTTCACTTGACGAAACAATAAAAAGAAGAACCACAGACACAACAAGAATCACAAGGAACACAATAACTGTGAACCAAAGCTTCCTGTCGATTGAATTCTTCTTTAATTTACTCATATTGTTTTATGCGGCCTCATCCTCGGCCTCTGCGGCGGCCACAGCATCGGCAAGCGAGTAGTAACCCGCAACCTGATTGTCTATTGCTTCCAGCGTCAGCTCATATGCCGTCCACGCACCGTAATCGAAAGTGTTTTCGCCTCCGTCGTGGAATATTTCAGTTTTGCTTATGAGGAAGCCCGTGTACTCGCCGTTAAGGAATGCGTAGTAAGTGCTGGCATCCCTTACGACAAGACCGAGCGTTACATTTTCGTAGTCCTTGGTAACGTACTTAAAAGTAACCTCAGGGTCGTATTCCGGTGTAGCGGTCGTGTCAACACCTGTAATGGATATCGTAACAAGCGACTCATAAAGAATGGCAGCGTAAGTACGTGTATCCGTGGCATATACTTTTGCATCTCTCATGTTAAGCTTTGCAGTTGCTGTTTCATCGGAAATGGCAGAATCGGTGTCAATGTCATAAGTGAAACTGATATCGCCGTATGTTCCGGTAATTGAACTCATATCGGATGCCGAGTAATAAACAAGATATCTGTCAAGCAATATCATAAGGGATGTGTTAAGTCCGGAGATTTGCATATCAGAAAGCTGGAAATAACCGTCAACACCCGTGCATGTTCCGTAGTAGAAACCGGAAATATCCGTAGACAGATTAATCGTAATTGTCTGTCCGTCCTTCATCTTGAAAATGAAAGTATAAGCAGGCTCTTCAATGCCATATTCAGCAAGCTGATCATCCTCAAGCTCGATAAAGGATGTAATCTCGAGATTGGCGATGTAATCAACAAGCTCAGAGAAGTATGTGCTGCATCCAATCTGGTAAGGTGAAATCGCAGTGAACACAGCATCTCCGGTATCTGCAACCTCACAGGAAGCAACAAAATCCGTATTATCTTCCGCTCTTATAAATTCAACTGTTGCCAGTCTGTCGTAATCGATATCAAGAAGCTGAGTCTCAAGGAAATCTATAAGCTGATAGCCGCAGTAAAGATTCTTGATGGCGGCAATAGTGTAAACATTGGGATCTCCGTCAAGCATAAAGTAGCAGCTTGATTCATCAACTGTCTTAGAGCCGACGTAAAGCTTAGTTACGGTACCGTCTTCCTGAGTGATGATGATTGTGTACAAGGGATTTTCGAGGCTGTACTCGTTGAGGTTCAGTTCGCTTGAATCACCGATCGTAGCGTTGGATGTAAAATTCGAAAGAACGGCAACCCATGATGAAGCACCGCTTGAGCTAATCTCAACTTCGCTTGCGTACTTATCCATAAGCTCCCAGCACTGAGCGGAACTGTCGTCAAGATAAGACTGGAAACCGATTCCCGTGCCATCGAGGTGGACAACCTCCAAAGACTTGATAGTGCTCATGGCCATCACAAGCACATCGGTCGAAGTCGAATCGGTATCGGACTCCTCCGTGGTACCGCTGTTATTGCTTATTATGACCGCCACGGCAACTATGACCAGGACAATCATAACAATAAAAGGAATTATCAGGTTTTTAAGTGACTTCATATATTAAAGGTTCTTTCTCTTGTTATAGACAATGACACCTGCAATAACAAGCGCCAGAGGCACAATCGCGATAAGGATAAATGTCAGCACGGTAACAGAATTACCTGTAACCTTAGTTGTATCGATGCTGTAATCGGACAAAGCTTTACCGGCTACAGTCACGGCGTCCTCAGCCTTAAGCATCTGTCTGATGGCATTTCGCAGGAAGACTACATTAGAGTCGTTGTAGCCAAAGCTGCTGATATACTCATCCGACGTAAGTGTCGTTGTACCGAAAACGTAAACCTCGGGCGGCGTTGTTGTACCCGTCCATGTAGAATACATTCCCACATTATACTGACCCTGGACAGAGCTTGTAACGAGATTTCCGGAGCTCATGTCATAAGAGCTAACAGTTGCATTGGAAGATGTTGTGAGAATCGGATATGTCTCAATATACGAATATGGTGTATCCGCCTCGGTAATAGGTCTTGCATAGGAACTTCTAAGAGATGTGGCATCTCCTGCAAGTTCTGAAAATTCAGAGGAAATATCCACCAATGTATTAAAGCTGTCACTGTTAATCTGATAAGATGCGTTGTTCTCATAAATCAGAGAGTTGATAATTTTAATGTTAACTGCAGACAACAGTGAATTCAGGTTTGTAAAAGACTCGGTAACGTTCGAAGAATAATAATTAACTGCAACTATCATCTTTCCGCCGTCACTCAAATACTCGGTAATGGAATTTGCCATAGCGGATGTAATATCGGTATTAATTCCGCTGATGAAGAGCAAATCACAATCAGACGGAACCGTAAAGCTGTCGCTTGCCTGAATATCCTCGCTGTCAATTCCAAGGGATGCGAGGATATTTGTAAGTTGATCATGTGTACCTTCACCGAGACCTGTTACAAAGTATGCTTTGTAAGAATATCCGGTTGTAAGATTAACAATGGCACTTGTAAACTTCTGCTCACAGATGTTTGATGTGGGAATATAGTATCCGTATGTAAGATACTCAGAATCATAAGTAAAGCAGTCAATCGGTGCAACTTCAGTGATTTGGCCGTTGTAGCAGATTACAAAGTCGGTAGAACTCGACAAATCATAAACTCCGTTGGGATCAAGCTCCGTGATAATCGAAGGATATGTGGTCGGGTCAATATACTCGACAGTAACTCTCCCGCCTGATACCGCTACATAATCATCAAGAAGCGGTACGATGTACTCGTAAGGCGTATCCTTAATGTTCGTAGGCTTCTCAAAGAGTCCGACAATTCTTATGCTCGTATCCGCGGGAAGCGAATTAAGATAATCAATCGTCGTCTGAGAAACAGAGTTCTGACCCGTCGCAGACATATCAAATGTAAGTCTGTCATCGATGCTCGTGCCGCCTATCTTCATCTCGAAGATAATGTTAATCGCGAGCACTATAACAAGCATGATAATGAAAGATCCGATTGAAAACATCTTGAGTTTCTTAGATCTTACATCGGTTACAACCTTTTCCTTCTTGGGCTTCTTCTCTTCTGTCTTAGCCTCAGCTGCGGCTTCGGTCGCCTTCTCTTCGACAGCCTTTACTTCAGCTTTTACCTCAGCTTTAGCTTCAGCCTTAACTTCGTTTTCTTTAGCGTTGTTTTTCTTCTTGGAACTCATATATTTTCTTTAACTCCTGTGCGTCTTACTTCTGTGACCAGCGCTTCTTCTCGAGTATTCTGTATGTCAGGAACAGGAAAACCAGTGCCATGGACAAGCAGTAAACGAGGGGTGCCACAGAGAAAACTCCGTATCTGAAGTCCTGTGTCTTTGTGAAAGGATCAAGCCACGATATTGCAGAAGCGATGTTGTCGCATACGGAATTGACCTTTTCGGAATCGAAGCCGAACAAGGACGAAGATAAAAGTGATGCGAATGCCGATGAGGCAAGGCTGCTGATGGTTGTTATAAGCTGAATGAGAAGAATCATTACGAAGCTTATGATGGCTGCGATAATCTGCGTGTCGGTAAGAGCCGAAGCGAAGACGCCGACCGAGACGAATAGCGCCGCAAGGAAGAAATAAACCAAAACGGAACCCCATGTGCCGACATTAACAACTCCGCCCGAAGCAGCAGTGATAATCATGTGAATAAAAACGTTGATAAAAAGAATTCCGATAAGCGTTAAAGCCGCAAGGAACTTACCCGCAACGACATCAAACAGCGATACCGGAGATGTGTAAAAGAGTACTTCCGTTCCTCTCTTACGATCCTCAGCGAAAAGTCCCATCGTAATAACAGGAACTATAACTACGAAGAACGATCTCAGGGAAATAATTTCACTTGAGATGTTAACCGCACCGTCACTGTACTGGTTTATAAACATAAAACCAGACAGGAAGGCGAAAAGCGCAAGTGCTATATAGCCGACAGGCGATCTGAAATAAGACGCCAATTCTCTTTTGTAAACCGCAAACATTAAATAACCTCCGTCAAAATCAGGCTGATGTAATCGAGAGGAAGATTTCCTCAAGTGTGGGATCTAAGGATCTCATCTCAAGAATCGGCCATGAACCCTTGCTCATTGCATAGAAGACTGCTGTTCTGACATCGCTCTTGACGTTGCTGTCAGACGTAATCTCAAGCTGATGAATCGAAGCGTTCTCATCCGATACTCGCGAAACTACATTCGTAACGCCCGGAATTGATCTGATTGAATTGGAGACCTCTTTGACGGGGCCTTTGAAAGTAAGGCTCAGCTTGGACTGATTGCTCAGTCTGTTCGACAAATCTGTAAGCGTATCAATAGCCGCAACCTTACCCTTGTTGATGATAACAACTCTGTCGCAGACTGCCTGAACCTCGGAGAGGATGTGAGAAGAAAGAATTACCGTATGATGCTCGGCAAGCCTTCTGATGAGCTTTCTTATCTCAAGAATCTGGTTAGGATCAAGACCTACCGTAGGCTCGTCAAGAATAAGAATATCGGGATTGCCGACCAAGGCCTGAGCAATACCCACTCTCTGCTTATAACCTTTGGAAAGATTGCCGATAAGACGGTCAGCCATATCGGTAATCTTAACCATTGCAAGAATTCTCGCAAGCTGCTCTTTACGCTCTTTCTTCGGAACCTTCTTTAAATCACAGATAAAGTTTAAGTACTCGAGAACCGTCATATCAAAATAAAGAGGCGGCATCTCAGGCAGATAGCCTATGCATTTCTTAGCCTCCTCGGGCTCTTCGAGAATATCGTGTTCGTTAACCTTAACGGTACCGGATGTCGAAGACAGATATCCGGTTATGATATTCATAGTTGTGGACTTACCCGCTCCGTTGGGACCGAGGAAGCCGAGAACCTCACCGTCGTTAACGGTAAAAGAGATTCCGTTGACTGCTTTTATATCACCGTATCTCTTCACGAGATTGTTAATTTCAATCATGAGTGCCTCCTGAATTTGCACATTACGCTATATTTTATTACAAAAGCTTTTAAATACAAAATTTTACACGCGACACGAAAACTCCCTCATCTCCGTCCTTATATCCGCTTATTTCCGCGCCTCCGTCGATGTCCTCCACGAAAATCTCCACTTTGGAGCCCGGTCTCACTTCCGAGACATAGTTAATATTTATATCGCTTACACCGGAAATATTCTTCCCCGCCTTATAAAGCGCATCATAAATCCAAGCAAGGTACCTTGTATTGTTGACATGCTTATTGTGGTCAAGCTCAGTGTAATCCGCATGCTTTATAATAACGGGCTCGCCTTCGTGCGAATCACGCGGAGTAATCTTGATCTTGGGAGCTGAAAACCCCAGTCCCATCAGTCCGTTACGCTGATTAGCAATCTCCGGCAATCCCGTAAGTTTTGACGGATAAACCGGCATATGCGTATCCTTATCGGCAAGAATCCACACGCTCGTCGCGGCTCCTATCCTCTCTCCCTTACTATCGAAAATTTCATATTCTCTGTCGAAGAAAACTTTTTTTGCTCCTGTTGTCCATGTTCTGACGGTGAAATTTTCCATCCAAGCCGGAAGGCGGTCTATGTGAATAAAATATCTGAGCACTATCCAGCAACAGTTATACTCACCTATCTCATTTCTTCCCCAACCGGTATCATAAGAACCCTTATCCGCAGTTTCCTGTAAATCAGATAAAAGCACGTATGGGGCAAGGAGACTGTCCGTGCCGCATTCCGTGCTTCTTACGTAAAAATCCATGTCTGAATACTCAGAATGCATGTTTCTGTGTTCCCCTCGGGTTATAACGTCTGAACATCGGATACATATCTTCCTCGTATTCAAAGACCACCATATACTTCGAGTGATCAGCCGTTACAAGTGCGTACCAGATGTCATCCGAGAGATTATACTTCCTTTTCGAAGTACAATTGAGTGAAAAATCCGCCTTTTCGAGATCTTCCTTAAATCTGTCGGAAGTTACGCTGCCGATGTACTCGCAGTCCTTGATGGAAAACTCTACGAGATCTTCTCTTTTGCGGGCATCAATAATCTTTACCACCTCGAAGGAATCCTCGGTAATTGAAAGTTCATACTCAACCTTTAAGACATTTCTGCAGACTCTGTACAGAAGATATATCAAGCCGAAAGAAATCATTCCCGTAAAGTAGATTATATTAAACCCCATGAGGATAGGAATAACATTAAAAAACGCAAGGAAAATGAGCAACGCCAAGCCTGCAAGTATCGGGAAAACGATGCCGAGACTGCCTTGGTCACGTTTGATGTTACGTTCAAAGAAAAGATCTTCCATTTTTACTCCTTAAAACTTACAAAAGCGGCCGTGCAGAAACTGCATGGCCGCCCGGTTTTTTATTTATTCACTGCATCAGTACATCGCGGGAGCCGCAGGTGCAGCAGGCTCCGGTTCGGGAATATCCGTAACGAGTGCTTCTGTTGTAAGAAGTGTGGACGATACGGAAGCCGCATTCTGGAGAGCGGATCTTGTAACCTTTGCAGGGTCTACAATTCCTTCCTCGAACATATCAACATACTTATCGTTCAGGGCATCGTAACCAACGCCTCTGTCAGAATTCTTAATCTTCTCAGCGATAACGCTGCCGTCGAGACCTGCGTTAAGAGCAATCTGACGAACAGGTTCCTCGAGAGCTCTTACAATAATGGATACACCGGTCTTAACATCGCCCTCTGTTGTGTCAAGCAAAGCCTTAACAGCAGGGATGGCATTGATGTAAGCAGTTCCGCCGCCGGGAACGATACCCTCTTCAACAGCTGCCTTTGTGGCATTGAGAGCATCCTCGATACGGAGCTTCTTTTCCTTCATCTCAGTCTCGGTTGCGGCACCAACCTTGATAACAGCTACGCCGCCTGCGAGCTTTGCAAGTCTCTCCTGGAGCTTCTCCTTATCGAAGTCAGAAGTGGACTCAGCCTCTTCCTTTCTAATCTGATTAGCTCTTGCGGCAATCTTATCCTTGTCGCCCGCACCGTCAACGATAACGGTGTTGTCCTTTGTAACCTTAACCTGGTGAGCGGTACCGAGCTGATCGATTGTTGTATCCTTGAGCTCGAGACCCAAGTCAGATGTGATTACCTGACCGCCTGTAAGGATAGCGATATCCTCAAGCATAGCCTTTCTTCTGTCGCCGTAGCCCGGAGCCTTAACAGCGATGCAAGTGAATGTACCGCGGAGCTTATTGAGGATAAGTGTTGTGATAGCATCACCCTCAACGTCCTCAGCAATAATGAGAAGCTTCTTACCGGACTGAGCGATGGGCTCGAGAACAGGGAGAATATCCTGAATGTTGCTGATTTTCTTATCTGTGATAAGGATGTAAGGATCGTCAAGAACAGCCTCCATCTTATCGGCATCGGTTACCATGTAAGGCGAGATATAACCCTTGTCGAACTGCATACCGTCAACAACTTCGAGCTCAGTCTGCATTGACTTTGACTCCTCAACAGTAATAACACCGTCTGCGGAAACCTTCTCCATAGCCTCAGCAATGAAGTTGCCGATCTCTGTATCACCGGCGGAAATTGCACCTACTCTTGCGATATCCTTGGAACCGTCTACCTTCTTGGCGTTGTCGAGAATTTCCTTAACAGCTGTGTCTACAGCCATCGAAATGCCCTTCCTGAGGATGATCGGGTTAGCACCGGCAGCGACGTTCTTCATTCCTTCTCTGATGATAGCCTGTGCAAGAAGTGTTGCTGTTGTTGTACCGTCACCGGCAACATCATTTGTCTTGGAAGCAACTTCCTTAACGAGCTGAGCGCCTGCGTTCTCGCCTCTGTCCTCAAGCTCAATCTCCTTGGCGATTGTAACACCGTCGTTTGTGATAAGAGGTGCACCGTACTTCTTATCAAGTACAACGTTTCTTCCCTTAGGTCCGAGTGTAACCTTAACTGTGTCTGCTACTTTATTTACGCCACGCTCAAGTGCCTTTCTGGCATCCTCAGCATATTCAATATTCTTAGCCATGATATAAACCTCCGTGTTCTTTTAATATGCGAAAATAAAATTACTCAACAATAGCAAGTATATCTTCCTGACGTACGATGATTACTTCCTCGCCGTCAACCTTAACAGTCGTTCCTGCGTAATCTCTGATGATTACCTTCTGGCCGACAGTAACTTCCATCTTAACTTCGTTGCCGTCAATAACTCCACCGGGACCTACAGCAATAATCTCAGCGACCTGAGGCTTCTCCTGTGCAGCCGATGCAAGAATGATACCGCTCTTAGTGGTCTCTTCTGCCTGAAGTTTCTTAATAACTACCTTATCGCCCAACGGTTTGATTGTCATATCAAACACCTCCTGCAAATAAAAAATACTGTTAGCACTCTATACATCCGAGTGCCAACAGTAGTAATAATAATTCTCGATTTAACTAAAGTCAATAACGAATATCAAAAAAAGTCAAAAACCTTAGTTTTGCCTCAAATTACGTTATTTGAGCAGTTCTTCAAGAGTCAATGTCTCAGGTGTCGGGCAGCTGCTCAAAGAAGGTGAACTGTTGATATCCTCAACAGGGTCGAACTCTGTCTGCTCGCCGTAGAAGAACTCCTGAATGAACGGAATAACAGCATTCCAGTTCATTCTGATACTCCACTCATCACCATACATACCGGAATTGAATGTACCCGCGATAGGAAGCTGAATATACTCGATTGTCGCATTAGACAGAGACGGCAGGAAATTCAAAGCGTAATTCTCAATATCGGATGTCGGGATATTGGTTGTGATAGCCGAAAGGATATCATCCATCGCGGCAACCTTACCCGCAAGCGAGAGATTAATGAACTGATCCATCAAAGATCTCAAAACCTCAACCTGACGCTCGGATCTCTTGTAGTCGGAATCAATCTTTCGAATTCTTGCATAAGCTACAGCCTGACGGCCGTTAAGCCAGATGTAACCTGTTGATGTAACTGCATCCGTGGAAGGATCGAGACCCATGAGGTTATTGACCTCGGCAAGGTTCCAGTTAAGTCCTCCCTCGGAGTTAAGCTCGGAGCTTGATACATCGCAGTAAACGCCTCCTACGGCGTCAATGATATCGGCCATATGGTAGAAATTAACGTAAGCCCATCCGTCGATATTGATTCTCAATGAATCCTCAACTGTAGCCATAAGAACGTCCGGGCCGCCTCTGCTCATCGCAGCGTTAATCTTCATCGCATAAGAATAACCGGGAACGTGTACATATGTATCTCTTGCGATTGACACGAGCTTGATTGAGCCCTGCGTACTGTTAACCGACATTATCATCGTTACGTCGGAAAGTCCGCCTGTACCGGACTCGTTGTAAGTCTTAGACCTGCTGTCGATACCTATAAGAAGGAAATTGTGTATATCATCCTCGGTATCGATAGGTTCATAAACTGTGGTCTGTCTGATTGCCTCAAGGTTAACGGTGTTACCGCTCTCATCAACAATCGTAACGTCCGAAGGATCTGTAGTAATAACAGTCATCTGGCTTAAAAGATACTTCTCATACCAGAAAAGGAATCCCGCAACACCGATAACAAGGCCTAGGATTATAGCAACAATGGTAATTGCTACTCTCTTGCCGCGACCCTTCTTCTTACCGGTCTGCTCCGTCGTGTCTGTCCCACTCTTACTTCTCATTATGCCTCTCCTTTAATTGTCGTCCGGCAAACCGTCGGGATTGTTTACCTGCCACTTCCAGCAGGAACTGCACATATCTTCTATATTTCTCGTGGCCTTAAAGCCTAATTCTCTCTCTGCCTTCTCGGTGGATGCATAGCAAACAGGCAAATCACCGGGACGCCTCGGCCCGAAAACATGAGCAATCTCATGACCGCAGGCCTTCTCGAAAGCAGCAACCGCTTCCTTAACCGAAGTGCCCTTACCGGTACCCAAGTTAAACACACTCACACCGGGGTCTCTGTCGTAGATGTAGTTAAGAGCCTTAACATGACCGTCAGCAAGATCGCAGACATGGATGTAGTCTCTGAGGCACGTGCCGTCCGGCGTGTCGTAGTCATCACCGAAAATCGTAAGCTTTTCGAGCGTTCCTGCGGCAACCTTGGAGATGTAAGGGAAAAGATTGTTCGGGATACCCTTAGGGTCCTCTCCGATAAGTCCGCTCTCGTGAGCTCCCACGGGATTAAAGTAACGAAGGAGTACAACCTTCATCGACTTATATGCATTGGCGCAGTCTCTTAAGATCTGCTCGAGCATCCACTTGGTCCAGCCGTAAGGATTCGAGCACATACCAAGAGGGCTCTCCTCAGTGAAAGGAACATCCTCGCTGTAGCCGTAAACCGTAGCCGAAGAACTGAATACGAGGTTATTGACATCGTACTCCTTCATAAGCTCGATAACCGTGAGCATGCTTGTGATGTTGTTGGAATAATACTCAAGAGGCTTTGAAACCGACTCGCCGACAGCCTTAAGGCCCGCGAAGTGGATAACACTGTCAATCTTGTTCTCTTCGAAAACGACCTTCAAAGCTTCCTTGTCACAGCAATCAACTTTATAAAACTTAAATCTCTTGCCTGTTATCTTCTCAAGTCTGTTAAGTACTTCACTCTTGCTGTTAACAAGATTATCGGCTATGACAACTTCAAAGCCGTTCTCGTGAAGTGCAATTACTGTGTGAGAGCCGATAAAACCCATACCACCGGTTACAAGAACAGTATGCATGCAAAACCTCCATTAAACGCACTTTGCTTATTATACTAAACTTAACCTTATATTCAAACAGATTATTTTTCCTCAATATTTCACCAAAATTTTAATTTCGTTTATACTAAAAAAAGTAAAATTGTACTAATCAAACAAATACATAAGGTGGTCACATGGAAAAGCTAATTTACATTGCCGATGACGATGACAATATCAGAAACCTGTTAAAGTCTTTCCTCGAAAGAGAAGGCTACATCATTTACGGCTTCGGCACCGGCGACGATCTTTTGAAGAAATTCATCGCAGAACCCTGCGACCTCATAATCCTTGACGTAATGATGCCCGGCAGAGACGGCTTCTTTATTTTAAAGGAGATAAGAAAAATAAGTAACGTTCCTATTATTATGCTTACGGCAAGAGATTCGGACTCCGATTACATCGAAGGCCTAAACCTCGGAAGCGACGATTACTTCACAAAGCCCTTCAGTCCCATAAAGCTGGTAACCAAAGTAAAATCAGTTTTCGCGCGTCAGGAGGCTACACAGCCCGGATCTTCCACGGCAAGCGGCAATGACGCTTCCGATTCGATTCTCGAGTTCGCGGATATTACCATTAACCGTAAAACCAAGTCAGCTACACTTAAGGGCAAGGAATTAAGCCTTACGCCCAACGAATACTCGCTTCTGTCTTATCTCATCATTAACAGCGACAGAGCAGTGCCGAGAGTTGAGCTTCTCGACAAAATCTGGGGATATGAGACCGAGATTGAAACCCGTGTCGCAGATGACACGGTAAAGAGACTTCGCAAGAAGATTGTCGACTCGGATGCCAAGATATCAACCGTTTGGGGTTACGGCTTCAGACTTACCACTGCCGAAGAGCAAGAGGCATAATTCCTGATTCATGTCCACAAGGAGCGTCGAATCAAATAAGAAATTCCGCATCCCGATTGCGATTCATATCTACTGTTCCCTGCTTATCGTTGCGATATTTACGGGTTCGATGATATGGATTTCCGCAAATTATATCATGCAGAATTACATCGCGACTGAGTGCGAGAAAAGAATCACAAACGCCGTAAACTCCTGCCAAACCTTCGCAGAAGCGTTCAGAAATTCACTTACCATGGAGCAAGGCACCGAGGAGCAGATTAAGACAAATCTCTTGAACTCCATCGTATCTTCAACCGATCTTTCAAATGAAGCATCGATTGTGCTTTTCGAGGAAAATGATGACGGCAGCGGTTATAACGTATTGTGGCCGTCGGATTCTTACTCGGTCTCCTCGAAGAACCGCGCTTATAACTACTTAAACACCATCACCGAGAACATATCTCACATGAAGACTATCAGTACAAGCGAATCAAGAAGCACGCTTGTTGACGGCAACCTCGTTTACTACAGATTCGTTAACGTGGAATACAGCAGCCACACGAACGCCGATGAAACCGAATATGATCAATACTATCTTTTGATTTACGTTGACTCAAGCTCTTACTACAGCTTCACTACCGCAATTAACGTATCCATCTTCAGATCGATTATTTTTGCCGTCGGCGTCTCTACAATAATCAGCATCATCGTGGCTCTCCCTATCTCGTTTTCTACAAGAAAACTCTCGAAATTCGCATCCAGAGTAGGTAAAGGGGATTTCACTCCACTCAAAGGCAGAATCGTCAGCCGTGAGCTCTCCTCTCTCGGAAATGCCATGAATTCGATGGCAGGCAAGCTTGAACAATCCGATCTTGAGCAGAAAACCTTCTTCCAGAACGCTTCCCACGAGCTGCGCACTCCCCTTATGTCAATTCAGGGCTACGCGGAAGGAATCAAGTATGACGTCTTCAACGAAGAAGAAAAGAACAACGCCGTCGACGTTATCATAAGCGAGACCGGACGCCTGTCGAGCCTCGTCGAAAATCTCCTGTCCATATCCAAGATGGACATGGCAAAGGGCGGCACATATCAGGTCAAGAAGACCATCATCGACGCACAGGAAATCTCAGAGAAAATCGTCGACATGGTGCGTGGAAACTTCCTTCACGGAGGCAAGGAACTCGTTACCGACATTCGCGTTCGCGACACGTTCATCCAGGCCAACGAGAGCGATATCCTTCGTATGCTCGAAAATATCTTCTCCAACTGCTACCGTTACGCGAAGAAGCAGGTAAGCTTCAAGGTCTGCTGCAAAAAGGGCAAGGTAATCTTCGAGATAAGTGACGACGGTCCGGGAATCGACGAGAAGATTCTGCCTACATTGTTTGAGCGTTTTGCCAAAGGTGCTGACGGCAAACACGGTATCGGCCTCTCCCTTGCCAAAGCCGTGGCCGAGGAGCACGGCGGTACCATCGAAGGACTTAACAACCCTGACGGAGGTGCCTGCTTCCGCGTTATAATTCCTACTATCAAGCCCCGCGAGCAGCTTTCTCACAAAAACAACGAATGTGAATAATTCCAAATAATTCCACAAAAAAAGACGGACCGCAGAATGTCCGTCTTTCTTTGGGGTGAACTTCCCAACTCATCAACAAATATTAATTTCTAACTAAGGTAAATTTCTTAAAAATTATTTTGCAACGTCAGTTGCTCGAGTTTCACGGATGATATTAACCTTGATCTGACCCGGATAATCCAGTTCATCCTCAATCTTCTTGCAGATCTGTCTTGCCTTAAGAACCATCTCATCATCGTTAACCTTCTCGGGTGAAACGATAACTCTGATCTCACGGCCCGCCTGAATAGCGTAGCTCTTCTCGACTCCGTCAAAGCTTGAAGCGATGTCCTCGAGTTTCTGTATTCTCTTGATATACGTCTCGAGATTCTCTCTTCTTGCTCCCGGTCTTGCGGCGGAAATAGCATCAGCCGCAGCAACAAGAACTGCTTCGGGCGTATTTGCCATAACGTCACCGTGATGAGATTCAACGGCATTTACCACATTGTCCGACTCATGATACTTTCTTACGATATCGGCACCAAGCTGTACATGCGTTCCCTCCTGCTCGAAGTCAACGGCCTTACCGATGTCGTGTAAAAGTCCCGCCCTCTTGGCGAAATTAACATCGAGTCCGAGCTCTCCTGCCATCATTCCGGCAAGGAAGCTTACTTCGATGGAGTGCTGGAGTACGTTCTGTCCATAGCTTGTTCTGTACTTAAGCTTACCCAAAAGCTTGATAATTTCAGGGTGAAGGTTCATGACGCCTGTCTCATAGGCTGCTCTCTCACCTTCCTGCTTGATCGTCTGATTAAGTTCCTTCCTCGACTTATTCGCCATCTCCTCAATTCTTGCCGGATGGATTCTTCCGTCCGATACAAGTTTCTCGATGGTAAGTCTTGCAATCTCACGTCTGATGGGATCGAACGACGAGAGAATAACTGCCTCAGGTGTATCGTCAATAATAAGATCGACACCCGTAATCGTCTCGATGGCTCTTATGTTTCTGCCCTCTCGACCGATAATGCGTCCCTTCATCTCGTCACTGGGAAGGTTGACCACGGAAACCGTAGCTTCCGATACATAGTCAGATGCATATCTCTGGATAGACGTGACAATAATGTCTTTTGCTATCTTATCGGCATCCTGCTTAGTTTTCTCTTCCATCTGCCTGAGCATTGTAGCCATATCATGGCTGTACTCTTTCTCCGCAGCTTCAAGAACCAGTGTTCTCGCCTCGGAAATGGACAATCCGGAAATATTCTCGAGCTCATGCTCCTTACGAGCTTCAATCTCCTTGGTTCTCTCAAGTGATCTTGTCTCTTCTTCGAGCTTGCGTTCGAGCTCAGCACGCTTATTTTCTGCGGCAGCGAGCTGCTTCTCCACATTGTCTTCCTTCTGCTCAAGCTTGTTTCTTTCTCTTGCAAGCTCTTGTCTCTTCTCTCTGACATCGTGTTCCAATTCAACACGAGCCTTCGAAATTTCCTCCTTAGCCTGCAACAAAAACTCTCGCTTTCTGTTCTCCGCGTCCTTCTGGGCCTGAGCCTCGATTTTCTCCGCTTCTGCTTTAGCCTTCGCTGACTCCTCGGCTATTTCCTTCTGCTTAGCCGAAAGTCCTCGTTTATAATAAAGTGTTACACCGAAAAAAGTTATAAGGGCGCCGAGAACCAATCCAATGATTAATCCGATTAACCACTGCATGTTGGTACTCACCTCCAATATAAAGTTGTCAAAGAACATTTTTATAAGCTATTATTAGCCATTAGTAATAATAAAAATAAAAACAAACGGTGTCAAGGACGGCAAAATGCAATTTAAACTTGTTGTAACAAAGAATCTTGAGGGTAAAACGCTCAAATCCGTCATGGCTCACGAGCTTGACATGAGTTCGACCATGATTAAACGCGTTAAGCTCTACGGCACGCTCGAAGTCAACGGCGAACACGTGACGGTAAAGCATATCCTTAAGGAAGGCGATGAGATTTTCGCTGAGTACGCTGACGACACCGGACCTTTACGAAGGCTCGAAAATATCCCGGTCCTTTACGAGGATGAGTACTTCGCCGTGGTTGACAAGCCCTCCGGTATGGTGACGCACCCGACTCACGGACATTTGGACGACTCCTTGCTTACCGCATTAAATGCATCGGACAAGCCACTGCACCCTGTCATGAGACTTGACCGCGAGACATCTGGTCTTGTTGTGGTTGCAAAGACCGGTCACATCCATAAGCTTTTTACATCTCAGAATATTTATAAGCAGTATCTTGCCGGAGTTTACGGGATTTACGACCCGGCTGAAGGCGTTATTGATTTGCCAATCAAACGTCGTGAAGACTCCGTTATGATAAGAGACGTATGTAATCTTGAGGACCCCAAAGGAAAAGATGCTCTCACTCATTACAAAACAGTTGCCGTCGACAAAGACAAAAACATCTCGCTTGTAAGCTTTGTCCTCGGCACCGGAAGATGCCACCAGATAAGAGTTCATTCAAGTTACATGCATCATCCGTTGATTGGCGACGGTCTTTACGGGCCTTTGTCGGTCGACAATCCTTCAGACGAATATCCCCTATGCGAGCAAATTGATAACGCATGTGGCCGACTGGCTCTCCACGCTTCAGTTCTGAAGTTCAACCATCCATTGACAGGGAAGCAAATGGAATTTACAAGCCCCCTGCCGGAAGAGATAAGAAGACTATCTAATTCCTTTACTATGTTAACTCCGCCCGAGGACGTATAATCCTTCATCGTGTACGTGGACGCAGGTGCATTACCCGAACTATCCGTAGTAAACGAAATAGGGTCCGCAATCGCATACCCCGCCGGAGCCTTCGTCTCGGTAAACGTGTACGTAGTGTTGGCAGCTAGGCCATCGAATGTGACCGCTCCAGATGTAGTAGTAAAAGTCAAGACTCCATTAGCAGCGGCTTCAACGCCAGTGGAACAAGTTACACCTGACATAGCGCCTGCTGTCGAAGATGTGAGTGTAACCGTTGCTCCTGCAAGAGCTGCCCCTGTATCACCATCGACTTTACGAAATGATGCACCACCATATTCCTCTCCGGGTGTACCGCCTGTCAGCTTCGCCATAAACATCTGCGATGTGAGCTCTTTGACAGTCCAGTCATCTCCAACGCTTGTAACAATATCAACCTTAGCACTGTACCTGCTGTTCGCTTCAGATTTCAGATATGCGGTAGCCTTTGCTGCGTTTGTTTCATCAGTAGTAATTGTAACCTTGCTTTCAGATACAAAGACTCCATCTTTGTATTTGGTTATTGTAAGCGTCATCTTGTAACCACTGAGATTAGCTCCGGCTCCAATCGGTTCAATTTCCGGGCTGTATGTAGTCACTACACCTGTAGCCTCACAGTCAACAGGCCAACCGTTTGAATCCGCTCTATCAGAGAAGTAAATATATACATCTCCCGAAGCGTCTACCTCGGCACCATAATAAACCGTACCGAAAGTAATATTTCTTGCGTAGTTGTTATAACTGCTTCTGTAACTATTAGAGAAAGACTTCGAACAGATAGCGTTTACACCGCCTAATGTATTAGCAATATTAGAGAAAGCGTTGTTGCCTGTAAATCCTGTTGCAACACCTCGATAGTTCGTACCATCAGAAACCGCTTTCGTTAGTGTACAAGTACCACTGTACTTACCCGCGGGTATTGAACCGGTGTAAGTAGTTGTAGCCCACGCTACCTCACTTGCATTTTCAGCAATTGTAAACTCGTCTTCATAAGGTGTTCGAGCGTAAGTTACAGAACCTTCATCGTTGATAACAACCTCATAAACTACGCGGAGACCGTCAGCCTGAGCAGATTCAGTCAAGTAGTCGGCAATACGATACGCCCAGCCGTACTCTTCTTCCTCAAGCTCTTCATAGATGTCGAAATGAATAAGTCCCACACCAACAGCGTCGGACGCATAGTAACCAGTGAACTTAGCTGTTGCTTCAGAAGAAGACTCAGCTACTACATAGTAGTCAGCGTCGTAGTTAGAAGAAGAATATCTTGTACCGCCGATATTTGCTGCACCTACAGTGATAACATCATCAATACAGCCGGGGATAAAGTGAGATGCACTTGTAGAGTTATTACCTGCTGCACCGATAACAGTTACGCCGGAAGCAATAGCTTCTTCGATAACTTCCTTAATTACAGAGTTCTTCT
>Ga0065711_1000204_pt1 | contig 82384 bp, 43 predicted proteins | sample Hoacrofraction12_FD_59098 | JGI IMG/M metagenome (GOLD analysis project Ga0065711, IMG submission 59098) | Hoatzin crop microbial communities from Cojedes, Venezuela - Epithelial fraction 12 v2 (version 2) | ecosystem: Host-associated > Birds > Digestive system > Esophagus > Crop | place...
CCCCCCACCGCAGTGCGGAGGAGAATGGAAAGAAAACAGGCAGAAACTGGTGGGTCGGGATAAGGGCAGTTTAACAGAACAGCAAACAGAGGGAACAGTAACAACAACGATACAGATAAGGAGAAAACACGACAAAAACAGACTCGCTCTCTCGGACCGCACCGGCGCCGCACGCTCCCCAGCTGTGAGAGAGTTCCCGCTGCCCCCCCCCACCGGCACCCAGCGTGACGTCACATGGTATGGAATACCGGGCTCTGTTTTGCCAGGTGGGGTCAGCCCCCACCCCCTGGCTGTGCCCCTTCCTGGAGTCTGGTGAAAATTAACCCTGTCCTGGCCAAACCCAGGACAGAGCCTTATGAATGCATAGGGTCTACAGTTGCCTGTAAGCTCTATTCTTATATTTATCTTCTAGTCTTGGTGCCATGCTTCCTTTCTTTCCTGAAAATACAGCGTTTTCTTCCTACCATAAACAGGAAACAAAGGAAGTAGTTAATTTTGGGGAGTAATCTCTTGAAAAGAGACCCAAAAAAAGTAGTATTAATTGCTTTCAGAGTGTTAAGCTTTCCAAATACATCTGATCTCATGGCTGCAGGTCATAGCCCCTGCTATCTTGCTGCGTAATTTCAGGTTGAAGGAGAACAAACTTCAGATTTTGGGGGCTGTACTTCCTATTTCTGCAGCTTCATTTTATTGACAAAACTTTCTTCATCCTACGATCCAGTAGTCTCCAGTGTGGTAAATTCCATTGCTGCATGTGGGGCGTTGTCTCTGCTGGAATAAATCTATATGGCAGTGCATGTGTGCTGTGAAAATGGAAGACCTTGGTACTAGGTCTTAAAAGACTGACTGCAGCTTGTTGATCAGAAATGCCATCCTGTCTGTTTTCCTGGGAAACTGTTACAGGGCCATGTTATTCATAAGATTGCAGATCAAATCAAGTTCAACAGTTTTCCATTTTCTCTTCGCAAAGTCTCAAAATGTGTGGTATTGTTTTTATGTGTTGTGGGTTTTTTTGTTGTGTGGTTTTTTTGGTTTTTTTTTTTTTTTGAAGTCAGATCCACACCAATAGGGAGGAATGGAAACAAATAATCGAGGTGGGGAGTAGGAGCTCCTCAAACTGACATTGCTGCTGGGAAGATGGTGTATGGAACTGCTTCAACAGGTTGCTTACCCAAGTTAGGAACGTTTCTGGCCACTTATTCCTCTGCAGTGGCATATATAGATCTTTGTTCAGAGCCCAGGTTTTTAAATTACCTAATGTGTTTCTAGGGTTGTTATCACTCTAGTTCTAATGTTAGTACTTCATCTAAGGGTATTCTAGCACAGAATTCAAGATCCTGCTTGCATATAAATATTTTATGGACTCTTTGCTGTTTGATTATTGTTGTTTAAGTACTCAGTGTATTTTTTTCATGCTTACAAGTATCTTAATCTGTAGAATTTAAGTGTTTAGGGCTGAGATTTAGATCCGTAACCAAACTGAAAAAAGTACCCACGTCAGCAGTAACTTGGCTTTTCTTTAGTAGATATGGAATGGCAGATGAAGGAGTGATAAGAAATAAAATTTGGGTGGCTGGATTAAGTGAATTCATGCTTTCACATGAATACCCTGAAAAACTGGTTTTTTTGCTTTTCACTCATAAATTTTTGAAAGCTGCTTAGTAAAGAAACAAAAAACTTGCAATTTTTACTTTTTCTGTGTTGTCCCATGAAATAAAATTTCAGAAATCTCTCTGAACCTCCATTTTACAAATGTGCTGTATGCCTTCACTTTGATAGCATTCCCTGGGATTCACTTCAGCTTTTTTCAAAGATTACAAAATCACTTAATAACTCTGTCACATACTGCTAGTAGATTGAAAGGTTTTAGAACTTTGTTGCAGCCTGCTGTGAGCTGATTTATGTTGAAAAAAAATGCAATAATTCTGATTTTTTTCAGGTTTATTATCTAGTTCAACTCTGGCCTATAGAGTAGACTTTATGTGTGCAATTTCCATTTTTTTGTAGGAGTACGCCCTTTATTTGGAATGTTAAAATTGTCAGCTTTACTTGTTTTGAGTAAAAATTCAACATTTCTGTTTAATTGGGTTTGTATTTCCTAATGAGCTAACTAGGAAAAATATTGCATCTTGTGGTTATGCATGACAGGTTTTAAAACATGACTTACACAAGTTTTTTTTCTTACTAGCCTAACATTAGGAAGTTCAATTTATTAAGAAATATTAAAGTTCAATTTTAAAATTGCCATCAGGAAGATTTTATGTTACATTGGTTGCACTGACAGTGTGAGGTGGCAAGTTAAAAAACAGTCTGCTGCAGGAGATGAGAGCTGCAGTTTTGTTCTGTAACTCTAGAGCAGGTGAGCGTGGCTGTAAAGCAAGCTCACATTTTCCTGCCTTTTGTCATTACAGTGTGGATTGTGAATTAATTGTATTGAAACTATCTGAAATCCAATATTGCTAGGGGGCAACATTAAAGCTAATACAGAGGCAGATGCAGGTAATGCGTAAAACACACCTGTGCATTAAAACAGTGTTCATGTTAAAGTTTCCTTGTAGGGGGGAATACATGCGATCTGCTTGCAGCAGAATCTGAGGTTTTTGTCTTGCTTTTGAAATTTGACAGAGCTACAGAAACACTGTCCTGTACATAAGGCTTTGTGTAGCACGCTCTCTGCTTAATGTATGGATTTTTAAAATGTTTGATGTATTGGTGGCAACAAAATTTAGGTTGAAGTACATTCGTTTTATGATCCTCTCACAAGTGAGGACTGATACAGTTTACGTGCGGTTCTCGTATAGCTTTAACTTGCCCTGTAAGACCTTTCTTCAGAAGCAGGCAAAATTTCCAAGGACAGTGCTAATACATGTGAAATTGAAAATCAAAGCTCTGATACTTCTTCCCTTTACAAAAAGAAAAGCATGAAGGGATAATTTAAATAAAATCTCTGCTATTCAGGACTGAAGTTTCTCTTGAGATGTTTTAAACAAAATGCAGAAATGTTTTCAATTCCACTGCTGCCTGAATCATACTCACTAATTCCTAGTAATGATTGTCCTTGTTATTATGACCACCACCACCTGGTTGACAACTAGGAAGCAGAGCAATGTAAGAAAAATATTTGTAATCTGGCTTTCACTTATTGCAAATGGCTTCAATATGGTAGCACTTGGGCGTGTTATTTTTTAGGGAGGCATGCTGAGAAACTTAGATAAATAATAGTTGGGACAAGGAAATGTTTTCAGTTGAGTATGTTGTTGGCAGGGGACTTCTGTGCTAGAGATTTCGAGAGTCAGATATAAATTAATGAAATGCAGCCAGATAAGTTATACTGTTAGTCTCCAAATCTGGTTAGTGATGGAAGACACCTGAAAAATAAAAAGTGGATGTTGATTTGACTATTGTTTTTATGTTCTAGAATAGGCACTCCTGAACCAGTGGCCTACATGTTTCTCCAGCATTTATAGCTTAGTTATATTTTGCAAATCCCATAAAAATAAGAAAAACAAAGGTTTTCTGTACAAAGGTGTAACTTTAAAATGAAAAATAAAATCTGCAAATCAGGACATTTGAAAACCATGCTATAAATTTGGACTTGGTAAGAAAGCCTTCTAAAGAAAATTTAATTACTTGTAATTTTAGTTTCAATATGGCCTTGCTTCTCATGTGTAATAGTGAAATGTCATCTTCCAGACAGATGATAGGAAATTTCTCTTTTCTTTATACAACTTTCTCAGACGTATGAGAAGTTTGATAAAACTCTGGAACTTCTTTGCATGTATGTGTAACTAAGTGATTGTTCAACCTAGCAAAAATGTTTTTAATTATTTTAGTTTTGGCACGTTGGATAAAGTTTACTTCTGTGTATACCTTAGTTTTCACTAGCAAATTTACTGCTAGAAAAGCATTAGGACATCCTGTTTTTCTGGTCTCCGGGAAGCAGTTCACTGCTTTCACTTCACTACAAAGCTCAGGTAGGCATTAATGCTTCAGGATAGCCTGACCACATGTTTCATATAATTTCTTAAAATTGGTTCATCTGGGTGGGGGGGCAGGGATGAAGCAAGGAAACCTTGTCATTGCTGTACGTGAATACTTAGTCATTGTGGCCTTCATGTGGGAGCATCCCAGCGTTCTTCCTTATGTTGGGAATATTGATGAAAGGGCCTTGCTATTATTATTTTGGATTTCTTAATGTAAGTTTATTGATAGTGTCAGAATTCCAGAGAAATGCTCCATTAAATTTGTAGAGGGTGAACTCAAGTGTGGACAGAAGATGGATGCTTGAGGATTGCGTGGATGAGCTTACATGAGTAGTCCACAAAAGCCTAGTGTATAGTATTGCAGAACAAACACAGTCTTTGTCTTTTGGACTATGTGGGAGAGTAATTTAAAAATCTGAAAATGCTCTTGTGTGTAAATGTTATTTTCTTTGAAGCCATGGACTTCACTGAGTGCTGCTGTCTCAGCTGAAGCAATGCTTGAGGGTACTGCACAAATGGTTAATAACCGCTGCTTATCAGTACCTTTCAGGGTCCTTTAGCATGGATGAACTGCATGGCAATTCTTAATCAAATTTTCCTTGTTTGCTGGTTCATGGCTTGGAGTTTTTCTTGATGGTCTGCTTTGACTATCTGAATTGAAAAACTGCAGTGGGCCCCGGGCTTGCTCTGTTAACTAACTGAAAGACAGTTGGAGTAGTGGTAGGTCATATGTGGCTGAAGAAAAATTGATATCACTGGTCTTAAATGGTATCTGCTGTCTTAAGTGGTCAACAGCATACATGAAATCAGAACCTATTAGCTTGAATACTAACAGTCAGTTTCTGATGCACATAAAGAGGATCTGACATTGTGCACTTTCAAAGTACTAAATACTGTATTTATTCAATCTCTGATGGTTGTCAGTATTACATATTTAAAATAAGTCCCAAATAAAGCCAAACTCAAATTTTAAGTGCATCATTGTAATTTCATTTCTGAAGTTCCCATTTTTAGGGAATCTGAGTGAGAGAGAGATCTTTGTCACTGAAAACATGTCTCCTGCCTGAAACACACATATATCTGTATATTCCTGTGCTCCAGATTATTATCTTACAGATATACTTGGCATGCATCCCACTGAAAATAGCTTTGGTTCTTATCTTATAACCAATGCTGTTGAATACAGTTCTCTGAATAAGTAAGTAAATGTTTTTTTTTGTAATCATACTTATTTTGTAGCTTCAGCAATGTAAGACTACTTCCTTTTCTAAAACAATGGTTGTTTCTTTTTTGTGCTTGTGGGTTAGGATAAATGAAAAAGCTTTCTTACAAGCCACTTTATTGTGATACCTATCTGTGACAATAAAGAAAACTGCTGGAGTGCTTCTGTTGGTATTTTTGAAATAAGTGTTTTTTGATATTTCAGTTTTCATTGCTTAACTTTTTATAGTTTTCTGAACTTCCTTGTTTGTCCACAAAACTTGTGTACTGTGATTGCCTGTGCTTATTCCCGTTTATAAATTCCATGGTTTTCACAACTTTTTTTCCTCCTTCCCTGGTTCTTTTAGATCAATGGAAAGATGACATTGGTAAATTTAGCTACTCTGATTTTGTATAACAATAGTATGTGAAACTTTGAGTTACTGTTGTAACTCCTTCCTAGCCAAAACCCATACAGTTACCTTGGGGAGGAGATCTCAGAATGGAGTTACGAACAGTAATTAGTCTCTTACTCAGTTGTGCTGCTGTTTAGAAGGCACACTGAAAGATTAATGCTCCAGTTCTGGAAAACTTTCCTCTGTTCCTCTTCAAAGGGGTTTTTAACAGCAGTAAAAATTGTGCATCATTCTACCAACCATAGATACAGTTGGCAGGATCTAGTGTTCATTACTTATTTTAAAATAGTATTTATTACTTCCAGTATATTTTGTGGTGTCAGTCTCACATGAGGTTAGACACAGATTTGTTCCAGCTACCATGCAAGTACATATACCAGAATGTTTGAATAATGCAATAGTGGGAGATGAGTGAATATCAGTGTAGACTTGGGGTAGTTCCACAGTTTGGTTTATTATGTCTTGTTGGTCATCCCTTTTAATCTTTCCATACATGCTTAAATACAGAATTGTTTTCAGTGTTCAAAGTGGCATGATGGTTGTCGTAGTTGAGCCTGGCTGGCTGCAGGTGCCCACCAAAATTGCTCTGTCACTCCCCTCCTCAGGGGACAGGGGAGAGAAAATACAATGAAAGGCTTGTGGGTCGAGATAAGGACAGGGAGAGATCACTTGGCAGTTACCATTCATGGGCAAAATAGACTCAACTGAAGGAAATTAGTTTAATTTATTACTGATCAAATTGGAGTAAGATAATGAGCAATAAAACCAAATCTTAAAACACCTGCTCAAATCCCTCCCTTCTTCCTGGACTCATAACTTCATGAGAACAAGTCTTAAGAGGAGTGGCTGAGGGAACTGGGGCTGTTTAGTCTGGAGAAGAAGAGTCTGAGGGGGGACCTTATTGCTCTCTACAACTACCTGACAGGAGGTTGTAGGGTGGGAGGTGTTGGTCTCTTCTCCCAGGTAACTAGCGATAGGACGAGAGGCAATGGCCTCAAGTTATGTCAGGGGAGGTTTAGATTAGATATTAGGAAAAATTTCTTTACTGAAAGAGTGGTCAGGCATTGGAACAGGCTGCCCAGGGAGGTGGTTGAGTCACCATCCCTGGAGGTGTTCAGAAAACATGTAGAAGTGGCACTTGGGGACATGGTTTAGCAGGCATGGTGGTGTTGGGTTGATGGCTGGACTTGATCTTGAAGGTCTCTTCCAACCTTAATGATTCTATGATTCACTCCTGATTTTCTCTCCCCCCTCCCCCTGAGCAGAAGGGGGGGATGGAGAATGGGGGTTGCAGTCAGTTCATCACACGATGTCTATGCTGCCCCTTCCTCCTCAGGGAGAGGACTCCTCACACTCTGCCCCTGCTCCAGCGTGGGGTCCCTCCCGCAGGAGACAGTCCTCCACGAACTTTCCCAACATGAGTCCTTCCCACGGGGTGCAGTCCTTCACCAACTGCTCCCGGGGGGGGTTCTCTCTCTCCATGGGTCCACAGGTCCTGGCAGGAACCTGCTCCAGCATGGGCTCCACACAGGGTCACTGCCTCCTTCAGACATCCACCTGCTTTGGTGTGGGGTTCTCCATGCGCTGCAGGTGGAGATCTGCTCCTCTGTGGACCTCCATGGGCTGCAGGGGGACCACCTGCCTCACCATGGTCTTCTCCACAGGCTGCAGAGGAAAAATACCTGCTCCGGTGCCTGGAGAACCTCCCTCCCACCTTCTTCAGTGACCTTGGTGTCTGCAGAGTTGTTTCTCTTGCATGTTTTCACTCCTCTCTTCTGGCTGCCGTGCACAGATGGGGTTTTCTTCCCTTCTTAACTATCTTATCCCAGAGGTGCTACCACTGTTGTTAATGGGCTTGGCTCTGGCCAGCGGTGAGTCCATGCTGGAGCCAGCTGGCATTGGCTCTGTCGGACATGGGGGAAGCTTCTGGCAGCTTCTCACAGAAACCAACCCTGTAGCGCCCCCCCCTCCCCCCACCAAAACCTTGTTACACAAACCCAGTACAGTGGTGTAATCAGTACAGTGATGATATTTTACATTTCTTTTACAAAACAGTCACTTTACACAATCTTGATGAAACGAAAATATTTCTTGTAGCTAGGAAGCATGGAAATCCTAAACAGTGCTGTCCTTGAGTCAAAAATTGCTGTATAGTTTCAAAAATAAATGCAAGAAATGAGAAGTAGCCAAAGCATTTTCTGGTAGAGTGCTGAAAAGCAGAAGTGAAGGCACCACCTTCAGCTCCCCCATAGCATTTACTTGATTTGAATTCAGAATGTTATCTAATGACTTTTTGCAGGAAGTGTAGGTTTGCTTTTTTTTAATTTGATTTTTTACTTACTATTTTGCCTGTAATGATTACTGAAGCCATTGGTCTAGAGAACTCAGGAGTGTGGTCAGAGTGGGATGCAGGGAGCTGTCATATAGAGCTGTACATACTGAGCACTGGTTTTAGTAAGGAGAGGGATGACAAACTGCTTGATGATCCAGAAAACCTGCTGAAGGTTAGCAGTAGTCCACTGGAAGTTGGTGTCCTAACTAAAATCTGAAGGTAATGAAGGCATTTTCACTCACTACCAGTGTCTCTTTAAACCAAGACTTTGCACTTTATGTCAAACACTGCTACTCTTTCATTAACGTGGACTTAATAGCACCACATACATCTCACTAGATGAAAATAAATTAATTTTGCTTGTTTGATTTATTAAGACTGTTTCATGGATAGGAAGAACTATATCTATCTGACCCAATGGCTCTTAGTTCTTACATCCTTCCTCAAATAGTGTATAAATGCTTATTACTGCTTCTAGCTGATGTTGCACACTATGTCTTGAAGTTAGACTATTTCCTTTCACATAGCAGCATGTTTTGCGTACATGTGATATCCATCTATATAATTTCGTGCTCATGCATCTTTCACATATATGCAACGTTATTTTTATCTTTTTATGGCATGATGCCCATGGTTTGTGAAACGGTGTTTTCACAGGTACTTGCTTACAAGAGAATATATCGTGCCTAGGAGCCTGGGAGAGAATGACTAAACTGAAACACAAATGCAAAGCCTTCTGATCAAATTCTTTTCACATGGAACATTGTGTCCTTCCTCAAATCACACGTGACCAGCTGGAGCTCTTGTAAAGTGATGCCTCTGTAGTGTTCTGCTTTCACAGTGCTACGTGAATCGTGCAATTTTTTGTTGATACTGAAGATGCCCCTTTTCCTTTATCCAAGCCTATATCAAAGAGATGTGAGCTCACTGCATTTATATTCTGATAGTATGTAATTTGTAGTTAGTATCAAGAACTACACTTCGAAAGAAGTATGCATTACTATGAATTAAGAACTTAAGTACATAGTTATAAGTGAGATATGAATGCAGCAAAGTTTTTAAATAAAATCTCAGTCAGGAATACGTTGAGGATGATAAGGAGTAATGATACATTTTTTTTTTTAAGGAGTAGTCCATACACTTGCTGTCCTGTAATTGGCTTCCTTACTTCGTTATCACAGACCTGTTTGGTTATTAAGCAGGGTGTGTGTGTGTGTGTTTATTGCTTGCTTAACTACTATTGATTTGTTTTTATTTTTATTTTTTAATTTATTTTATTTTTTAAATTACTTCATTAAATACTCCCCTCCTTGTCAGATAAGACTTCTGCACTTATTTTCTCTTTGTACCATGGATTTTAAAGAAGCCGAAATAGGAGTTTCTGAAACTGTAACCATTTTCAGCCATAAGCTTGCAGAAGTTTTGAATACCTTTTCCTGTGATTTTTTCTGTCATACTAGCATGTTATCTTACAAAAATAAACATCTGTAATAGTAGCTGCTATTGTTAAGGTGGGTGTAGTTACTGTATGCCTGGCCTGTGGCTAGATTATTTGACAGATATCACCAAAAGGTCTCCTTGTTGCAGAGGGAGACAGTGCTCTCCCTGTACAGCACAGGGCACTCGTGTGTACATGCAAGGATGTTGTGTGCATGAGGAACTGAAGAGCCTAAGTCTGGGTCTTCATGGTGAGAGCCAGTTTGCCTTCAGCTTTCTGCTGATAGAAAATACGCTGTCGACTATGGATCTGCTGTAAGTGGGTGGAGGGTTCTAGTATGTTGCCATAGGGTTATATTTCTGCTGTAGGGTTGTATTTCTTCACCTAGCAGTTACTCAAAATAGGCTTGCAAGGTGTTTTTTATTTTATTTCTGCACCCCAGGAAAGCTTTTTCTTGCAGAGCCAGAAATCTATGTGGAAATGTTCAGTGGTATTCAGCTATTGGAGCAAAGTTCAGCATATGAGTCTTCACAGAACAAGGAAGTTTTGAATGGGTCTCAAAGTGTCAGTGAGCAAGGCAGTTACCTCTTTAGCAAGATTTAGTGCTTATTTAGTACAGCTTATATCATAAGAAATCATATTAGTGATATTAATTCCCAGAGAAATTCAGATGTATGGACAAGAATAATGAAAAGAGAAGAAAAAACTAAGTAGAGCAAAAGCTTAAAGGATTGGTACCAAATAACAAAACCAGACTACTACTACTACTACTACTCCTACAACTAGTAGATGACAATAAAAATTTCTTATAATTGTCAGCAGTGTATGCTAAGACACAAATATAACCCTGGTGAGAAATAATGGGTTTTGTCAGGGAAGCATGGCAGTCAAATTGTTCTTCAGAAAAGAAGTGAACCTGTAAAACATCTTTCTGGGTCTCGGTCTCCTCCTGTAAGGCCAGAGATTGCTGGGTTTTATAACACTTCAAATTTAGCTTTAAATCGTTGAAAGACTTAGCTGTTTTGAAAAGAGTGAGTGGGGTTCTCCGTTTGCCTTGCATACCATTTACTGCCTAACCAGTCATTAAGACTTAAAAATTGCAGAGTTTATTATGTTTCTTTGCTAGAAATAACATGTTTATAAGCCTTTATTTTTTTGATTTGCTTTATGTCATTTATTTTTATGATCATCTTTTGCTGAGAGCACTTTAAGAGTGCTAGCAGCACTCTTCGAACTCTGCTAGCAGCAGTCTTTGAACACTTGGTATCTGCTGATAATTCTGCTGTTTTGAACAGTGCCAGAATGGTCTAAATTCCCTTTCTTTCTTACAATGCCTCCAGATATTTAGTAGGTTTTAGCTTTTGAAAATCTACATAGCTCATCCTGTCCAAGTTATTTGTATGCTAGCTTGTTTCCACCATTCTAATAGGAGGTGGGGAACGTATGCACGATTCTATCTGCTTATCCCTATTATCTTAAGCTGATTCAAAGGAATTTTTTTTGTATATAATATCTGCTGTTCTTCTCTGTTGGGGATAGGGGAGTTAAATTGTCTAAGAAAGTCTTTATCCTGTGGATTATGTGTGGAGACATTTTACTCTGCTCTGACAGTCGTCCAGTATGCAGTGAGCAATTTCGTGTTTAAATGTAGGGCAGACGCTTCACTCAAAACAATATGAAAGTTCTCATATGCTAAATATATGGACATATAAAAATAATCTGCAACGAGAACTTTGTTTTAGGACTTCTGTTTTGGGTTTTGTCATACTTCTAATCGCATCTTTCTGTTCACGGCTTCAAACTTTCACACAAACAAGGACCGTATCTGTTCTGACCTGATGCTTGCTACATCTCAGCCAGTTGCATTTCACCTCATACTCTTGTTTTGGGGTGTGACAGGCTTAAGGATTCTGAGTCCAAAGTTCAGTTTGGCACAAACTGCATACTACAAGTGAAGAATTTTATTCTGTTAAAAGGGCAGTTGACTTAGGTAATATATGACCAAGTAAAATCTTGATCTTATACATCAGCAAGAAATAGAGGAGGGCTCTATTGGGCCAACCTGGGGGAAAGAAAATCCCCAACACCTGCGCTTGAGATCCTGTAGCCTGGTGCAGATGAACTAATCACATGGTTGACTGTCAGTGAGCACTTACATTCGAATCTTTTTTTTTTTTTTTTTTTAATGGCATTAACTCTGTTCTTAGAGTAAGGCCCAGTGGTATGTTGCACCAGGTTGGGGCTAGGACTTGTGTATTCTTTTCAGCTGCCGTGTTGTGAACTGGGCCTACTGCATTCTTTTCTCTGTTGGGATACTGAAGTTTGTCATACAGTAATAAATTTACAAATTGTTGTCCAAGCTGTATTATCACACTTCAGATACATTAGTGCAAACACATAAAATTATGAAAACAATTAAGCTGCACAATTTTTAGTAGCTTTGGGTCTCATATATCAGTATAAGTTGTCTACTTCCTGTAATTTCTAGAAACTCTGCTCAGTAATGGCATAAACTTTTGGTTTTGTAGAGATAAAATACTAGATTCCCTCTGCAAACCTTTTAGTATGGAAATGGGGAGTGTGAGAGATCGTGTAATGTACCTGCTAAGTTTGCATCTTGAGAGTACCACAGCATGTGTATACCTTGATGCATCTGAGTTGGTATGGGGAGACTAAATAACAGCAGGAGGGTTACAGAGCCCTAGGAGCTTTTGCAATACTTTTTAGACGACTGCTAACCTTTTTAGGAAATATACAGAAGAGAGAAGCCCATTTCATTAGCTTTGCAGCAAGCATCTCTTGCAGAGGCAGATATTTCTTGCCTTGTTTTGTGAGAGGACTTATTTTCAGCAGCTGCTGAATAGTGCCAAAGTCTCAAAGCATGGGTAGGTGGCTTCAGAGCAAGCAATCCAATCAATGTTTTGCATATTTCAAGTAGGTGGATTTTACTTCATAGGAGCTAGAAAATCCAGACAGGTATTTTACTTCTGTAACTGGAGGCATCCATTGTCAGAGATTTGAGCCTGTATCACCAAGGGGATGATACTTCTTGTCCAGGGCCTCTGAGGTTCCATTGAAGGTGATGGCTTAGTCTGTGGAGTTAGAGCTTTGGTTGTGAATATTGTCCCGTTAGCAGTGAAATATTCTTTTTGACAAATGCACTTTTTGACATACCAGTCTCCAGGAGAGATGCTTAATAAAATGACTTTACAGGGAGAAAAAGCAAGGGATTTATCAAACTGGGACTAAATAATGATTATTATCAAACTAGTAGAGGTGTAGGCTCAGTAGCTCTCGTTTGATGCAAATAACAGAATGATTTTTCTTTCGTGTTTTGACATTCTGTACAGGTTTGTTTCCCTTTTACTGAACAGTGTTGAAAGAAATGGGAGATGTTTTAGCTTCTAAAACTACTTTCATGTCAAGATGCAGTGGCTGTCACCTGGTGGTGTTTTGCAACAGGGGCTCTCACAGTGCAGCCTGGGATCCCCAGGGCAGCAGAGGTTCCACAGGAACCTGCTGGATGTTATGTTTCTCTGTTTCATTACTCGTGGGTATCATTTACGTGCTTTCTGTATTTTTATAACATATAAATGTATTTATACTTTTAAAAGCATGTTTCAAAATGAATGTAGAAGATACAAGCTCATTTGAGGTAAATAGAAGGGTGCTTCCAATGCAGAATGCATTCATCTAAATTACATAAGAAAGTGGCAATTTTTTAATGTGAGTGAAAGACGAGCAGTGGATGTAGAGTACCACTCGGTAGATACTCCTTGTGAGCCTCAGTGGATGGTGTGTTGGCCAGATGAAAAGAACCTGTTTTATTCTGAAGGGAAGATGGTGAAGAGCTATTGGAGAAGCTAAGTCAGCTAGAAAAAAGAAATATGGTGATTGTTTTCCCCTTTGTGTTTGTTAGGTACTCTAACGGAAGAATGGAACTTAATTACACACTTGCATAACATTCGGCTAATATCCCTGTAACTGTTTCAGAAAGACAGATTCATTAGTCTCTATGAAGTACTGTGTTCAGTGCTGTCTGTAAGTGGCAGTTTAGTACCACGTTGAGAATGTTCCTTGTTAAGTTTTTAATTTTAATAGAATGTGGCATACCTGATCTATTGCTTTGTTAGGATGGACACAAATGGTTAGATGATAGATGCCAGCAGTAGTGGATCAGGGGGAGAAGGAATGGGAGACTGACAGGAGGACAGATCGTGGTTTGCCCATCTTGATCTGGAGTTCTACCTGATCTTCATGTCATTAAAAACACTTCACGGCAAAAATGAAACTACGAGCACTACTGGAGCTGTTAGTGGCAAGAAGTTATCTAAAACACCAATAGCTGACCTTCTCAATCCAGGGAATGGCTAACCCTTTTGTCCCTGCTCCCCACACTGAGCACTGCTCCAGCTGACTATCCCAGTGTGTTTGGGACCTGTTGAGGCTTGGGTTGCAGGTAGCTGGATGCCCATATTCTTAATTCTTGCTTAAGGTCACCAAAATGAGCTCAATACATCCCATCTAAGCTCGCCCCCTATGTTGGTTATGACCATATGTGGCACTTGCACAGAGCAGGATATGTAATTTCTTCCATATTTGTTCCTTCTCATTCAGTGCTTTTCCATCAAACCTCAGCCTCTTCTCCTCACAACCTGTTGTTAAATGCGTTGATTGTTCTGATAGAGCTGCGGTGTGACCAGTTTTGTTCATGGATGTTTTCTGTGGTTCCCCATAGTTTGACCACTGTTGATATGCAAGCTACCTCTGCTAACTTGCTTCAGACAAATGTGGAAAAAAAAAAAAACCCCAAAAAAAACCCCCACAAAAAACAACCCCAAAAAACCCAAAACAACAACAACAACAAAAAAACCAGAACAAACCCCTCGTAGTAGCTAACAACTTTTTTTTTTTTCTCCCCGTGATTGGGTATTTGTGGATAGCAGACAGAGCTTCCCTTCTCTTGGTGAACTGACTCTTTCCTGAACTTGCCTTTTTCCTGTTTTCCTGCTGCTAATAAAATCTGGTCCAGTGTGGCTACTGGATAAAGCTGTTTGCACAAATAAAATAGCAGGGAAGCCAAGACATCTTAATGTTTAGAAACAGTTAAAAGCACAGGAAAATGAATTGGAGCTACAATTCAGCTTTCGCATACCATTATATGCCCTTTGTAAGAAAAATACTTGCAGATAATTAATATTAAATTTGCTGAGCTATTCAGAAGCAAATCTTGCTTGCGTATTTCACAGTAGTTTGCTAAATAACACATGTATTGCATGCCTTGCTTTAAAACATTGAATCATTGATCCATAGAGAGCAAGTTACTAATAATCTAACACTCCAGTTACTGTTCGCAAGTCTTCAAAATTAAGACACAGAAACAAAGGACAGTGTTTTGCTTCCTCTGTTGCACAAGATGTTGCAATAGGCTGTTTCCGTGCCATACATTAATCTTACTGTATGCCGTACATTAATCTTATTGTATTTAGTTTCATAGACTGTGAAGCAAATAATCCGAAGTGAATAATGTAGTTATTAATGTGCAGACCACTGAGTTTAGGCATTAAAAAGTGGTTGTAGTCATACTCTTAGGCTTGCTCAGTGCTTCAGAATTACAATTTGGATCAATTTATTTGGAATTTCTTCGCTAACAGTACAGGAGCTGATGTCTGTTGATTTAAAACTACTAATAAAAATAATTTAAAAGATCCTTTATGCTGCCATTGTTTGGGGGGGTGGGGATGGCAAAGTTTTAAGAGTTAAAATTTATCTGGAAAAAAGCCTAATCTTTTTTTTGCTTGATTCCTGAAAAGCTGAAACATTTAAGAGCAAAATCTTTGCTTCATGATGAAGCAGAGGGGTGGGCTGCTGAGAAATGCCAGGCTCCCTGGTCCAAACTGGCATGTTCTCCGAGGTTTGTTTTTTGGTCTGCTCCTTAGCTTTGTCACTGCTGTTCAAATAAAGCACCACCTGGCAGTCACTTAAGCACATCGTTACTGTGACTCATGAGTAGGTTTTGCTGTATGAAGATGAGAATGCTCTGTACCCTGCAGGTTCAAGTCCTCGGTGGAATATGCTCTGGATTTATTATTTTGATTTTGTGCTGAGGTAGAGCGATATGGAGACTGGTGACCTAGCCATTGTCATGTAGGAAAACTTCAGCTTGCCTGGAATATATGAGGGGGTTTGCTTTAGGTTAAAAACATAATAAGAACAATAAGAAAACCCCTGCAGCTTCAGCGCCACAAAATGAGGACATCCTGCAGTATGCAGGAGCATTGTGCAGTCACAGGAAAAATATTTTTATTCTACAGACCCAACAGTATAAGAATATTTAATAAATATTTTAGCCAAGCTTGAGTTAAAATATGAAATTCTCTTGAGCACTTCAGAAACTGTGTTCTGTAAAAATGCACATAATACTTAAATTCTGTGAAAAGGTAACTATAGTTTACTAAGTAAAAGCTTTCAGGCTTGGTTGGCCTTTCCCACCTGCGTGGAGGAAAAGCACAAGAGTTCTTTGTGCAGGCGAGAGTAGATTGGTTTAGCTGTCACATGGGAGGAAGATAGTTGCTTCTGCTTTTTAGAGAACAAACAGAGATTGTGAAGCCTCCACTGTTGTATTACATTGTTCCTGAATTCAAGTCCAAAGGCCTCTAAAAGACTTTTTTATATCAGTTGGGAAGTTAATCATGGTTATATGAACAAATGAAATACTGTGTCATTCTTTCCCTGATGGGATGTGTTTTCTGTCTTGTGTACAAAGTATTCGTCCAACTGAGATAATTCATGCTATGAAATAACTAATATAAAAACCAGAGTAACTGTATTTTTAACTTGCACCTATATTATTTTGGAGCGGTACTGTTCTTGTGCAAAGATTTTTGTCTTTGAACTGACTTTTTTGACTGAGGAGAGAATATAAATGTGACTCTTCTTATACAACAGTTTTTCTGCTGTTTTAAACCTTAAGGCACGTTCTCCATTTGGACTCTACCCGCTGCTACAATATCTTTGCTTTTCATGAATTCTCACTAAATTTTTTGTCTCTGTTTCCAGAAAGCAATAATGTGGAATTGAACGCTGGAACAAAAATAATTTTTATGTCAGTTGCATTAGTTTTGAAGTTAAGCAAGCATTAATGCTTAACCTCTGAAAAAAACATCCTTAGGTAGATAGTGTTTCTATTTATAAACATTTTAAAGTATTTAATTGCTAGACACAGTTCTGAGCATCTAAAATTGGTTATTAACAGTAAGCTTTGATGTTGCTTGAAAGAAATTGTATTTTCTTTACAGTATCCATCTGCGTATTACATTTGAGCACTGAACAGGAAGAGTTATTTCCTGCCTCGGAATACTTTGCTTCCTTTGTCTCTACAATGAGAGGGGGGGAAAAATAACAGGAGTACTCCTTCTGATCAGATAAAACTATTCATTTTTCTAAGTAGGGGTGTGTGATAAATGAACCTTAGTAATACATTGCTGGTGAAGATAGGAATTGTAATTTTAATACCATCCTATTGCAATGAATGTTACAGGGAATATGTTGTACGTCATCATACATTACATAAATGTAGTTTTAACTGCATAGCTAAAGGTTTCAGAAGCTGAAGACTGCAGACATGAAAGCAGCGGTTGTAACCTAATTATCATGTAACCTCATCTTCCACTTTCAGTTGTGATTTTGTTTTTCAAGTAAAATTTCATTAGCTTAATGAACTTGCTTGTTTTTAAAGACAGCTAACTTCAAGAATATGGGTGGGGATCATGTGCTGCTGCTTAAGAATGTGGGTTGCGTGGTGACTTAACAGATAGCTCAACAGAATCAGGAAATCTTCCAGACTGTTCATATTTGTTTTTTGGTGTCTGACAATATTTTTTGCTTTTTTGTTGTTGCCAGCAATCACAAGCAACTACTTTGCTGTAGGTAAATAAAGTACAAGCCCAGATGGATTACAGTTTCATTTTACAGATAGGAACTTGCTGTGAATTTTGCTATAACTGTAGCTGACTTGAAGAGCTTTTGAGTCATCAGTCACTCAGAAAGCAACTCTCAAGGCCACTAGCCTTACTTTCGTTAACTTCTGTGTCTAGTTTAAACATATTTACTGTGTATTAGTTTACAAGCTTCTTTTTTGAGGAAGAGTTCATGTGTAGGAAGAGGTAGTACATACATAGTTTCATGCTTGTGCATCCTATGAAGATAGAAAATTTTCACCATTAATTGATATTCGTTTTGTAAATTGTTTTAAAACAGAGATTGTAAGCTTTGAATTACCAAGGAACGCGTGAACCATCACAACACCTGTGAAACCTTTGGTGAATGTCATGACGCAGGGTAGTTTTTGTATTGGTTTAATATTTGACAAGGCCTTTCTTTTTTTGGCTGTCCAGTGTTACAGGAAGTACACACGTTTTAAAGAAATAGCCCTCAAAACAGCTATGCTGCACATGGCAGACTAGCAAATTAGCCATAACTCTTCAAAGGCTTGCTGCAGCCAGTTGGAAGTCGTGTTTTAGCAGCTGCGTTGTAAGGAGAGGGAGAATGAGATGGCACAAAGCTTAAGAATGCTGTGGTATTATACTTTCACTAAAATTCCTTGTGTTTATGACTTTTTTTTTTTTTCTTTGCTGTAGTCGTGACATGGAGAATAAAGAAACCCTCAGGGGGTTGCAGAAGATGGATGACCGCCCAGAAGAGCGCATGATTCGGGAGAAACTCAAGGCGACGTGTATGCCAGCCTGGAAGCATGAATGGCTGGAAAGAAGAAGCAGGAGAGGCCCTGTAGTAAGTGGCACTGATGGAAGGGCAGTATCTGTACAGCTATTACAGATGAAAATACGTTAAATTTCTTTCTGTTAGAAACCACTTTTTCTCAACAATTTGCATACTTTTAGTTATGGTCCCCTTGTTCATTTTTTTGTGAGTTGCTTAACAGGAAACTGTCGCTTTCTGAAATGTACGCAATTTGTTAAGCTTTATTTTTAAGAAAAAGGCATATAGCTGTGCTGCTGCTTTGTGTGTTATAAAATAATACTATGACAACACTGCCCTCTAATGTAAACAACAAAACTAGCTCCTGTTGCTTATGTAAAAACTTAAGTTTGATGCAAAACTGCATTATAGTGTTCTGTACTCCCTTGATTCTTAGGGGTTTCAGGACTTCAGTTTTGCTTTGTTTGAAAATTTTGAAGTGGTCTATTCTGTGCACAGATATGCATGGAATTTTTGCTAAATGAGAAAACAAACTGCAGTCTTACTGGAACCAGGAAAAACCAAAACTGAGTAACTTCTTCACGCAACTCCCAATTCTGCTAAAGTTTGGCTGCCAGACTATTCTATTAGCCTTTTGGGTAATGCTTTTGTATGAATGGCTCAACTTTGATCTGCCTGCAGTTTCTTAAAACCACTTCTGAAATTTCTTATGCATGATTACAATTCTGTTTTCATAACCATTAGTTAGCTATAAGTGTCGTTGCATTGGTTGGTGTGAATCCCGTGTACCACTTGATGGGACTGCTAATTTAAAGTTAAGATCATCTGTTGCATTAAATAAGTGTTTGGGGACAGCCTTCCTAGAACAGAAATGGGAAGGTTCTGTAGGTAACTTTCTGTCATGAGAAAGAACATTGAAAATACTTACAAGTGCACCAAAAAAGCAATATGTCAAAGGGTCAAATAACACAAAACAGTTCTTACTTTAAAAATTTTTAAATGCATGTTGGTTACTGCATAGCCTGAAAGTGTTTCTCCTCTGAGTCCACTTCTCTTCAGGTTTCTGAGTTTTTTAATACAATTTTTGATGCTCCAGATTCTCAGTTAGTACCATTTTACATTTTAAATGTTTTCAGGTACTAGCAGCTGCTAACTGTGGTTTGTCCGTAAGCACACAAATTTGCATTCTGACCTTCCAGGAAAGAAAAAGCATTACTGTAATCAACAGGAGGAAAAAAAGGCTGCACTGCTTTTTATACTTCTCCTTTTTCCTGTTTACTTTCATAATCAGATAGCAGGACATTTAAAAACAATAGCAACAAAGGTTTCTGAAAATTTCAGGTTTGCAATACATTAAATAGAGTGGCTGCCTAAAGTAAAATGAGCAGTGCTCAGATCAAGACTCTAAATGCAGATTTTTCTTCTCTTATTCAGTGCCTAAGTGCTAGACCACAACCTCCTTATTGTCTGGTTCTCCCTGTAGCCTGCTGAAACTGAAATGGATTTCTGTATAGCGGGATAGCCTCAGTTGGATGAGTTAAATGCTTCAGTTTAAAATAGTGTTTGACCTTGTGGATGCAGTCCAAATCATCAGGTAGAAAGGCACTGAGTCTGGATGTCTCTTCCTCCTCATACCCTGAGCAGGGAAAGCCCTTTCCAATTTTGCCTAGATCAGAGACCTTTCTAGGAGAAGTCTGCTCTGTTAATCTGAAGTGTTACTTGGAGCTTCTTCCAGCTTTGTGTCAAGCCTCTAAGACATGGAGAAATGTAGAATTAAAACTGAATCTGCCTGCTGTGACTGCTTTTAATTCGATTCCCCAAGGGCCTTACTCTTCTCATGCATTATGTGGGTCTGAGAGGCAGGCAGCTGAAAGTTGTCTTGAAATATTCCAGTGTCAAAATTCAGTGTTCGTGCAACAAAGCACTGCATTAGAGGTGTATGTACTCACTCTGCTTGAGCCCATGTCTATTTGTGTAGTGCAGCACTATGCAGAGTGATTAGCTTGGGTAGCAGGTGTGTAGCTATTTGACTTGTATGGCAGGCAGAAAACCCAGATGTGGTTCTTATAGGGTGCAACACACCTTAATTTTGCTGCGTTGCCTCCAGGTTTAAAGTAATTTTGACTTTGCAACAAGTGTTGTGCTGTAGAAATAGCAACCCTAGTGTTTCTCAAGTGGTACTTACTATTTGCAGCAGATGGATCCAGTGTTATAGCTCTTAAGCAGACAATGCCTGCAGAAAAATATTCTTTTGGCTCCTACTGTCCAATTAGGGGAACTGCTCTCCCTTGAGATACCATGAATGACAATTACAGAAGTACTTTGAGAATCAAATCGGTTGCTGCCACAACTAACATAAGTGGCACAAATGGAGAGGAAAAAAGGCTCTTGCTTTTGGGTTGCCTGTAGATTAACAAGATAACTCCTATTAGATGTTAATAATTAGATGTTAATATTAGAACTTAGGGAATATGCAGACTTTAGATGTCTGGATAATGGCTTAATTGTATAATAAAAACAAGTTTTGATTAATTTGTTTTGCTTTAGTGTAAGATGATCGATTTGTAATTCTAACGTGTGGTTTAATTCCTGCAAGGTGGTGAAACCTATCCTCGGGAAAGGAGATGGATTGGAAATGAACAAACTCTCTCTAGAACCTCAAGCTGAAGGACAAAGCACTGCTGCTTCACCTACACAGAAAGGAAGACGTAGTCCTTCTCCTAGTAGCTCCTCCTCCTCATCTTCTAGGACAGTTAAATCTGAATCACCGGGCGTTAGACGAAAACGGGTATCTCCGGTGCCTGTAAGTTGCAAGCTGTGATTTAATTTTTGATTTCGCTATATTCTGCAATCTTTTGTGTATATAATCCTCCCTGTGTAGGGCAAGATGCGGATACAATGGGGTTATGACAAGGTATCACTTGAGTGAGATATGCAAAGCATATCTCATGTTATGTTTCTCATGTGTGGAATTTTATTCTCTACTTTTAGGTGTGTGTTTTGGTTTTAATTCACTTCTGCTTTCAATTTTTATTTCTAGGAGATAAATGAAGAAATACAGATACTGAGTCATGTAGACCTGTATGTTCTCTTAGCTTCATTGGCACAAAGAGGTGCTAGAAGTTTGGTTTTTTCCTGTAGTTTTGCATGTCGGTTCTCCAGGCAGGTATAGTCCGTTGGGGATAGGGTTGTTGGCTGGAGTAAGATTCTTACGGGGAAGTGTTACTGGTATGTGATTATTGATCCTCTATTCCAGAACTGATCTTTATGTACAGATCAGGGAAGATTTAGCTGTGTGCATGTTAATTTCTATTGTTACATTTGAGAAGGTCTGGATTAGAATGTTTTGAGGGATAGTAACTGGCTTCATTAAAGAAGATCAAGAGTATAAAGTCTTGAGCAATAGTGTCTAACAGGTTTGCTTGCTGTAACAGTGCTCATCCACAGTTAAGCTTCAGTTGACTTGTCTACAGCTTCACAGTGCAATTAGAGTAAGATCTAAATGCTTTTATTGTCCCATTGATCTAAACAAGATTTCCAAAATCAATTAAAATATGTACTGCCATTCCTCTGAATTAGGGACGACTGTCCCAAGGTACAGCATGGCAGCACAGCTCCTTTCCTCTTGACAAGAGAAACTGAAAGGTTAAAAAAACCAACCAAACAAAAAACCCCACAACAACCCACCAAACTATCTAATTTAGCCTTTGATCCATTTTTACTTGATGGTTTTTCTGTGTTTCATATTAACCTTTCATATGAAAAGTCTTAGCGGTTCAGGCTATCTTTTACTTAACTGATGGACAGTGAGTCAATTATAACCTGCATCACAACATAAAATACAAAGTACATACAAATCAAAGCAGAAGATTTGAAATTGGACAGAGACATTAATGTATCTCGTAAGGTTAGAAATAAACACAATTTTAATAGAAGATTTAGGCCATTGAATTTTTGATTATGGGGGAACAAAACAAAACATCCTGAGCTGAAAGTTGGCTTAATTGTGTGAAGGAGAAGAGGCTGTATCCTTTTTCTTCGTAATTTCTTAAACTTTTGCTCTTCATTGACCTTAGATTCCCTGTTATAAACTGTAGTCGTAGGATTTCTTCATTTATTAACTATAGTAGCATTGCAACCTTATATAGTAATTTCCTGTATTGATTCACAAGTCTGTGATTGTCTTCTGATCGAATCATACTTACTAATTCACTAGTAATATGGTAAGGCAACCAATGAAGACTTGAAAATAGAAGCAGTTTAAGACTGATTTTCTGTCATAATGTCAGACAATTTCAGTTATATAAAATTTCAGGTTTTCTTCTGTGCTGGAGTTCTAAGCATGTAAGAAAAGTAATCCTTTTGAAGTCATACAGTCTGAGCAGGTTGTAGTAGTTTCAGATTTTGGGGACTCCCTTATTCTATGTCCTTTGGGGCAGGAGGAGAACCAAACAAATACTTAAAAAATCAACACCTAATTAAACTTACTGTTGTCCTGGAAATGCTTGTGATGGAACCACTTATGTAGTTTCAGAGTGGACGAATAACACCACCTCGACGAGCCCCGTCTCCTGATGGCTTCTCTCCATACAGCCCTGAGGAAACAAATCGTCGTGTCAACAAAGTTATGCGAGCCAGGCTGTACTTGCTGCAGCAGATAGGACCCAACTCTTTCTTAATTGGAGGAGACAGCCCTGATAATAAATACAGAGTGTTTATTGGGCCTCAGGTAGAGAACATTTTTGTGTTGTCTGTATCTTTTATTACTGTTCAAAAAACTTGAAAACTGTTCAAAACCAAATTAGACCAATTGCCAACCCATGATAACGGTTCTATAAAGTAATGTTTAAAAGTTGTAATCTGTGCTCATGTAGTGTAATGATTAGCTTGTATTTTGTCAAATATGTAGCAAGTATTAGTTTTGTCTAAAGTTTCTCTTTTGGAAAAAACAAAACAAGCAACTCTAGTTTGGAAGTAATTACTGTTGCCCTGTCTTTCTCATTCCTAGAAGTGGCTCTGAGTTATATATCTGAAGTATTTTTGGCTAAAATTTAGCCACTTCATTGTCCTGGTGTCTCACTCTGAAAAACTTCAGTCCTCTGTTCACGGGATGTATATAAATGACAAGCACATGACAGTTCCTTTAATGGTGTGATAATTTCGTAAATACCCACAATGAGGTCCTTTTCATAGACTTTCACAATACTGATGTGGTGCTGCATTGAGGAGCATCTAGGGTTTTGAGTAAACAGAAGCATCTCATTTAAGTTTGCTGTCATGTTATGGATATACGATAATTATATACATAAATTCCTTCTAGTGTGAAGCATTGCAATAGTTTCAGTTTATTATAAAAAAATGTAAAAGTGGGGAAAAAGAGTTAGTTGAAAACTGTTGTAGTAATTGTCTGTTTTCCTGTATATTTTCCATATATATTCCTGAATATATAATATGAATAATATTTTGGGAATTCACATTATCTGTAAGGCCACATAAGAATATATTTATGCGTATATATGAATTTTTTTGCATAAACTACTTTGGGGGGGGGTAGCATGTGTTCTATGATGCACTGTAATGTGGAAAAGCTATCTATGTAATTGTCAGTTCAGTAGAGCCTTAGCATATACTTTTCTTTGTAGACTTGTAGCTGTGGCCGTGGGACATTTTGTATTCATCTGCTGTTTGTTATGCTGCGAGTATTCCAGCTTGAACCCTCAGACCCAATGCTCTGGAGAAAGACACTGAAGAACTTTGAGGTAATCAATTTCTAATAGATCTAATGGCAGATCTGAAATGAGCTGCAGGTATAAGTGTTTAGGACTTTATCTTGAAAATGCTGAAAACTGTTGTGTTTCAAAGCAGAAGAATGTATGTTTCTAATTACGTCTTTAATTCAGTCTCAGGAGCTCTGTAAGTAGAAAAAACGCTGCAAATAGAAGACAGAACTAAAGAATTAGTAGAGAGCTGTAGTTTAGAGAGTGATTTAAATCTTGGATTTTCTATTTAAATTTGTATATTTGATTAGCTGAAAGGTAAACAGAATGAGGTACAACAGAAGTAATTGTGTGTATACTTAAAGCTAGTATTTTTAATAAGCAAATAAGCTTTTGTTGTAAAGTGTTTCTTGTGATCTATTTATTAGCAAGACTTCTGAAATTTCTGCTGCTGCTACAGCTAATGCATTATTGTGAAGGTGAATAGATCTTTTTTTAGCAGTAGTTAAGCTTTAGTAATATTATTTTTCATTACAAGCTATTCATAGCATAAATACGACTGTTGCTATCTTTTTCTGATGTTAGGTTGAGAGTTTGTTCCAGAAATATCACAGTAGGCGTAGCTCGAGGATCAAAGCTCCATCTCGTAACACCATCCAGAAGTTTGTCTCACGCATGTCAAATTCTCATACATTGTCATCATCTAGTACTTCTACATCTAGTTCAGAAAACAGGTTAGTATTTTTCTAAAGGAATTAAAAGCTTTATTCTGTAGTTTTCTTCTAATTTTGTAGGTTTAGAATCACTTACATTCTTTTTGTTCAAAGCTGCTTTCATTTCAAGCCACATTAAGTCTCTGTATTTGCAATCGAGTCAAGCAGACATTAGTCAGCACGGTACCAAGTGGAGGTATTTGCTTCATAACTTCTGTTTGAAAAATGTTAAGTGGAGTTGTGAAAAGAATTTTTTTGACCCTTTATGAATTTGAGAAACAAACCTTTGAAGTGCAAGACTGAAGCATGTATTAACTTTGGAAACCTATTTGTGTTCATTTGTTCAAATGCAGCACTTGTGCAAATGTTGACAAATGAAGAAACATGATTTTTCTCTTTCTCTTGTCTTACTTTGGAGAAATGCTTGTGCCTATGACAGTATACTGAAAATTTCTTTGGTAAATTTTTGGTCTTTGTGTAAACATATATAAAAAATGAATATATAAAACATAAGCAGATATTTAAAAGAACACTTCATGTAAAATGGGTGATTAAATTATTTTAGGGGAGATATTAAACTATTACAATTTTTATAGTTCATACAATATTAAATGCTGCTTTATTTATCAATTTTAAGTGATGTTTCAGTCTTTTATTCCCCCTTGACTACTTCTACTTGAGTGCTTTTGCGTGTACTTTTCCTTAATTTTGAAAAGATATTGGTTACTTTTTTTAAAACAGGTGATTTGTGTGTGCATTAGTGGATGAACTAGTTATCCTCTAGAGAGGCCAAACCACAGAAGGCAAACTAAGCTGAGGCTTTCTTTTGTGCACAGTGAAGCGTAACTTAAGGAGTACCTTGCTATGTTACATTGTGATAATAAGTATATAGTTAGAGAGTATGTTCAGACAGGTTTATAATTCTGATGTACAGATTGTGACCTTTATTTTCCATCATCTTTTACTTATTTTTCCAAATTGTCAAATTGTGTCAGTGTAAACAAATTGCATAATCAAAGTAGTTAAATAAGCTACTCTGGAACTACGTATCTGGTAAGCCGGTTCCTATAATGTAGATACCTTGTGTAGGAAAATATCTTTTTTCATAGAATTGCTTTCACTGGATTGTGAACTTCACTGCATGAGATCTCATTTTTGACAGGATGAAAGAGTTTTCAGTTGTTTGCCAGTACACCTGATGATTAGTTCCTAGCATTACTGGTTCAATGAAATAATTTGCCATTTTGTGCAAGTCTAATCTTGCATGATACAACTATTGGAGAATATTGAGCATCAGATTCGAGATAGAAGTTTACTCAGTTCTGATAATTACTGGGACTTGAAATTATTTTTTGTTTACTATAATTCTTCAAAAGTCAGTTTTAGATTAGTACTTACGTTTCTGTACATGCTGTGGAAGTGAATTTTTCACTGTCAGCTTAATTTTGTGGATTTTTCAAGAAAAAAATAGTGTCAATCATTTACAAGGAAACAGAAGTGAATATATATGTATAGAAACAATGTATACAAATTAATTTTATTTTAAAAATATATTGTTGGTGAACAAATACAGGGTTCCTGCAGACTTTAAGACACACCAGCTATAACTTAAGTTTTTGCTACGGGCAGTAATAGTTTTGCACATTTAAACAGTATTAAGGAAGATTAAAATCTGTGGGTTTCACTACATGTTGCTTAAGTTTAGAATAATCTTTTGGCAAAATCTCTGGTAATAGCCATTATTTTCTGCAATGGGCTAAAGACCACCTTATGACTCAACCCTCTGATAGCAGCATGATGGGAAAAAAATCTGAGTATCTTTCGAAAATACAAAAATTTCGTAGTCTTTCAAAACCAAATGATAAGTGAAAAAGCAAAGACTGGTTTGTAAAGAAGCTCTAGGAGAAAAAATGTAAGGACCCAAAGCTGGGTCTTTCAATCTCTAATTGATATCTGACCTAATTTGAAAAGATGTCATGTGTTTTGTGACTTTACCTTTCATTTCAACAAAGTGTTGTCCGTACTCAGTGCTTCTAAAAATTTGGTTGCTTACTTATACAGACCAAGGTTTAGGAGAATGATTCATGAATAGCCTATAGTTATTTAGAAGTGACTGTTCCAAACTGGAAGTTAATATTTTTTTCACGGTTAAATCCTGCTATGAATTCTGATACGCCACTTTTACAATCACAAATGTCTATTTTTATAGTATGAAGGATGAAGAAGAGCAGATGTGCCCCATTTGTTTGTTAGGCATGCTGGATGAAGAGAGCCTAACTGTGTGTGAAGATGGCTGCAGGAATAAATTACACCACCACTGCATGTCAATATGTATGTTGTCATCTTTGTCTTGTTAATTTGTGGTGACTCTAAATACGCAAAAGTATTGTAACTTAGTGTGTTTTCATTGGACTTCTTATTTGTTCAAAATAAAAACCAGAAACCTGCTCTTAAGTGATGACTGGTAGCTATTCATGAGAGTTTGGTATCCTTTGGGTGCTATTGATGTGCCTCATTTTGTTGATTATTCACAAATCAAGTTTGTAATTTGATGCTTTGAGAAAGAAGTTAACTGCAGGGCTAGAGGTTTGAACCTCTTTTACCCAAATGAAAAGATTATGTCCAATTAGAGCAAGACTAGGAACAAACTTTTAGCTCCCTGTGACTTGTCATTAGAATGCATGAAAGCCTTCTGCTATCAGCTAGGATTATATAGTGAATTACAGAGTATGTTTACATACTACATTAAATAAAGTACATAAATGATTACTATTTGCTTTAACAAATAAAATTCTATCTGCCATATCTTAATACTTTTGAAAAAGTCTTGCCTATGTTTGAAGTACAAAAAGAACTGCATTTCAGCTCATAACTTTTAATACTAATTGTAATGCTAAACTGAAGCATTTCTACATGCAAAAAAATGTTTAAATGCCCATGTTTATCAGGCTGCTGCAAATGGCTCAGTTCAGAAGTGTTTAACCTGAAACTAACATTTTTCAGTAAAACTTAGAAATAATAATGTCATCTTCTGGTTTTATACACTGTAAAACTGAAGTATGTGTATTATCCTGTTGCTGTGTTCCAGGGGCAGAAGAATGCAGAAGAAACAGAGAGCCTCTTATATGTCCTCTTTGTAGATCTAAATGGAGATCTCATGATTTCTATAGGTAAGGATTCAGTCTGTGTATAACAAACTATCTGTTTCTGGATCCTTAGTTGATGTTCCTAAATATGCTGAAGTATTTACTTCAGTAAATCATAGAATCATAGGTTGGAAAAGGCCTCTAAGATCATCAAGTCCAACCATCCACCTAACACCACCATTCCTACTAAACCATATCCTGAAGTGCCACATCTAGACGTTTTTTAAACACCTCCAGGGATAGGGACTCAACCACCTCCCTGGGCAGCCTGTTCCAGTGCCTGAACACTCTTTCAGTAAAGATTTCCCTAGTATCTAATCTAAACCTCCCCTGATGCAATTTGAGGCCATTGCCTCTCATCCTGAATGTTTCATTTGTTAATCCATGTTGTTTGTTGTTAATCTGTAGTCATGAATTGCCAAGCCCTGTGGATCCTTCTGTTCTCCGTATGGTTCAGCAGCAAACTCAGCAGCAATCTGCAGCTGGATCACAGAGAAGAACCCAAGACAGCAGTTTTAACCTTACTCATTATGGGGTCCAGCAGATCCCTTCTGCCTATAAAGATTTAGCTGACCCATGGATTCAGGTAATTTGTGAAAGAAGCTTCAAATGTAAATACTGATTTTGGATTGTTTTGCTAGATTTGTCAGATCAACAACTAAAAAATTTATTCTGAATCACATCAGCTTCATGGTTGATAATTATTGGGAAAAAATTGTATTTAACGTGCATCAGAAGAGAATGTTTTCCAGTCTTGTTTTAACTGGGGTTTCCGTTTTGGACCTTATCTCGGGCCTCGTATTAAAGGCCTATGTAATAAATTTTGGTTGTGCATGTGTCACATAAATGCGAAGCTGGCACTTACTGTTACATAAATTGTGCTGCAGGAGCCGAATGACCTAAATAATCTCTTAGAGTCTAGAGGTGGGTTCAGCTGAGCAGGGGTCACGTGCTTAAAAGTGAAAGAAGTTGTATTGCCTATATTTCTGCTGTAAGTTTTGTCTGATACAGCTGGACCTTGGTTTCAGGGTTGTTTATATCAATGTCTAAAAACAAACTCCGTACTGAGTAATTAAAATTCAGAGTGAATGAAACCATCCATACAGTCATCCTCTCACTTTGCTTAACAGAGTTTTTGGAGAACCAATGACTTATCATTTATGATGTTTCATTTCGATCACAGAATTATTTTTTAAGACACTTTACCTTCTGACACATTTTACTGTCAGGCTTGTTAAGGTGATTTTTCACCAGAAACATTTCTTTGCTTTTTCTGATTGTTGTTCTTGGGTACTCAGGTTGCAGTATTACTTAGCTTGACTCATGTAACATTGCTTTTTCCTTGGCAGGTGTTTGGAATGGAGTTAGTTGGCTGCTTGTTTTCTCGAAACTGGAATATACGAGAGATGGCACTTAGGCGTCTTTCCCATGATGTCAGTGGGGCTCTGTTACTGGCTAATGGTGAAAGCACTGGAAATTCTGGAAGCAGCAATGGAAACAACACAAGTACTGGAGCTCTGGGTGCAGCTAGTGGGTCATCTCAGACCAGTATCTCAGGAGATGTGGTGGTGGAATCCTGCTGCAGTGTGCTGTCCATGGTCTGTGCCGACCCTGTCTACAAAGTGTATGTTGCTGCTTTAGTAAGTAGTTTTTTACTCATCGTATTCTAGTAATTTCGAAGTTACCTCAGTTTAGAAGGGCAGGGGGAAGGAGGAGATACATGAAGTCAGGAATCCTACTAATTGTTGTTGAGCGTCACTGGTGACTTAACTTTTAACCATTACCTGAAGGTGATGAACAACACTGGCCAAGTATAAGGAAATGCTTACTGGAATGCTTAGTATTAACAGTACTTGTATGACTAGGTTCTTTCCAATCTCAAAGAATATATGAATAAGTCTAACAGTGGATATGTAGTAAGCTATTTATTCTTTGAACATTTCACTGATATTTTGAATGCAATTTATATAAAACTATTTACAACTCTTTAAAAAGAATAAAAAAGTTGTGTAGCTCATTTTGATTTCAAATGTATTGCTTTTTTCCTTTCTCTTAGAAAACTTTAAGAGCCATGCTGGTATATACTCCCTGTCATACTTTGGCAGAAAGGACTAAACTACAGCGACTTCTCAAGCCAGTTGTAGAGACAATATTAGTTAAATGTGCAGATGCCAACAGGTATGGTGTCTCATGAACTTCAAACTCATTTTGGATTGTTACTGAAATGTATTGAAGCTTCATTTATTGCTATGTATTTGGAACTAGGAGACCATTTATAGTTGGTGGTGAAATAAAATGTGTGGATCATAAGTATAATTATATAATGTTTTTGTTAAAGTCTAATTGCTACCAGCAAACTGCTGTCTTGAAAGATGCAGGTTTTGAAGGCACCTGATTGTATTTTTCCAGCAGTTACAGATCTTAGATGCTTGCATAAGACCTCTTTCCCCCTCTTAAAATAAAGATGATGTTAGGTCATCAACAGTTCCCTCCATCTCAGTTGATACTGCTTTGGTCTAATTCTCATGACTCAGCTTTAAGCAGTCAGCAAGTACCCTTCAGCAAGTACCAATCACGTATGTTTCCTGCTTCAACAAAAGCTGTTGTACATCTGTGCTGTGAAGTGTTAACATACATGTTATGTTAACATAACACTTCTACTTTTTATTTCACAGTGCAGTGTTAGGAGATGACTGTTCTGAGTGAATGCCCTTGATGTTTCTGCCATGAGTGGGGCTTGTCTTCCTGTCCTAAGCTACCCTGTCTTCTGCTAGACCAACCAGTTCTTTCACCTGTACTGTAACACAGATGCAGAAGTCCACCAGCTTGACTTTCATCTCTTTAGGTTTAGTTCCTGAGGAGCACTGCTTCTGAAACTGCAGTTAGAGATGCCCCAGCAATAGTCTAGCAATAAAATGCCTAAAGTTAAAGGAAAACAGAACTGTTCATTGTGTTGCTGGATTCTTGGATTTGACCTGTTTTTGCAAGAAGATGAGGTCCTATTTGGGTTTTTGTTTGTTTATTAGTGATAGACATCACATTTCTGGAAGTATCCTTTTAAAAAAGTCACAACTATTGGTATCTTGCAGATAGAGGATTATAGAAATGTACTGGGATGAAGTGATGTGAAGTAATTTTCCACACACAGTTCCAAGCTGATGATTGTTGAAATGTAATTATTAGAATGTTTTTCCTTCAAAGCATCTGCTAAAAGAGTTATTTTTTGGTTTTTATTTCATAGTCGAACAAGTCAGCTTTCAGTCTCAACGCTATTGGAGATGTGTAAAGGCCAAGCAGGCGAGCTGGCAGTTGGGAGAGAAATACTTAAATCTGGTAACAATAGCTCTTCATATATAATTGAATTATAATTATAAGCAAATATACTGAAGTGTTTTAAGTTTAATTCAGGATTTATCCAATATCAGCATAGCAAAGAGAGAACAGTATCTCTCAGCAGTTTGGGAGGCGGGTAATTTGGGCACACAATGTGTATTTCTATATGATACAGTTCTGATATTTATTTAGGTCAGAATTTAGATTGTGAACATATCCTTATTTTACCAACTTTTTTTTTATAGGGTCCATTGGTATTGGTGGTGTTGATTATGTCTTAAAATGTATTCTTGGAACCCAAACTGAATCTAGCAACTGGCAAGCACTACTGGGGCGACTTTGTCTAATAGACAGACTTCTGTTGGAATTTCCTGGTGAATTTTATCCCCACATTGTCTGTGGAGATGTCTTACAGGCTGATACTGTAGTAGACAGGTACATGCTTCTGCTGTGTGACTGTTACTCTTCATAGTTGAATGTGCTATTGGTGATTTTTTTAAAAAAGTTGTTCTAGTTCCTGTAAACAAATAGTATATATTTATATGCAAAAGTGCACTTACTTCAGAGAGTAAATGGTTGCCTTTTTTAAAAGCTTCTAATAGGTGAATTAATTTTGACACACCAGTGCAGCAACGTCTCCTTTCTGCTGCAGAACTGACAGCTAAATGCATTATCCTGAAATGGCTTTCTTGGCACTAGTTAACTAGAGCATATCAGTGTATAAAACACCTCTTTTCTTTTTTTTAGGTATAATAAACTTCTGTCCCTCTTAACTTTTGCCGTGCAGTCAATTGACAATTCCCACTCAATGGTTGGTAAACTATCACGGAGAGTATTTTTGAGTGCAGCAAGAATGGTGGCCAGAGTGCCCCATGTTTTTGTAAAGCTGTTAGAAATGTTGAGTATGACGAGCTCGAGTCATTACGCAAGGATGCGTCGACGTCTGATGGCAATAGCAGATGAAATGGAAATTGCAGAAGCCATCCAGCTAGGCATGGCAGAAATGCACTCTGGGGAATGTCGACATGAGGACTTTTTGCAGCTGCCTGTGCCAGATAACTCTCCAGAAGCTACAGAAAGTAATACTCCTGACAATACTGTCCAGTTATCAGGGAAGAGTGGGAAAGGTTTAAGTGATAAAAAACAGAGTGCCAGTCCAGAGGACATTTCTGAGACTCTGGCTGGCCTTGCTGTGGGACTTCCTGTTTCATCAGTAACCACTGAGCAACCAAAGCCAGCCATTCAAACAAAAGGAAAGCCCCACAGTCAGTGTTTGAACTCTTCTCCCTCATCCAGTCATTCCCAGTCACTATTCCCAACGCTTCTGTCTCCTTCAAACCCATCTGTACCAGCTGGCACTGTAACAGATGTCTCTAAACTCAGACCTCAGGGATTCGTTCCCTGCAAAATCCCCTCACCTTCTCCTCAAACACAGCGGAAACTTTCTCTCCAGTTTCAGAGAAACTGTTCTGAAAATAAAGAATCAGAGAAACTTTCTCCAGTTTTCACCCAAGCCAGGCCATTGCCATCCAGTCACATACACAGGCCGAAGCCATCACGACCCAACCCAAGTGATGTGAACAAGCAGGGAGAGACCTCAAAAAACAGTATGACACTTGACCTGAATGATATTTCACAGTGTGATGGCAATAGGAGTAGTAGTAGCAGTGCAGTTATACCAAGTGAAGAGACAGTGTTCACACCAGTAGATGAAAAATGTCGACTGGATGTTAATGCAGAGCTCAATTCCAGTATTGAGGATCTACTGGAGGCCTCCATGCCGTCGAGTGATGGCACAGTGACATTCAAGTCTGAAGTTGCAGTGCTTTCTCCTGAGCGGGCAGAAAATGATGATACATACAAAGATGATGTAAATCATAATCAAAAATGCAAGGAAAAGATGGAAGCTGAAGAGGAGGAAGCTTTAGCTATTGCTATGGCAATGTCAGCATCTCAAGATGCCCTGCCAATAATTCCCCAACTACAGGTCGAAAATGGTGAAGATATCATAATCATTCAGCAGGATGTAAGTATTTGGGAATTTAGCATACGTCTTAAGGTTCACTGAATTTGTAAAGCAGTGCTGTTGCGTTTTTACGTAACTTTGGAAATAGAGAGGTACTCTGTACCCTGTCTTAGGAGTTGGAGTATAAACAGTCTGCCTGTTGAGGGTGCTTCATGGTTATTAATAAGATTAGAGAAGGTATTTGGAAGAGAGACACAATGTCATATACCAACCTTTAAAATGGCAAAGAACAAGGTGTAAAAGTGGGGAAGACAGGAAATGAGAACAAAGTTTTTAAGCAGGAGTAGAACTGTACTGATTCTTAATGCTGATTTACTTTGACGGCAATCATACAAAACCATACCGGATTGTGAAAGAAAAGGGAGAGTTGGAAGAGATCTTGTTGTCAGCACATCTTGAGAGAGAAGGTGTGAGATACTTTAGAAGTCAGAAAAAAGATACTTGTTTGCAAATAGACAAAACCACAAGAAATAAGAATAGAGAAAGGACTGTTTTATTTGTGATCCTTTGCATGAGGTAACAACGTGTGAAGCACAAAATGGGAGAAATAAATTAAGCAGAAAACTTTACTTTGGGTGCAGACTAAAATCTTGATTAGACATGAGATCAGGAATAGAAAAAAAGTCTTACTGCTATTTGTGTCCTTAAATCTTGTCTTTCACCTTCAAGTCGTAACACAGGGGAGGCTCTCTGTTCATACAGTAGGAGTATGTGGATTATGGAATACGCTGGTGTTCTGGTCTCAGCTGAAACATGTGTAACATGCAGTACAAAGAACTGCAAGGTAGAAGAAAGGCATATAAGCTTAGATATTTTATAACCTTGCAGAATGTCTGCATTTTAGATGCATGCTAGTAAATGTGAAATTAATTTGGAATTCAATTCTCAGACACCAGAAACCCTGCCTGGACATACCAAAGCAAAACACCATTACAGAGAAGACGCGGAATGGCTTAAAGGTCAGCAGATTGGTCTTGGAGCTTTCTCTTCCTGTTACCAAGCTCAAGATGTAGGAACGGGGACATTAATGGCTGTAAAACAGGTAAATATTTCAAAATACTTCACTTTCTTGAATATATTATGTTTGTTCTTCAGTATTTCTTTGCAATATTAAATATAAAAGCTCTCTGCTCTCACAGACTTCTTGTGTTCCTTGCTTCCTCTGCTCCCTGTCATGTCTTCTCATGTAATACATAATAAAAAGTCTTTATGTGCATGGTATTGATGTAATATTTTCATTTTTTTTAACATCTCCTTAAAATGAAAAAATACTATGCTTTTTTATATGCTTATTTTTTTCATAGTTTCTCAAAGGCATTTTTACTTTTCTCAAGTTCATAAATCAGTGACAGATTTAGGAATAGAGCCCAGATCTCGATTCCAAATTGATGGCCTATTTACAAGGTAGCTTCCCCTTACTCATCAAAATTTTTTCCCTAAAACAGTCAAAGTGGAGGAAATGTAGTTTAATGCTTGTTTCCTCTGATTCAACGGCCAACTTTGAGGCAAGTATTTTTAACATTTAAATTAATAGATATGGAGGTGCGACTGAGAAAAGGGGCCCAAATGCACATGCTTCGTGCAAGATTTTTGAAGGTTCTAGATGTGAGTAAACCTTGCACACTTAAGATGCCCTAGGTCTGAATCAGTGATACCAACTTAGAGGGAATCGTAGTCCTAACATTTTCTTATTAATTCTAGAATGAACTTACACCTATGGAATTGAGCAATTTCAAAACACTTAATCAAGGAAAGGATATCTGTTGTCAGTTATTCCTCCTCTGAAACTCCCTTGCTTGCAAAAGAGAAGGACTGTTCATTTAGTCCTTGAGTCTCCTCCTGGAGAGATGATGACGCCCAGGGGAAATTCTCTGCAGCATACCATTATTTCAGATGTAGTATGGATAAGAGCTGGAGCTGGCTCCAGGGCTTCTGATCTGCTTTCCCGCCCCCTATCAAATTTCTGGGATAAGAGGCTTAGTTATGAAACAGATAGTATCGTTTAACTGTAAAAATCTTACAAATAACAACACTGCCAGAATGCCATTTCAGGCCTTATCTTTCATCCTTTACTTCAATATCTGGGAAAAAGAAAAAAAAAATCCTAGTTTAAGCAGAGGAGAGTCAAGAGGGAAGTCTCCCCACTCCATACTTGGAGAGATTTTTATTGGTATTTCCCTAGAAGATCACTCTTAATTTTCTGTGACTGTCTCACACAGAGATAGATTCTCAGCTGAAGGGGCTTGAGATAAAAAAATGCTATTTCTAGATGGTGGAAAAGGGTAGAAACACATCCATTCTTGTTACTGTGCTGAAGTGGAGGTTACAGGACTGGTAATTATGTAAGATAAATGTGAATAACATATTTCAAAACAGGTGACGTATGTCAGGAACACATCATCTGAGCAAGAAGAGGTAGTTGAAGCACTGAGAGAAGAAATAAGGATGATGAGTCATCTAAACCATCCTAACATCATTCGAATGTTGGGCGCTACATGCGAGAAGAGCAACTATAACCTCTTTATTGAATGGATGGCAGGTAAACAACTACTGTGCCAAAGAAAATTAAAATACCAGATGAGTCTCGAACTATGTAGTTTCATACACTATTTTGCATCCCTTTAGTCTGCAGACTTGTATTTTCATTGCTGTTGGTAACCAGTGTAAAGGTCTACTTACAGAACAGTTTAAGTTACTGTATTGACACTGGTGTGTCCTTTTTTTGATTTGGAATTTTCCATACCTAATGTGTCATACAGTTAAAGTAGTTGGAAGCCCTGAACAAAAATTCTACTACTTTTTCCTCAATTTCTGAATCTAAATGGACAGTTGGAGACTTTGAGAGACAGGCACTTCAGTTGGATATACATCAAACTGTTGCATTGTCAATGTACCTGTGTAACTTTAACTTGTTCTTAAAAATAATTTTACTGGAAAGTTTGAATACCCATCACTTGTTTTTATCCCAAGCATTTTCATAAAAAAGTGTGCAAAGGCATTTAAGAACTTAAAGCAAACTTCTACTAATAGGTAGTAAGTGGGATGCTTTGGGAAAAACATGTTCAAATCTTAAATATATTGTGTGGTAATCTAGTAATAAAGAGCAAAATATTTTCATTATTTTATAGAGCAGGAGCAATAAAGTCTATATCCTTTTTTTAAGAAGGAACTTTATTAATTTAAGGAAAGCGATTATATGTTGTTGCAGTTACCAAGACTGGATTTGGTGTGTTGTACCTCCTTATTTCTTATAAGAGAAAGTTTTGCACCGTAACTTACGTTCTTTGGCAGAAACCACTTAGCAATACTAGAATGCTGACAAGAAACGCCCAGGAAAGTGTTACTACAAGCAATAATGCAGAAAATATTTTCTCAAAACTAAAGGTGTTTAACTTTTTTTAAGGTATAATTTTTCTGAAATAATATTATACAGATAAAGAAATGAAAGGAATTGTTTTTACCTCATTCAAGCTCAAGTTATATTAGAATACTTTGAGAGGCACAATGGGAATCCAAAATCTTGAGGATCTGTTTACCAGTTTTGGAAAACAGAGGAAGATACTGCTTTTGCTTCCTTGTTTACTTGCTTCTGTATATTGGTACTTGGATGGTAACAAAAGTAAATTAAGATCCTCGGAGGGAACATTCACTAGAGGCTGGGCGTATCTGCTGCCCCAAAGAAAGCTAGTTTCTACTGCTAAAAAGTTAATGGAGAATGTGGATAAATACGTGTGGTTTTTTATCAGCAACAGTACTTGTATGCTAAGGGATTTGTACATTCTTTTAAGGAAGTATAAAATTATTAGGAAGCATGAAGACTTGTGTCTTTAATGTGTACAGTTCCAGGTAGAAAATAATTAAGTAACCATATAATTACTTTATGCCTATGAAACTTTTAAATGTTTTTGGAGGGGAGGAGAAATCTAATTATAAATTAGAAATACCAACACCAAGTTCCAATTCTAGGTGGCAGTGCTGCATTCTACAAAATATAAGAGTTGATAAAATGTATTTTTTTTTACTTTCTAGGGGGTTCAGTTGCTCATTTGTTAAGTAAATACGGAGCCTTCAAAGAATCGGTTATTATTAATTACACAGAACAACTGTTACGTGGCCTTTCTTTCCTCCATGAGAATCAGATAATCCATAGAGATGTTAAAGGTGAGAATTATTTAGAATGTCTTTTAAAAAGGAATATTCAGAAAGCAGCATCTATTTTAGCTTGAGACCTACTGCTTCTCTCAGATACCATCTCAAGAGTAGTATTTCTGTGGGTTTGTCTCGTCATTCTGAAGAACGTTTAATTACTGAAATCAATCAGAATGTTCATAACATGCTTGGGGATACTTGCTACCGGTGCCAATGGTTTGGAAAATTCGGTTTTCTCAACTTGTTCAAATAAAATACGAAGTTGCCACATAGCTTTAAGGATTGCTAGTTAAATTAATGTAAATGTTTACCCTGAAATGATAGTAAAATCTGTGAACAAGCCAAGATAGAGGTCAGGTTTCTAATGTATAGGAATATTGTGGTGCGTTTTCTTCCTTCATCCTAACTGAACATAAATACAGCTGTACTGCGTTTAAAGAAAATGTGTACTTCATTGGGAAATACCAGTCTTACTAAACTTTCCCCTTTCATGTCACTGTAGCTGTCCATGAACTAGAGAGATATTCAGATAAGTAGCAACATAGAGATGCCAGATATTTGTCTTTAATATTCCTCCTTAAAATAGGAAAACTTTCAAGTGCTCTGTAATTCTCTTAAAGACAACTCAAAAGTTCATTAAGGATGAAATAAGAGCTGCAGGCAATGAAAAACTCCAGGGGTTTAGGTCACCATTTTCTTTCATTATTCTGTCTCCAGGCATTATTCCAGAATTGTGTGTTTACCCTACTTTGAAAGTTTGATTGTTTCCGTAGATCTCTTGGACAGCCTTGAGCTCTCTGCGGTATCGTTCAGGCATAACAGAGAAGTGACATTATTAGACTTTGTCCCTGATTTTTAGATTTCCTTGCTGTTGGGGGTGGGCAATGTCAACCTATTTACAGTTTTGAATGGAGGGAGGAAAAGTGTCTGATCATCCTTTTACCCTTAGTAGAAAGCCAACTAGCAGTATTTTTATTATGCTGTTGACAGGTGCCAATTTGCTAATTGACAGCACAGGTCATAGATTAAGAATTGCTGATTTTGGAGCTGCAGCCAGGTTGGCATCAAAAGGAACTGGTGCTGGGGAGTTTCAGGGACAGTTGTTGGGAACTATTGCATTTATGGCACCGGAGGTAAGAAACCAGTTTTGGAAGTTACTTTAAAAAGTTTGTTTGAACTCTCTAAGCTGATTTGTACAGCCAAATAACAGAAAATTGCTGTAAATGCTTCAAGTACATTTTAAATGTACTTGTTCTAAAGAATAGGAATTACTCCAACATGGTGATAATGACATTTGTTTCTCCCTGTCAATGTTGCATTAAGTAGTTTGTTACAAGATGTATCTATCATAAGTATTGTTACTAAAGCTCAAGCGACCATTTAGTCAAAAGCTAACTACTACAAAGTTACTTCGCTTTGCCTCTTGATCAGGCCTTCTATTTACTAATTCTATACAGCTGTTTAAATCTTAAGGTATTTACATCACTGAGCACTCTCTCAACCTGAAATGTTAATCAGAATGCACTTGGTTGATGATATTTTTTTTTTTGCATCTAAATTAATTCGAGTTAAGAGACTTTGGAAGCAGATAATTGGGTAATTTGGTTGGTCTGTCTGTTCAGGTTCTGAGAGGTCAGCAATATGGTAGGAGCTGCGATGTGTGGAGCGTTGGCTGTGTTGTTATAGAAATGGCTTGTGCTAAACCTCCCTGGAATGCCGAGAAACACTCCAATCATCTTGCTCTGATATTTAAGGTGAGGTATTTTGTTACTACAAATACGCTACTAAAGACACTAATTTCATGAATTTTAGAATGTGAATTTTAGAATGTGAATTTTAGAAAAGTATACACATAGTAGGGGTTGTTGCAATAGCTCATCTTTATATGGGAGCTGTTAGTACAAAATTAATACTGCTACCAGCATAATCATAACTGCTTGTTCAAAAAAAAAAAAGGCTACCAACACAATAATGTGCAAAAAAAGCTCTGTTCTAAGATATAAATACATAGTGTAATAGGCTAAAAAAAAAAAAAAAAAATTGGGAATAGAGTTGATCCTGACTCTTAACAGAAGATTGAGATCTGAACTCTTTCTTACAATCCTGCAAAATACAGGAGCAAAATAAATATTTCTACCAAAAAACATATGCTCGTATTCATCTTTCATAGCGGGCAATGTCCTTTGGTAAAAACCCGATGTTCCAAATTCAGATTTTGCTGAAAGATATTTACCATTATGCCATGCTATATATGAATATTGCCCCTCCCTTTTCCAGGTCATCCATTTTAGCATTCAGGTTTCTTATTAAAATCAATTAGGTATTTTTAATTCTAAAATTCTAGTTGAACTGTAGGCATAAATGAAGAAAATACTGCCACAAATAAAGAAAGTAATTAGCATCTTCACTAGCATGAGTGAAGAAAGTGTTTCCATGAAACAGAAATAGCAGAGCAGTATTCAAATCTGTAATGAGATGTAATTGTCTTGGTTCTGTGTCTGTGTGAATCTGATGGTGCCACCCCAGTGTTCTTAATCACCTTGCTTAATTTGATCTAGAGAAGGTAAAACTTAACGTGATGGGAGTGATCTGCATCTGTCTGAGAAAGATTGCCCTTTGGGGTGGTAGCAGAAATACAGTAAAGACAATGCACGAGAGCATACCCAGCCTAACATACCGTAATGTAACAACGCTCAGCTTACTGTATCTCCATGTTTGTTCATGCCAGTTAACTCTGCTGGTGATGGGTAGGCAAGAGAACACCTGTTCTGTGTGATACAAGAGCTTTTCTTATGGCCTGCTCAGCAGATGGTGACTGCAGAATCTTGTGGTAAGAAGAAAATTTAGAGAAAAGTGCAAGGAGAGAGGCAGACTGTGAAAAGCAATAGAACCTGTGTTACTGGGGAAAGAGGCATAACGGCAACTTAAGACCCGTTTTATAAAAGGGAAGTAGTAATGTTATTTTCAAACTGCAGTAAGAAATACGCTAAGTGGCTCGTAATATAACTTGTCGTCTGAAGATAATCAGCTTGTGGAAGCTTTCTGGGGAAGGAGAAGAATAGCTGACCTCTAAAAAGTTATTTCCCTTTGTTCAGATTGCTAGTGCAACTACTGCTCCATCAATCCCTACACATCTGTCTCCTGGCTTGAAAGATGTGACTCTTCGGTGTTTAGAACTTCAACCTCAGGACAGACCCCCATCAAGGGAGCTGCTGAAACACCCAGTCTTCCGTACTACATGGTAGCTACTTATGTATAAGGCTGATATACTGAAGAAGATGCTACTGAATATAGAATAGCTGCCTTGCAGTGCAGTTAAGCACAGCAAATTGTATTATTCTGCTGGCCTTAATGATAGATACATCATGGACTTAGGGCCAGTGGAGGACCTTTACCTAAGTATGTGATTGACAAATCGAGATCTGGTACCTAAGCTCAGTATGCAACACTTCACAATTTGTTCAGAGACTTGTAAACTGTGCCTTTTCAAACATCGGGCTCTATGTGAACACAAAAGCATTTTTCCTTAAAACTGCATGATTATTTAGCAGATAAGTCGTTTTTATTTTTTTTGGAGCGCTTTTTCAGCAATATTAGCAGCTGAGGGGCTCAGGATCTATTTTAATATAGCAATCACTGTTTTATTTCACATCGTGTAGATGTAAGCAGAGGGTTCTGCAATTAGTCAGTTTTCAGCACTGGTTAAAAGGAAGTTCTGTATCTGTCCCGTTTAGTTATACAAAGTTCTCTGAGTAACAAATCCAAACATTGATGGATACTTTTAAAAAAAAAACAAACCATCAATATTTTGCCTTCCTTTAAGTACGAGCAGGCAGTTGTGATTCACTGTGCATTTACTGCTGGCCGTGTAATTTCTTTTGAAATTATAGTTTGTTTTCATTGTATTTTTAACTTTCAGGGAAAGTGATCGTTTAAAACAGTCTTTAGAAGAAGATGCAAACTGTGTCATGGAACATCTTTCCGACACAAGAGTTTTAAAAACGAATTTGCTGGAAATCTGGAATAAAATAAAATGCCACCTTCAACAAGGCAGTGTTGAAGGCTCTGATAGTATAGTTATTTAAAAAACAAAACAGAAAAAACAAGATTGTTCTGCATAAAACAACTTAGTCTGAATCATGCTAAAAGTTGTTGAGCCTTCTTTTCATATAGCAGTTTCTTCTGGCAAATTGTGTAGAGAAGTTTCACGTCAAAGGACGCAAACCCAGCTCCCATTAAAGATTATGGGAGACTGTCATGCACTTCAGTGGGAGTAGGTGCCAACTATGAGCAAATCTTACTCTGTGTGTAACAAAACTGAGGTCACATACTCTACTGATAAGAAGTTTTACCTGCTGTTTTCCTTCTGCCGTACATCATCTATTTACTGTAGCCATTAATGATAATTTAATTTGAAAATTTTAAAAATGTTACCATAAGAAAGGTATTTATTTTAACAAAATAAAGTCCAAGAAACAAACTTGGACTTGAAAAGCAAGATAAAGTAAAATGTGAAGTAAAGCTTCACCTGTAGTGCAAAACTTCTGTTCTTAGCAGGTGGTTTTTTTTAAACAGGTTTTAAAAATTATTTAAAAGGCAGGTTTTTAGATTCTGATGCATGTAATTCTGAAGGAAAATGGCAGCTTTTCTTTTGCTTTTTTTAAGAATGGGGATCTTTTTTAATCGAATACTGATTGTGTTTAATCCATTTGTAAAAAAATACTGTTGATATTTTAACTCTTCAGAAGCCAGTTGGATTGTTGGACTGAAATAGAATTGGTTATTTTTAAAGACTCAGGACACACTAAATAAGCTATAGTACATTAAAAATGTACAATACAAATTGGAAGTAAAACATCTTAAAGATAAGTTTACAGAAATGATAGTGCTCATACTAATAAAAAAAGCAGTATCATTAATTGTGAATGTGTTTCTTTTGGAAATTTTACATTCCTTTGTTTTGGAAGATTGGCAGATTTTGAAGAGTTAAAAAGATAATACCGAAATGTGAAGTTTGGTAGCTCTAACTGTTTTGTACTTGACTTTTTTTTTTATCACTGTAGAATTTCTCATTCTATTAAGATTGTTTCCAAGTCTTTCTTATGTGCAAGCTTTAAAGGATGCACTCTTGCCAATTCATGTACTGGAAGATCAGTTGTCAGATTAATACTGTTTCTGGCAGAAATGTAAACTGTATAAACTGATGAACCTCAGCTAATCAGTATTACTTTTTGATCACCATGCCTACCACATTTCAAACTCAAACTGCCTCTAGCTGTCCAAATGCATTTGTTTGAGTTTGCTTGCGTTTCCCTCAGCTTGCTGGTAATTGTGGTGTGTTTAAAATGCAGATGTGATGTAATATTCTTATTTTCTTTGGATCAAAGCTGGACTGAAAATTGTATTGTGTAATTATTTTTTTGTGTTCTTAATGTTATTTGGTACTTAAGTTGTAAATAACGTCTACTGCTGTTTATTCCAGTTTCTACTACCTCAGGTGTCCTATAGAGTTTCTTCTACCAAAGTTCACTTTCACAATGAAATTATATTTGCTATGTGACTGATTCCTAAGACTTCCAGGGCTTAAGGGCTAACTTCTATTGGCACCTTACTGTGCAAGCAAATTTTACAGAATCTCTGGGTTAAGAAATTTGGCTTCATTGTATCCTTTGTTATTTTAAATATATCAAGATATTTTAATTAAAAGTTTTTACCCCATTGAACCAATTTTATATAGTATAATTCGTACCTATTTTGGTGTTTTTTGTCTTTATAGTAAATAAAAGTTTTTGAACAAATATCGTCCTTATTGTAATGTAAATACTTTTAGTTTTCTGACATGAATAAAGTATTTCTGGTACACCTCACTGTTTATACACAATTTCATATGCAACACTTGATAGAATAAGACTTAGTTTCTAATAGTAAATGACACATATGAATGAGTATCGGTCGATACGTGTATCTTAGGTGTATCAATAAAGAATGCTTAGGTAAAGGGCAGCAACAAACATTTTTTTTAATTGATAATAAAGGTAGGAACTTCTCTTATGACAACACTGTATATCTATGAACCTCGCTTGCTTATGCCCTTAGATTGAACATTAAATGTTTAAATTCTGTATTACTACAAATGTAACTATAATTACCAAGTCAGGTGTGTTGATTTGGTTAGATCAGTTTTGGAGCAATTGAGATATATCTTGGAAGTTCATTTCACTGAAAAGGTAAAATAAATTATTCTGTTGCATGTGGTGTAAATGATAAACAAGCTTTTCCTTATTTCGGAAAAAGCTAGGTCTTGTTTCAGTTGCTTGTCTTTCTCCTGATTTTTTTCATATTTTTAAAACTAATTGATTTTTTGGTTGTTGAAAATTAACTTCAAGTGTTCTGTAGCCTTTTCTGTGACTACTAAATTCTGCATTTTGAAGGATCACTCTCTTCATAGTCTCCATTACTCATGTGACTTTCTGCAAATAGAGATGAACACATTAATTCACCAGCAAAAACTGGCAGCAGCAATCTTCAGATAAAATCTAATGTTGCATTTTTTAAATAAATGTGCTAACTGAAATGTCAAGAAGGAAAGTGTATTATGGGGATAAAATAAAAGATAAATCAAGTGTAATGTATGTTCCTTTATTTGATTCACTTTAGAACTCCTGAATCTTTCAGTAGTGTGTGGTGTAATTATAATGTTGCAGTCTCCTTTTTAGGAACAGGGCATAGCAGAGATCACCTGTCCACAGCAGTTGGCATTTAATGTCAGAGACACCTACTTGCAGAACCAAATGTCTTCATTTGCAAAGGGCACGTTCAGTGTTCATCTGCAGGCAAACAGTAGGCTATGCCCGTTTTGATTTCTGTGGTGGGAATAATGTTATATTCCATGTTCTATGTGACTGTGATAGGCTGAAGTGCGATGGTGTTTCATCTTTGCAAGTTCTCCCTGAAAGGTAACGATTGCTTCCAGAATGTTTTGGAGTGTCGCGAGGATCATGTATTTATTTCTTCATCATCCCAGTGAGCAGCTTGTGTGTGTGGCTGTTCCGACCCGACTCTGCCCAAGACACTGTATTTCACTTACTAACTTCTCTCTCATTGCTTAGTCTGCCTTGCTGAGCTGAATCAAGAATGTGACAGTCTTGCTTTTAAGAGCCACAGTATGCATATACTGTGGCAAACGTGCATGTTTTCTTGTTAGGGCACACTAGGTTGTGAACTGAGACCTTTCTTCCTTGTCGTTACCAAGAAAGCCCAGAAGATGGCAGGAAAGCATCTTGAGGCAGCCACCCTGCCATTTCCTTTTATTTTCCTCTATTACTGCAGTTTGCAATGTGTCATCACTCAGTTCCTGTTCTCTGAAAAGACGTGCAACGCCAGCAATAGAATTAAAGTGAATATGGAGTAAATCAAGAGACAATTTATAAGTATTTTCAAGGCTCAGATGGGAAGTTAATTCTGCTTGTTTTCATTGCTTTTGTGGGCCTGCCTCACAAAACCCCACTCTTAGCAAGAGTTCTTGTTCAGACATAGGAGTATAAGCCTTCATAGTGGTTTGACGTTTGGTTTCTCTGATTATTTTGTAAACTAGTTTCCTAGGAAGGTAAGATACACGCTGCCATGTTCTGTCTCATTTTCACGAGAAGTTTTGATTTCACTGGCAGATTTTAGCTAAAACTGCAGATAAGGAGCAGCATTCAAAGATGCAAGTTTTATGAAAGTAGGTACACAAGCAGAGAAGGGAGAACAGTGGCCAAGGGGATAACATTACCCTTATCTTGATATCTCTTAATGATTTGTAAAGAATGATTTGGGGACCTTTGTAAATTTCTGAAGATCAGTTGCTGACTGATAGTTTTCTTACTAGATTTTTTGTTTGATTATTTTACAGACAGTTGAGGTAGAATGTGGCACCAGAAGAGCTTATGCCCCTACCCCACATGCACTTGATTCGCACATGTTCATGATTTGTAATTTATCCCTCCTGCCTGGCTTGTTAGCTTTGCAGTAAATGCTGCAGACTGCTTCACAATGGTAAGCGGGCTGCACCTTTCAAGCTGCAGTTGCTTATGTTGCTATGAAGCGCAAATTGTGTCTCATTGTCAGCAGGGCCAAATAATAGTCAAAAGTGTGGACAGAAATGCTAACCGGTTTCAGCTCTGGGCTACTGGTCTGCTCCTGTTATGACAAAGATCATCTGAGGCACTAAGTCTGCATTCAGCATCACTAGAGGCAGGCACAGGATAATTTTGGAAAGGGGATCTGATAGTGCTGGGCTGGATCCTGGATGCAGAATTGTCAAAGAGGTGGGGTTCCACTGCTACTTCTAGATAATTTTTAAATCTCCTTTTTGTATCAGATCTTGCCTTTTTGGATTGTTTAACAAAACACAGAAGGGGCATGCAACATTAGATAGAGAGATGTGGGTACTTAAGTATGTAAGTATGCACTCATGGGACACAAATTTTTTTCCAGTGCCTGCAGCTCTCCCTTTTTTGGTGCAAAGATACCTGTGTTTAACCACCTCTTCATATCATAGAATCATAGAAGTTTCGGTTGGAAGGGACCTTTAGAGGCCTTCTAGTCTAACACCCCCTGCAGTGAGCAGGGACATCGTCAGCTAGACCAGGTTGTTCAGAGCCCCGTCCAACCTGACCTGGAATGTTTCCAGGGATGGGGCATCTACAGCCTCTCTGGGAGACCTGTTCCAGTGTTTCACCACCCTCATTATGCAAAATTTCTTCCTTTCATCTGTCCTTACACGCTGTCAGACACTGAAGAGCAGGGAGTCCCAGCTCTCCTCGAGTCCAGTGTCATCGATGAACGACTCTACGCTGGCATTTAAACATTTCTGGCGTTGCTTGCGAGCTGCCTCCTCTCCTCAGGCGTGCAGGCTGCTCCCTGCCCGGCTTTGGGCCCCGCGGGCGAGGCCAGCCTGTCTCTGCTGCCTGGGATCTGCCCCCAGGGAGTGACAAGATGGCGCCTCAGACACCTGCTGAGCCTGAGGAAGCCCCCTCGGGTCACTCAGTTCTGAGGGCTGACTTGTGCGCTGTTTCACTTCGTTTAAAGATACAGGCCTTCTCGCATTACCTGTGCCAATTGTGATTTTAAAAATTTAATTTTTAAAAACCAAGGAGAAGAAAATCAATGTTGAAAAATTTGGATTGCAATTGTGCCTTCATGGGTGTTAAGCGGACAGCCATATTGAGTTACGTTGGTTTCTGCTACTCACAAACGTACGTTATTTATGTCCCTTAGGGATATTCCGTCTTACGCGTGAGCTATTACCGGTCATTAGACACCGGGCGCCGGCCGGACCCTGGCCTGCGGACGCTCCGGGCCTGGGCACCCCGCTGGCCGCTCGCCCCGCACCGGCCAATGGGAGCTCCGTATGCAAACGTGCCCGCGCGTTCGGAGCGAGGATTGGCTGGGCCGATTTCGCGGGCGCGGCTGGAGGGAGGGCGGTGCCCCGGGCGGTCGTGAGGCTGTGGTCGCAGCTCGCTCGGCGCCATGTTGCGAGCCCTGCGGCGGCGGTGGGACGCCTACAAGTACCGCTTCGTGCCTTGGCTGGCCCTTAACCTCCGCCGCAAACGCAGGTGAGGCGGAGGGGCAGGTCCTGGGCGCTACCGGGCAGCGGCGAGGCCTTTCCGCCTGCCGGTGGGGTGAGGTACCGCCCGGTGGGTTTCCCGCAGGGGTTTTTGCCCTCGAGTAGCTGCTGGAGCTGGGTAAGAGCTTCCCCTCAGGGAGTGAGGAGCTGCCGTGGCTGAGACCCCGCTCTCCCGTTCTCGGGAGTGACCGGGAGCGCCGCGGGAGCTAACTCTGGTTTTTCACTGGCGGGTGGCTGCTTTGTGAAAGTGGTGCAGCCTTGTGTGTCACTTCCCTGGCGTTGTAATACGTGGGTTCTTTAAAACAGTATCGAACGTTAAAACTAGGTAGATTGTTTGGGGTTTTTTTTCTGGTAAGGTGTTTTTTCCCTCTTTAAAGGTAAAAGCAGTGTTTGAATTTAAACGAGTAGGATGTCGTTATAAATAGCATAAATCAAAGTTTCCCTAGTCAACATAATATTTATCCTCGCCTCATTTAAAATGTAATGAACGGTATACATATATTTTAGAGACTTTGATAATCACGTATGTTTGATTTTTGGTGTGTTTGTCACCAGGAGCTCAGTGGAGTTTAACCTGCTTGCCTTGCTGTAGATACACAGGTGATGGTTTTATAGGGGGGCAGGTGTGAAAGAATGCTCTTTAAAGAGTTTGGGGTTGTTTGAAACAATAGTGCATGTAACTTGCTGCTGTAAAAAGGCTCCTCTGTGTATTATTTAGGAAAAATGTGATCTTAAGTTGTTTTTTTTTTTCTTTACAGGACCCTCCGATATGTTCCCGAAAGCTCGCAAGACAAAATTATCTCTGATGAAGATGTCTTTGAAACACTACTGAAAATATTTAAAGCTCTGTTCATAAATGACTTCAATAGACAAGCACATATTTTGGCCTTACTTCCAGAAATGAAATGTAGATATCTGGAATTACTGACTGCGGAGCAGAAGCGATCAGAAGTAAATTCATGTAACCGCCAGAGTCAACAGGTGTTTAGTCCAGCAGAAGTTCTGTTTAATACACTAGGGTTCAGTCTTACCCGAGACCAAAGTTCCCTGGTGTCTGCTGGAACTGGAGTCTTTGTTACCAAAGGTTTTGTACCAAAAGGGACAGTTGTATCTATGTATCCTGGTAATGAAATGTTCTTTTTTTTTTAAATTAAGTTAGATGAGATTTCTCACCATATAATTATACAGTGCCAAAGTTCTACACTAATTTTTATTGTATGGGTTTTGTTTGTGTCATTCCTTAACAAAATCACAAATTATGGTGAATGAGAATATTTCTGACCAGAGTTCTTTTGGAAATAGGCAAAACAATATTGGTGGGGTAGTTCTGTTTATAAAAAAAACTTCCAATACTCAAAGTCTGATTTTTCAGCTGCTGGAAAAGTTGTGCCAGTTTGCGTAGATACAAATGGATGGGAGTAATTACAAGTAGATGAACAATACAGTTTAATTCCTTTGGTTTTGGATAAGGATCTGAAAAATAGGGCTTTAAGATCTCCACACAGATCAGCAGCCAAGTCTATGAACTTTTTCAGAGCACAAAAACACAAATTGTAGAATGAAAATAAAACACTCTCTTCTTATGTAAAGCATGTTTGGAACATCAGCACTGCTCTGTTCCTCCTCACTTCTTGGAACTGCATTTGCTTACAGTCCTTAAAAAGATTTGTAATTCTGTCAGCATGGCCAAGCTAGGACAGCTCTGCTGAAATGCTTTGGATTTGTTTCTGTTCCTTCTGTCAATAGAATCATCCCCTGCGTGCAGTCTCTAGCTTGTGCCAGCTTTGCAGGATCAGGACCAGTCCAGGCATGGGGCAGTGGAGCGTGTTTTGCCATGCCGAAGCAGCAGTGTCTGGCCGTTACCATTGAGTTGTAGACTGCCAAATTGTCAAATGACAGTTGCAGGGAATGGGCCTGCAACTTTGCAGCTTGCTAGAAGTTTCAGGCACATGCTACAGGTGAGTTTAGGCTCACTGAGAGTCTCCTCTAGCAGCTCATGTAGCAAAACAAGAGGATAAGCTGTTGAAATGCCTTCCTGTTGCAGTGGAATGAAGGAAACTACAGGGCTGCTGGCTGGGGAAGGGACCCTACGGAGAGAGCAGGTCTGTGCTCTCCTGCCTGTTGTCATTCGGCAGTGAGTGCAGCCTGCCGGCAGGGCCTTCACCCAGCTCCTTGTGAAACTCCAGTGAAGGATTTCTGCAGAGGGTTGCTGAAGGTACACTGGGTGTGAGGGATGCAGGACTGCGATGTCATGAAAAATTGCAAGCCAGTCTGCTGTCACTTTTCTGTCCTTGGAACCCAGGGCAGGTTAAATCCTGTCCGTAGATCTGGGAAATGGTCTGCTGAAATGATTTGTCCGTTCTTGGTTTGGCACATTCTCCTGTATCAAGCAAAATTTCTGATCAGGGTGGTGGAGGAGAGTGTTTCAGGTTCTTTGCTGTCTGTGTGTGTCCTTTGCAAAGTGTTGTGACACGGTAGTAACAACACAGCTTGATGTCGTCAGCTGCGCATTCCTCCGAAGCAGGCCAGCTGGCTGTGATGCTTTATCTGCCTGTCATGTGAATACTGGACACAGGCCTTCTCTTTAATGATTTCCTTCAATGGCTTCTCTCTTTGGGGTGTCTCAGCTTGTGTAGATTTTTTTTTTGCATCCCACAAAGATGTATCTGAAAGCTTGTAGATTTACAAGTGTTAACGTTATAAACTGAGAGAGGAGTTCTCTCCTACCCCATCTGTCTCCTTTGAGTTTCTGTGTGGAGGGGACTGGATGATGTTGTAAGCAAGCCCTTTCTGACAGTTAACTGATTTTCTTCTGAAATAATTGTATCTGTCTTGCAACAGGTACAGTATACAGAAAGCATGAGCCCATCTTTTTCCAGTCCCTTGGCAATCCCTTTATTTTTAGGTGCATAGATGGTATCCTTATTGATGGGAATGATAAAGGACTATCAAGATCAGTGTACAGGTAAGCGGTCAAAAGAAATAGAGGATTGTCAATCAGCTGGTTTAAAACAGTGGTACTAATAGTCTCATTTGCCTGTTGTCTTACCCTGAATTGAGTTATATTTGAATATCCACCTATGTGTGCCTCATTATGCAAACAAAGAAGAGTGAGAGCTGCTGGATGTCATCTGTTGTGTGCTTGTTGTGTTTTCATCTGTAATGCCAGTGAGATGCATTTTGATGTACAGAGACTGTTTCCTGTTCCTGTAAAGAAAATAGTTTTAATATTAGCAGGAAGTAAAAAAATAAAAGTCACTGCTTCTGAGCTGTTAAAATCTGCCTAGTGGATTTAGAAAAAAAGCTCTATATAGACCTGCTAATACTAAAAGGATGAATCTGGTAACTCTGGCTGTGGTCTGCAGATGAGCAGCACTTAAGAAGGGAGCCGTAACCCTTACAATAATCATAATCATCATCATCATCATTATTATCTCATGTTGGAAGGGACCCATATGGATCATCGGGTCAAACTCCCTGCTCCTCGCAGGACTCCCTAAAACCACCATGTTGACTGAGAGCATTGTCCAGACGCTCCTTGAACTCTGGCAGGCTTGGTGCTCTGACCACTTCCCCCGGGCAGCCTGTTCCAGTGACCGACCACCCCTTCCTAATGCCCAGTCTGAACTGCCCCTGATGCAGCAGCCTGGACTGTTTTAGCTTACCTGAAAATACAATTTGTAGCAGTTTGTGTTTAAATGAAGTTGATACTGTAACAAGCCTTTGCATCTTTAGAGATGAACAAGGTGTCTTGACACTTTTGCAGTGGTAATGTTTGATGTTAATTTCTGGAATTGTACGTGGTGGTTTTGTGCAGGTTCTTCCTCCAGGGTCTGAAAGATGCCACACACTACTGGGAGTTCTAAATGTACTTTTTAAAGTACCATCTAGGCGTTGGTCCGCTCACCCCACACTCCAGTGTTGTCCTGTCTCCCAGCTGGGTTGGACAGCTGTGACTGTGCCCAGCGACTGTTGGCATTTCTGCCGGCAGAAGTACAGATAACCTGTGAAGTGAAGGAGCACTGACTCACGTTAACGCTGTCGGTCATTTCAGGTCTTGCAGCAGGAGAGATCAGCTTGGCCCATTTCAAATGAGTGATGAGAGCTGGCTCACAGCTGCCCTGCAAAACCCACTGGCGGTGGGACAGTATGTCAACAACTGCTCACATGGTAAGTTGCCAGGTAAATTTTCCAGACTTGAGTTTGTCTTTATGGATGTAAATTATTTTGGAGCTGTCACAGAGAATCAGATACTGATCTTGGGGGGCAGTAGAGCTGTTTAAAACAAGGTGAGGACTTAATGGGCTAAAGAGTTGCTGAGGCTTTTTGTGGCAGCTGGGTGTTAGAATCCTTCAGCGCAGCAGTGCTTCACATGCCCTTGTGCTTTCCTTGCTGACTCCCCCAGTCTCCCTCCTGGTGTGTAGAATGAAAGGCACATCCCAAATGTGAGGTGGTGGGAAAGGGTATCTGGCAAAGGACTGCTGGATTGAGGCAGTACACAGAGTTGCAGATGAAGTTCCTCAGTATGGTTCCAGCAGGCTTCAGGAGAAAACCATAAGCCCAGTGACATTTACAGTAGGATTCTGTCACTGCTCAGTTTGGACTGTAACGCTTTTTTTAGACTCCTTAGTTTTATGCCCAAAATCTGGGAAACTGTTGGTATGATGTGGCTGTTGGGCATGAAGAGGGCAACTATGTGTTTATCCTGTCTGACACAATATGTGTTGGTCTGAAGGTCTGGGGGAGTAACTAACTCATGGGAATGGTTATGAGATGCAGAAAGTTAAATTGCTGCCATACCTAGCTTCTAAGTGGCTTTCAGAGCCTGTGTTACACGAAAGATGCCCTGCCCCCAAGTAGCATCCAGAAGGGTTGCTGGAGTAGCGAGCCAGGTACTGACTGGCACAGAGACAAAGGGCTGTCCCAAGAAATTGTTTATTCCAGGTCTGACATCCACGTGAAGAAGATTCCATTCTTCTTGCTGGGCAGATGGAGATTTTCTCCCCAGCTGTGTTCATGACATATTTCGCCACCAAGAAATATTTTCAAGATTTTTTTTTTTTAACTGTAAAAGCAGATGTTGTATATTAACAACATTTGGCAGTGCTGTAAGCTACCCCTGGTGCTATGCAACATGTGGCCCTTTGTGTACATGTTGATTATCGGGTCATCCTGTCTAACGTGATAAGGATGAATTAAAGCTGCCATAGTTGGTTGTGTATCTCTTGCGTAAATTCAAAGTAGGACTTCGGAGGGGTGTAGTAGCTCCCAACAAAGCCATGGTTTTCAGGTGTGATGAAGCATACGGTACATTTGCAGCAGTACATACGATATTTTTACACATCTCTAAACCCTATCTAATATTTTCTCAGTATCATAGAGACTGTTTTTGTTTGTTTTTTTTCTTATTTCTAGAAAAAGCAGCCAACGTGTGTTATCAGGAGTTTGATGTGCCAGGATATTTTCCAGTAGAACTGAAACAGTATCTTCCAAACATCGTCTACAGCCATGACATAGAGAGGTCAGCAGCGAATCAAAGAGCTCATAGATTTGTACGATACAAAGCATATTGTATGTGTAAAAAAGACAGACATGGTTGAGAAATAGCAGTATTCCATGTGAAGATGAGTTACACAAAAGTGTGCACCTGTATGGAAGAGTTAGCTCTTTGAATGGACAAGTGATTTACAGGACTATCTGTTCCTTTTTCCACATCTTCGCAAATGAGATCAGCATAGCTCTGAAGACTCAGCTTGACAAGCAGTGGTGACACTATAGTGTGATTCCTCTAAATCTCATAAAGCACTGGTTATATTTTGCTTGTAACTGAGGTTTTTCAGTATGTATGTCAAATGTTAGCGACCCTTAGCCAATCAGAGCCCTTCTAAGGTAGCTGAGATTTAGGCTTCTTACTCTTCTGTTCTCCATGTCTTCTCCTTATGTGAGGAATAAGCGGATGGATTTGCAAGAAGAAACATAAAATGAATTTGTATTGAGACAAGTGAAATACTATGCAGTATAAAGGCCTGTGACTTTTAGTGACACTACACAATTACATCCTCATTATGACCTGCAAATCCACCTCTTCTATAAATTAAAACACTTAGAATCCTTTCTCAGATTTTTGTCTGGAGATGTGTGTAAAGTGACAGTTAGGTGGATATGCAGAAGAAGCAGTATGGACAACAAGGACAGACGGTACACCTGGAAGTGGGTATCCTGTCCTGGGATGTAGTCACAAACAACTGAGGCTGTGCGAATCTGGTCCTGAATTTAACACAGCAAAGAAATTGTGCTTTTGGTCCTGTTGTTGTCTTCAGGAACCAAATAATCCTCTTCATCTAGAGGATGTATAAGGGTTTTAGACCAGATCATCTAGACATTTAGTGTAATTCTGGAGCTATTTTAAAAGTCTGGAATTTGATGGGAGGAAGTTACAGTGCGTATTGGAAAAACAGCTTTTTTGATTAAACTTAGACTTTATTGAGGCAAGGTTAAAGATGCACTTGTAATCTGCAGATAAGTAAATAAATGCTAATAAAAGAAGAGGTAAGACTGAACTTTCAGGAGGCCTGGATGCTGTAGTTGAAGTGTGAAAGTGCAGTGAGCAGAGCTAAGCTAGGGGACCATTTCAGAAGGGGTAAATTTTGCTCTTTTCCTTGGAATCTGTCGAAGAAAATACAGTCAGTCATCAGTTCTCCTAGACAAAGGGTCCCATCTGCTTCTACCTGATATTTACAGTGCTGACAACATAGATAATCTGGTTTCTAAATCTTTTTCTGTCTTGTAAAAGAGTTCTTGGTACTTGTTTCTTCTTGTTGTTTGATTTGTTTCAGAATGGCCTCACGCTAAGTTTTGTAGTAGTAGAGGCTGTTTGGGTTGATGGTGTTCTTCACTTTCACGTGCATCAGCATCAGAAGAGTGCGCTCTCCTTCCTGGAATTGATACTTCAGCTTTAGGGCCTGGTCATTTACTTAAAGGAAGTTTAGAGGGGTCAGTCCCTAAATCCGTAAGAAAACTGTTTGCCAGCCACTGATGTCACCTTGGGGTGTACAGAGATCTCATGCATCCTCGCAGACTGCAGCAGGTCTTTGATGCAGTTGGGAGCTGTGTTTCTGCGTGTTCTTAGGCCAAGGGTGGCTTTAGCCTAGAGGAATTATTTCAGCTCCACGAATTTCACTGTAGCTTCTCCTCCTGTATGTATAGGTGTCTTTTTCCCCGTCTTGACTAATCCTTTTCATTTCTGAATAGTTGTGTGAGTGGAAACATCATTTCAATACCCACGTGGGCTGTGGTTTTCTTGGCAATTATATTGGTTTTGTTTATATTTGCTGTCTGTATTTCAGTGGTATTTTTCCATGCTCCCTGGCCTGCGTTACACGTTACTCCTCAAAGTAACCAAGACAGAGCCATTGCTTTAGCTCCTTGCTGTGAAGAATTAAAAAACTTAAAAGGGAAATACAGTTGTTCACTTCCACATGTTTTGCTCTTCTGTTTTTTACAGCCACCTGAGGTGTGTAGTGCTTGTGACTCTCAGAGACATCAAGCAAGGAGAAGAACTTTTTTCTAATTACTACACTGTTGTCAACTGAATTAATGGATTCAAGACTGAAGAAATCTGTGTCATTAAAATACTTCCTGCGTGTGTACGTCAAGCTTCATGAGTGTTTTTACATAACAGAGGGCTGTAGCTTTACCATTCAGAAAGCAAGCTGCAGGCTTCTGTTCCCCTGAGAATACTCACATTTGATGCAGACGCGAAGGTTTAACTGTTTACATCAGTAGGTTCTCAGCTGTCTGCTGTTGTTGATACTAGTGCTTATTGGTATTCAGCTGTCCATGCAGTAGCTCATGAAATAAAAACCGAAGTTCTGGACATGTCAGTTAATCTTCTTGTTTTCACAGTTGTCTGGGGCTCAGTTTTAGTATTTTGCCATTTCACTTAATAGACACAGTTTGTAAAAACGACTTCCCTCTTGTGAACTGTTCCTCAGATAATCCTCGTAGTTCATGTTAGTTACTAATTCTTGTTCTGCTTTTCTTGGAGTTGGTCCCTTTAGTATCTGTGTCCTTTTAGAATGCTGAAACTTCCTGCTGCCCAGATCTTTCATGAAGCCGGTTGTGCAGCAGTGCTGATACGCGCTTCAGATGCGCCCACGTGGTGTGCTGTCATCAGGAGGCCAGCTTGGGCCGGTGGCTTTGGACGTACCTCGGACCCCTGTCCAGTCCTTGTTGCAGTGGTTCAGTGAAAGTTTCCTGGCATGTGGCAACTTTCGTAGCTCTTATTCTCGAAGAGACAGAACTTTGTGTTGCGGCGTCGCTAGGGAAACAATGCCAAGCAAGTGTGCAGTGTATTTTTTTTTTCTTGAGTTACTGGGATAAACAGAGCCAGGCGTTCCCACATTAATTCTTGCTGCTGTCTGCAGACTGCCTTCAGAAAGTAAGCAAGAGACATCTCGTCAGTCTTTGGGTCTGGCTGAACAGCTTGGACAAGAAAAATCATCCCAGTGCTTTGTGCAAAAGTCCAAGCAAGCCTCCCAGTGAATTTGTGGTTGGCATAAGCTCATGAGAATGGAGGAGCCGGGAAGTGGTGTGCTCTGACGAGCCTGGTAGCGGCTGGGGCAGGCGGGGTGCCCTGATTAGCTGCAGGAGCCTCTAGTCTCCCTGTCAGAATGTGGAGTTTTTCAGTGTCTTTGTTAGTTGGTCGCTTTCCAAACCCAAACCTTGTCTTTCATACTCATCTGGGAGTCCTCCTCAGCCAGAGAAGGCTGGCTTTCTTGGGAAGAGTGAAGTAGCAGAGCTATGAGATGGTGGCATGTGGCCCAGCGTGCGTTGTACAGGTGTTACGAAGATGCTGGGGACAACTTCTGGTGACGGTCCTTGTGTCTTCACCGCGTGGTGACAGATCAGAGCAGGCAGCGGTCTGCAGTCTGCTGCAGAGGACGCTCGCCCACCGTCGCTCTGAGGATCCCTTCCCTCCCGAGCTGGGCCTCATCCAGCGCTCTCGGGGAGGGGGTTGCTGGGCACCGCCGGGTCTCCAGAGAGGAGGCTGGCTGTCGGGGCCCGGCGATGTTGCTTAGCCCGGCAGCTCGGGCTGTCGGGGCGGGGGGAATAGTTGCCTTGGCGCGTCAGAACCGCCGGGTGCTCCTGTTCGTGTTCTCCAGGCTGAGATGCTGTCGTGCGAGGGCATAGACCTCTTCAGCTGTCTCGTTACACACTTGTTAATCCTTCTTAAATGACCAGATTTGAAAGCATACTCCTGTCTGAGGACTGTGGAACTTAGGTTTACAACTCGTGTGTTGAGAGAGGTTTGTTTTGCGGCGCTCGCTGCCTCCTGGGCGCCAGTGTTGCCCGGCAGTGGGGGACTGCAGTGCCGAAGTGCAGGCTGCCTGTCACTGGCCGGGTGCATGGGACTGGCTTCTCCCTGCTGAAGTACTGGAACCCGACAGCCTGCCTCGGGTGCTGCTTGTGCACGAGGGACAGCAGCACCTGGCCTGCCGCTGGCAGCAGCAGTTGGTGTCTGGCTGCTGGTGCATACAGAAAGCCAAAAAGTGGCAGGAGGAGGAGGAGGAGGTGCAGTCAGGTGGTACTTCAGAGCAAGAAGCAGCACAGCTTGGGGACTGATGGGGAGAAAAGAAAACAGATGAGTAGAAACAACGGTGTGGCTGCAGCCTACGGAAGGGCTTCAGGGGCATCAGACTTTTCCTTGTCGTCTCTGGATTCCTGTCCCTTTGCTAAAGGTGCCAGCTGTTCTTGTTCCGTGTGTGCCCATGCGTTACCACCCAGCTGACACCCCAGTGCCCGAGAGGCGGATGCATTCTGATGTTACTTCAGAGGTAACGCGTAGCTGATAATAACCCAGGGGAGTCCTCTACCCAGTCTGTTCATGGGCTGTTAACAGTAGTAAGCTACTTGTTGCAGTAAGTACAGTCTCTCTCTTGGAAGATGATTTGCCTGGGTGATTTTCATTGAAATTCCCTGAAAACAGGGACTCACTTAGCCAACTCTGTGTCTAAATGCCTGTGCACTTGGTGGTGGAACAGGGAAGGGAGCATCCAACTTCAAGGTAGTTTCAATTACTGACAGAGCAGATCCGCATCCTTCTCCCAGATGCGGGCCCATAGCCTGCGTGTGTTGGAAACTGCACCGATTCAGGAGATGATTTGTACGTCGAAGCCTGTTGCCAGCCACAGTGCGCTGGCTGGGATCCTGGGTGAGGACCACCAATGGCTTCGTCTGGCCTGGCGGGGAAGGAGCCGGCCTCCCCCTCAGCAGCCCTGCGGAGCTGTGCTTTGTGTTGGTGGTGAGAAGGGCGCTGGTCGCATGGCCACGTTCTGCCACCGAGCAGGGCTCACACCACGCCCGGGGTGCTTCTCCGAGCACTCGGCCCCAAAGGCCAGCATCCTTTATCTCGACCCACAAGACCTTATCTTGTTTTCTGCCCCTGTCCTGCCGAGGAGGGCAGTGGTAGAGCGGCTTGGTGGGCATCTGGGCCCAGCCATGGTCAGCCCACCTCACCAGCGTAAGAGCAAAACGGGGAGCACGTGGGGAAAACGGGAAGGTTCACCACTGCACGGGGAGGTTTAGGCTTGTTTCTCCTGGGTTTGTCTGAACTCCTCACCCCTGGAGGGGGTCAGGCTGAGCAGCTGAGCAGGCTGGGCAGAATCCGTGTGCCTCCCCAGCAGGGGTGGGAGGATGGAGCCCTTGACGCTATGGTGTTGATTTGGGGATGCCGAGGGCCAGCTGCTGCTGTTTGGGTGGTGAAATCAGATTTTGGAATAAATTAGGTGATTGCACCAAGGGACACCCAGCTGGTGTCACCAGGCTATTCTGAAGAAAACGGGTGTACAAGGCTCTGACTTGCAATTTCTTAGCTCAAAAGGTGAAGCTGGTGGTAACAGTCGACTAATTCTCCTGGAGATTAAGCTGCTGTCTGTAATCCCTGTTGATTCGGGATGGCAGGCAGACAGAAGTGCTCGAAAGATCAAGAGATGAGTTAACAAACTTCACAGGGGTGCTGCAGAGTCCCAGAAAGGACAGAGAGATGGCCCACAGCAGAAAGGGGATGTGTCTGCAGGGGTGAGGAGCTGCGTGGGCTCAGCACAAGAATCAGGAATTCATTTTAAAAAAAGCGATTCTTAATCAAGCTACTGAAGTGCTTGGTAATCAAGATTCCCAAGTATCACCAGTCTGATTTAGAGCAGGTGGACATGAGATGGCCTGTGTCAGCTTTCCCAGTCAGCACACCTGTGTTTGAGATGCTGGCCCACACAGGGAGTCCACCCAGAAGGGCTGGGGGATCGGTGGCAGCTGAGAAGCCACCCTTCCCTCAGGGCTTTGTTCTCAGAGACGTTTTCTCTGTCACTGCTGCTTGTGGCCGTGGGGAGTCCGATCAAGGTAAACATCCCTGTGGCGCTTCCGATTTGGAAGGACTGATGATGAGTTTGTCAGGCACTGCAAAAATACAGCCTGTTAAACTACTGAAGGGTACGTGTGTGTTTGTATATAGTCATAAACGTGTCATACATGCATACACACAACAAACACAAGTGTACGCGTGTCTGAGTGGGACTGGTGTAGGGGCTATGTTTCCCCGGGCAGCTCCTGCGGCACTCTGGTAGGAGGAGAGGAGGTGTGAGTGTGCATACGTGCTGCTGCTCGTCCGTCCCTCTCGCCTGTGCTCAGAGCCACCATCCCCTTGCTGGGTGTTGTGAAGCCACGCTCTACCACACCCTGGTTTTATACAGAAAGGTGATGCTGTACCGGCCCAACAGCTCCCCAGCTGCGCGCTCCTTCCCCGTGCCGGCTGTGGAGCTCAGCGAGCGGCATGGAAAAGCTGGCCCCCTCTGGTAGCCGAGGGACGGGGTTTGCTGGGAGCGCTACACTACTCTTCCCTGCCACGAAGGAAGAGAAATGCAAGAACTGGTAAAAAGCATCCTAGCAAACCGGTCGCTGGGGTCTCACTTCCAGTCTTCGGTGCCTTGCGCTTTGTGGACAGAACAGGTATGAGGGCACCAAACGGCCAAGCACCACCAGGACTTCAGGGGCTGCTCATCTTAATGGCAGAAGCAGATGTGTCCCAGGATTAATTACTTACATTTCTGTTACAGTAACGACAGAGTTGGGGTGAGAGCTTTACATCATATACGCGTACACTAGTTAAAACCATTTTTAAGCGTCCAGCATCGCAAGGCTAACAATCAGTTGCATCAGAACAAGAAAGGACTAGATGGAGTCGTCATGATTTGTGCTAATGACATTGATCTTTACGCTAACCAGCCAGAAAAGAGGAGGTGCAGCTTGTCACCGCAGTTTTGGACAGGTGTTTTGTTCTGCACCTTGCATCACTTCTCTCACATCTCTTCATCGGGGGAAGAAAAGCTCGTTACATTACTTGGCAAATTACAACTTCTGCTCTTCAGAATTGTATCAGCGTGCACTCCTATCGAATTAAAAATTAAATAATCCATTTCTTTACCCGAAGCTCTACTGCGCCAGCCACTGCAAAAGCAAGCACGCTGGGCCTAGGAAGGCACAGCACCAGCTAATTCTGCCCTGTGACAGAATTGGTGTGCGAGATCTTGGAAGTAATACAGTGCTTTCCAGAGTCCAAGATTGGTGTTCGTTTTCTTGAGGGAAAGGAAAATGAAGAGCAAAAGCACTTCAAATAATGTAACTGCAGCATTAAGGCCCCAGCTGAGTAAAATTTTTTTGTTCACACCTGTAATCTAGCTTGACGTGAACTCAAGGATCTGGTGAAGTGTTCGTACACCGGAGAATCGGAGTGTGTTCCCCACAGCTCACCACGTAGTGTGAATACCGGGTTATACAGCTGCGGCGCGCTACTCTGAAGCTACATTTGGGTCCCATCTAAGATTTTGCTACACTGAAGCCATCATGTTTTAATGTTCAAGGGAAATCGTTACTTACTGCTTCACCTGCATTGCTGCAATGCTGCGTTTTTTTTCACTCTTTTCTATGTAACATTAGGTAGCGTGGTAGCATGAGTTCTTAAAATGCCTTCGGAGTTCTTAAAATGCCTTCACTTACTGCTAAACATTTCTGAAAATGTAGTAGCAAACATAGTGCAGATGCACGAAAAGCTTTACAAGTAAAGAAAGGTTTCCAGACGTTTATTTCTGGAACTGTACACCAGGTATTAAAGTACAACAAATACAAAATAATGCTCAAAAAAAATCAGTGTTTATGTACAAATATTAAAACCAATGCAACAATAGCGACTTCCTCTTGAACACCTGATACTAAAACATGTTCCGATTGTCACTAGATTTGTTGTTATGCACAGAGTACTTACTTTGAACTGAGAATAACTGGAATCTCTGTTTTATTAGGAGGACTATAACCATTCCTACTGTATTTTACAATCGATAGTATCTTCCTTCTTCTTTCTTTCAATGAAAAATAGGAATAAAAAAAATAGTAACCTTGTCATTATTTTATAAATTACTGTATTTAGTTTCCCTGTCTGTAGACAATGTGCTTGTAACGCTGGGCAAATAGTGTCCCTGTTGGTCAGTTTATCCATTAGTTTACATTCAAAGCTGAAATATTCACTAGACTTTGGTTAAATTAAGTAGTATCACTTATGTTCTACTCAATCTGAAGCATTCCTATATTTTTGACCCTCAGTTTTAAAAATTAAAAACAGGAAACAATTGCACAATTCATTGACCTAATTGTACACAATTTAGTATTCTTCAAACAGTATTGTACAACCTTCAAGTAAATTCGGCAGTTTGACCATGACAAGAGGAAAACTAAACATTAAAAAACCTAGTGTGAGAAGATGGCGTATGACTAACCAAAGTAAAAGTATTGCTATAATCACAGCACCAGTTACACTTCTAAATGAATCAGCTATCCTCTTCAGATTCCCTCTACATAAAAAGGATACATTTACCAACACTGCAAATTGCCCATTATGGATTTTTTGGTTTGTCTGTATGAAGAAAAAGCGTGGCAAGGGACAAAGAATTCATCACAGTTTGTTATAAGAATTGTGCTTCCCCGTCTAAGAACCAAGGCAATGTATTTTCTTCATATGGTTGCAATTCAGTTATCTTCATGCTGACTTTCAAAACGCAATTCTTTTAATAAACAGTAACAAGTTCTCCATTTAAATGCTTAAACTGAGAGAAAAATAAGTAAGTCCAGCTTTTAAAAGTAAAGTTCAATAAATAGCTATTTTACATGGATAAAGTCATAGTGGTACAAATTTATGTCACATCAAGCATGCACAAAAATGTTACTATACACAGAAGTAGTCAGAAAATATTGAAATAGATATCTAAAAAGATATGAAGAATTTACATATTTACAAAATCTTGCAAATTATTGCCTTATTTTAACATGGAATTAAAAGTAAACGATACCAGCTAGCTAGCCAACAGGCTAAATACGATCAGCATTTAAAAAATCTATTAGACTAGCCGGAATTCATTTTTCTCTCATATCATTTTCTGAATTTTGGTCAAAAGTCTTTATTAAATAACTAAAGTGTCCATTCAACTTGCTGACCACCCAAACCTTAGACAAGTCTGTCTACATTAAGAGCCCAGCAATGCATAGATAAACTGAATATATTACTGCATCAGCTAATGAGAATGGGCATGTTCATTTAAGTGCAACTGGCATAAGCATTCAGTCATCTTTGTATAATGATTTTTATACAGACCAGCCACTCACTGTAAACCCATAGATCAACTTGAATGTATAAGAATGGAGGATTATGGCCAGTATTTTACAAAATTACATAAAATGTGTTGATTCATAAACAAAAGAAACAAGGTACAAAGTTCAGCACAAAACACAGCAACAAGAAGCTGACAGCTCGGCTAGAAATGTCAGAGTACAACACAAGGCCAAGGCTACCCGTTATTTACTGTGCACTTACTAAAGTTACGTATTTCAGATGTGGAAGTTACAAACTGGTTACAAAATTATCTCTACTTTTGTCCACTGTTCTAAACTAATTTGTTTTTGATACGGTAAATGTGCTGTTGTGTAAATACTTCAAAGCAATCTTCATTACAACGCTGTAAAGAAAACTCCGTACGCTGCATCCAAAACTCAGGATGTCAATGCAGTTCACAGTATGCATAATAAATACCCTCTTCCCTTTCAAATATTAAAGTCACTACTTTCTACTTACTCAGCATAACCTTGAAGCAACTATTACAAATACCAGCAACGCAAACTTAATCACTTGGATAACGAAAACAAAACAGTGGCAATTAAATTTATCATACAAACAGTGCAAAGAAAAAGTACGGAGGGAAAGGGGTAATCCTATTGAAGTAAGGTTCAGATTCCCATTAAAAAAACCTGCAAGCTGTATGCAACAACAACATGTCACAATCCAGTACTACGTTTGGTTTCACTCCCCCGCAGGAACCAGAACATGTTCAAGACAGACTTTCTGGATGGCTAAATTGCACTCAAAGTTCAAAATAAAAAATTTACTGAAGTTAAATAGTTGCTTTTATGGCAAACATTTTTACTCATCCTTTCCTATTCGACCAAGGTGGTGAAGTGCCATTTTTGAGCCAATGACTTGCCAAAACAAGTAAATGCAATCCACACTAGAGAAAAACTTTCAAATACATACTTCAAGGTTCTACTCTTCCTATACAAACTAGACAGTCCCTCAAAACTATAACACTTTGAACTGCACTGCTCCAAACAATTTAAGATGTCTTCCAAATGTAGGCAGTTTGTTTAGTGGTAAATCCTAAGCTGTGCAGACTGTAGCTTTATACAACTCATCTGCCTTAGGAAAGTCAAGGTACACGATTACATTACTCCTCAAAGTTGTGGACAACACTCATCTGAATAAAATATAGCCTAAAACACGTCAGTTTAAGCCACTAAGTAAGTTTAGAGTACAGAGACATCTCCGGCAGCGTACTTACTTCTGTATAAGGTAGCCATGGCCTATAACTTTGCCACACCATCGAAGTGCAGGTCTTCACACTTTACTCACGTTAAGTCCCTTGTGCTAGCTTCCAAGATGAACTTGCTGTTTTGTAAACTGAAGTGCTCTAGTTTAGTATCACATGAGAGAAGGTTCTATTCAAAAAACATCCTTGTATGTTTGTGCAGTTTAAATTAAAGAAACCCATCCCTGCCTTATTAAGAAAAAAAAAAAATAAATGCTACATTGAGCAGGGATCAGGATTGGTACCTGTAAACATTGTTATTCCACTGCATCCGTGACGGCAAAAGTAACTTAGACTGAAAAGCCACTCCAATCCATTCAGAACTTCTGTGCTGGTTTTGAAATGGTGGCCTCCATCTACAGGCTTTAAAAAAAAATTGAAGCAGAGCTTAAAGCTGCACCACAGAGTTCTCTTAGTCCCAAACTCTGCCGAACATCCTATGACATTTCCACATTTATGGACTGAAAAAAGAAATTACTCTTGATAAATCAAGATATAGTTCTATACATACAAAGACATCACTGATGTCATAAAGTTCAAACTTCCAGTGAAAGACTAAGCAAACCTGACAGCTGCCATCAAGTTTACTACTACTGCATAAAGTACCCACTGTTTGTTTAGTTTTCCACAGTCATTCTGAGTGAAGGGCAGCATGTTGGTGAAGACTGTGGGTACTGATAAAACCATTTGTCTCATTTGCAGATAGACTGCCGAAGTCAGCCACCGAAACAGCCATTTTGGCACTGGTAATATGGTGTGTGTGGTTCTCAAAGTCCACACCAAGGTTATTTACAGAGACATCATTCATGAAAGATTCTGGGACAGCAATCCCCATTTTCAATCTTTTCGCAGGTCTTTCTGTCTCCTCACTGCACATGTTCATTGGGTTTAGCTCTGAATGATAAAAGCCAGTCTCAAATAAATTAAAACAATCACTTTCACCATTGCTAGGCAAGTTAAGCAATTCTTCTGTTCCAACAGGCACATGATTAACCGGCGCTCGGGGTAAGCTGTCCATGGGAGGAAAGGCGTCATCCAGGCAGTTCACGTCCGAAGTGTGGCAGACTGTAGCTACACTATTTGTCAATGCTGGAAAACAGATGAACACAAATGCAAATGAAACAGTTGTTCGCATAGTTACAACAAGAAGATTTTTTTTTCCCTTGATTTACCTGTCAGCTCATTGGCAGTGATAGAGTTCAGAATGCTTAGCTGTTGATCAGGAATGGTTTCTGTTCGACTGTTAGATGTTAAGGCTGAAGAATGCACTGCTCCACCAAGGGCTTCTGCTTCATCTACCAAACGATCCATGTAGTCCCTAAAGTAACATGGCATTCATAATGTATTATTTAACTGGAAAACAGGGCCTAAAAATGATGATGGATTTAGTTTCAGTTGCCATAGCCACTGCAGCATTACACTGCAAGACAGCAGGAAAAAAGATACAATCTTCTACATTTACAATTTGCAACAGAAAACACATTCCAAGAACATTTTACTTACGTAACTCCTGGATGATGGTTGTATCTCTTCTTTCCAAATCTTGTTTGCTGAGCAAAGTAATCATATCGTTCTGACTTTTTCCACATGTAATAGAAAGCCACACACTCAGCAACTGTTCTGGTTCTTACCTAAAAGGAGAAGAATTGACAAGATTAATGCAAAGACTTGCGTCTTGTCACCTCCTCAACTCCCATTCCTGCAATGCTGTTAGCTTTATTGTTCTAGTGTTGGGAACAAACCAAGTAAATTAGGAGACTTCAGAGACACCTACAGTTTCAAGTAAGTATTACATTTGTTCTATTGTACACACTATTGGCTTTTTAAAAACTAGATTGAAACTGTATCTACATCTGAAGCACTTTTATATACAAATACATGTAGCAGTTTTTTAAACTATAAGATAGACTCTCTCTTAAGATGAAAAAAGCTGAGCAAATCAATGACCTAAGAGAAGTGAAGCAGAAAAGACTCAGGGTACTTATTCCTCTTGGGAAAGTCCAGAACTGTGGAGGCTTTGACAACAGATAATCGCAACAGTAAATGCTTAAACAGCAGCATAGAACTGTAATCTTTTTGAGAAGGTATAAAGGACTCCAAAGACTTTTTTTTGGTCTATGTTTACTGTTTGTCTGTTTCCTGAAAATTAAGATTACTATGTGAAGCCAGATTCTTGGAGAAAAAGTCATTACTTCTACCTGTCTAAACTACATCCATCTTTAGATGCAGAAACACTTCACATCATCATCAGCCCCCAGTTACAGTTAAAGTTTTACAACTCTATCCAGATACAGGCTGGCAGTAAACTATACTTCAGCTTAATCAAACTTACAGAAACATCAGTGGCAAACCCAAAATGCCTTGGATGTAGTAGTAAAGCTTGCTAATTTAGACACAAACACACCACGCAGGGAAGGAAACGAACCGATGTCCACATGCTAGTATATAAAGTCCCAGTTAACACCACTTTGCAGTACAGGGATAAGGAAACATCTTGTTAAACTTCTCCATGCACTAAATCTTGTCAAGCTGATACTTTCCATATACAAATGACATCAGCTTATGCTGGGTCCCAGAACCTTCCCTAAACTTTATGGCATTTTACGTACTTGGAAAAAAACCCAGTGGATTTCTTAGACAAATTCTGGTACATAGTGACAGATACATCAACCCACATGCTCTGTTGCATGTTGGAAAAAATATTTTTTAAGGTCCATTTAAAATCTGAACCATTCAAATATTGTTTAGGATGGATTAAACCAGGTATTGAGCAGGACTAGCTCACTGTTGTTGAACAGAACCACAAACCTAACAAGTTCATCTGAAATACAAAAAACCCACCAGACTCCTAAAGAAAAAAACCTTCAAGGTGGTATTGAAGCATAAAGGAGATGTGTAGAAAATTTGGAAACATCCATATAGTCAACAGTTGCTTTTTCATTAAAGAAAAAAAAAATCCCTATTCTTCAGGCACAGAGGAGTTAATCAGAAGCAATACAGATCAAGATCAGAACTCCTTCATTGGCCAGAAAACTGAGTACTGATGGACGACTACACTTTCTGAAAACACAAAGACCTAAGCCTGTTTCCATAAACTTACACCTTCCTGGCGACAAAACCAAGTTAAGTAAAGATGCATTCCCATCTCCCCCAGCCACAGTATGGAAACACTGTACTTCTAGGACAGGCACACATTTAAACTAAATTTTCAATATAAATGCATAAATGGAATTAATGTCAACATGAGTCAATTTACAGAGATAATACGTTGACTCATCCTGCAATGCCTAGCTTTTCCAAGGACATCTGAGGGAAAACTAGAACAAAAATGCCAAGCTGGCTTTAATATGTTGGTTTTTCTTTCAGTCTTCCGCAAGGCTTTTGACAAGTGTACTGCTTTTACAGATTTGCAGCACCATATCATCTACCAATTCTTCCATTTAACTGTAAAATACTAACCTTGTTCTTCTGTATAAGATGAAAGTCTTTTCCATAAATCAGAAGTGCATGTTCAAAGCTTCTGCATTCTTCTTCTGTCCATGCTGTCATCTCTTCTAGACAATTACAAAAATAGGCATGATAAACTTAATTTCACTCACTAACCTTTTACAAAGAATAAAATATTTGTTGGTAACAGATGAATATCCAAGTGCATTCTAAAAAAAACACGTTATTTAGATACGTGTTTTTTCCTCTACTGTACAGATATCTGACAAGAAATCTAACATTCTTCTTTATAAAGACTCTTTTATAAAAGAGTTTGATTTCTGAAATCCTTTATCCTTGAGGGCAAGGGACATTCGAAGGATGTGATTTGTTATTTCTCAATAAGTTTGTTACCAAAAAGATCAAAGCTTGATAACATCACCGAGGCACCAGTGTGATCATTTCTCTGAGTATTTCTTCTCACACAGGATACAGAGAACAGTCGCTGTTGGAAAAAAAGAGTTGAAGGAACAACGTGTTGTGATGGATGCCCCTACTCTGACTGAGCGAGCAGTACTTTAAGGCATTACCGACAAGAAAGCCTGACTGAGATCAGCCCTGCTGTGCAAACCGTGAGAACTGTGCTAGGCCATATCTTCTCAGGAACTAAGCAGTCTAGGCCATGTCTTACCAGGAGCTAACAGTACCAGCCTGAGCTGGGAACAGACAGAACTGACACTGCTGCAGGGGCACACCAGCACGTACACCGACCGGGGGCCTGACTACAGGTCAGTCACTTCACGGTATAAATACCTGGAGCCCCCCCAAGCTCACTGAGCTCTCCTGCGTGGTGGCGGGCTGCACAGAGGCCATCTCCCTGTGAGCAGGGAAGGGACACCTCTCACGGTTACCCTTCAGCATTGAGACACCCGAAGCCAGCACCCGATGGTTGTAACATGGAGAGTGACATTCTACATTAAGCGTAAAGTATGTTGTACGCTAGTGACTTCTAAATATCTCAAGTTATAGCTTAATTATCAGGATTGTAGTAAGTAGTACAGTGTTTGACCAACACCTAATTATCAATTAACTATTGGTAAATCATTATTGCTTAATTACATTTTAATTACCAATGATCCATTAATTATAATTTGATCTTTTAATCTTAATAAAACCTTTTAGTTAACCCCATAATGATGAATTGTCTTCATAATTCACCTGTGACAAAAATTGGCATAGTCAGGAGGATGGCGGATTCAATCACTGGCTACTTATGGAGGCACAGAGTTAACCTTTCACTGAAATTTTCCGATGATTGGGTGCATAAAAAGCAGGATAATTGGAATAAAATAAAACAACATTTGAACCTTGTAAAAGGGAAACTGAAAGATGGTAAAGAGAAGGTAATAATACACAAGATGTTGAAGAGGTGTTTAGGAGCTGCGTATCAGTATAAGGAATGTGAAGAAATGAAAATGTTACAAGATGAGGTTGAACAAAGAAAGCGAGAAGAAATGCTGTTACCTCTGCGAATAGACCAGTTGCTTTAACAACTGGTGGGGGGAAAGGAAAATGCAGGAAGGTAAAGGATAAACTAGAACTCATGATAATTCAAGCCCCCAGCGTCCAGAGGTCCTGTAAAAATTCAGAAGCTAATCATTTCCCCAGAAGATTGGGACAGAGATACTTAGGAGGACCCCAATGAAGAACTTAAGAGATAAGAGTGAATTTGATTAATTTTATTTATCATTAAAACTGAGGTATGTGCCGGACCTCCAGGGGACAACCAGACAAATACCATAAGAACACTCCATGGGAGTGGAGACCGCTTTGTTTCTGCAACTTGCCAATCTGCATGAAAAATACGGGTGGAAGCCTGGCGAAAGCAAGGCGGAGTACCTCTCTGGCACGTCTCCTTAACTGGAGGAGATCGCATGATGTTAGATCAGGATGGCCTTCGGGGACCAGCAGTGCTCCTGAACAAGGGACCACCCCCTAACACTGAACCACACTCTATTACCCACCAAGTATCGTACTGGGCAGGGGGCCCTCAGGACAGAGGGGAGCCCACTGCTATACCAGTAAGGTCATTAAGTGAACATTTTACTGCCATTACAAAAGCAGCCTGCCTTCAGGCTACAAACAACAGGTGCACATGGTGATCACCCTATCTCTGCCCCTGTAGACCCTAAAGCCACAAAACCACTAATACGGGGAACCCCAGCTGTTCTAAAATTGTACCTCCTTGCAAAAAAGGGATGAAGAAAGACAAAACATAGAACATAACACTCAGGAGGGCCAAGATGGCCAACCCCGCACTCGATCCATCCCGACCTGGGCAGACTTGATGTGCAGCATTGTAAATCACAGTTGAGAAACAGGCTGGGATGAACCACCACCAGCAGGGCGATCCCAAGCTGACACAGACAGCAGACAGATGCAGCACGTAATACAGACTTGTCAGAATCCCCAACACTTTCCCCAATATCATAAACCCTGTGGTGAGGTAGTGGACCCCAGGAAAAGGCACAATGAACCATGGAGGAAGGCTTTAGTGTCAGGCATACCTCACGCAGTCATACGGGGCCAGCCAACTGGGACTATATTTTTATCCAGGCTTTTGAAAAACAAGGGGTATCAGGGAATCTGGAACAAACCAAACAACTATCTGCTCCTGAAGACCCCACAAATAACCCTTTCAGGCTTCTTAAGGAGGAACTGCAAATCCCTTGGGTTTTTTTTCCCCAGAAAGATTAAACCTGCAGTTTCTAAAACTGAATTTTAGTTTTATGAACAACAACAACAAAAAAATCACTAAAAAAAGAGTAAGACTTTTGAAACAAAGTAGCTCAAGCTATTTGAATAGGTCAGTTTTGTCTCAAGTATCATTGCTTTCCTATCTTGATTATGGCTTTGGGTCTATATACAACTAAGAAGGGATATTTCAGGCATCTTACATTCATAATGGGGATCCAAAAAGTTTCTGTTCAGCTAACATTTAAAGACACTGGAGGGAAAAAAACACATTTCAAAACATTTCTGGAAGCAGACATTGGAACCAAGACCTTTCTGGTCCCAGATGAAGGCGATAATCACTCCACTTCAAGGCCTTATTCTTTCTTTCTTTCTCACCTCATTAATTTTGCACCCCATACTACAGAGTTATCAAGCTTCAAAGAGAAGAGAAGATCCCCATGTAAAGTTTCACTGCTAAGAAATCATCTTGGGAGCAGTGGATTTTTAATTCTCATCTTAAGAATAGCAGTGAACTTCAGTGGGTAGAGTAGATCATAGCATAATGGTTACTCTATGAGATGGGCACTGACGGTATCATCGTCCTTTACCATTTTTAATGAGCCTCTAGTAAGTTCCACCCAACTTGAGGCAAGGGTGGGGAGTGCAAGTACTAGTCCTTAGGATAGCATTTTGGGCTCTGAACCACAAATGGGTAGAGGTATTTTTCAATTCCAAAACAGGAATCTAAATCCTAGAGAGGTGTGGGATTTAGGATACAACCCTGCAACTGATACTTCCTTACTGTTTTGGTCTACGCAATCTCTTCTTGTACATGAGCTTTATGAAGCACTGCTCTGACAGTCCTTATTGTCCCCTTCAGCTTTATGTTAGATACTTAGCTTTCACAGCACCTAACTTGTAAACACTCAAGTTCCCTTCAGATCCAGCTCTGAATAGGGACTATCTGCCAGAATATCAACTTATACCAGTGCTCATACTCCATTTCTGCTTTATGCAACACCTACGTTACAATACAGGACAATGAACTGTCTTTGCTAAACGATAAACTCTGATTTTCATTTCAGGGAGTAATAAAGTTAGGGACAAACAAGATGGAAGCTTGTTTTCCACTGCAAATGTGAGTGAGGCTCTCCACGCTCTACCAAAGAGCTGTGGAACTGTATGGTAGAAGCAGTTTAGGGTTGGCATATCACAACATTAGTATACCAAGGAAGAGAGTGGGGCTAATTTACATAGCCAGCTATATTCTCCTGATTTTGGTATAAATGTCATCAGATTATAATTGATTATGATCGCAAACAGTACTGCAATGTGTGTGAGAACTGCCTTATGGAAGCAAAATCACCGCTCTGCCCACCCCTCTCCTCAGTCTGTGCCATTTTTACAACAGCCAGTGGAGGAAAGAAGGGAAGGCGAAAAGCTGATCCTCAACCTCTATAAAAGCTGTAAAATTCTCTAGCAGGAATTTTCAACTGGCCAATGGTCAGATTATACTTAATCTGTGCTAAAGACATCACAGAAAAGGATGTGCTCATTAATCTGATTCTTACTGAAGGTTTTTCTACACAACTTTATTTTTTTTTTCCCAAACACACATTTCTGAAAAACCAGGTACTCTCTCTTACCCTGAGATGCCTTTCCATTCAAGCAGTATCTCTCAACTGCTTCTTTAATGTTATGGCTACTTTTAAGAAGCTCATACAGCGCCTAGAAAACAGAAGAAATCTTTATAAAAAGTTTGCAAATATCCAATCTCGACGTCCAAGACTAGCCTTTCAGTGAGCATATTTAACGTAAAAAAAGAGGATTTATCCTTACACATGATGAAATTATAAAAATAACAACCAAAAGCAAAACTATCCAGAAGCTGAGGCAAGGTTTAATTAAGAAAATGTAAAACATTCTATGCAATTATGAAAACAGCAGGACTTGTCAACAGCATGGCAATCAGAAACATCACAGGTCACAACATCACCAGTACTCAAGTACTCATAATTTTAAGCATGGCTTAAAATTACAAATAAGATCCCGACCCCAATAACATCTAGTTACAAAGAATAAAGAATTTGAATATTGCTGCCTTCATAATACAAGACAGCGAAAGAGAACACATTAATTACAAAGCAATGTGTCACAAACGGAACCACATATAAAACATACTTGTTCATTGTCCCGTGTATGCAGTCCTTCAGGAATTCTGCCAATCATTTTTTCATTTCCTGTTCTTAAGGAAGTTTCAAAAAGGTATTCTTTAACTTTACTTTCTGAGATCACATCAGGTTTCCAAAGTAAATGGTCTTCATTTTCATAGGCTGTCAAAACAGAAATCCATTAATGCCAGGTGTGACATTATTAAGGCTGCAACATTAAAAGCTATTTCACCAAGACAAAGAACAGGAACACAGAAGTAATCAAATCAAGCACCATCATGCCACCTGCAAATTGCAGCTCGCTTTTTCCCCAAAAGCCTGTTAAGAGACAGACCCTGCAGCATGACATGGCAAAGAGATTCAGGTTCCATGAGGATGAGCTAGGGGACTGAACTCTTGAGACAAAGAGTCTTTACAGAGGAACAGCTACTGACAGCTAGATAATTCCAGTCAAACTATGCATATATATTCATCATCTTCATACAAACTAGGAAAACCATTCACAGTTTTATTCAGCTGTTTTAAAAAAATAAACTATAGTTTACAGTAAAAGAGTGTAGGATATTACTTTAATATTTCAAATGTTACAAGTAAAAAAAAAATAGGAGGTGGCTAACTGGTAATTCTCAACCAAAACTTGCCAAAAATTACTTAACAGAATGGAAATCTAGGCCTCAATGTGGTAATTTGTTTTTCAGTTCATTAACAACTGAATGCTGTTAAGAACTTGCATGCTGCATACTTTACAAGCAATCAGGATGTACAGTCATCCTTCATAGTACACTGAAATCGCGTTTGCACCTCTTAAGTAGCTTTTTTGAAAGACAATATATTGGAAATACACAAGAGTCAACTGAACCTTTGTCAGTTTGTGCACGTTTCAATTCTAGATTAAAGTATAAATCCTTTACTCTGATCAATAGATGTGATTAACATGGCACATAATGTTTCACATACTCTCCTGGCGATACAAAATTAGAGAGTTACTCAATTCAAACACGCAAGCTTAATGACTGTTACAGTAGAAGAGAAGAAGGTTCTCAAATCTCTCATAAAACTGCAGGAAACCACATGAAGCTAAGGTGAGGAATAAAATTACATTTCCTCTGAAAATTCTGTTATGGCTAAAGAACATGGAAAGCTTTCAAACAGACATGCTACAAGTGTAAGGTTTACAGAAGACCAGAACTGCCTTCTAGCACAATTCTAGTAGCTGGGACTACACAGCAGAAATATGAGCCCCTGTTTGCCATCACAAGCTCTTCAGAGAGTACAGAAGGGGCTTCCATAGCATCCTCCACCCCTACAGCCAGCTCCAGCCTCTCCAAGGACTGCTGACACTCAGCTTCAACCTCCTTTATCAACCAAGACAACCCCACACTTCCTCCACGACTGATAATCCCAAGAGGAGGTCCTCGGAGTCTCCGATCTGGGAGCTACTTCTTTGCTCTTGGCCAGCCAGCAGAGGAGACTCTTATAGGTTCTCCCTAGCACCAGCTTATTCCAGAGAAAGTTGTCAGATTAACTCCTTCCTGGTCATCCTGTGGTTATTGGCACTTCTCTAGTTCTTGGATGAGAAGTTAAGATATGTAAATACTACAAAGACTATTCAGATTAATCCGGTTCTTGCTCCTCCATTTCTTACAACCTGTAAGCATCATGCTTGAACCTTAAGAAAACAGGAGACTTCTCTAGGTCTCTTAAGCAGCACAAGAGATGTTCACTTGCTAATGCTTCCAGCTCCATCCATACCAAACATTCATCTTCTCTATTGCAGAGGATCATTCTCCAAAAAAGCAGCTGGTAATGGTCGAAAGACTTGATAAACTTCACTGGAATAATATTCCCATGAAATGTTACAGTTTGAACACAAGTAACTTACAGAATATTGAAAATTTACAGGAAAATAAATAGAATGACCTTTATGTATTAACATAACCTCCAAACTGTTCCTTAATTTCACAGCTGTTCCACCCAAGAGCAAATTTATTTCACTATTTTCTTTTTGAATTCCACAGCTGTATTGTGCTATACTCTTCCAATAGAGAAAGTTTCTAAAGATACAATATGAAACTCTATTAAATAAGTTCTTATCTTCTACTCTAGCACAGCTGCAGTTTTTAACCCGAATGTACACCGGAATAACATCATACTTAAAACATCGTATTTTTTTTAAAGACAGTGTATTAGGACCTACATCTTCTATCCATGCTACGGAAACTTAAAATATTTTATTGCTTTGTTTTTCATATCCATTTCATAACCCACACTGTTGTGTTTGCCAAAAAAAAGGCAAAGAAAAACACTTGTTTTGAAGATCTTCAATGTAAACTAAGTTGAGTGCTCATAGCGCAGTTATGATACTCTGATGAAAGTATCTCCTTCTTGACTCACATTTTATTGCCTCCTAATATTACTAGGTATCTCAGAATTAACATTGTAATCCACCCTCCAAAGTTGTTTTGAGAATGTCCTCTCAAAGTTGAAGAATCACACTTCTGAGATATAATTGTGTGGTTGTGCTACTTCAGCTTCCCAGTGCCTTTGTAAAAAAAAAAAAAAAGTCTCTGAGACTAACTAAGCCATTGAATTTGCCTTATAAGTTTAAATAACATTTTTCCATCAACTGCTATGTATAAACACAAAATACAAAGTAAAACACTCAGAAGAACTTACCCTTTTCGTCATTACTGTATCTGCCAAGGTAAGGTGGAATTTCCGCCTGGTACTGTGAACCAACCATTATTTCCTGAAGATGTAACAAAAATGAAAAGAGAAAGGTATTAACTTCATATTCTGTGTATGGAAGCATTAACAATGCCATTAACCTACAATTTGGCAAGGAATTCCAGAATTAAGGTACTATTTTAGATATGTACTATAAATGCTAACAACGCATTTTTCTAAAGTTTTTTTTCAAGCTTTTTTTTAAAGGTATAATTATTACCTTTCTCAAATCTTCAGATGAATTACCATTGTCTGCCTCTACGTCTTCACCATCTGATTCCTTATCTCCATCACATGTAGTGTTTGCTTCAGACACAAAGAAGTTTGGTTTTAGTTAGGAAGTATTTTCAGTTCAAACAGAGAATTACAAGATATCCTTTACTTTTGACAGGAGCACATGCTTTTATTCTGGGAGACGCTTATCATGAGTCTGTTAATCTACATTTCTATCAAACTAGTATGAAGTCAGAAGGCACTGTTACTTGTATAATGCAGAACGAAAATGTTTATTGTCACTGCAACTGAGACAATCTACTATATTTCTAACAGTCAAAAGAAATTTTTCTTAATTGATTTTCTCAATAAGTCTTGTACCTTACAGAAAAGGTATGAAAAAAAAGAAAACTTCCAGGGCCATGACTTAGCCTCAGGTTAATCACAAAGCAAGTAAAGTTGAAGGCATGTCTTTATCACCTACTACAACCTTTCATCAAAAGTTTTAATGGGCATTCAGAACATTCTTTTAAACAAGGCTGCCTCAGCATGGAGTGAAGATACAGGAGAGATGCACAAAATGGAATAAGCAGAAGACAGAAAAAGACTGCTTACTCCTCTTTAATCTTTCTTTTTTTTGTTTGTTTGTTTTTTTTTTTTCTCCTTAAGAAGAAATACAGCAGAGCTCTCCAAGCAATTCAGATACAGTACTCCACAGAAGAACTCGTATGTTAGAATCTTGAATGCTACAGTATTGGTTTCTGAAGTAATTCTATTTTTACAGCTGTATAATCCCCAGCAGAATGGAATCTACAGTTCTGATATGATTAAAGCTATTTTGTATTCTCAAACTTCAGAAGGAACATGCTTATAAATAGGGTTGAAATTCTACCTTCATCACAACTAAACAGAATCATCAACATCAGAAACAATACCAAATACTGTATGCACTGAGGCTCTTCTTCTGTAGTCATTACTACAATCACCAGCCTATCTTTTTTTGTTGTTAGAAGTAGCAAGAAGCTAACCTAAATACATGAAATAAAAATATGCCTGGATATCATAAGCAATTACTTTTTTCCAATTAATACAAATTTAATAAATAGCCTATATTATGTATTAGACCTGTTTATTGTAAAACTTAACATTATCTTAGTATCTGAGAAACGGACAGAGGTCAGAGAAAAAGCTGAAACTGCCAACAGCACAGAGAACTGACATCTCCCTCCCTGAAATAGTGGATATTGTATATTAAAATGTCCAGCCAAAAGTTTAACAGAGAAAGTAACATTTGGATAGAAAACCATGATGGCTGAAAACAAAGATGACTGTTTCTTAGTCAACAGTAAGATGAGGGGCTAATAATTTTTTCTACAAATCTGCCTCACTTTCAGTATCATATTCATTAATAGTTCACAAGCAACGTTTAAGTGCCAGCAAGTTTGGGGTTTGCTTAACTGAAAAAAGGCCATTATAATTTTTAAGGGTTTTGTGTCTCTCAACACAAATGTCTTCTATTTATCACATAATCAGCAGCATGCAAATCGCTGCAATTGCTGATGACTGAGGCAGCACACCCCCTTTATCATCCCCCCGTCTCTAGAGGAATGAAATCCCCCAGAAATAGTTTAAGATACTTGACAAATTAAAACTGTGATAAAAATCCTCCACACTGCTCTAACTCTAGCAGGGCAATGAACAATGACAATGAACAAATGAGCTGCAACAGGCAATCAGGAGTATCTCGTCCAGGCTGGATAACTAAACCACTGGTTCTCAGGTCTTTCCCATAACAGCTACGTGGGTAGTGAAACTTTGGTGGTCATGGGTTCATAGGCCCCATCCCATATAAAACCACTTTGGCTCACCCCATGAAGTCCTATGGAAAAGCATCAAATGCATGAAGGGGAATAATCACACGTCCCAGTTCACATCCAGAGCCTGCATGAAGGAGCCACTGGCTTAAAAAGCAGCAGCAAGAATTCTGATAGAGAAACACTCATTTAAAAGAATGGGTTACGTATTAATACAATTCACTAACGTATTGAAAATCGTGAATGGCGTTCCTCAACACCACATTAATTATGAAGTTATTGTATTTGTAGAGAAATTAATTTTACTCGTGCTTTGGGCGCAGTACCAAACACAAGTCTTCTGGGTGATCAGTAATACCAACCAAAGACAACATTCATGCACAACATCCTGCAAAGCACTGTTTCTCAATTCCCAGTCAAGTCAGCACTACTCTGCAGTTTTGATTTTTTTAAGTTAAGAAAATATATATAATGCTAAGACTTCTTGAGTACTATTATAAAATTAGGTTTCCTACATCTTAATGGCCGAGGAAAGAAGTCAGTAGCCTCGTGTGAAGTAACTGATGGTGTCAAGTCATCAGCAGAGGACTGTGTTTCTTCATCATCACCCGACAAGAGGTCTTTAGCGATTTCCTCCTGTATCATTAAAATAAAAAAATAAATCCTCAGACTGACTATTAAGTATACACTAGTGAGTATTTAGATTCAGCAAATTGTGAGTCTCATTAATTAAAATGAATTATTTTACCATAAGTGAAATTAGCAGACCATGCTCCCTTAATTTAAAAGCTAGTTTGCTCCTCCCAAATCTGAGAATAGAACCGTTCATCTCGGAGTTGTAACACAGGGGTTCACTTCATTTCCCCTTTGTCTTCTATTAAATGCACAAGAAGTAACTTCTGCAAGCATCAATCTCAGATACTCTTCCAACTGCTTTCAATGAAAAATTCCAGTGGAAACTGCCTCAAATCTTTAGAATTCTGTCATTCTTTGTATCACTGATATACCGAAGCTTTAAAAGGCTGTTAAGCCCATAAACTCTGGGAGAAAAAAAACCCAGGCAGGCACTTTTTCAGACTTTTGCTGACAGGAAAGTTGCAGATAATAGACAACTTGTTATATTCACAAAACACAGAAAATCAACATTTCTGTAGGTTAAAAGAAAAAGATACTAAGAGTGAAAATGCACACTTCCTCCACTAGTGGACATGTCTGAACCTCTCTGTATAGAGGTTAGGAAGGGAAAGAACCGTATCAGACAACAAGCCGACTACATTTTCGTAGCCTCAACACAATCCTGAATCCTAATGAGAATCAGATGTGCAGAGCCATCATTATATCCTACTTTCTGTGAAGTTTACCATTACATCATACTCCCAGAAAGTAAAAAAAAAGACACATACTTACTACCCAGACTTTATAAGGAAAACTACTAGCTGCATATGCTTTATACACAAAAATCAGATTAAAATCTCAAAATTCAAAGTTAGTTGCAAATCACAAAACCTGAAATCTGAAGTTTTTCCATCAGCAATGCAACACATACAGTCACTGCACATAAAAACAATCTCTCTCTCACTCCCCACAGTTGAGACCTTTCCAAATAACATCCATTTGCAAGCAGTATTTCAAAACATTCAGGAGTGCATTTTCCAGTTGTCCACAAACGCTCTGATACTCGACATATGTGTTGGAAGCCAGAATTATTATTTCTGGAAATTGCACACATTATCAAAAAATCTCACTTCTGCTAAAAAAAAAACAACCCACCTATCTATCTTGGATGTATTTTAGAAGAACTGTTAACTTTTTCATTTCTCATTTGTAGTAATACAGTGCCACAAAAGTTGCTACGCATTTCTAAGTGTGATAATTATAATTATAATCAGATCCTCAATATCCTTGAAAAATAACTGAATTCAGAGTAATACTGTATATTGAAATTAACAAAGAAACATATTTTGCAACATCAAGAGAGAGTGAAACACAATTTAAGGCCATCAGCTTTTAAAACATAATACAGGGGAAAACGGTTCGGACTTACTTTATCTAGAGTCATATCTGGAAGTTCATCTGCAAGTTCACTTGGAGAGCTATCTGCACTGGAACCTGCCATAACTGGAATCGTGGGTTCATAGCCGTAGAATGCCAGTAAGTCTTCCAATGGCATGTTTCCTTCCTAATACAAGAAGATTTACAAACTTTTCAACATACTGCCAAATACTTGTAAACAGTTCAGGCTCAAAAGGGTAAGACGTATTTTGAAGAACAAAAACAAAAAATAAACAAAGAAAAAATCAAAAGCAGGAATCCTGATTAAAGATCTAAAATATTTTCAGGCACAGGACTGAAATAATTCATAACCATGACCCTTGGCGTACAGCAAAGTCCCATTGAAGCTACTGAAGAAAACCATTTACTGGATGAAATTTAAAAAGTAATTACTAAAAATCTGCTCCTTGTCCGATTCACACTGTAGAGCATGACTTGCCTAGACTTCTTCAAGACAGAAGATATCCTAGAAACACCAACAACCCCCCACAGGAGAGAAATGCAGAAAAACTTCCGGACTTCAGTCGTACATAGTAACACCTGCAGGTGTGGGAAAACCCACGAAAGTAAACCAATGTAGCAACTTTTAAGCCTTCCATTCCATGTCCCACACAATGTATTTTATAATGACCCTTAAGAAAGTAATAGCAGCAAGACAGCTCATGATGCAGACGGCAAAAATCAAGAGAAAGGCTTAACTTTTAACTTGTTTTTTCCAACAGCTTTTTGTCCAAGTTATTTTAGTAAGTATCATCATACTTGCATCCTAATACAACTAGTAAAACAATAAACAGTGAAAATATTGTTACCTGATTCAAGCCACCAAAATATTAAAAATATTTTCCAATATTTGTATCTTTAAAAGTTGTATTACCTTTAAAAATTTCTCGCTGGACTCATACACTGACTGAATTACTTGTTTTCTTCAGTCAGCTACGGTCTTAGTCCTGCAAAGACTTTTCACAATGGGTAAACGTAAACTCATGTCCAAGTCTTTCCAGGATTGGGACCAAAAGTCACAAAGTGTTTAAGATGCCTGGCTCTCAGTTCTTCTTCCTTCTATTATAGAAGCAATAAGATTATTTATGGTGTAACAACTCCATTTTAACTACCAGACTTGGCAAGCTGCTTTGCTACTGTAATTGCAAGTTCATAATCAGCAAAAATGTAATTGCAAAGGCAGCAGGACAAAAAAAAAAAAAAAATCAGGAGTATAAACACTGCCAACTCCACATTTAGAAAATTTGTTTTTACATGGACTATGAAAACACCGCATCGTATCTGATGCTATAAATTCCATTTTCCTGGAACTCTGTTGACCAAAGTCTGCAGTTGTGTTGAGTGGTGTAAGTGGGTCACTGAAGAGTAAAGCTAGCAGCATTTATTTGTGGGTGTTCAGAATTCAGCAGGCATTTAGAATGGGTGATGCACTGCCACAGATGACCAACAGGTGTAAATAGGAAAAACATGTAATTAAAGAGTGTAAAATCGAATAAGAAAAGCCAAGAAGCAGGCTGGTCATTTTGTATGCCCACCGAAAGCCAAGCTGATGAAACGAAGATATAGAACTACCATTTACATAGCAAACAAATGTGATCCATCACGCCTAAAACAGGACTGTTTGTTTGCATACTGGAAAAGCAAAACTTGACCAACAGAACAAAATACAGCTAGCTGTTGCTTAATAGTATGCATAATGTAGTTTCAACTTACATCTGACTTACAAAATTTAGAAGCGATAGCGATACTGGATGACAGGACCTGCTTCAGCGACTTCTCTACCGAAGTGGACTGCTAAATTAAAAAGAACATGAACCTAACACTAGTATCAGAAACCAAGTTCAGCCTTTTTGTGAGGACGTACTGCTACGCCCTAACCAAATCCGATTTTCTTTTTTTAAATGACCTGCAAAGGCCTGTTGCAGGAAAATGCATTATAGAATACAAACTGAGTAACAGCTTGAGCACTCACTAGAAAAGTTACAACATGTATGGAGATTTATGACAGAGCGAGTCACTCTTACCTTTTCTAAATCTTCAATTTCAGAGCTGAAATTTTTGCTTTCCTCCATCATTTCCTCTTCTTCGAGAGTTCGCTCATCATCATAATCATGTACCAGCATTTCAGCAGATGGGTCGAAGTCATGATCCTCAGACGATAAAGAGCCAACTATCAAAAAAACCTAATTTGAGTCATTTTTCTTCTATAGCAACATATCAAATCACATCACAGAAAAAAATACAGTTGCATGAATTCTGTTACATACAGGGTCAGAACTCTTCATGGAATAATTCGAACAAATTCCTAACTACTTGACAAATTCAGCTGTGTTAGCTGGCCTCCCCTTTTCATATTTCTGAGTAGTAGGTGCAGTTTTCTGTCCTGCAGTACAGAGCACGTGGGAGAAGGATCTAAACTACTAAAACACAGCTTCAGAAAGTACAATCCCAAATTAATATTTTACTGAATATTGTTCAAAACGTCCTTGAAATCATCATTAGGGTACAAAGCACACATATCACAGGATTTCAGATGTTGCAGGATTTCAGATCTGCAATTCAGATTTCAGTCTGTGATTTATAGACTCTGTTTAGGTGATTTATATGGTAACAAGCACAGTTTTTCACTGGTAAACAACTAACCTAGGTTATGAACTAGCTTCCTGCTCACACCAAAATAAACAGTGAGACTCGCTTCACATTAGTTTAGCCTCACAGATGGATCTGTTATTAAAACTCATTTAATTCTTAGCTCTTGATCTAGAAAGGAAGAATAAACACAGCAGTTTCAAGAAATATTGAGGAAAATCTACCAGAAATAACACAACACTTCTAATGGATCACTTTAATTTACCAACCATTGCGGTCAAACACACACTTTATCATTACTCATGAGGATACTTGTAAGTCATCAAAAAAGTGCTGTCATTAAATGCGTTTTGTCAACTGTTACAAAGGTTATCATTAGCTTCAACAAATTTTAAAGATGCAAGTATTCTGCACCGCAAAATCAGTGTTCTACAAAGAAAATCATTGAATTACAGGGTTGTTTTGCTCTTTGATGTCCCCTTTCTTACAGCTTTCAGGATGGAGAGAAGAAACAGATTAGGATATTTCTTTCACTTCTTGTTTCTCCTTCTAGTTCTTACATACTAGTGCTCTGTTGCAATCTGTTCTTACAAGCAGCAAAGGAAAGGTTTATTATGTCCTTGTAAGAATCTCTTCAGAAGTTTTGAAGAAATAGATACAAAATTTCAATCCTCTTAAAAAAAATAAAGCAGTGTTCCTCTTTGCACTGCTTCCAGCCTTGAGATAGTTGTATACAGTAACACTTCTGAGTCTCAAAGCATCTAACTCCTTTTTCAGCAATTACGCTAAGTGTTCATCCCTTTTACGCAAGTAACTAAACTTTGTCTGTTTAGCTGACTTAAGACAACACTGTGAAAGTTTGTAATACCATACCGCAGAGAAACATTCAGGCCGAAAATGCTTTTTTATTCGCATGCCACTCATATTACGGTCTCAGAGAACTTTTAGTATAGCTGGTAACACTACTCCAATTACTGTAATGACATTATATGCTGAATTTTCCTGCTGTTGGCCATCACATCCTGATCCTGTTTTATGGAACTGTCGACTTCCTAATTCTAACACGTATTTATGTATATGTGTGCTCGAGATTATTGCTTCTAACTGCTGTTCTAACTCATTTTGTTCGAGGAACTCAAGTGGAAGTTCTATTCCACTTGCAGACTTCAAATAAAAAAAGTCCCATTTTCGCAGCTCTGAATGCTCAATGTCCAGTTTAAAATACTTAAACCCATATTCAAAAATACAAGCTCGACACATTTCTTAAGAGTAGTTAAAAAAGGTAACAAACAGCCAAGGCAGAAGGCGATTACACAGAACGAAAACACATTCCCCAAACTCTTCTTTGAGAGTAACCCTGCTGATGTTAACCTTGCTTGCTCGTGTAAAGTATTCCAAAGAACCTGGACAGCATTTAAAGTCTCAAAAAATTACTTATCATCACGATTTTAAACATTTTCTGTTATTACAAAGAAGTCAAAAATTTACACAAGCCTGTAGTTATCAGCAACAACAGAAGCAATCTCTCCCCAAGCTATGCGGCTTTACTGGGATGCTGACTTATAAGTGCGACAGAACTTTGTTTTCACTTTGGGTTCTGAGCGTCCAGTTGCTGACCGCAACAGGAGCTAAGGGAAGGGCTCCACAGCGCACGTCTCCTTCACTCGGAAACCTGGCGGGCGGCTAATCGCGTGCACGCGGAGCCTCGGGAAAGCTACGAGGGGACAAACGGGAGAAGGAGCAGGAAGGAGAGAGCTGAGCGCGGGCGGCAGGCCGGGTGCCGGAGCAGGAGGTGGGCGAGGACGAACCTGGGCTCGAACTCCCAAATGAAGCCTGCGGGGGGAAGAGAAAAGAGAGAGCGAGGTGAGATCGGGCTCCCCCCGGCCCGGCAGCGCCCGGGGGTCTCCGTTCCGCGA